>Ga0164243_10004130_pt1 | contig 22867 bp, 16 predicted proteins | sample OricompcompostOP_FD_108781 | JGI IMG/M metagenome (GOLD analysis project Ga0164243, IMG submission 108781) | Organic Plus compost microbial communities from Emeryville, California, USA - Original compost - Organic plus compost (OP) | ecosystem: Engineered > Solid waste > Mixed feedstock >...
CGCACCAGGCGATCGCCGAGAATGTCCTGCTCCGCGATCACCGCGATGCCGGACGTCTCGAATCCGCTCTCAATGCCGAGCACCGCGAGCCCGATGGCGTGCTTCGGCAGGATGCGTGCATCCGGCCAGGTCGGTACGTTGGTGAGATTGGCGAGCTTGTGGTCTTTTAGCACGTGCGCCATGCGCTCACGCGCGCCATCGCTCCACAAGGCGATGACCACACGCTTGCCCTCGCCCTGCTTCGCCTGCACGTGAGCGCGTACGGCGTCGAACACATTGGTGCCGGGCTGCGCGCGCTCGGCTGAAAAATTGTGGCCCTGCTTCATGCCAGCGTCGATCGCATGGGGCGACGGATCGGCAAACGGAGTGAGTTTTGCGACCGCCGTGGCATCGCGGCGCGCCTGCCACTCGGTTTCCGTCAAATACAACTTGTCCGGCGCCAACGGCCGGTACGGCACGCTGCCGGCTGCTTCGATCGGCTCCTTGCGCGCTTCGTAATAGTCCTTGATCTGGGTGAACCGCTCGGTCGCAGCGTCTTCCGCCAGCGGTTCCAGTACGATCGGCGTGCCCGGCAGATAGTCGAACAGTGTGTCGAGCTTGTTATGAAACAACGGCAGCCAGTGTTCCACGCCCGGATAGCGGCGGCCCTCGCTGACGGCTTCGTAAAGCGGATCGTTCGCCGACGTGCCGAACGTCTCCACGTAGGCCATACGGAATTTTTTGATGGTGTCGCTCGTAAGCTGAAACTCCGCGACCGGCACCAGATCGAGCGCGCGCAGCGTGTCGTTGGTACGCTGCGTCTCGGAATCGAAACTGCGAATCGATTCGATCGTGTCGCCAAAAAAGTCGAGCCGCACCGGTTCGTCGCGACCCGGCGGAAACAGATCGATGATGCCGCCGCGCACCGCATAGTCGCCGGGCTCGCGCACCGTCGAAGCGCGCAGGAAACCGTTGAGGTCGAGCCAGCGCACGATGTCATCCATCCGCAGCACATTGCCCGGCGCGGCCGAGAGCGCCTGGGCTGCGAGGGTAGCTTTCGCGGGCACGCGCTGAAGCACCGCGTTGACGGTCGTGAACAGCACCGACGGCTTCTCCCGCCCCTTGAGGCGCGCGAGACGCGACAGCGTGGTCATGCGTTGCGCCACCACGGCGGGATGCGGCGATACCCGGTCGTAGGGCTGGCAATCCCAGGCCGGGAATTCCTGCCGCTCGATATCGGGCGCGAAAAACTCCAGCGCACGGGAGAGCTGCGCCATGCGCGGTCCGTCGCGGCAGATCACGAGCAGGCTTGTCGCCGTCGCATTCGCCTTCGCAGCGGCGGCGCGCGCAAGATCGGCGACTGCAAGTCCTTTCGCTCCGTCGGCCACATTGGAGAGAGTGAAAGGGCGGCCCGGGGCAAGAAGTTCGGCGGGAGATTTTGCAATTGCAATGGCCATTACGCGCTTCGCCTATACGTGCCGGCCGTGGTGGAAGGCGCGCAGCCGTTTCAGCAGTGCGGTATCGTACTGCGCCGGCACATCGGCGTTGTTGGCGATCCAGTCGTAAAGGTCGGCGTCGGGCAGATCGCTGAGTTCCTCAAAATGGTCGAGGTCGACTTCGCTCATTTCGCCGATCTCGGCATCGGCGAACTTTCCCATGATAAGGTCCATCTCGCGCATGCCGCGATGCCACGAGCGGTATAAAAGCCGCTTGCGGCGCGTATCCAGTCCATCGCTTGTCCTCGACATGCCAGTCATGATGGTAATTCCCCAACGCCAAAAGCCCGGACGGCGCCGGGCGGGAGCTATATAGACATCCGCCGCGCGGATGTCATCGTGCGGATGGGATTTGCCACCGATTTACAGCCGGATTTTTGGAGACAATGCGGCCGAATTTGCTCAACCCCCTGTTCGCGGCGGTCACGACACTGTCCGGTATCGGGCCGAAGCTCGACAAGCTGTTCGCCCGGCTTGTCGGCCGCGACGAGGGAGCACGCCTGATCGACCTGTTGTTCCATCTGCCGACCGGCGTGGTGGACCGCCGGGCGCGGCCGAAACTGCGTGATGTGGTGCCAGGAACCATGGTGACAGTCGCCGTCGAGGTGGAAAGCCATCGCCCGCCCCCACCTCACCGGCCTCGCATGCCGTATCGCATCGAGACCAGGGACGAGACCGGCACGCTGACACTGACCTTCTTTAGCGCCCGCAAGGACTATCTCGAAAAGATTCTACCCGCGGGGGCGCGCCGCTATGTATCCGGCACAGCCGACCTCTACGACGGCATGCTGCAGATGGTGCATCCCGACCGTATCGTCGACGAAGCAGGATTTGCCAGGCTGCCGCTGGTCGAGCCGATCTATCCGTTGACCGAAGGGCTGTTCGAAAGCCAGGTGCGCAAGGCGATTGATGGCGCATTGGAAAAGCTCCCAACGTTGCCGGAATGGCAGGACGCGGCTTTTCTCGCCAAGCAGGAGTTTCCGCCTTTCGCCGACGCGCTGCGCAACCTGCATCGTCCGCAAAGCCCGCTCGACGTCAATCCCGATACTTTGGCCTGGCATCGCCTCGCCTACGACGAGTTTCTCGCCGGCCAACTGGCGCTCGCGCTGGTGCGCGCACATACGCGCCGTCCATCCGGCAAACGTACTGCGGGGGACGGCCATTTGCGCGAAAAGATCGTCGCCGCCTTGCCCTATACGCTGACGGGTTCGCAGACCAAGGCGCTCGACGATATCGCGAAGGATCTGGCCAAGCCCGAGCGCATGACGCGGCTGCTGCAAGGTGACGTTGGCTCCGGCAAGACTGTCGTTGCACTGCTCGCCTGCGCCGCGGTGATCGAGGCCGGCGGACAGGCAGCGCTGATGGCGCCGACGGAGATCCTGGCCCGCCAGCATCACAAGACGATTGCGCCGCTTGCGGAAGCCGCCGGCGTCCGCGTTGCGCTGCTGACCGGCCGCGAGCGCGGCACCCCGCGCGCCAGGCTGCTCGAAGGTCTCGCCGACGGCGAGACCGACCTTCTGATCGGAACGCATGCGCTGTTTCAGGAAGATGTGGAGTTCAAGAACCTCGCGCTCGCCGTGATCGACGAACAGCACCGCTTCGGCGTGCATCAGCGGCTGGCGCTGGCGCGCAAGGGCGAGGCGGTCGATATGCTGGTGATGACGGCGACACCGATCCCCCGCACGCTCGTGCTCACCTATTTCGGCGACATGGATTTCTCCGACCTCAAGGAGAAACCGGCTGGCCGGCTGCCGATCGATACGCGGCTCGTATCGTCCGACCGGCTCGAAGAAGTCATCGACGCCGTCGGCCGCGCCATCAAGGAAGGCCGCCGTGTCTATTGGGTCTGCCCGCTCGTCGAGGAAAGCGAGACGGTCGATCTTGCGGCTGCGGAGGAGCGCTTCAAGGAGTTGAAGAAACGCTTCGGTCCCGCCGCCGATCTCGTTCATGGCCGCATGAAAGGCTCGGAAAAGGACGCCGCCATGGCCCGCTTTGCCGCCGGCGAGACGCAGCTTCTGGTCGCAACCACTGTGATCGAGGTCGGCGTTGACGTTCCGGAAGCCAGCGTGATGGTGATCGAACACGCCGAGCGTTTCGGGCTCGCCCAACTTCACCAGTTGCGCGGCCGCATCGGGCGCGGGTCGGTGCGTTCGACATGCCTCCTCCTCTACAAAGGTCCGCTCGGGGAAACCGCGAAGGCGCGCCTCTCGGTGATGCGCGACACCGAAGACGGCTTCAAGATCGCCGAAGAAGATTTGCGCCTCCGCGGCGAAGGCGACGTGCTCGGCACGCGCCAGAGCGGCATGCCGGGCTTCAAGGTCGCGCGCATCGAGGTGCACGGCAAGCTCTTGCAGACTGCGCGCGACGACGCCGCACTGGTCCTCGCGCGCGATCCCCAACTCACGTCGGAGCGTGGCGAAGCATTGCGCGTGCTACTCTACCTGTTCGAGCGCGAGGAAGCCGTGCGGCTGCTACGGGCTGGCTAACGCCGCCTGTCCCGCCAGCGGATCGGGCCCGTATCGGTTCGGCCCGTTCGTGCCCTTGAAACAGGCCCAGATCACCAACAGGATCGTGCCGATAAGGGTCAGGGCCAGCAACAGCCACCACGCGGTGCGGTCGATGTCATGTAGCCGCCTCGCCGACACCGCGAGCCCCGGCAGAAGCAACGCTAGACTAGCCAGCGAGTTGGTGGGTGAAAAGTCGTTTCCCGGAAATGCGAAATAATCGAACGTCGCCGTCACGATGCTCACAATGAAGACGAACAACACCCAATACCAGTATTCGGAACGCGACGCGCGCCCCTCAAAAGTCGCGTAGTTTCGAAATCCGTTTGAAATCGCTTCGCCGAACTCCATGGCAGCCTCCCAGGGTCGATGAACGCTTTCGACATTATCTGGCGCGAATCTCCGGAGAGCAAGGGCACCTTTCAAGTCTCCCGAACCTTGCAGCGTACCTTGCAATTCTATTCATTGTTTAATGATGCAGGTGCGTCGCAACATGGCGACCGCGATCGCTATCTATAAGGGGAATTCTCAGGCCTCCCCGCTCGCCTTTATTTATGATCCGCCCGCCACGCGCCATCCCAGTTGTCTGGCGGCGGGTGAAGCCTGAAGGCGGCAACGCGCTTCGACATCAACTTGGCCGGGCCGTCGCCTGGCACCGCCTCAAGCGCAGCGCTGAAGGCGTTTTCCGCCTCGTCCCATCGGCGTGCCCGATAAGCGGCCAGCCCGCGCGCGTAGTGTTCGCGCAGACTCATTTGTTCCGCCTTCAGACTGCCGCCGCGCCCCATGATCTCGAACACCGCCTGCGCGGTGCTCTGGCCGACAACGATCAGGCGATCGATCTCGCGCGCCTCGATATCCGGCCCGGCAAGCTCGATGGTCGACTGGGTCGCCAGCACCCGACAGCCGTAAAATTTGTTAGCCTGTTCCAGCCGTGAGGCAAGGTTCACCGTATCGCCCATTACGGTGTAGCTCATCATAAATTCGGAACCGATGCTGCCGACAAGCGCCTCTCCAGTTGCGATCCCAATCCGCAGGTCGCATTCCACCGGAATGGAACGAATACCGAGAAGCGCCGGTAATTCCTTCCGCAACACGACAATGCGTTGAGTCATTTCAATGGCGGCAAGGCAGGCTAGCCTAGCCTGTTCCTCCTCCTCGACGAAGGGCGGGCCCCAATAAGCCATGATCGCGTCGCCGATGTACTTGTCGATGATGCCGCGTTGATCACGGATCGGCTCCGACATACTGGACAGGTAGCGGTTCATCACCTTGACCAGGCCCTGCGGCGTCATGCCTTCGCTCAAGGCGGTGAAGCCTTTCATGTCGCAGAACATCACCGTCATGATGCGGTGTTGGCCCTCGGTCGCTGTCACCGCCGGCTTGTCGATCAATCCCTCCACCACCCGCGGGTCGATATAGCGGCCGAACGTTTCGCGCACGCGTGCATTCTGGCGCAGTTGCGCGACCATATGATTGAACGCGGAAGACAATTGCCCGATTTCGTCTTGCGTCGTGACTTCGATCGAACCGTCGAGATGGCCTGCTTCGACAGCGCGCGTACCTTCCAGCAATCTTTTCACCGGCCTGGTAATGCCGCCGCTCACCATGACCGCGAAGACGAGCCCCAGAATGGCGGCGAGCAACGTCAGGATTGCGGAAATGACGATCATGCGCTGCTGGTCGCGTATGGTGATCGCCGCATCTTCGCGAACCTGCGCCATCATATCCAGCCGGATGCTTTCAAGCCGCTGATCGATTTCGTCGCGCAATGAATCGATATGAGCCAGGAGGCTGTGCATCTCGGGTGCGTTAGGGGTTGCGAGCAACGGCAACAGCTGCGAAACGGCTTCGCCAAGGAACTGGCGAAGATCTTGATTCAAATTGACCAAGCGGTCGTCGATGCGGGCCATTGCGAGCGTGTTGGACTGGGTCGAATCGTCGTTGATAATCGAATTGATCCGCTGGTGTGCCGTGCCCAGTTCCCTTTCAATCTCATCGCCCTTGGCTTGAAATGCCTTTAGCCGTTCGGCATAGGCGGCCTCGTCCGGCGGTGACTGCAGCTTTGCGATCACCATGCGCCTGAGTTCGAGCGCGCGATCATAGGAACGGATATCCACCCGCGCCAACGCGGCGTACGCTTGAAAATACCGGGACGTCAATTCATCGAGATGATGCGATACCCGCAGAGCCATCACGATCGACAAGATCGACGTGACGACCATCAGCACAATCAACCCAACAGCGATGGCAACGATTTGTCTTCGGATTGACTGACGGATCATGCGGGCGCTCGGTTCCAACCAGTGTTCTTATGCCCGGACAGATGCCTATTTCGCAATTTCGGGTGTGCGTGTGGCGCGCGCCGCTTGTGCGACTTTCGCCGTTTTCGCCATCGCGGCGAACTTGCCCTGCTGCTCTTCGGGCTGGCTCATACCCGCCGAGATCAGCAGTGTCATGGCGTCCTCGACCTTGATGTCGAGTTCAATGATGTCCTTGCGGGGGAGGAAGAAAAAGAAGCCCGTCGTAGGATTCGGGGTACACGGCAGGAAGACCGAAATATGCTCTTCCGGCGGCAGCCGCGCCGCGACGCTGCCGCTGGGCGGCTGCGAGACGAAGACCAGCGACCACATGCCCGGCGCGGGGAATTCCACGAGGCCGACAGTGCGGAAGGTCGAGGCGGACTGCGAGAAGACCGTCTCGAAAATCTGTTTCATGGTTTTGTAGATTGGCCGCACGACCGGCATCCGGTTAAGGATCATTTCGCCCAGCGCCACGAGTTTGCGGCCGACGAAATTCGCGGTCAGAAAGCCAAGCAGCGTCAGCGTCACGAACGCAATGACGAGGCCGGTACCGGGAACGTTGAACGGCAAATAGCTTTCCGGCCGGAGTTCCGGCGGCATGAGCGGCCGCACGAGGCCGTCGACCCAGGTGATGAAAGACCAGGTCAAATAGGCGGTGACGAAGATCGGTCCGACGAGCACCAGGCCGGTAAGGAAATAGTTGCGGATGCGTGCGCCGACGCCCGAATGGGTGTGGCTAGACTCCGGAACCGGTGTGCCGTCAGAAAAGGGGTTGTCGTTCATGGAACAGCGCGGGGGCCTCTCACTAAGTTACCGTCATTCGCACCCGGCAAGGCTAATTTAAGGCAGTGCTGGCAGCTTCGCCACTATCCCTTCGCCGCATCAGGCCAATGGCGCTCGAACCACGGGGCGGTGGCAACCCGGACAAAGCCGTATCTGCCGGGTTTCTTTCACCTATTCCACAGTCACCGATTTCGCGAGGTTGCGCGGCTGGTCGACGTCCGTGCCCATATGGACCGCCGTGTGATAGGCGATGAGTTGCACCGGGACGGCGTAAACCATCGGCGTCACGGTCGATGCCATTTCCGGCAGGATCAATGTCGACAGCGTCGGCACATTAGCCTCCCGCGCGCCTTTCGGATCGGTGATGAGAATGATGCGGCCGCCGCGCGCCGCGACTTCCTGCATGTTGGAAACAGTCTTCTCGAACACGCGGTCGTAGGGTGCGATCACGATGACAGGGACTTTTTCGTCGATCAGCGCGATCGGCCCGTGCTTGAGTTCGCCGGCCGCATAGCCTTCGGCATGGATGTAGGAGATTTCCTTGAGCTTTAGCGCGCCCTCGAGCGCGAGCGGGTAGCTGGTGCCGCGGCCGAGATAGAGCACGTCAGTGCATTTCGCGAGGTCGCGCGCAAGCAGTTCGGTCTGTGGCTCAAGCTGCAAAGCCTCCGACATCAGTCGCGGGATTTCGACCAGCGCCCGCACGAGATTATGCTCATCTGTATCGTTGACCACGCCGCGCGCCCGGCCGGCGCCAACCGCGAGGCAGGCGAGCGCGGCGAGCTGGCAGGTGAACGCCTTGGTCGAGGCGACGCCGATCTCCGGCCCCGCCAGCGTCGGGATCACCAGGTCGCTTTCGCGCGCGATGGTGGAGGTCGCCACGTTCACGATCGATGCGACGTATTGCTTATTCTCCTTGGCATAGCGCAGCGTCGCAAGCGTGTCGGCCGTCTCGCCCGACTGCGACACGAACAGCGCGAGATTGCCTTCGTCAAGCGGGGCGCCCCGGTAGCGGAACTCCGAGGCGACGTCGATCTCGACCGGCAACCGCGCAAACCGTTCGAACCAGTATTTGCCGATCAGTCCGGCATAATACGCGGTGCCGCAGGCGGAAATCGCCATCCGCTTGAGCTTGCGCCAGTCAAACGGCATGTCGGTCAGAACGACCTTGCCGGACGCCATGTCGAGATAATGCGCAAGCGTGTGGCCAACCACTTCCGGCTGCTCGTGGATTTCCTTCGCCATGAAATGGCGATGATTGCCCTTGTCGATCAGGAACGCTGACGCGTTCGATTTGAGGATCGGCCGCTTGACGAGGGCGCCGGCGGCATCGTGAATCTTCACGTCGCCGCGGTGGACCTCGACCCAATCGCCCTCTTCAAGATAGCTGATCGAATCCGTGAACGGTGCGAGTGCGATCGCGTCGGAGCCGAGATACATCTCACCGTCGCCATAACCCACGGCAAGCGGCGAACCGCGCCGGGCACCGATCAGGAGATCGTTCTCACCCTCGAACAAAAACGCCAGGGCGAATGCGCCCCTCAGCCGCGGCAGCGTGGCCGCGACTGCGTCGGCGGGCGCGCGGCCCCGGCGCAATTCGGCACTGACCAGATGCGCGATCACTTCGGTGTCGGTTTCGGTCGAGAAAGTCGCGCCAGTGGCGATTAATTCAGCGCGCAGTTCGGCATAATTTTCGATGATGCCGTTGTGGACGACCGCGACGCGGTCGGCGGCGTGCGGATGGGCATTGTTTTCGTTCGGCTTTCCATGCGTCGCCCAGCGGGTGTGCCCGATGCCGATCGTCCCGGCGAGTGGTTCCTTCAATAGCCGCTGTTCGAGGTTGCGCAGCTTACCTTCGGCGCGGCAGCGCGCGAGATGGCCCCCTTCCAGCGTCGCAATGCCGGCGGAATCGTAGCCGCGGTACTCCAGCCGCTTCAATGCGTCGACCATAAGCCCGGCGACCGGCTCGCGGCCCAGAATTCCAACGATCCCGCACATGCTCGGTAACCAATCCCGTCCTGATGCCCCTGCCACCGGTACCGGCGGCAGGCAAGCTCTAGTCGATACCGGCATGGAGCATAAATCACAAAGATTTTCTCCGGGTTACAGGCGCCTGGCCGGTTTACCCCGATCGAGCTGCAACAACGTTACAAATTCGTATAAATGCTGGTGCGTACGAGTGATCGCAGGCCACCACCAAACTCGCCAATCGTCGTTCGAAGCACGCCTCTAACGCTTCACCAGGGCTTGAGATGAACCGAACCGGCATCTTGTACGCGCTTGTTTCCGCCGCGCTGTTCGGCGCTACGACACCGGCTGCGAAATTCCAGCTCGGCGAAATCGATCCGGTCTTGCTCGCAGGACTCCTGTACTGCGGTGCAGGATTTGGCATCGCTATTCTGCGCCGGATAGTGCCGCGCCGGCTCGTTGCCGAAACCGCGGCGCCGTTGACGCAACGGGAAGCACCATGGCTTGCGGGCGCCGTATTGTTTGGCGGCATTCTCGGCCCATCGCTGATGATGTGGGGCGTTGCGCACACGGAGGCCACGACTGCGTCCCTGCTGCTGACGCTTGAAGGCGTTGCGACCGCTGCGATTGCCTGGTTCGTTTTTCGCGAGGGCTTTGACCGCCGCATTCTTTTCGGCATGGCTTGCCTGGTCGCTGGCGCGGCGGTGCTGGCATGGTCCGGCACTCCGACATTTGACGGTGTGACAGGACCGCTCGCGATCGTTGGAGCCTGTCTCGCTTGGGGAATCGACAACAACCTGACGCGAAAAGTTTCGCTCGCCGATCCATTCCAGATCGTCGAACTCAAAGGGCTCGTCGCCGGCCCTTTCAACGTTGTGCTCGCTCTGCTGGCCGGCGCGTCACTTCCCGCACCGTCGTTTGTGGCGCTGGCTGCCGTTACCGGTTTCCTGGGATACGGGGTGAGTCTGGCCCTCTATGTTGTCGCCCTGCGCGACCTCGGCGCGGCACGCACCAGCGCTTATTTCGCCACAGCGCCGTTTCTCGGCGCAATTGTCGCCGTGGTCGGTTTGGGAGAGCCCGTTACGGCAGGACTATTGGCCGCAGGTATTTTGATGGCGCTCGGCGTCTGGCTCCATGCCACCGAGCATCACGAACACGAACATGTTCACCAACCGATGACCCACGAACATCTCCATGTCCACGATGCCCATCATCAGCATGCGCACAGATCGCAGGATCCGCCCGGAGAGCCCCATACGCACTCTCACGTACACGGCCAGATAAAGCATTCCCACCCCCATACGCCCGATATGCATCATACACACCGGCACTAGCCGACGTCGGTCTCGCATGGTGAAGCAAGAGTTGCCGCCATCGTTAAACTCTTGCGCAACCCTTGCGATATGCCTGCCTGTGTTGCTCGCAATAAACCAAACCTTGACGGATATTTTTTAACCTGTGGGGGCATTTTTTCAAAACGCTCGCATACCCGCATGGTGATCCATCGACATATCCGTGCCTATGCCTTGCTCATCACCGCGTCCGTGGTGGTGTTTGCACTTGCCGGTCATTTTGCGGCGACCGCGCTGCTCGATGCGCAGCGCGCCCGCCAGCTTCAACTGGTGAACCAGCTCGCGCTGCGTATCTCGGAAGCGGCGGTGTCGTTCGGTGCGGCCGCACTCGAAGAGCTAGGCGCACAAGGCACCATCGGCTGCGACGCCAAGACGCTGCAGGCGATACGTCTGCATGTTTATCAACGCGGTGCGATCAAGGACATCCGCGTCGTCAACCGTAATGGAAACGTACTCTGCTCGGCCTATGCCGAGACGCTCGAATTCGACAAGGAATGGCCGACGCGCGACCACATGCTGCCGACGCGCGACAATGCGTTGCGGCTATTCCGCGTCGACCAGTTCTTTGGTACCGCACTCGGCATTCTCAAGGACATCGACCAAAACACTTCCGTTGTTGCAATTCTGGGCTTCAACGGCAACGCTTTCGATATCCTGCCGGCAGATCTGCATGATCACAGCGAACTTGTGGTCGAACTCGGCGATGGCGTCCCGATCGTCACTTTATCTCATCTCGCAAAATCTTTTGAGGGGCCGGCGCTGGTCAGCCAAGTCGCGGAGTCGGCGCGTTATCCCCTCCGCACGGTCGTTCGCGTCGAGGAAGCGCTTTTCCGGCAATGGAACAACGAATTCTACCTGCCAATCATGGCGATCGCTGCCCTGCTCGGCCTCGCTTTCGGTGTGGTGCTATGCCGCGCCGTCGACCGCAGCGATAACCCGATCGCTGAGATAGATCGAGGTCTTGCGGCCGGCGAATTCGTGCCCTACCTGCAGCCGATTTTCGACCTGAATACCCGTGCGGTGATCGGCTGCGAGGTGTTGGCCCGCTGGGTACGTGGTGATGCCACCGTCATTCCGCCGTCGCGGTTCATTAGACTTGCCGAAAGCAGCGGCCGGATCGAGGACATGACGTGGCAGCTTCTGCAGCGATCGCTGAACATTTTGAGCGAGCGCCTGCGACAGGACAAATCGTTCAAGCTCTCGATCAACGTGACAGCGCAGCACCTCGCCACGCCCGATTTCATCGCCCGGCTGCGTGACATCGTCAGGGACGCGCATGTCTCGCCGCGCCAGATCGTGCTTGAACTGACTGAGCGGCAGGAGATCGAGAATCTGGCGGCCATGGCGGAAACGATCCGCACGCTGCACGACTATGGCTTCAAGGTCGCGATGGACGATGTCGGCACCGGCCATAACGGACTGTCGCAAATCCAGGCGCTTGGCGCCAACGTCATCAAGATCGACAAGTTCTTCATCGACTCGATTTGCAGCAGCGCGACCGCTGTGTCCGTGGTCGAGATGCTGGTCAAGCTTGCGCACGACACCAATATGAGCATTGTCGCGGAAGGTATCGAACGCGACGATCAAGTTGCCGCGCTGCTCGCCTGTGGCGTCACGCACGGCCAGGGCTATCTGGTGTCGCCGCCGCTCCCGGCGGCCGAGTTCGCGGCCAACCTGGCCCTGCGCACCCGGCGCACGGCCGAAGACGGCCGGCACAACGGGCCGATGCCGCGCGTAGCTTGAAGGTGCGCGCGCTTTACTTCGTCAATTGGCCCCTGATCTCTCCGCCAGGGTGCGCACTGGTGTGGATGTTTACATACCAGCGCCCAGCCAAAACATCGGTCATCTGAGCGTCGGTCAGCGTCGCATTGCCCTTGATCGGCGAGACGACGGAGGTGAACGGAATCGCGATGCCGGCATTCTTGCCGTGTTCGCCCGGCCCGTGCAGGTGCGCGCCGATAGCGGGTCCGCTCAATCCGCTATAGGTGACAGACCAGCTCAGGACTTTCGTTGCCGAATCGAGGTTGGCCTCGGCCTGACCGGTGGCGGTGCTGTTATTGGGCGGCACCTCGTCAGCGCCGGTGAGCCGGGCCTTGAGCGCGATCGTTTCCGCCGCAGCCGGCGGGATCGCCACGAGTACCGCCACCGCTGTGCCAGCCAGTAAAATTCGCAGCATATTGGCTATCCTCCCTTCGCCCGCAGATCACGGCGTGACCAGACACCAAAGGTGCTTATGCGATTCGGTTTGTGAAAATCCTACGCCAATGCCAGGAGAGCCGCGTTCACGTGTGTGCGAATACGGCTCCCCAAATGTGTGCGACTGCTATTTCCGAGGTCGCGGCGCGAGGTCGAGCCTGAAGGCGGCGGCTTCGACAGGCTCGCCAGGCTTCTCGCAAACGCACACCAAAGCGATCGGGGGCGTTGCCATTTACATCAGGCTTTGTCGGTCTTTCCCGCCCCCTTCATTTCCCGCAGGCGGCTTGCCCAGCCTTCCTTCACGGTTTGCCGGGCGCGGCCGACCGCGAGCGCGTCATCCGGCACGTCATTGGTAATAACCGATCCAGAGCCGACATATGCATGGACCCCCACCTTCACGGGTGCGACCAGAGCGGAATTCGAGCCGATAAAGGCACCGTCACCGATCTCGGTACGGTGCTTGTGGGTACCGTCATAATTGCAGGTGATGGTGCCAGCGCCGATATTGGCGCCCTGTCCAACCGTTGAGTCCCCGATATAGGTGAGATGGTTGACCGCGGTGCGGTCGCCAATTGTGCTTTCCTTCACCTCGACAAAATTGCCGACCCGGACTTTTTCGCCGAGTTTTGCACCTGGCCGAAGCCGCGCGAAGGGTCCCACTGTCGCGCCGCGTCCGACATGGGCTTTTTCCAGGTGCGAAAATGAGCGGATCAGCGCGCCATCGTCGACTGTCACCCCCGGACCAAACACCACATAGGGCTCGATCACCACGTCGCGACCGAATTTTGTGTCAGCGGCAAGATGCACCGTCTGCGGGGCAATCATATTGACGCCAACTTCCATCGCGGCATTGCGCAAGCGGTCCTGCAGAATGGCTTCGGCCTGGGCAAGCTGGGTTTGCGTATTTACTCCGCGCACGTCGTCCTCCGTGGTTTCCAGCGCGACGGTCTTGAGCCCTTTGGCCCGGGCGACTGCGACCGCGTCCGTGAGGTAAAATTCCTTCTTGGCATTGTTGTCGTCGATCGCGTCGAGGATCGCGAGCGCCGTCCCGCCAGCGAGCGCCATCACTCCGCCGTTGCAGAAAGAGACCGCACGTTCCTCGGGGCTTGCGTCCTTTTCTTCACGAATCGCGACAAGTTCATTGCCTGTGACGATGAGGCGGCCATAGCCGGTCGGATCGGCGGCATGAAAACCAAGCGTGGCGACAGCCGCACCGTCCTCTAGCGCCCCACGTAGCCGCTTGAGAGTATCGGACGCGATAAGGGGCGTATCTCCGAACACGACGACAATGTCGTCGGCGCCGCGGGCGATCGCCTCGCGGGCCGCGAGTACCGCATGGGCGGTGCCGCGCCGCTCGGTCTGCACGAAAATCTCGGCGTTCGGTGTATGGGTGCGCACGCTCGCCGCAACCTGGTCCGATCCGGGACCGATGACGACAGCGCATCGGCCTAATAACGGGGCGGCTGCATCGAGGACATGCCACACGAGCGGCCTATACGCGATGTGATGAAGCACCTTGGGCCGCGTGGCACGCATCCGCGTACCCTCACCGGCGGCAAGGACAATGGTGAGGCAAGTTCGCTCGCTCATGCAAATCTCTAGGCTGGTAAATCGCTCAAAATCGAGGCCGGCTGAAAGTTTTCGGCAAGGGATGCGCCACCGCCAAGGACGGCCTCGAATCTGTTAGTGTTTTCAATCTGATTCGCCACCCGGAGAGTGGACGCATGGTTGGCGCGCCGCGTGCGGCCATCGTCGCAGACGATGATGAATTTTTCCATACGAGGTCGCTCCTCCGCCTGGCGGTCTGGGGGCTAGCCGCGGCTGCAAGCGTGACCGTGGTAGTCTATGTCGCCCGTACCGACCTCGGCACCAGGCGCTTCGCCACCGCGATTGCTGCTATCGGCGCGCCGCCCACCGACCCGCAGCAAATCGCCACCGCCCAATTGGCCGCCCGGATCGCCGGCGCCGAACGCGAGGCCCGCCGCGCGCTCGAAACCGCCCAAGTGATCAGCGCCGACCGCGAGCGTCTTCAAGCGCGCATCATCACGATGGAGAGCGACCTCGCGGAGCTCACCCGCAGCGTCCGCCGACTGACCGCCGAGGAGGCGAAACTTTCGGTCGGGTCAGGCGGCCCGATGCCGGAAACCAGATCTCCTTCGCATCAGACAACTTTGCCATCATTACCAATGGCTTCTGCGACTTCCTTGATGCAATCCCGCAATCCGGTCCCGGGCTGGACGGCGGCACCCGCTCCGCTGCAGGCAGCTGCAACGGAATCTGCCAAGCCGACAGTTCCCGATCGCACGGCTGCAAGAAGGCCTGAAGCCGGGCCCGAACTCGCAGCTGCCTCGCCTCCACTGCCGCGTCCAGCGCCGACGGTCGCCGCAGCGGCGCCGTCGCCCTCGCCGCAACCCGACGCTCCGGCCAAGCAGGACAGCAGGTCTGAAACTAAGGCGGCAGACATAACCGCAACGATTCCTGCGGATGAGTCGCCGCTGAAGGTCGCGTTCGGGGTCGATCTTGGCCCCGCCTTGACCGTTGCGCGGTTACGCGCGCGCTGGACCAAGCTTTCCAGCGAGCGGCCCGAGCTTGTCAAAGGCCTGCACCCGCTCATCAGCGTGCGCGACACAGCTAACGGCAAACCGGTCGAAGTCCGGCTCCTGGCCGGGCCGATGGCGAACGTCGACGGGGCGACCGCATTCTGCCAGGCGCTGGTGTCGACCCAGTATCTGTGCCGGCCCTCCGTATTCGACGGACAGCGTCTTGCCGTGCGATAATTGCCCAATGCGTCCCTTCACCCCGACCGCCCGGCAATCCAACTGGCTGATCGCCACCGGCTTCTCGGCATTCGGCTATGCGATCTACCTGCGCTACATGATTTTGGAGAACGTCCCGGCCGGGCTAGCCTGCGACGCCGGTCTCAAAACCTGGCTATGCTTCTCGCGACAGGTGTTTCACGCGCTCGACAACAGCGGCGCGCTCGGCTGGATCGCCCTTATCGCCGCTGCAGGCGCCTTCCTTCGGCCGGGAATGGTGTTAGTGTCGCTCGCGCTTGTCACAACCGCGCTTGCCCTCGTTCTTCACAACGCCGGACTGGGCGGGCTCGCTGGCGGGTTGATCGTGCTCAGTCTGGCGCGCCCCGCACCCGCGCCAGAATGATCGCCAGCGCGGCCAGCCCGGCGCACAGCCACAGCGCCTGCCAGTTCGTAAACGTCTCGTTGAAGGCGATATAGACAGCCGAGAGCGCCAGCGTCGTTGCAGCGGCGGTTTCGGCCAGCGGACGCGGGCCTTCGGACCGGCCCCGCACAAACGCCAGGACAGCAAACGGCAGCACGGCTGCGGTCAGCGCCGCCGCCGGGAAATCGCGATAGCGGGGATCGAATACCAGGCCGAGCGCAGCATGAAGGGCTGCGAGCGTCACTGCGATCAACGCAAGGCCAGCCAACCACGACAGAGAATCCTTGGGCCGTGTTGCCTGCCGCCCGAGCGTCCGGGCGAAAATCGGGATTTCCGTGTCGGCCGCGAGCGCGGCTGCCCCGGCAATCGGCGCCAGGATCGCGACCGCCAAAAACCCGAGCGACCGGAGCAGCCCGCCCCAGCCAAGGCTTTCGGTCGCTCCCTGTTGCAAGGTGATGCCGAGCGTCGCGCCGGCGACGACGGCGATAAGCGTAACGTTCGGCCACAGCCGGGATGAACTTTCCGCGTGACCCTTTCCTTGCGCCAGGAAGGCCGAGCTGAAGACCGCGAGTGCAAGCAAAACGCCCGCGGCGGCCTGCCAGGGCCAATTCGGTTGATCCGAGACCGGCTGATCCCAATAAAACTTCTGCTCCCGGGTGGCGCCATCGAACAGGCCCCAGTGCCCCCCGACAGTCCCTTCGAAACGGCGCTTCCACGGTGCGTCGTAGGCTTCGATCAGATTGACCCGGACGTTTTCCTGCTTCGCTTTCGCAATCACTTCCCGCAGCACCTGAGCCTGCGCAGAGGGCGATGGCAGCGCGCCCTCCCGCATTCGGCCGGCGCTCGGCCAGCCGACTTCGCCGATTAGGATCTCCTTGCCGGGAAACGCCGTGCCAACCTGCCGGCGGATCGACATCACATGATCGGCGGCCTGGTCCGCAGCAATCGGGAAATCCTCCCAGTACGGCAGGATATGCACGGTCACGAAGTCAACGGCGGAGGCCAGATCACGGTTGCGCAGCCAGAACTCCCACACGTCCGCATAGGTGACCGGCACCGGCACCTGCCGTTTTACCTCCCGGATGATCCCGGCGAGCGTTGCCGCCGACTGTTCGCCGCGCAAAAGCACTTCGTTGCCGACGATGACCGCCCGTACCGCCTCCGGGTACTTATTCACTAGTTCGATCGCCGTCGCGATCTGCCTGCGATTGAAGTCGGGATCACGTCCGAGCCAGATGCCCTGCAGTACCTTCAGTCCGAGCTTGCTGGCGATCGGTAAAACCTGATCCAATCCTTGATGAACGGAATAGGTGCGTACGCACCCGGTCACGGCGGCGAGTTGCCGCAAGTCCTCCTCGATCTGCCAGGCCTCGATGTGCAATGAAAGATCGAGTGGCGTCTGCTCGCCGCGGAACGGCGCGTAGGACAGACACTCCAGCTTCTCGCCTGGGCCGAGCGCATTGACCGTGACCGGCACCGGCCGTCCTAGCCACCACCACCATGCGACAATGCATACCGCCGCCAGTGCAAACAGGCCGACAACGCGTCTCATTCCGCCCCCAATTGCATCCTAGACAGCCTCGCATGCACGGGGTCGCGCATGCCCTGCCAGCGTCGGCAAGACGCGAAGGCCAGGCTCAAGAAGGATTGCTAGACAAATCCTGCGACTTCCGCCATGCCAGCGGCGCGCCGGAGCAGGCCATTGGTCGGAATCCTACCCTGCGCTAACATGTCGTGCGTTAACATGCCTCGGCGGCCCGATCCCGCCATCGGAAACATAGCGATGTCGCAGGAACGAGCGAGCGTTCGGGCACGACCGATGTGTGCTTCATGCCCCTAAACTTCCCGAAAATGAGCGTCATGACCGATACCATGCCGCGGCTGATGCTGGCCGCCCTCCTGTCCCTGCAATTCGCAACTTTCGCCTCCGCGCAAACCAACGACCAGAAGCCGCCCGAGCAAAAACCGCCGGCCGCCGGCGACCGCAAGGAAGCCTTGCCACGACGCATCGATGAGATCGCGGAAATTGGCCGTGAAATGTCGGGGCCGGCATCCAATCCGGAGTGCTATTGGCTCGGCAAACGTGTGGTCAGCCTGCTCTGGCGCGATGATCTCGACACGGCTTTCCGCCATCTCGATCTGTACGATCGGTTCGGCTGCCCCGGCGGCCAGATCCAGGCGACCTTCCGGTGCGTCGTGCGGTTGCCGGAGATCGATACAAAAACCACCGACGCGCTCAAGGCGGCTGACGCGCTCAATGCACGCATCCATGCGTGCTGGAAGAACCCAAGCCAGCAGCCGCCGGCGCCGCCCGCGGCCACAGCCGCCACGCCGTCGGACTCCAACACCACCAATCGTTAAATCTCTTGCGCTATGAACATTGGTTCAGGAACAGCACGAAAAAAAACGTGTTGTTTCACGCCGACGTCGCAGCGCTGCCTTGGAATGGCCAAACCCGCTTCCTACTTGCTGGGGAACCAAGCACTGGGTTACGTTGTTTAAGCCGGCGTAGCTACAGTCGTCGGGTCTAGGGGACAGGCTCGGGTCTTTGATCTTCCGCCCCATACGGTACGTATCAATGCGCTCCGTCGCTGCCGTTGTCGTGGTCGCAGCCTGCTTGCATGCAGCACTATGGGGCTTTTTCCAGCCCCGCGCTGACGCGCCCAATCTTGATCGCCCGCTTCAAAGTCTTTCCTACGCGCCATTCGAAGGCACCGTAGGTGAGGACGATGTCTCGCCGCGGCCCACCGCCGCGCAGATCCGCAAGGACCTGGCGACGATTGCGCCCTACACCAATACGATCCGGACCTATTCCTCGACCGGCGGCCTTGAGCTGGTCCCGCAAATTGCTGCCGAGTTCGGGCTGCGCGTGACGCTCGGCATCTGGCTTGACGAGGACGTCGCCCGCAACGAACGCGAAATCCGCTCTGCCATCGAGCTCGCCCGTCGTCATAGCAACGTGAAAGCGATCGTGGTCGGCAACGAAACCACGCTACGCGGCTCGCTGACCCGCGAACGCACCTCGCTGCCGCCGGAAATCGTCAACGACCCTGCCAAAGGCAAAGTGGCCCTGCGCGAGGAGCGCAAGGCCGATGAGGCGGCCATCGCCAAGCAGGCGAAAGAGACCGGCCGGACGACCGCCGACGTTCGGCTCGAGCGCAACGTCGATGTGCTCGTGAAAATCATCAACCGGGTCAAACGGCAGGTTTCTGTGCCGGTGACGACGGGTGAAACCTGGGACATCTGGCTCGGCCAGGACAAGCGGTTGGAGACGCTTTATCAGGGCGACGCCCTGCGTGCCGCCGAGCAGCGGCGCATCGATATCGCCTATCGCCTCGCGGCCGCGGTAGACTTCATCGCCGTTCACATCCTGCCCTACTGGGATCGCGCCACCGCCCCGCAGGCGGTCGACCATACCCTCGACATCTACAACAAGCTGCGCAAGATGCATGAGGGCAAGCGTATCGTGATTGCGGAATTCGGCTGGCCCAGCGGCGGCTACAACCGCCAGGAATCCGAGCCGGGCCGGATGGAGCAAGCCTCCATTATCCGCGAATTCGTCTCGCGCGCCGATGGGCTCGGCATCGACTACAACATTATCGAAGCCTTCGATCAGCCATGGAAGAGTTTTGAAGGCAGCGTCGGTTCCTACTGGGGACTGTTCGATGCCACGCGCACGGCCAAGTTCGCCTGGACCGGCCCGATCTTCAATCCGGATCACCAGAAACTCGCCGCCATCGCGGTCGCGACCGGCGTCCTCGTTTCGCTGCCGATCCTCGCGATGACCGCCGCAACGCTGGCGCAGGTGTTGCTGCTGGCGCTGGCTTCACATCTCGTCGGCGCCTGGGCCGCCACTGTGTTCGATTACTGGAACGGCCATTACTTCGTATGGGGCGCGGCGTTCGCCTTCTTCCTGGGCGTTATCCTGCTGGTGCCGCTCGTTGCCATCGCGCTGTCGCGTATCGGCGAGATTGCGTCGATCTTGTTTGGGCGCGGCCCGCGGCGGCTGCTCTCTGTGCCAGCCCCGGGACCGGAAGGCTACGCCCCGAAAGTGTCGATCCATGTTCCGGCCTATAAAGAATCGCCGGAGATGCTGATCGCGACACTCGATTCTGTCAGCCGGCTCAACTACCCGAATTTCGAGTGTGTGGTGATCATCAACAACACACCCGAACCGGAGTATTGGCAACCGATCGAGGAACACTGTCAGAAGCTTGGCGAGCGGTTCAAGTTCATCAATGCGCCGAAGGTTGATGGCTTCAAGGCAGGCGCATTGCGGCTCGCGATGGAGAAGACCGCGCCGGATGCGGAGATTATCGGCATCATCGACGCGGATTATGTCGTGCATCCGAACTGGCTCGCCGACCTTGCCCCGCTGTTCGCTGACCCGAAGGTCGGCCTTGTGCAAGCGCCTCAGGATCACCGCGACGGCCGCCGCAGCCCCCTTCATCACATCATGAACGGCGAATATGCCGGCTTCTTCGACATCGGCATGATCGAGCGCAACGAGACCAATGCCATCATCGTGCATGGCACCATGTGCCTGATCCGCCGCGCGGCCATGGAGCAAGCCGGCGGCTGGTCGAGCGACACGATCTGCGAGGATACCGACCTCGGCCTGTCGATCCTCGAGAACGGCTGGCTCGCGCACTACACCAATAACCGCTATGGCCACGGCCTCTTGCCCGACACGTTCGAGGCCTACAAGAAGCAGCGCCACCGCTGGGCCTATGGCGGCGTGCAGATCGCCAAGAAGCACTGGCGCCGCCTGCTGCCGGGCGCGACGCGTCTCACCAGCGACCAACGCAAGGAATTCTCGACGGGTTGGCTCAACTGGCTCGGAGCGGAGAGCATCGGCGTTGTGGTGGCGATCCTCAACCTGATCTGGGTGCCGATCGTTGCCTTCGTCGGCATCGCGATCCCCGACAAGATTCTGACGCTGCCGATCCTTGCCGCCTTCGCGGTGTCGGTCCTGCACTTCGCGGCGCTGTACCGCGCCCGCGTCGCTATCCCGCCGGGACAGGCGCTGGCGGCGATGTTCGCCGCGATGTCGATGCAATGGACGGTCGCGCGCGCCGTCGGCTTCGGGCTCGTGAAGGATCACCTCCCCTTCGTGCGCACCGCCAAAGGTGGCATTGGGCGCAAAGCACAGTCGTTCCCCGCCTTCGATGAAGCCCTTCTTGGCATCCTCCTGGTCGTTGGTGCGGCGGTCGTATACGCGACCAACGCAGAGCGCGTGCGCGAGATTTATCTGTTCGCCTTCGTGCTTCTGGTGCAGAGCTTGCCGTTCCTCGCAGCGGCAACGCTGGCGGCCTTCGAACACACGCGCTTTAACAGCTTCGCGTTCTGGTATGATCTCGAAAGCCGGCTGTCGACGCGCCCGGCAGTGCCGGCCGTATCCGAAGCGCCCCTCGCCAATATCGCCCGTCCGGAAGGTGGCATCGCGCAAGCGGCAATGGTTCATGCATCGATGGCGCATACGGAACAGCGCATCGACCCTGCCCAGTAGCGGACCGGGCGGACATACAGCAGCGTCCACCGAAGCGAGCAAATCTGGATCCGGTTCGCCCGAAAGATTAGCGGGAACGCGCGTTCCTACTTGGGCATCGCGTTTTCAACCAAACGCACCCAGTAAGACGTGCCGAACGGGATTACATCGTCGTTGAAGTTGTAGGACGGGTGATGCAGTCCCTGGCTGTCGCCATTGCCAACCCAGATCATCGCCCCGGGCCGCGCTTCGAGCATGTAGGAAAAATCCTCCGCTCCCATCATCGGTGGATGATCCGTATCGACGCGCTCGCGACCGGCAACATCGCCGGCGATGGCAGCCGCAAAGTCGGTCTGGTCCTCATGGTTTTTCAATACGGGATAATTTCGCGTGTAGGTGAGTTTTGCGGTTGCGCCATGTACCTTCGCCGTTCCCTCCACCACTTCGTGCAGGCGGCGCTCGATAAGATCGCGCACTTCCGGCGACAGAGCACGAGCCGTGCCCATCAGCCTTGCGGTCTGCGGAATGACGTTATCTGTTGTACCCGCCTGAAATACGCAGATGGACACGACACCCGAGCGCACCGGATCGACATTGCGCGAGACGATCGACTGGATGTTGTTGACGATCTGTGCGCCGACTAGAACCGTGTCAATCGCAAGGTGCGGGCGTGCCGCGTGGCCGCCGCGGCCTTCGATCTCGATCGTTACAAAATCCGCCGACGCCATCATGGGTCCGGAGCGAATGCCAAACCGGCCGACAGGCATGCCCGGGTAGTTGTGCATGCCATAGACCTCCTGGATGCCGAAGCGCTCCATCAGGCCGTCCTTGACCATGGCGAGGCCGCCAGCGCCGCCCTCCTCCGCCGGCTGGAACACCACCACTGCGGTGCCGGCGAAGTTGCGCGTCTCGGCGAGATATTTTGCCGCCCCCAGCAGCATGGCGGTGTGGCCATCATGACCGCAGGCGTGCATTTTGCCGGGGACCGTGGATTTGTACGGGACGTCGTTCGCCTCCTCGATCGGCAGCGCATCCATGTCCGCGCGCATCCCGATCACCTTCGAGCCGGGTTTGCTGCCTTTGATAACCCCGACGACGCCGGTTTTACCGATTCCTGTAACCACTTCGTCGCAGCCGAAGGCTCTGAGCTTCTCGGCCACGCCCGCCGCGGTGCGGTGGACATCGTATTGTAATTCCGGGTGCGCGTGGATGTCGCGGCGCCACGCGGTGATGTCAGCATGCAGGTCGGCGATGCGATTGACGATAGGCATGACGATATCCTGGTTTTTGCCGCAGTTCCCGGTGCGGACGGGCGGCAGCGAGTTTCGGTCGCCGGTTGCGGCAGCATAATCCCTCGGTCCGCCCGCGCAAATTGAACAAGCAAATAACGGTCCACAGCTATTGACGGGGTGGGATGCCCCCCGTACACCACGCCCCCACGAGCCCGTAGCTCAGTTGGTAGAGCACGTGACTTTTAATCATGGGGTCGCGGGTTCGAGTCCCGCCGGGCTCACCAGATCACCAGTGTCCGGCCTGGAGACCATCGGTAACAATCTGCACCTGAGAGCGGTGACACCTTTTTGGTTCCGCCTCGCGCAGATGTGACCGCATGCAGGCCCGGGTAGAC
>Ga0164243_10004131_pt1 | contig 22866 bp, 19 predicted proteins | sample OricompcompostOP_FD_108781 | JGI IMG/M metagenome (GOLD analysis project Ga0164243, IMG submission 108781) | Organic Plus compost microbial communities from Emeryville, California, USA - Original compost - Organic plus compost (OP) | ecosystem: Engineered > Solid waste > Mixed feedstock >...
CCGGGGCCCCGGCCCTCGAATCGCCCCGACCGGGCTCCTTACCGCCCGAGCGCGACGCGGAGCCAGGTTCTCCCGGCTCGCCGTTGCCGGCGCGGTCCGGGTCGCCTGGCAGGGGGGGAACGCCCCCGAGCAGGGAGTCGGCATCGCCGAAGGGGTCGTCCGCTTGCGCGAGCAGGGTCGGGTCGATCCGGACGCGGCCCGGCGGCAGAGGCGGGTTGAACGTGCCGGCCCCGCGACCTTCCGCGAGTTCAAGGAGTTCCCGGGTCGGCTGTCGACCGGGCGCCACCCCCTTGCCGTCACCCGGGGAGGGCGTCACACGGCTGGGAACGGGGGGCAATCCGGGGGCTCCACCCGCCACCGACGCGGGGCCGCCCCCACCCGCACCGCGGCGGCCGTCGTCCTGCCCGTCGCGCGGGCCGCCGAGGCGGTCGAACCCGGGCAGGTCGCCCGGGTTCACGGGCACGAAGCCGTCGACTTCCGTCGTCGGGCCCCGACCGTCGCCGCCCCGACCGACGCCGACGCCCGAACGCGACCCGCCGCCGAGGGGGCGGAGGTCGGACTCGTCACCGATGGCGGCGAGCCCGTTGCGGATCATTCTTTCGGGGTGCATCTGGTCGAGGCGCGGCGGGGCGCCCCCCGGACCCGCCCCCGTGAGTCCTCGGCCGGGCGTCACGCCCCTCGGGGCCGAGCCGGCGACCAGGTCGTCACCCCCGCCCGAATCGTTCCCGGCCGTGCCCGACGGCCCGGTCGGCCAGAGGAACTTCTCGGGGCCGTCGTCGTCACCGTTGCCATGGCCGCCGGTCCGCCCTCCGCCCCCTCCGGCGCCTTGGTTTGGCCGTCCACCCCGTCCGCCGCCGGGGCGGTCGACGGGCCAGACGAAATCGTTCCCCTTGGCGAGGGTCCCGGCCCCTTCCGAGGGGGGGGCGTCTTTCGTGCGGGGGACGCCGTTGCCGTCCCAGGAGTCGAGCTCGTCGAAGTCGGGGAAGTCGATCTCCATGTCCTGGTCGACGAGTTCGTAGCCGAAGGCGATCCCGAGGGGTTCGAGGCGGGCGCGGGCCTCGTAATAGGGGCGAATGCCGTCGGGACGGACGATGAAATAAATGTAAGGGACGACCGACGCGCCGTCGGGCGAGGTCGTGCGGTAGGCTTTGATCAGTTCACGGCCGACCGCGAGGACGAGCGGACTCGACCTGGGCCCGAGCCCCGGCGACATGTCGAGGATCGTGAACCTCTGCCCTTTCGGCTGAAGGATCGCCATACCGTCTCGGCACTCGACGACCACGGGGCGCTGCCAGGTGCCGTTGGGCCCCTTATGGGGGAGCACGGCGTAACCGCCGCCGCGGGCGACGGCCTTGGCGAGCGCCGCCTTGCCGGCGTCGCGCTCCCGGGCGAGGACGTCGCGTTCCGCCGCGAGGACGTCGGCCTCGACTTCCAGGTCCCGGGCCTGTTTGTCGAGCCCGTCGATCTGCGCCTTCACCAGCGCCTCGCGCCTCCGCCGCTGCTGCGACTGGGCGAGCGCCGCCTTGGCGGCCGTTTCCAACGCCGCGGCGCGGCGGTCGGCTTCGCGGATCGCCCGACGTTGCTCGTCACTGTCAGCCGCAACCCGGGCCAGGGCGACTTTCGTCGGGTCGACGGCCGGAGGGGCCGGGGGCGGCGGTGCCGGCTTCGGGGCCGGGGGTTTCACGGGTTCAGGAGCCGGCGGGGGCGGAGCGGTGACGACGACGACCGGCGTCTTCGCCTTCGACGCCAGGGCGCGGGCGGTCGCCGCCTTGCGGTGCATGGAGACCACAAGGCCGAGCGTCCCGGCCAGGCCGATCAGGATGAGGAGGATCGGGAGGAGTTCGGAACCGACCCCCGGACGAGGGCGCTTCATCGCGTCGTGGCCTCCCCCCAACGTACCGACTCGACCGGACTTAACAGTCCGACCGCGACGGTCGTGCGTTCACCGCCCGGCACGCTCCACGTGCCGGTTTTAGCGACCTCGCGGGCGGTTCACCCTTTTGATCGGTCCGAGCGGCCGGGCGGCTTGAACGCCCCCGGTCTCCCAGGACGTCGTCGCGGCCCGGGGGGAACGGCGGCGAAAGATTCCGACGGCGCAACCCTTGATTTGATTGCCGTTTGGGTCCGATCGGGGGGATGTGGACAAGGACCGGACCCCGGAGACGAATTCCCTACTGAGAGGTGAGCCGGGCCGACCTTGGGGGATCGGCCGGGGTGTCATCCACGGTCGTTTCCGCCACCGGGCCCGTCTCGGCGGAAGAAAGGACCAAAACCGTGAGGCTGCATTACGTCGATCGAAAGAACGGGAAGAAGCGGGTGAACTGGCCGGCGCTCGTCGCCTTCGTGCCCGGCGCCTACGCCCTGGTGATCGGGGCGGCGGAAGTGTTCTGGTACGGCCTCACGGGCGGGTTCAGCCCCCTGATCGGCCTGTTCGCCCTCGTCGCGGCCACCCTCGTCGTGATCCGCGTCGTCGGGACGAGCCTGTCGACCCCCGCCGACCTGCTAAAAGCCCAGGCCGGCGGGGTCTAACCTCGCCCAAAATCGTTTCAGGAACGGTCGTCGCCGTCCGTCGTTTCCACCCGGACGTTCGCGGGCCTGCGGTTGGCGGGGGGGGGGCCGGGGTCGGCCGGGTGGATCCGGGGCGTCCGGTCGGTAGGGGGGCGGACCATCTGCGTCGTCGAGTGCCCTTCGACCAGGGGGATGATGACGACTTTCCCCCCCGTCGCCTCGACCTGTTCGCGCCCGACCACCTCGTCGAGCCGGTAATCCCCCCCCTTGACCAGCACGTCGGGCCCGACCGCTTCGATCAGGGCGAGGGGCGTGTCGTCCTCAAAGACGGTCACGGCGTCGACGCACTCCAGGGCCCCGAGCACCTCGGCGCGGGCGGCCTCGTCGTTGATCGGGCGGCTCGGCCCCTTGAGGCGCCGGACGCTGGCGTCGGAGTTCAGGCCGACGATGAGGAAGTCCCCTTGGGCCGCCGCCTGCTTGAGCAGCCGGACGTGGCCGGGGTGGAGGAGGTCAAAGCAGCCGTTGGTGAAGACGACCGTCTGCCCGGCGTCGCGGCGGCGCCGGACCTCGCCGCGGAGGGCCTCGACGTCGAACCGCTTGGCGGCTTCGGGGCGGTGGTGGTCGAGCAGGTCGCGGAGGATCTCCTGGCGGCTCAGGGGTGTGATCCCGATCGCCTCGACCTCCAGCCCCCCCGCCACGTTGCCGAGGGCGGCGGCCTCCTCATAGTCGGCCCCGCTGGCGAGGCAGAGGCCGACGACCGAGAGGACCATGTCGCCGGCGCCGGTGATGTCGTAGACCTGGCGGGGGCGGGTGGGGACGACCCGCTCGCGGCCGTCGGAATGGACGAGCGCCATGCCGTCGCGGTCGAGCGTCACGAGGGCGCATTCCATCTTGAGGTTTTGCAGGAGCCAGCGGCCGACTTCGAGGGCGTCTTCGGGCGAACCGATCGTCATCCCGGAGGCGAGTTGGGCTTCCAGTCGGTTGGGGGTCATGGCGTTGACCCCTTCGTACTTGCTGTAGTCGCGCGACCGGATCGGGTCGGCGATCACGCGGACGCCGAGGGTCCGGCAGGCCGTGATCAGGCTGCGGAGGAGGCTCGGGGTGCAGATCCCCTTGTCGTAGTCGGAGATGAGGACGAGGTCGGCCTGGCCGACGGCCTCGGGGAGTTGCTGCCAGAGCAGCGACTCGACCTCGCCCGGGATCGGGTCGCGGGTCTCGTAGTCGACCCGCATCATCTGCTGCGGGTGGCGGTCCTGGGCCCGGCCGATGTAGCGCTCCTTAAGCGTGGTCGGCCGGTCGTCGAGGGGGACGACCAGGCGGTCGTCGATGCCGAGGTCGGCGAGGAGTTTCCGGAGGATCACGGCCTCGGCGTCGCGCCCCACGCCGCCGATCAGGCTGACGTCGGCTTCGAGGGCGCGGAGCATCGCCGCGACGCTCGCCGCACCGCCGAGCCGGTGCTCGCGGTGGTCGGCGCGGAGCAGGGGGACGGGGGCCTCCTGGCTGATCCGCTCGGCGTCCCCCCAGATGTAACGGTCGAGGATCAGGTCGCCGACGACCAGGATGCGGGGGTGCCCCAGGGTTTCGACGCGCCGGATCAGGTCGTGTGTCATTGCCGGGGTCCTCCCTGACCACCGAACCGTGACGGTTCCCACGCGCCTTCGCACTCGCTTCGTCTGAGCCTTCCCCCGGCGTTCCGACCGGGGCGCGCGAGACAGTCTCAGGCACAAACCTTAGCTGTCCGGCCGTTCCCGTCAAGGCGGCTTTCCCTAAGAGGTTTCCGCGCGGGGCCGAATCCGAAATGAGGCGGACACACAAACCTCGTATCCCCGCTAAAGCCCCAGAAACCGCTGGAACTCTCCGGGGTTTGCGTGCATGAGCACATGGGAAATTACCGTTCGGCAGGGAAATCGGGCACCGCCGGTCCGCGGGTTTCGTGTCAAAAATGAACCCGGAGGACGTCGGACCCTGTCGACCTCAAGGCCGAGGGCGAATTCTCCGCCATATCGCCGTGCCCGGCAGACAATCCGCCCGAAAAAGGCCCCGGCCGCGATGACCTGCCGTGGCACGCAGCATCGTCGTGCGGTTATACTTAGGAGAGCGTAGGGTGGTGTCAGCCGGGCCGGGAATGGAGGTCCTGACCGTGGGAGTAAGCATCGTCCTAGCCGACGACGAACCCGACCTCCGCGCCCTTTACGCCGAGGTCCTCCGTCGCGACGGTTACGAGGTCTGGGAGGCGGTCGACGGCCGCGAGGCGCTCGCGATGGTCGCCGGCCACCGGCCCGACCTGCTCATCCTCGACGTCTGGATGCCCGACCTGAACGGGTTCGAAGTCCTCGACCGGCTCCGCTACGACCCGGAAGCGACCACACTTAAAGTCGTGATGCTCTCCAACCTGAGCGACGCCGAAACGCGGCTCGAAGGTTATTCGGCGGGCGCGGCCGATTACTGGGTCAAGGGCCTCTCGGTCGACGACTTCTGCACCCGCGTCCGCCGCGCCCTCACGGAAACGGGGTGTAGCCCGAGTTCGATGCAGGACCCGGTTTGAGGGGCGGGTTTCGAACGCCGGGGGTCGATCCCCCGGTCCCCCCTCTGCCAGCCCAGCCCGGAGGACGGTCGGCCCCACCTATGCCTGACGATTATCGGGACAGCCTCGCGTTCCTCTACGGACGGTTGAACTACGAGCGCGTGGGGATGCCCCGCATCCCGGCCGAACTCCGCCTCGGCCGGGTGCGCCGGTTGCTCCGCAAGCTGGGCGACCCGCACGAGGCGCTTAAAATCGTCCACGTCGCGGGGACGAAGGGGAAGGGGTCGACCTCGTCCATGATCGCCGCCGCGCTCTCGGCGTCGGGGGTGCGGACCGGCCTCTTCTGCTCGCCCCACCTCCACCGCCTGGAGGAGCGCTTCCGGATCGACGGCCGCGAGGCAACGGCCGCCGAGTTGGTGTCGCTGACCGACGCGCTCCGGCCTGTGGTCGAGGCACTCGACGCCGAAGACGTGGCGGAACGCCACCGCGGGCCGACCTTCTTCGAGATCACCACGGCGATGGGCCTCCTCCACTTCGCGCGGGCGGGGGCCGGGGCCGTGGTGCTGGAGGTCGGCCTGGGCGGGCGGCTCGACTCGACCAACGTCGTGCGGCCGGTCGTTTCGGTCATCACCAACATCTCGTTCGACCACACCCGGCAGCTCGGCTCGACGCTCGCGGCGATCGCCACCGAGAAGGCCGGGATCTTCAAACGCGACCGCCCGGCCGTGAGCGGTGAGGAGGGCCCCGAAGCCCGCGAGGTGATCCGCCGGATCGCCGCGGAACGGCGCTGCCGGCTCCACGAGATCGCGGCCGACTTCCGGTTCGAATACGCCCCGCCTGAGCCCCCCCTCACGCGCCCCGACCCCGGCCGCGTGTCGGTACAAACCTGGCGGACCGATTGGGGCTCGCTCGACCTCCCCCTTCCGGGCGCCCACCAGGCCCGGAACGCGGCGGTGGCGCTCGCCACGCTCGACGTGCTGGCCGGCGAAGGCATCGCGGTGAGCCGAGAGGCGGTCGTCCGGGGGTTTTCTGAGTTGCGGTTCCCGGCCCGGGTCGAGGTGATCGGCGAGAAACCTTGGGTGGTGGTCGACGGCGCCCACAACGTCGCCTCGGCCGAAGCGCTCGCGGAAACGCTACGGACGTGTTTCCCCCCGGTCCCCCGCACCCTCGTCTTCGGGACGACGCGCGACAAAGACCTGCGGGGTCAACTCCGGGCGCTCCTCCCGGGAACAACCCGCCTGGTCGCGACCCGGTACGTCGAAAACCCCCGCTCCGTCCCCCCCGAGGAAGTGGCCGACGCGGCGCTCGAACTCGGCGGCCCCCCCGCGCTCGTCGCACCCGACCCGGCCTCGGCACTGGCGGTGGCCCGGCGCGAGACGCCGGGCGACGGCCTGATCTGTGTCACCGGCTCGCTCTTCCTCGCCGCCGAGGCCCGCGCCGTCCTCCTCGGCCTGGGCGCCGGCGAGGTCTCCCCTACGGTCGGGGCCGCGATCCGATGACGACCGGCGTCCGATAACGGTTGCCCCAGACGGTCCCCGTGGCATGAGGAAGAAAGACCCGAGGCTGACGATCGGCACCTTGATGGTCCTGGTCTTAATGACCGCGGTCGTCTTGGCCCTTGTCAGGTACCTCCGGGGCGACGCGGGGGGCGATTGGCGGGAGCGGGTCCTGGTGGTCCACGCGGTCGTGATCGCCGTGATCATCCCGATGGGGGTCGGGCTGCTCTACGTCGCCTTCGCGGCCGGGGAACGCGACCCGGCGCGGCGGAATCGGAAGACCGGGGTGGTGTTCGCGCTGGGCATTTGTGCGTGGGTCTTTATGCTAGGGTCGTTGGCGTTCTGCGTCTTGTTAATGGCGTTCGAGGCGTAAAATGGACGGCGAGACGCCGCCGCCGCGGCCGAAAAAGCTCCGGCTGACGACCGGGACGCTGATGATCTGGGTCGCGGTCGTGGCCGTCCTCCTTTCGCTCGTCCAGGGGGACGCGGTCGACTGGCTCCCGAAAGGGGCGATCGGGTGGCTCTCGGGCGTCGTCTGCGTGGCGATCGTGGTCGTCATCCCCTGGCTGGAGTATCACTGGAGCCGGAGCCCCGACTCGCTCCAGCCGACCAGTGAGCGGGGAAAGCACGTGGTGAACCTGCTCGCGATCGGCCTCCTCTTCTGCATGGCGTCGGCGGTGCTGTTGCTCGGCATGCTGTTCGTCTTGATCCTGGCGGTTTGAACCGAGGGGCGAGGCACCTCCCCCTTGCCGAAACGGGCGGTTGTGCCGATCATCGGTCCATGACCGAAAACGGAGGCCAACGATGACCGGATGGGGTTGGGTTCGAATCGCGGCAGTGTTGGGGTTCCTCGGCGTCGGCGTCGGCGCGTTCGGCGCGCACGGGCTGAAGGACCGTCTCGACGCGCTGGGGACGGCGGCGACGTACCAAACCGGCGTTCAGTATCATATGTACCATGCCCTCGCCCTGCTGGCCCTCGGGGTCATGGCCGGGCCGTCCCGGACGACCGCCGGGAGCGTGGCGGGGTGGGCGTTCCTGGTCGGCGTGATCCTGTTCTCGGGCAGCCTGTACGTGCTGTCGCTCACGGGGATCAAATGGCTCGGGGCGATCACGCCGTTCGGCGGCGTGGCGATGCTCATCGGCTGGGCGGCGCTGGCGGTCGCGGCGGGGTCGGCGGCGGCCGGACGGGCCGACGCGGCTCGCCCCGCCCACGCGCGAGCCGGTACGGCCGCCGAACCGGTGGCGTCGGAACGGGTCCAATAAAACGCGCTCATTCGTATTGAAGGAGAAGCGCCGGTGGAGGTCCGTCGTCGACCATGAAGAATTACATCGTGACCGTCACGGCCGCCGACCAGGTCGGCATCGTTCAGACGGTAGCGGGGACGATCCGCGCCCGCGGCGGGAACATCCTCGAACTGAGCCAGACGGTCATGCGGGGGTACTTCACGATCATCCTGGAGGTCTCGTTCCCCGAGCCGCTGTCGACCAAGGCCCTGGCCGGGGCCCTGACGGCCGACGGCGAACGGTTCGACCTGACGGTCGTCGTGATCGAGGCCGACGAGCGGGCGCGGCAGGTCCCCGTCCCCAACGGCGAGCGCTTCATCCTCACCGTCCTCGGCGACGACGCCCCGGGGAACATCCACGGGATCGCCGGCTGTCTCGCGGCGCGCGGGGTGAACATCGTCGACCTACACGCCCGGGTCGACGGGACCCGGTTCGCGCTGGTGATGGAGGCGTTCCTCCCCTCCGACCTGTCGCCGGCCGACGTCCGGGCCGAGCTCGAAAAGTTCGGCCGCGAGCACGGGCTAGAGGCCTACGTCCAGCACGAGAACATCTTCACGGCCACGAGCGAGCCGAGCCCGGTCCGTGTCGGCCCCCCCCTACGCATCCAAGGAGACGCAATTGTACCGCACTGAGGACGTCCTCGCCACCCTGGGCATGATCCGGCAGCACAAGCTCGACGTCCGCACGGTGACGATGGGCGTCGACCTCTCGGGCTGCGGGTCGCCCGACCTGGCCGTGCTCTGCGCCCGGGTGCGCGACCGGCTCCTGCACTTCGCGGGCCGGCTCCGCCAGGTCTGCCACGAGGTCGAGCAGCGCTACGGCATTCCCATCGTCAACCGGCGGATCGCCGTCAGCCCGGTGGCGGGCGTCGCCTCGGCGCACTCGGCCGAGGGGTACCTGGAACTCGCCCGGACCCTCGACGCGGTGGCCGAGGAGGTGGGGGTCGACCTCGTCGGCGGGTTCTCCGCGCAGGTGCAGAAGGGGTGGACCGACGGGGCGCGCCGGCTGATCGGCACGCTCCCCGAGGTGCTCTCGACCACGAAGCGCGTCTGCGCCAGCGTCAACGTCGGGACGACGGCGGCCGGGATCAACATGGACGCGGTCCTCGCGCTCGGCCACGTCTTGAAGGACGCGGCGGAGCGGACGCGGGCGCACGACGGGTTCGGTTGCGCCAAGCTCGTGATCTTCGCCAACGCACCCAGCGACAACCCGTTCATGGCCGGGGCCTTCCACGGGCCGGGCGAGCCCGACTGCGTGATCAACATCGGCGTGAGCGGCCCCGGCGTGGTCAAGGCGGCCGTGGAAGACCTGATGGCCCACGCCACCGTGAACCCCACCCTGGGTGAGATCGCCGAGGAGATCAAGAGCACGGCCTTCCGCGTCACCCGGGTCGGCGAGTTGATCGGCCGCGAGGTCGCCTCCCGGCTCGGGGTCGCGTTCGGGATCGTCGACCTCTCGCTGGCCCCGACCCCTCAGGTGGGCGACTCGGTCGGAGAGATCCTCCAGGCGATGGGCGTCTTGCGGATCGGGGCGCCGGGCTCGACCGCGGCGCTCGCGCTGTTGAACGACGCGGTCAAGAAGGGGGGGAGTTTCGCCTCGTCGAGCGTCGGCGGCCTCTCGGGGGCGTTCGTCGCGGTGAGCGAAGACGCGGCCCTGGCGCACGCGGTCGAGCAGGGGGACCTGACCCTCGCCAAGCTCGAAGCGATGACGGCCGTCTGTTCGGTCGGCCTCGACATGATCGCCGTCCCCGGCGAGACCGACGCCGAGACCCTCGCCGCCCTGATCGCCGACGAGGTGGCGATCGGCGTGATCAACCACAAGACGACGGCTGTGCGGGTGATCCCCGTCCCCGGCAAGGCGGCCGGCGACCGCGCCGTCTTCGGCGGCCTCTTCGGCGAGATGACGATCCTGCCGATCCACGCCGCGGGCGGGTCGGCCGAGTTCGTCCGGCACGGCGGGCGCATCCCCGCGCCGCTGTCGAGCCTGCGGAACTGAAAAGGCCCCGGACCGTGCGGGACAACCCGGGCTTTCCCCAAGACGCCGAACCCACGAACGAGGGCTCGATGGCGACGACCGCCCCCCCTCCGAACGCCTGGACGCCCCGGCTCTACCGCGCGTTCCAGGGGCGGGACGGTCGCCTGCTCCTGGCGCTCATCATCCTGCTCATCTGTGAGCCGCTCATCACACAGGGTCCGGCGTGGAGCATCCTCACCGCCGCCGTCTGGAACGCGGTGCTCGTCTCGGCCTTGTTTTCGGCCAACGGGCGGCGGACGCCCCACCTGTTCGGGCTGGGCGTCGCGGCCGCCGACTTCCTCATCCACCCCCTGGCGGCCTACGGCGTCGCCCCGCGGCTGATCCACGTCCACTCGTTCCTCGTGTTCGTCACGATGCTCTACGCGACCGTCTGGAGCCTCGGCGATATCCTCCAGGCCCCGAAGGTCACCACCCGCACGCTCCAGAAGGCCGTCTGCGTCTACATCCTGCTCGGGATGGTCTGGTTGCACCTCTACCTGCTCATCGACGCCGGCCGGCCCGGCTCGTTCCTGCTCCCCAACGGCCGGACCAACCCGTCCGTGTCGTACGCCGAGCGGCGGGAGCAGACGATGGAGTTGATGTACTTCAGCTTCGTGACGTTGAGCACCGTCGGTTACGGCGACATCACCCCCGTCCGCTCCGTCGCCCGGACCTTCTCCGCCCTCGAAGGGGTGGCCGGCCAGATCTACCTGACGGTCCTGATCGCGAGGCTGGTCGGGCTCCAGATCGCGCACTCGCTGAGTGAGCCGGCGTAAAGGGCGTCACCCCGCCGGTTTCGCGCTGGACGGGTCCTTGGGCGACGGCTAGACTGCGCGGCGTCCCCTACCGGAATCGACCGGAATGGCGCCTCAAGGACGGCTCACTCGAAACGGAGGCGGGTCATGCGCAAGGGTTTACGGCTCGCGTCGGGTTTGGCAATCGCGGTCGTTATCGTCGGGACCGCCCGGACGGGCACAAAGGCGTTGCGTGCGCAAGGGCAAAACGACGTCGCCCTAGTTGCCCAGGACGCCCCCGCACCCGCACCCGCACCGCCCGAGGCGTCGAAGGCCGCCCCCGCAGAACCGATTCAGCCGCCGCAACATCCGACGGATCTTCTTCCGCCCCCCTCAACCGAACCGCCCCAACCGGAGGCCGCCCCCAGCCCCGCTCCCGACGAAGACCCGGAGCAGGTGGCCAAAGCGTACGTGGAGAAGACCCGCCGCGAAGCCGAAGCCTCCATCAAAACACTCCGGGAAGAGCAAAATACGTTGCGCGAGCGGCTCAAGAAGGTCGAGGCCGCCCTCCTACGCTGGGAGGCCTTGCGGGCCGCCGTCGATCCGGACCCTTTCTCCCAGGTCAAGCACGGAAAGTTCCAGCCGATCCAGACGACGGTCGAGGAGGGCGGGGCGGTCCGAACCACGGAGGCGGGATCAGCGGTCTTGGAACCGGTCCCGACATCACCGGAACCGCCCCGTCTCAAACCGGTCGCCGCCCCGACCAGCCCGCCCCCGACCGATCCCTCTCACAGCGAGGGGCCGAAAGACGAACCGAAACTCTGAGGGAGATTTCTCACGCCGATTCGAAACGAACCCGGCGTCGCCGTGCGCAGGCACGGAAACGCCGGGGGGTATCCTCGTCGCCCTGCCGGGTCCGCCCGGCATCCCCAAGCGGGCGGACCGTTGTTCGTCAGGGGAGTGGTAAAAGGCGAGGGCCATCGGCACCCGCCTTGAACACCGCGACGGGAGTGAGTCCGTCGCGGCGTGTTGTTCGCTATGGATAAAGGCAAGTTCCGTGCCCTAACGTCCGTTAAAGGCGCACAAACCGGCCCTTTCCTCCGCCGGGGGGGGGCGTCAAGCGGCGACGGACGTCTCGGCGAGCAGGAGCCGGGTGGCCTCCTGGCGGGGGGCTTCGAACACCTGGTCGGGGGGCCCGGATTCGACGACGCGGCCGCCGTCGAAGACGTGGACGGTGTCGGCGACCTGGCGGGCGAACTTCATGGCGTGCGTGACCACGACCATCGTCAGGCCGTCGCGCGCGAGGTCGGCCATCACGGAGAGGACTTCGGCGGTCATCCGCGGGTCGAGGGCGCTCGTCGGCTCATCAAAGAGGATCGCCCGGGGCTCCATCGCCAGGGCGCGGGCGATCGCGACCCGCTGTTGCTGCCCGCCAGAAAGCTCACGCGGCATGGCGTGAACCTTGTCGAGCAGGCCGACGCGGTCGAGCAGGTCGCGCGCACGGGCCTCGGCCCGCTCGGGGGCGAGACCGAGCACGTGAACCGGGGCTTCGGTCACGTTGCCCAGTACGGAGAGGTGGGGAAACAGGTTAAACCCCTGGAAGACCATCCCCACCGACCGGCACACCTGCCGCACCACGGCCGACCGGGCTGACCCCGTCGTGGCGGCGTCGACGCAGAGCCCGTCGACCGTCACGCTCCCCCCCTGGAACCGTTCGAGCCCGTTGAGGCAGCGGAGGAACGTGCTCTTGCCCCCGCCGGACGACCCGATGATCACGGCGACCTCGCCGCGACGGACCGACAGGCTCACCCCGCGGAGCACTTCCAACGACCCGTGGCGCTTCACCAGGTCGCTCGTCTCGATCATGAACGCGCTCATACGAGTGCCCCCCCTTTCGCGCCCGAGGCGCCCAGGCGACGTTCCGACCAGCGGGAGAACCACGACAACGGCACGCTCATCGCCATATACAACACGGACGTCGCCACTGCGAACTCGACGACGCCCCCGGTGCTATTGGCCAGGATCGAATACTGCTTGGTCAACTCGACCAGCGTGATCACCGAACAGACCGACGTGTCCTTGAAAAGGGCGATGAAGTCGTTCGTGACCGGCGGGATCACGATCCGGACCGCCTGGGGGACGATCACCCGCCGCAAGGCCATCGACCGCGACATCCCGAGCGCCAGCGCCGCCTCCATCTGCCCGGCCGGGATCGCTTGCAAGCCCGCACGGTAAATCTCGGCCTCGTAGGCCGAATAGTTGATCGCGAGCCCGGCGATCCCCGCCACCCACGGGGGGAGCTTGAGCAGATAAAACAGCACGTAAAGCTGGAGCATCAGCGGCGTGCCGCGCAGGATTTCGACGTAGCCCGTCAGCGCGACCCGGACGGGCGCCGGCCCGTACAACCTCCCGAGCGCGACGGCCAGGCCGATGAGCATGGCCAAAGGCATCGACCCGACCGAGAGCACCACCGTCACGAACGAGGCGTCGAGGAGCAGGGGGGCGTACCGGCGAATCAGCGCCAGGCCCCGGGGTCCCGACTGGCTCTTGGCGTGGAGCGACGCGGAGGAGAGCGTCGTGAGTTCGCCCTGGGCGTCGTTCCAAAGGCCGTAGCGCTCGTAGAGCGATCGCAAGTCGCCCGAATCGATCAGGCGTTCGAGACCGCGGTCGATCGCCTCGCGGAGTTGCGTGTCCCCGCGGCGGCAGTAGATCACGTAGTAGCCGCGGCCGACGGGGGCGCCGGCGAAGGCCAGGCTGGGGAACCGGTCGCGGTAGAACTGCGCCGCGGGGAGGTCTTGCAGGGTGGCGTCGATCTGGCCGTTCGCGACGGCGGTCATGGCGTCGGTCGCGCCGTCGAACCGGACGACCTCGACGAACGGCCCCCCCCGTTCGGCGGCGAACGTGTCGGCGGCCGACTGCACGAGGACCCCCACCCGCCACGGCCGTCCACCCGGCCCCGGCGCCTTCAGGTCGCACCACTCGGTGATCCGACCGCCGCGCGGGGCCATGAGCTGAAGTTGGTAGACGTAGTACGGGCGCGACGCGAGGTAGTCTCGACCCCGCTCCTCGGTCCACTCGTAGCCGTTGATGACGACGTCGACCATCCCGGCGTCGAGGTTCTGGAGCAGGCGGTCCCACTGCCCCTGGGCGAACTTCGGCGCGGCGCCGACCTCGTGGGCGAGCGACTTCATCAACTCGACCTCGAACCCGGTCACTTCGCGCGGTGATTCCGGGTTCGGGTAAATGTAAGGCCCGCCCCCTTCCTGGTCGCTGCCGTAGACGAGCGTATGGGCGGACCGGACGCGGGCGAGCGTGTCGCCCCGCGGCGTTCGGTCGCAGCCGGCCGCGTTCAGAACGAGCAGGGCGACGCCGGCTAACAGGCCGAGGCGTCGGAAAGACGGGACCGCCTGGCGGCGGTTTCGGAAGGGACGTGGTCGCAACCTGACGGCGGGTTGAGCCGAACAGACCTCGGGCCCTGGGGGCTCAAGGCCGGCGTTTTCTTCCATCAAGAGACCTCTTCCGGTTAGAGACGGTCGGGACCAACAACCACACCCCCATCATTCAACCGAAGCTTTTTCTCTTCAAGACCTTTCGGAGGAAAAAACGGCTTCGGATGTTCGCCGGCAATGGGCCCCCGGCTCCGCCTCGGAAAATGCCGCGTCTGGGCCCCGATTTTGGCGAGGCGATGGGGTCGCGACGCCCCGTTTTATCGGCGTACGTCGACGTCGACCGCCGCGACCGGAGACTCGCCCGGGTCGGCCCGCCGAACGACGCGGATGAGGGGCCGGCCTGCGCCGTCGTAGACCGTCCAGACCCGCATGCGGTCCGCGGTCGTCGACCGACGCAGGCGCGTCTCGATCGACGCCCCCGCCCAGGAGACGAGGTACGCACCGCTTTCGAGTTGGGCGATCGCCCGGTCTTGGGCCTCGGGCTTCTCCACCCCGAACGGGGCCAGCATCGACCAGCTCAGACCCGGGTGGGGCAGGGCAAGGTATTCCAACGCGTAATGGAGGAAGAAATTGTCGACGAGGATCTGGGCGGACGGGAGACGCCGCGCGGCCAGGTCGCGCCGGATCAGCTTCAACGCCTGCCTCTTAGGTTCAACCGCGGCCGTCCGATACGTCGCATACGACTCCCCCCCCGTGCGCTTGAGGGGTGAGAAATAGTGGACCTGGAAGTCCCCGAGCCAGAGCCAGAGGAACCCGACCAGGGCGGCCGTCAGCCAACGGCGTTGGCGTGCGAACGCCAGGGCGTCGACGTTCTCAAGCTTGGCCTCGATCAGAAACGCGAAGGCGAGCAGGGCGGGGGCCACGAAAACCATTCCGAACCGCGAGTGCGGAGGCCACAAAACGTACGGGCCGGCCACGAGGAACAAGATCCAGGGCTGTCCGAACGCCCAGGCGACGACCCCGACGCGGTCCCACTGGCGTCGGCGGACCAGGACCGGCAGCCCCGCCACGAGAAGCGCGACCGTGACGGCCCAGAAGACGACGTCGTGAACGACCGCCATCGCCGCGTGCGGCGTTCCCACGAAATAGCGGAACGCCGTGACGCCTGAGAACAGCCGGCCGAACCAAACCGCGTACGAGCCCCAGGCAGAAGGCGACCGCCAGGCGGCATACGGTAGCGGGAGCCGAAACGCCCAGAGGATCAGTGCACCCAGCACGGCGGTCGCCCCGGCCGCCAGCAGCGTCGGCACCGCGAGGCGGCCCAGGGCGGCGCGGTCCAGGCTTCGCCCCTCGCCGCCAAGGAACCGGGCGTTCACGATCAGAAACGCGAGCAAGGGGAGCAGCAGTAGATTCGTCGGGTGCATCAGGTAGCCGAACGGCAGCGCCGCGAGCACCGCGACCCACCGCCCCCGCGCGGCAAGGGCGAGCGTCAAGACCCCGAACAGCGGGATCAGCGAAGGCTCCCAACTCATCCGCGACGCCGCGATACAGACGGGAGCCGTCGCGAATGCGAACACGGCGATCAGGCCGGTCCGCCGCCCCCAAGCCCGTGCGACGAGGTTGTACGCCAGCAACAGCGTCAACAAGCCGGCCACGAGCGGATACGACCGGATCACCCCGTACGTCGGCTTGAACAGACTCAGCGCCGGCAGGAAGTAGGCGACCGTCACGGCGTCGAGCGGCCGGCCGGAGAACGTCCGGAGGTTGATGCGTTCGGAACGGAGGTCCCGCGTTTCGAGGAACCGGGCGACCTGGAGTGGGATGTACGTCTCGTCGCCGTTAACCCCGGGGAAGCGGTCGTTGTCGCGGGCGCGGAACCAGACGGCGACCACGAGGACCGCGACGAGGTTCGCGACCAGAAGCCAACGCCAGCGGGGCCACCCCTTAGGGTCGAAGGTCTCAGGTTGAGCCATCGTCGTCTCGCCGTCCGTGCGCGGAGCGAACCCGTCCCCGGAAACCGCGGGGGATCATGGTCGAATCGGCCGGGGGCGTCAACGCCAGACGCGACGGCGCGGCCGCCGCACCCCTCGGGGAGAAAACAACCCCGTTCAGTGCGCCCGGAACCTCCGCACGCGGCGGACCCGTTGGCGAACGGAGCGGGGGACCCTGGCGAGCCGGAGGCGGGTGGCGCGGCCGACGAGGAAGCGGTGCCCGCGCCACTGAACACGGTTGTTCACGATGGCGTCGAACCAGACGGGCAAGAGCATCAGGTCCTTGACCGGGCTGAGGAGCAAATGGCGGAACTTGGGGACCGCCCCGCGGAGCCAGTACGACTGGGCGGCGTCGCGGACGATGCCGAGCCCGACCAGGACGAGCAGCCCCCCCCAGGCGATCCCCGATTCGCCCGAAAGGGCCCAGACCAGGCCGACGGTCGTCAGGTTCGCCATCGGCTCCGCCAGGAACGCCGGCAGCGCCATCTGGCGGCGGATCTTGTACCAACGCGAGTGCCGGTTCAGGAACCAGCGGAACCCGCGGACGTGGTTGACGTTCTCGATGACGTGGTGGCTCAGCCGGATCGTATAGCCGGCCTTGCGGATCCGGACGCCCAGCGCCTGGTCTTCGGCGAGCAGGTTGCGCACCCCGGCGAACCCGCCGGCGGCGGTAAGGGCCTGCACGGGCATCAGCATCGACTTGCCGACCACACAGGTCACGCCGGTGAGGTCCGCCAAGGCCACGCCGCCGGCGACAAACCCGTTGAGTTGCAGGTTCTCCAGCACGGCGCCGCCGTATTGTTCGCCCACCCCCGCGAACAGGTTGCTGACCAGACCGACCCCCGGTTCGGCCAGGTAGCAGACGGTTTCGCGCAGGTAGCTCGGCCGGACCCGCACGTTCGAATCGCTGATCAAAATCACGTCGTGCTTGCGGTAGCGGTCCATCGCCGCCAGGTTTTCGACCTTCGGGTTGAGGCCGAAGACGGGCGTCCCGATCACGAGTTGCGCGTCGTGGCCGGGGAACTCGGCGAGCAGGCGGTTGACGACGCCGACGGCCGGGTCGTCGGCCGTGGCGACGCCGAAAAGAAGCTGGTAGGCGGGGTAATCAAGGCGGAAGAACGTCCGCAGGTTGTCTTCGAGCCCCTCGTCGATCCCCTTGAGGGGCTTGAAGACGGTGACCGGCGGGGTGTAGTCGGGCAGGTTCTTGCGCCGGCGGGTGACCCAAAGGAGGGAGACGAACGAGAGGAGCGTGGTCGCGACGGCAACGGCGGCGATGAGGCCGAGGAGGGTGTTGGTGGTGACCATCGACATGGCTGGGTTCGTCCCCGGCGGGTCACGCCGCCGTCGGTCGAGTCAGGGGTCGAGGAGACCGGGGGCGACCACGCTGTCGCCCCGTGGCGGTTAAGGGGTCATGACGAACGGTCGATCGGACGGGTCGGGGTGCGGGCGGCGGGTCGGTGTCGGCGCTCAAGGATCGACGCGTTCCGGCTTCATGCGGAGGACCATCTCCCCCTGGCAGCACGGACAGATCTGGGGAAAGCGGACGCTGATCGTACAGACCTCACAATAGTATTCGGGCGTACGCAGCCGGCCGCCGTCCTCAATCCGGAACGAGACGACCTGGAGGTAAGGGAGTCCGGCACGACTCAGCCCCCTCACCTCCGTCCGGCGTCCGCGGAGACGGCCGTCGACGAATAACGCGCGGCTGGCTTCGTCCGATAAGAGTGGGGTGACGCGGCCGTCCTCCCCTTGAATTACGACCTGTTTGGCGGCGGGTTCGGTGTCGACCTTCAGTTCGACCGCTTTTAGGGCTTCGGCCAGGGTCAGGGCGGTGCCGGAGACGGTCACCGTCTCGGCCTTCGGGCGCGGCGTTTTAGGCGCGGAGGCGGGGGATTCTGCGGCCGAGGCGGCGACCGTCAGCGCGAAAAAGGCCATCCAGGCCGCCGACGTCCGACGCATCCCAGACTCCAGTTGGTCGGTAAGTCCAGCCGATTGGAGAGAAGCCCGCGTCCCACGAGACGGTCGATTATATCCTTGCGAATTCCCCCGACCAAGCGGAATCGCTATGATACACAAAGACGATACAATCCCGGCACTTCGGTCGAGGGCCGGGGCCCCCGAAGGGGGTCAAACCGTGAGCGTCGAGGGGGGGTACGCCGTGAGACCACGACGCGGGCGCCGTCGCGCGGCCGTAACGGTTGCGTTCCTCTGTGTTATGGCCGCCGGGGTCGCCGGGCGCGGCGAACCGCCGGCCGGGTCCGCCCCCCCCAAGGGGGACCAGGACCCGACCGCCGCCCCGCGGCACCGGATGGTCCAGCGGCACCTCGCCGAGCGCGACATCAAAAACCCTCGCGTGCTGGAGGCGTTCCGCACCGTCCCCCGCCACCTCTTCATCCCCGAGGGGACCCGCCGGCTCGCCTACGACGACGAGTCGATCCCGATCGGCGAGGGGCAGACAATTACGCCCCCCTACGACGTCGCCTTCATGACCCAGGCCCTCGACCCCAAGCCGACCGACAAGGTTTACGAGGTCGGCACCGGGTCGGGCTACCAGGCGGCCATCCTCTCGCGGCTGGTGAAGGACGTTTACACCGTCGAGATCCACAAGCCGCTCTCCGATCGGGCGACGCAGGTTCTCAAGGAGGTCGGGTACACGAACGTCCACACCCGCCACGGCGACGGCTACGCCGGCTGGCCCGAGGCGGCCCCGTTCGACGCGATCATCGTCACCTGCGCGCCGGAGAAGATCCCGCAGCCGTTGATCGACCAGCTCAAGGACGGGGGCCGGATGGTGATCCCGATCGGGGGCCGTTTCAACCAGGTCGTCCACCTGATCACCAAGAAGGACGGTAAGCTGACCGACCGCCAGCTCAAGCCGACCCTGTTCGTGCCGATGACCGGCCGGGCCCAGCGCGAGGCCGTCGAGGCCCGGAAGCAGAAGGGGAACAACAAGCCGTGAACCGGGCCGCGCGTCTCCTGTCGACGGCCCTCGCGGCCGGTGCCCTCTTCGGCGTCATCCCCCACGCCTACGCCCAGACCCAAGACCCCGAACCCGAGATCGAGCGCCCGGAGCCCCCGGCGTCCGACGGGTTCGAAGCGGACGAGGATAAAGACGGCGTCCCCGACGGCTGGTACAACCTGCGCGACGCCAAGATCATGCCCGAGGGGGGCGTCGTCGGGCCGAAATACCTGAAGTTCGAGTGCACGAAGATGGGGCGCCCCGCCCGGCTCAGCCGGGCGTTCGGGGTCGACGGCCGGAAGGTCGAGGCCCTCCTGATCGGCGTCTGGGTGCGCCTCGACCAGGTCCAGTCGGGCGAGCGCCAAGGGGAAGACCCGGGCCTGATTATCGACTTCCTCGGCGACAAGCTCCGGCACCAGACGCGCGGGTCGCTCGGGCCGTGGACCGTCCGCACGCTCGGCGCGGCGTCGCACTGGACCCGGGTCGTGAAGCGGATCCCCGTCCCCCCCGGGGCGCGCGACGCGATCATGTCGATCGGCCTTCTCGGCGCGACCGGGGTTCTCGACGTCGACGGCCTGACGGTCGAACTGGTGCCGGTCGGCGGCGCGGAGACGACCAACCTGGCGAACAACCCGGGGTTTGAACTCGGCGACCCCGACCCGACCGGCTGGGTCGTCGACTTCGGCGCGCGGCGGGCTTTCCCCGGCTTCCGCTCGTCGGCCTGCCTGGAACTCGCCCGCTCCCAATCGCGGTGCCTCACCGCGCTGGCCCTCCCGGTCGAGGCGTTCTCCGGGCTCGCGATCACGGTCATGGCCCGGGGGCAGGGCTTGCGCGGCTCGGGCGGGGCGACGGCCGCCGTTTTCTTCATCGACGAAGAGGGCCGGATGGTCGGGGAGGGGTTGCCCGCCTTCCGCTGGTCGGGTTCGTTCGACTGGCGGGAGGACGTCGCCAACGTCCCCGTCCCCCGCGGCGCGGTCCACGCGGTCCTCCAGTTCGACAAGCCCGACGGGCTCGGCTCGATCCGCCTCGACGACGTCTCCGTGACCGCCGCCCCCAACGCCGAAGCGGGCTCGTGGACCCCGTACCACACCGAGCAGGAAACCGGGGACTGGAAGCCGGTGACGCCGTCGACGGGTATCGAGCCGAAGTCGGCGCTCGACTTCTCGTTCCTCCACGACGGGCCGGCCGGCAAGTCGGGGCGGGTCACCGTGCAGGGGGGGCGACTCACCTTCGCTAAAGGGGGCCGCGCCCGGTTCTTCGGGGTCCAACTCCTGCCGCCGACGGCGTTCCTCGAAGCCGCGAAGGCCGACGCCCTGGCGGAGCGCCTGGCCCGCTCCGGCGTCAACCTCGTCCGACTCGGCGAACTCGACACCCCCCTCGGCCCCGACCGCAGCCTGTTCGACGACACGCGCGACGACACCAAGCAACTCGACGCCGGCGCCCTCGCCCGGCTCGACCACCTGATCGCCGCGCTCAAACAGCGCGGGATTTACGTCGCGCTCGAACTGCAAGGCGCGCGGCGGTTCCGGCCCGACGACGGGGTGGCCATGCCCGGCGCGCTCCCGCCCGGGGGCGGGCCGGCGGCCGTCTTCGACCCGACGATTACGAAGCTCCAGACCGACGCCGCGAAGGCGCTGCTCGCGCACGTGAACCCGGAAACTGGCCTGGCGCTGAAGGACGAGCCCGCCCTGGCCTGGGTGACGCTCGCGGGCGAACTCTCGCTGTTTAACCTGCTTGACAACCCGTCCGCCCTGCCGGGCGACTACGCCAAGGAACTCAAAGCCCTCGCGGCGAAGAGCACGGCCGGGACCGGCAAGCGGTTCTGGCAAGGGCTGGAATCGGCCCACAACAAGGCGACGGCCGAGGCCCTGCGCCAAGCCGGGCTGAAGGCCCCCCTGGCCGGCGTCTCCCACTACCGGCGCGAGGCCGAGTTCAACGAGGCGCAAGCGGCGCCGGGGCTCGACCTGATCGACGACCGCCTGTTCTGGTTCCCCCCGCCGCTCATCGCCCACCGGTTCCGCTCGGCCCTTTGGGACCTCGACGGGGGCATCCTGCTCTCGAAGTCGCCCCGGAAGCGGCGGCCGGACCGGCCGTACGTCGTCGGGCAGTGGTGCGACTACACGGCCGGGGTCTGGGCCTCGCCGTACGAGGCGGCCGAGCAGATGCTCGCCGCGGCGACCGCGGCGTCGGAAGACTGGGACGCCCTCGTCCGCCGGGGCCTCTTCCTCTGGCCCGAGGACTGGGGGAAGGCGGCCCCCGGCACCTCGGGGGGCGAAGACATCTTCCAACTCCCCGAGGTGGCCAACGCCGCCCCGCACGTCTTCGCCCTCTGGCCGCACGCCGCGTCGGTCCTCCTGCGCGGACACGACGCCGCCAAACCGAGCGGGCACGAGCGGGCCAAGGCCGAGCCCTCACGCCGATCCGGCAGCCGGGCCGCGGCCTCCCAGGGGCACCACATCCCGGGCTGGACCCCCTCGCGCGGCCGACTCTTGATCGACACGCCGTACACGCAGGGGATCGCCGGCTGGCCCGGCGGCGAGCCGTACACCCGGCCGTCCCTGGTCTTCGACGTCGAGACCCCTTACGCCACGGTCGTCGCCTCCTCGGTGGGGACCGAGACGATCGCGGACACGAACCGGCTGCTCGTGACGGCGGTCGCGCGGATCACCCCGACCGGCTTCAAGTGGGTCGACCCCTGGCGTAAAGAGACCGCCGACCCGGGGCGCCCCCCGCTCCTTCAGGAGCCGGTCAAAGGGAAGGTCACCTGGCGGCGCAAAGGGGAAATCAAGGCTTACGCCCTCGACAACAACGGCAAGCGCCTGGGTCCCGCCCCGGTGAAGGTTAACGACGAAGGGGCGACCCTGACCCTCGACGGGGCGGCGCCGGCGCTTCATTACGAGATGGTGGCGGAATAGTCGTCCGGAAACGTCGAAGCGACGAAAGGGAGTTCGCGATGGGCGAGACCGGCGGACGGCGCATCCTCGTCACGGGCGGGGCCGGGTTCATCGGGTCGAACCTGGTCGACCGGCTGCTCGCGCTGGGGGACGAGGTGACGGCGGTCGAGAACTTCGACCCGTTCTACCCCCGCCCTCGGAAGGAGTCGAACCTCCGCGCCGCGGGCCGCCACCCACGGTTCCGGCTGGTCGAGGCCGACATCAGGGACGCCGGCCGCGTCTCGTCCATGCTCGCCGAGGCGCGGCCCGACGCGGTCGTCCACCTCGCCGCCAAGGCCGGGGTCCGGCCGAGTATCGACGACCCCGCCGCCTATACCTCCGTAAACGTCCAGGGGACGGTCCACCTCCTCGACGCCGCCAGCAAGCTGGACCCGAAGCCGCGGTTCGTCTACGCGTCGAGTTCCAGCGTCTACGGCGACCGGCCCGACGCCCCGTTCCGCGAGACCGACCCGGTCGACAACCCCGTCAGCCCGTACGCCGCCACGAAGAAGGCGTGTGAACTCCTCGCCCACACCTTCCACCACCTCCACGGCCTGCCGGTGACCGGCCTGCGGTTCTTCACCGCCTACGGCCCGAGGAACCGGCCCGACCTGGCGATCGCCAAGTTCGCCCGCCTCATCGACCGCGGCGAGCCCGTGCCGATGTTCGGCGACGGCACCACCCGGCGCGACTACACGTTCGTCGCCGACATCGTCGACGGGATCCTCCGCGCGGTCGACCGCTGCACCGGCTGTCACCTCTACAACCTCGGCAATTCGAACCCGATCGAACTCCGCGACATGATCGAGGCGATCGGCAAGGCCCTCGGCAAAACGCCTAGAATCCAACACCTCCCCGAACAGCCCGGCGACGTCCGCCAGACTTACGCCGACATCTCCCGGGCCTCGGCCGAACTCGGGTACGAGCCCAAGACCCCGTTCGCGGAAGGGCTCACGCAGTTCGTCGCCTGGTTCCGCGCCGAGGGCGGCGCGTAAGGCCGTGCGGCCCCGATCTCCACCAACGCGAACGCCCCGG
>Ga0164243_10004132_pt1 | contig 22856 bp, 20 predicted proteins | sample OricompcompostOP_FD_108781 | JGI IMG/M metagenome (GOLD analysis project Ga0164243, IMG submission 108781) | Organic Plus compost microbial communities from Emeryville, California, USA - Original compost - Organic plus compost (OP) | ecosystem: Engineered > Solid waste > Mixed feedstock >...
CCAGCATCGGCATCGCGCTGAGCTCACCGGCGTACGAAAGCCCCGGCGACCTGCTGCGCGATGCGGACACGGCGATGTACCGGGCAAAGGCCGAGGGCCGCGCGCGCTACGAAGTTTTCGACCGCGAAATGCATCATCACGCGGTTTCGCTGCTCCAGCTCGAAACGGACCTGCGACGTGCGGTCGAGCGCGACGAGTTCGTGCTTCATTACCAGCCGATCGTCGCGCTGGACAGCGGCGGCCTGACCGGCTTCGAGGCGCTGGTTCGCTGGAATCACCCGACGCGCGGACTGCTGCCGCCCGCCGACTTCATTCCGCTTGCGGAAGAGACCGGTTTGATCGTGGAAATCGGGTGGTGGGTGATCCGCGAGGCCTGTCGCCAGCTGCGCGCGTGGGATCCGGCCGCCGCCGAACTGACCGTAGCCGTAAACCTGTCGGCGAAGCAGTTCGCGCAGCCCGGACTGATCGAGAAAATCGACGCGATCCTCAAGGAAACCGGGCTCGAGCCGAACCGGCTCAAGCTCGAGATTACCGAATCCGTCGTGATGAGCAACGCACAAACATCGACCGAGATGCTGCGCAACCTGCGCGCGCGCGGCGTGCGCCTCTGCATCGACGACTTCGGGACCGGTTACTCATCCCTCAGCTATCTTCACAGCTTCCCCGTCGATACGCTCAAGATCGACCGCTCGTTCATCAGCACCGTCGACGAACAGGGCAGCACCGTCGAACTCATCGAAACCATCGTCGCGCTCAGCCGCATCCTGGGCATGGAAGCGGTCGCCGAAGGCGTCGAGACCGCGCAACAGCTCGAACTGGTTCGCCGGCTCGGATCCAACTACGCCCAGGGTTACCACCTCTCGGTGCCGCTGCACCCCGACGATGCCGAAGTCCTGATCCGCACCGGCCGCACCTGGGTCTCATGAGGCGCCGAGCCTTGTTGGTCTCACGCAGAGCCGCTGAGGCGCGGAGAGGGTGCGTCATTACGGCTGACGCACCCTCTTCGCGCCTCAGCGGCTCTGCGTGAGACCAACAAGGCGGTATACGATGCCGGTGCCGCTCAAGACGTACAACTCGCCGGATGCATCTTCGCCGAACGACGTGATTCGATTCAGGGAACCGGCGGGGAACCATTCCCGCGCGTCAACCAGGTCTCCGCTGCTGTAGCGGAAACTGCGAATCCAGCCTTCGCAGTAGTCGGCATAGAAATAGTGCCCGGCCAGTGCCGGGATGCGTGAGCCGCGGTACACGAGACCGCCGGTAATCGAGCAGCCGTCCGAGTGATCGTACTCGTGGATCGGCTGAACGAGGTCCGACGAATTACACGAAGCTTCGCGGTAGCAGCGCGTGCCTTCCATGAAATTCCAGCCATAATTCAGCCCGCCCTGTGATGCCTGCACGACGTTGATTTCCTCCCGCTGGCCCTGCCCGACGTCGGCGATGTACAACAGGCCGGTGCCGCGATCGAACGCGATTCGCCAGGGATTGCGCAGTCCCCAGGCCCAGATCTCGCCCCGCATGCCGGACTGGTTCACGAATGGATTCGACGCGGGAATCGCGTACGGATCGCCTCGATCGACATCGATGCGGAGCAGATCGCCGAGAAGTGTGCCCCGGTTCTGCGCGTGGCCGAGCGGATCGCCGGCATCGCCGCCATCACCCATGGCGATATAGAGCATGCCGTCAGGGCCGAACAGGATGTGGCCGCCGTTGTGGTTCGAAAACGGCTGATCGACGGCGAGGATCAGGCGCGCACTTGCCGGATCGGCGCGGTTGGGGTCGGCACTCACGCGGTAGCGCTCCACACGCGTATCGCCGGCGACATCCGTGTAGTTCACGAAGAGATAGCCGTTGTCCTCGTAATCCGGATGGAACGCGACGCTCAGCAAACCGCGCTCGCCGCCGGAAGCCACCTTGTCGGTGATGTCGAGGAAAGGCGCCGCTCTCACCGTGTCGTTCACGATGATGCGGATTCGGCCGGACTGTTCCGTGACGAACAGCCGTTCGTCGCCGGGTGGCGCCGTGAGATGCACCGGATTCGACAATCCGCGAACGACTTCTTCCAGATCGATGGATGTGCCGCCAATCGGGGGTGGCGTGTCCGTTCCCGATTTTCCGTCGGAACAGGCGCAGAGCAGCACGACCAGCAGGATCCTTCGCATGGAGTCCCCGTGATCAGAAGGGTAGAGGTCACGTTCCGGGAACGTGGATGCGAGTGCGCCCGCCGGCAAGGCCGCGGGATCACGACCAGGTCGTGACACAGTGACGCGCATAAGGGCGGAACGGCCCTTGCAACTTTCCCGCCCGCGTTGACGCGGATCTGAACCCCCTGAGCCATCAATTCTTGAGTACGGGAGAAAACTTGCGACGGCAGATCGTTGAAATCGGCGAACGCGCGGGCGCCGAGGCACTCGCCGTCGCCTTTTACGACTACCGTCACCGACTCGGCTGGAGTTATCACGGCGACCGCTGGTTTCACGCGGCGAGCACGATCAAGGTGCCGGTCCTGCTTGGCGTTTTCCATGCAGTCGACCGCGGCGTGCTTCATCCGTACTCGCGGGTGCACGTGCGAAACCGCTTCATCTCGGTCGCGGACGGCACACCGTTCCGCATCGACACGAGCCGTGATTCGAGTCCGGAAGTTCATCAGGCGATCGGCAGGACGATGCAGGTCCGTGAACTGGCCCGTCACATGATCGCGACCAGCAGCAATCTTGCGACAAACCTGCTGATCGACGTCGTGGGCATCGATGAGATCCAGGAAACGCTCCGGGAACTCGGCCTCGACGGCATCGACTTTCGTCGCGGCGTCGAAGACATGACCGCGTGGGCGGCCAACCTGAACAATCGCGTAACGGCGCACGGGTTGCTCTCCGCGCTGCGCGTGATTGCGGACGAGCGACACTTTTCGCCGGAGTCGTGCCGGGAAATGCTCGACATTCTGCATGCGCAGGAATTCAAGCGTGGCATTCCGGCGGGACTTCCGGAGCACGCCCGGGTCGCCCACAAAACAGGCGAAATCTCCACGGTTGCCCATGACGCCGGGATTGTGTTTCTGCCGGACCGGGAGCCGTACGTCGTCGTAATCCTGACCGAATGGGGCGCGGAAGCGACTGGCCGGCATTCCATGATCGCACGGGTTTCCCGCGCGGTTTTCGAGCACGTGAGCGATGGCGACAACACCAACGGCTGAGCCGGTTCAATTCGATCTGCCGGTGATCGACGGGTTCGAGCTCGAAGAGCGGTACCGGCTGCTGCTGAGACCCGATGAACTGATGCCCGATGCAACCGGAGAGTTGCGGCGGCTGCCGCGATTCTTCCTTGAAGTCGATTCTTGGCAGACTGCTTTGACGACACAGCTGACGGAACACTTCACGCTTTCGGAATTCATGGTCGTCGATGTTCGCGAGGCGCCCGCACTGAGGGACTTCCCGCGGCACATCCCGTGCGCGGTCACATTACTGGCGGCGCAGCTGGAGATGTTCCGGCGGGAAGCAGGTGCACCGGTGTACATCTCCGCGAACGGCGGCTATCGCACACCGGCGCACGCGCTGTCGGACTACGGATCAACGCACTGCTGGGCAACGGCCGCCAACATCTATCGCATCGGCGACGAGTACCTCGATACGCGGGAGCGCATCGAGAAGTATGGTCGAATTGCGAGTCGGGCGATGCCTGGATGCTGGGTGCGCCCGTACGGGAACGTCAAAGGCTACGCGGACGATCACTTGCACATCGATATCGGTTACGTCGTGCAGATTCCGCACGGCACGCCGGGTGAACGGGCGCAAGACTTATGAAAAAGGGCAAAGACGCGTTCCTGGAAGAACGCGCCGGACAGCGACTGCAACTGGCGGCGATCGGGCTGGAATCTGAGTTCGCGCTCGTCGTTGACGACCAGCCGGTTCGGCCTGAAGACCTCTTCGCAAGCCCTCGTTCGTTCATCCGCGAGGAAATGATGCACCGCCGCGGATCATCGTACCATCTGCCGACCGGCGGCGCCGTGTACTTCGACACGGGTGTGATCGAGATCGCGACGCCAGTCATCGAGATCGAGCGTGGCTGCGCGGCACGAGCCGGCCGTTCACTCTGGGAAGGGATCCGCTTCGTTCGCGACGAATTGACGGCGTGGGAACGGCAAACCGACCGGAGAGCGCGACTCGTCGGATTCAGTACGCACTACAACATCTCCTTCGAGATCCCGCGGTGGAAGCAAGGCAGGCGAAGAACGATCCACAAACTCGCGCTCCTGCTCGCGTACATTCTCCCGACGCCGGTCATGCTGCTTGCTACCAACAAGCGCTCGACCGGCGTCGGCGTCAGGCCCCGGGGAGACCGGATCGAGATTACGGCCGATTTCACGCCCGACGCCGCCCTGATGATCGCGACCGCGACGCTGATCACCGGGATCGTTCGAGAGGTCATGACCTGGCCGACCTTCGACCTCGATCAACTCGACCGTCACGACATCCCCGTCATTGCATCGTACGCACCGATCCCGCACACGACCCGGCACGGCTGGCTCGCGCGCTTCTCCTGTTATCCGGAGAACCCGTTCGCGTGTGATGTAAACGCGGCGATATGGCGTACGCGGGATGCCGAGATGCTGTCGCTGCGCGAAATCGCGGGCCGGGTCACGCGCCGGTTCTGGTCTTCGATCCGCCGTCTTTCCGACCCCTTCACATTCCGGCTGATCGGCTCCGTCATGCAGGGGCGCGCGCCTTCCCTGCTCGACCTGGACGACCGCCCGCGCGAGTACGAAGACGTGGGGCGGCTCTGCAAATGGGATGAGCTGTTCCCGCCGGCGCACCTCTCCAGGTCCCGGTACGAGCGGGTCCTCATTCGCGCCATATCCGGCAACTGGCTGCACCTTCACGGCCGGCGCTACCGCCCGGTCGGAATGCGCGGCTGGTCGCAGGTCGTCTTCCGGCCCGAAGGCGAGAACGGCACACGCGCGTTCTCGATCGACACACTGCTGAATCATCTCGGCGACTGGGATGCCCCCTCCGGTCGCGGCCGGAAACCGCTGCGGGCCTCCGTCCGTATGAAGCACTAGAAGGAGGTCCACAATGATCGAACTCATCGGAATGATCGCCGCGTGGTCCGCGGCCTACCTCGGGTACTCGAAAACACGCGAGTTCGTGCGCTCGCGGCTTCGCTATGTGGACGGCGTGCACCGCGCATCGGCGCCGGTCAAGGCGGGCGCCGCGGCGACGCTGGTCGCGCTGCCTGTCGTGGCGGTTCTGCCGGCAGTCGGCTTTCCATCTGCCATGCTGCTCGGCGTAGCGGTCGGGATGGGCGTGTCGGCGGGCAGCCGCGACATTCGCCGGCAACTGCCCGGGTTCTGAGCCGCACGTTGCGATGAATACCGACAACGGCCGACGTTTCGCGTCGGCCGTTTTTGTTCTGCTACGGCCTGGGAAGCCGCAGCACGACCATGGACCGATCCATCACACCCAGGCATGAACCAGCCTGCACGAAAACGCCCTGCGGCGGCGTCGCTGACCGCGTGTCGAGGATGACCTCCCACGTCGCGCCTTCGCGCAGGTTCGGGATCCGGAACTGGACTGCCTCTACGTGGGCGTTCATGAGGATCAGCAGGTCGTCATCCTCGACCGGGTCGCCGGCGTCATCGAGTTCTCCGATCGCCGAGCCATCAAGGAAAACGCCGATCGAGCGCACCCAGTGCGCTTCCCACGCGTCGTCAGGCATCTCCTCGCCGTTCGGCATCAGCCAGACGATGTCGCGTATGTCGCTTCCGCGGATCGCGCGGCCACGGAAAAAGTTCCGCCGTCGCAATCCCGGATGCCGGCTTCGCAGATCGACCGCGCGCGACGTGAACTCGAAAAGCGCGCGGGCGCGATCGTCATCGCTCCAGTCGAACCAGCTGATCTCATTGTCCTGCGCGTACGGGTTGTTGTTGCCTTGCTGCGTACGGCCACGCTCATCGCCGCCAAGGATCATCGGGACGCCCTGCGAAACGAGGAGCGTCGTAATGAAGTTGCGCTTCTGACGTTCGCGCAGCTCCAGGATCTGCGGATCCTGCGTTGGTCCTTCAACGCCGTGGTTGTACGAGAGGTCATCGCTGCTCCCGTCGCGATTGTCCTCGCCGTTCGCTTCATTGTGCTTCTCGTTGTAGCTGACCAGATCGTGAAGCGTGAAACCATCGTGCGAGGTCACGTAATTGATGCTCGCGTATGGCTTGCGACCGTCATCCTTGTACAGATCGCTGCTGCCCGTCAGGCGGTAACCGAGCTCGGCCATCGGGTCGTCGTCACCGCGCCAGAACCGCCTGACCGCGTTCCGGTACTTGTCATTCCACTCCGCCCAGAGGATCGGGAAATTGCCGACCTGGTAGCCGCCGTCTCCCACGTCCCACGGTTCGGCAATGAGCTTGACCTGCGAAAGAACCGGGTCCTGGTGGATGATGTCGAAGAAGGATCCGAGGCGATCCACCTCGTGCAGCTCGCGTGCGAGACTCGAGGCGAGGTCGAAACGAAAACCGTCTACGTGCATCTCGAGCACCCAGTACCGAAGCGAATCCATGATCAGCTTGAGCACCTGCGGATGGCGGGCGTTTAGACTGTTGCCGGTGCCCGTGTAATTCACGTAATAGCGTGGCTGGTCCTCGACGAGGCGATAGTAGGTCGTGTTGTCGATGCCTCTAAAGCTGAGCGTCGGCCCGAGTTCGCTGCCTTCGGCCGTGTGGTTGTAGACCACGTCGAGGATGACCTCGATGCCGGCGCGATGCAGCGTCTTTACCATTTGCTTGAATTCCGCGACCTGCAGGCCCCGATCGCCCGAACTGGAGTAGCGTGCGTCCGGCGAAAAGAAATTCGTCGTGTTGTATCCCCAGTAGTTTCGAAGACCCTTCTCGACCAGAACCTTGTCGTCCAGCGCATCGTGCACGGGGAGCAGCTCAACCGCCGTCACGCCCAGCTTGCGCAGGTATTCGATCATCGGCGCGGATGCGAGGCCGGCATAGGTTCCACGTTCCGCGTCCGGTATATCTTGATGTCTGAACGTGAACCCCTTCACGTGCACTTCGTAAATCACAGTCCTGTGCCACGGCACGCGCGGAGGGCGATCGTTCTCCCAGTCGAAGGACGGATCGATCACCACGCCTTTCGGCACGCCCCACGCACTGTCGGCATCATCACGCGACAGGTCTCCCGATTCATCATTCAGTCGGTAGCCGAATACCGGGGCTTCCCAGTTCACCTTGCCGGCAATCGCCTTGGCATACGGGTCGATGAGCAGTTTGGCGGGGTTGAAGCGGAATCCGCGGTCGGGGTCGTACGGCCCGTGCACGCGGTAGCCGTACAGCTGGCCGGGCCGAATGCCCGGCAGGTAACTGTGCCATACGTGCGCTGTGCGCTCGTGCAGGACGACACTCGCGTGCTCGCGCGCCGGATCGCGCGAATCGATCAGGCACAACTCGACCTTCGTTGCGTGCTCGGAAAAGAGCGAGAAGTTGACCCCCAGCCCATCCCACGTTGCACCCAGCGGATACGGCTTGCCCGGCAAGACCCTCAGATGCAATGCCCACCTCTCCCGCTCGTGTCATCCGCGCCGGGAAGTGGCAAAGGCAGTGCCGAAACTGGCCCGTTGCTGCGCCGTCCCGTCCGCCGGCCGCGAAGGACGTCTACCAGACGGTACGGCCGAGCAAGGGTCCAGCGGTCATGTCGATCCAGCAACTGATCTTTGAATTCCGCGTGAGCCGCCTGCTGGAAACAGGGGCATCGGCCATTCACACGTACGAGGTCCAGTCGTTGATGGACCAGACGGGTTTGTTGTTGCTGGCCCATTACTTGCTTCACCTCCTGCGCCGGGTCAGTGAAGCCAGTGCGTACCGCACCGACGCGTCATCGGGCAGGGCGTCTCGCACGCGGCGGGGGTAAGCAGGGCTCGCCGATCTACCCTCGAACCTTGAACCGAACAGGAATTGCCGATGAACGAGCATATTCGGGACAGTACATGACCAATTCAGCGGATTCGATTATCAAGCTGCTGAACACGCCATCGGCGAGTCGAATCAGATCCGATTACCACAGTGTGTGGACGAGCGGTTCGGTCATGATGCAAGGGCGATCCGGTGCCGAAATGGTTCACGGACGCGTTCGCTCCCATGCGCCGCGAGAATGAATCGCAGCAGCTTCGGAAGGCAGATGCGGCAAAGCCGGTTACTTGACGAGCCGGCGGGGATATGATTACATACGAACCGGCCCGAAGCGTTTCCGGGCCAGTCTTTTCTTCTACAAGGGGGCCCTATGAAGAGTAGCAGGATGGCTACGATGCCGATCCTCATGCTCGCAACGCTGGTGGCGACGGGTTGTTATGCCACGAAAGGCAGCGTACGCGAGCAGGTCGAACAGCTTCGCCAGGAGATGCAGTCTGGCGATCAGGCGCTGGGTGAGCGCGTTGACGCGAACCAGAACCGGATCCAGAACATCGAGCAGGAAGTTCAGCGCCTGCGCACGGAGTTGAACGACCTGAACGTGAAGGTGACGCGGCTCGATGGTCTGATTGCGTTCGCGATGCCCATTCACTTCGAGTTCGCGAAGGCCGACCTGGACGAGTCGGACAAGGCCGTTCTGAAGCGGTTTGCGAACGTTGTCCGTGAGTTCTATCCGGATGCGTTGTTGACCGCGGAAGGCTTCACCGACCAGGCCGGCAGCGCGTCGTACAACCTGCGGCTGGGCAAGCAGCGTGCTGATGCGGTTCGTGAATATCTGGTCAACGAGGGCGGCATCAACGGCGATCAGATTCGCAGCGTGAGCTACGGCGAGACCGTCACGCGGCTTATCGATCAGGGCGCCACGGGTCCGGGTGAGAAGGGTGCTTCAAACCGCCGTGTCGTGGTCGTTCTCGACTACGTAGGCACTGCGGCCGACGCGGCGCGGCCCATTACCGAGTAGAAAAGAAGACCTTAAGCTTAGCGCGAAGCAGCGAAACGCCCGGAGGCGTGGAGAACCGTATCACAGTTCTCCACGCCTCCGGCGTTTCACTTTCGGGATGGACTCAGCTCGCGCGGAAGTTCGAACGCGCGCAAGGTCGGAACATCGAGGTGGTCAGTATGAATCGCGTAAACCTGTTCCGCATCCGCCGCCACCAGCTGCAGCGAAGCCGGCGCTTTCAGGGTCAACAACAGCTTCCCCGCTGAATCGAAGATGTCCCAGAGCCGTTCTTCCGCCGATGGCCGGCGGTACAATCCTGCCCAGAGTCGACCGTCGCGGTCGTACCAGAGTTCGCTGTACGCGGGGAAATGCGAACCGAAAATCACGTCGTCCGGCCTGTCGCGTTCCTCACGGAGGTACAGCTCGCGATCACGCCGCGAAACGGCGGCGAGCTCGCGGTCGACACGAACAGATGTCTGCAAGCGGCCGCTGCGCGTGTAGCGGTCGATTCGATAGCCCGCACCGTCCGTTATCGCGAATTCGTCCTGACCGAACGCATATCTCAACATGCGGGGAAACGCGATCTCCCGCATCGGCGGAAGGGGGCTGCCCACGCCCGGCTGCATTTCCATGACCGCCAGGTTCGCGATCGTATCGCTCTCCTGCATCGTCAATGTCGATCGCACGAGCGGCCCCGTCGCCCGCTGGAACTCTGGCGCCGGCCTGATCGCAACACTTCCGATGAAGTAGAATTCACGATCCGAAAACATGCCGAGCGGTGATGGAGGGATCGCCAGAAAGCCCGGTTCCACGCGCGGCGTGCCAAACCGTATCGCAATGTCGCGCACGTATTCGCCGCTTGCCGTCCACACGCTCATCCGCCGCTGCCCGCCGTCGAACACCAGCAGCGAATCACCCGGCATTGCCTGGATCCACGTAATCACCCGGAATTCGCCCGGGCCACTTCCCTGCCGCCCGGCAACGGATCGCAACGAACCGTCCCGACCATAAAAGCGCAACTCGTGCGTCCCCGCATTGGCCACCACGATTCCGTCCCGGAGTGCCACAACGCCGGTAATGTGGTAAAACGGCTGCCTGCCACCTTCCGTGCCGTCCAGCGTGAAACGCGGCCGTGCCGCCGAAAGTGCAACAACCCGCCCTTCGGCCTGCACGATGATCCGCACGCCGGCACTGTCCCGCTGCTGCGGTCCGGCCTGTGCCGACGCGCCTTGCACAGGGCCGATCACGGCCAGCAGCACTGCTGCAATCGGATAAACGCGAGACATCCGTCCTCCTGTTATTGATTGGAAACCGGAGTATCAGCGAGGCGTGTCTACTATTTTTATAGTAGATCAACAGGCAGGCAGAGTCAACAAACAAGAAGAGGCGCAGAGTCGGGATGCTCTGCGCCTCAGCTGCACGGAGGGCCAGGGATTCGAACCCTGAAGACCTTTCGGTCGCCGGTTTTCAAGACCGGTGCATTAGCCGTTCTGCCAACCCTCCTGAACAGGAAATATCGCGGAAACGGCGGGTCACCTCAATGCCTGAAGAGTCGGCGTCCGGTAAAGATCATGGCGATGCCGAGCTCGTCGGCGGCCGCGATGACTTCATCATCGCGGACGGATCCGCCCGGCTGAATGATGGCCGTGATGCCGGCAGCTGCGGCGGCGTCGACGCCGTCGCGGAACGGGAAGAAGGCGTCGGAGGCGAGTGCGGCGCCCGCGAGGTCGGCGTTCTGGTCGGCTGCCTTCATGACGGCAATGCGAGAGGAGTCGACGCGGCTCATCTGGCCGGCGCCGATGCCGAGGGTGCGCCCATCACGAGCGATGACAATGGCGTTGGATTTGACGGCGGCGCATGCGCGCCATGCGAAGCGGAGGTCGTCCAGTTCGCCGCTGGTCGGCTGCCTTTTCGTGACGACGCGCCAGGCGTCTTCGGGGAATTCCGTCAGCATGCGCTGCTGCAGCAACCAGCCGCCGTCCACGCGCTTGGCATCCAACTGCCGCGAGACCGCGATCGGCATCCGAATGACGCGCAGGTTCTTCTTGCGGGCAAAGACCTGGAGTGCGTCATCGGTGAAATGCGGCGCGACGACGATTTCGTAGAACGTCGCCGCCATTGCATTGGCGACGTCGGCATCGACCTCGCTGGTGAACGCGACGACTCCGCCGAATGCCGAGACGGGATCGCACGCGAGGGCGCGCTCGTATGCCTGCAGTGCGGTGTCGCCGACGGCGACGCCGGAGGGCGTGTTGTGCTTGATGATGACACACGCCTTCAGCGGATCGCCGGCCCAGGCGGACGCCGCGAAAACGGCGGCATCGATGTCGAGGATGTTGTTGAAGGAGAGTTCCTTGCCCTGCACCTGCCGAAGCGCGGCGAGGCCGCGGGTGGCGTCCCGATCGGCGTAGAACGCGGCTGCCTGGTCGGGGTTCTCGCCGTAGCGCAGGTCCTGGATCTTGCGGAGCTCGATGGTCATTTCGGCCGGGAATGCGGCCGTTTCACGCGCGGGTTCCGCAGCCTTCCGCGCGAAATAATCGGCGATCGCACGATCGTAGCGGGCGGTGTGATCGAACACCTTGCGTGCGAGTTCACGGCGCATGTCACGATCCACGCCGCCATCGCGCAGCGCGGCGATGACGCGCGCGTAATCATCCGGATCCACGATGACGATGACGCCCTCATGGTTTTTCGCGGCGGAGCGCAGCATGCTCGGTCCGCCGATGTCGACCTTCTCCATTGCCTTGTCGAGGTCGACGCCTGCCGCGACGGCTTCGTGGAACGGATACAGGTTCACGGCAACGAGGTCGATCGGCGCGTAGCCGTGTTCGCGGAGTGCCTGCATGTCGGTGTCGACATCGCGTCGCGCGAGCAGCCCTCCGTGGATTGCGGGATGCAGCGTCTTCACGCGTCCATCCATCATCTCGGGATGCTGTGTCACGGCCGAAACATCGACGACATCGACACCCGCCTCCCGGAGTGAGCGGGCTGTGCCGCCTGTCGACAGAATTTCCCATCCGAGATCGACGAGATCGCGGGCAAACGTTTCGAGATTGCGTTTATCGGATACGCTCAGCAGGGCTCTGGGCATGGTTGTGCTTGTAAGGGAGTACGGAATCGGCCGGACATTTCACTCGAGGCCGAGTGCGCGCCGGACATCCCCGGCGTCCGGCGCCGATTCGGCCGACCAGATGAATGCGCCGTTGCGCGCGGTGTGCAGTTCGGATTCGTCGCCGTGCTCGAGTCGGCGAGCGACAAGTTCGAGCGCGGCCGGATACAGCAGGTGTTCGACACGGAGCACGCGAGCGGCGAGAGATTCGGGCGTATCGCCGGGCAGTACGGGAACGGGCCACTGCGCGATGATTTCGCCGGTATCGTATTCTTCATCCACGCGGTGCACCGTCGCGCCGGACAGCTTTGCGCCGGCCTGGAGAACGGCGCGATGCACGCGCAGTCCGAACATGCCTTTGCCGCCGAATGCCGGAAGCAGGGCAGGATGGATGTTCAGGATGCGGTTGCGGTACCGCCGGACCACAGCGGGCGGCACGAGACGCAGGTACCCGGCGAGCGCGATGAGATCGACATCGGCGCTCTCCAGCGTGACGAGCGTCTCGCGCGAAACGTAATCGATCGGCCGGTTGGTGACCGGAATGACGACTGCTTCCACGTTGGCGTTGCGCGCGCGGTCGAGCGCGGCAGCATCTTCGCGATCGCTTACGACGAGCACGATGCGAGCGACTTCATCCCGCTTGTTGAACCTGTCGAGGAGCGCCTGGAGATTGCTGCCGCCGCCGGAGGCAAATACCGCAACGCGCAGACTCACGCGAAACGTCCTTCGAAATCCGGTACGAGGAACGGGTTCGTGTCCCGCTCGCGATCCACGGTCGTGGCGGGGCCGTGACCGCTGTACAACGTGGTGCCGCAGGGAAGCGTAAGGACCTGCTCGCGGATGGATGCAATCAGCTGCTGGAAATTTCCGCCGGGCAGGTCGGTGCGGCCGATCGAGCCCTGAAACACGACATCCCCGACGAAAGCGGCCGCGGCGCTTGCGACATAAAAGAGGACGTGTCCCGGCGAGTGACCCGGTACGTGACGCACTTCAAAGCTCAGACCTGCCAGCTCGAGCGTTTGACCATGTGCAAGCCTGTGATCCCACGGCGGCGGCAATTCGATCCGCATCCCGAACTGCGCCGCCTGCACGGCGGCGTTCCTGTAAAGGATGTCATCATCCGGGTGCAGGAACACGGGCGCGCCGGTATTGCGAACGATCGGTGCGACACCTTCGAAGTGGTCTATGTGCGCGTGTGTGAGGAGAACGGCCGCGAGTTTCAGTTCCCGGGCATTGAGGTAATCGAGCATGTCTGCGGCGAGGCCGCCGGGATCGACGGCAACGGCGGTACCGCTGTTGTCGGCCCAGGCGAGGTAGGCGTTCTCTGCAAAACCGGGGGCAACAAACGTCTCTACGTTCATGCGTTCAGGCGCAGCCGCAGCCGCTGCGGTCGAGGCCGTCCTGTTCGAGCTGCCGTTCTTCGGGCGTCGGCGCACGCCAGCCGCCGGAAAGCTCGAGCATGCGCCGCAGCGCGGTTTCCGCGCGCGACCGCACGTCCTCGGCAAGCGTGAGCTCGTACTGTTCGTGATCGAGGCACCACGCGAGCTTGGCCAGCGTGTTCACCTTCATGTTGCCGCATACGGCAGCGCGTGAAAGCGGCACGATGGTCTTGTGCGGGAACTGCTTCTGCAGCCGGTCGATCAACCCGCGCTCGGTCCCGATGATCAGTTCGTCGTGTTCTTCGGCGATCGCAGCCATCCGGGCCGTCGATACGACGAAGTCGGCTCGCTGAAGCAGATCGCGACGGGCTTCGGGGTGGATCACGACCTTGGCGTTCGGGTGCTTGCGCTTCGCCTCGTCGAGTTCGGTAAGCACGAGATCATCGTGGACGTAGCAGTAGCCGTCCCAGGCAATGATCGTCCCCGGTTCCGGCGCCGGCGCATCACCCTTCAGGTACTCCGACGAGCTGCGGATCGGCCGGCCGGTTTTGCGGGCCGTGTAGTCAGCCAGGTTCTTGTCGGGAACAAAAAGAATCGTCCGGTCGCGCGGAAATGACTCGATGACCTGGACTGCGTTGGAACTCGTGCAGCAGATGTCGGATTCCGCCTTCACCGCTGCCGTCGAGTTGACGTATGTGACGACCGCTGCGTCCGGAAAGCGCTCCTTGAGCGTACGCAACGACTGGGCAGTCACAAAATCCGCCATCGGGCAGCCGGCACGCAGGTCCGGCATCAGAACCATCTTGGACGGCGACAGGATCTTCGCCGTTTCCGCCATGAAGTGAACGCCACAGAAGACGATCGTGTCGGCGTCCGTCTCGGCGGCCTGCTGTGAAAGGCCGAGCGAGTCGCCCAGGTAATCACTGACCGCCTGAATCTCGACGCGCTGGTAATTGTGGCCGAGAATCACGGCGTTCAGGTCGCGCTTCCGACTGCGGATACGATCGACCAGTTCATCGTGCGCAAGCCTGGAGTACTCCAGCACACTGCCCAGCGGATTTGCTATCCGGATCATGCCCCCGCCTATGCACGCCGGGCCCGCAGGTCTTTGCCCGCGGGCCCGGCTGTCGTCATCGGTGTCTCGCGGTCGCTCAGGCCGTGAACGAGCTGCCGCAGCCGCAACCGCCCGTCGCGTTCGGATTCTTGAACGTGAATCCGCTGCCCATCATCGTCGTCACGTAGTCGATCTCGACGCCCTCGAGGTACTGACCGCTGAACGGATCCACGAAGAGGCGCAGCCCGTTCGACGAGATGATCTCGTCGTCTTCCTGAGGTTCATCCTCGATGTTCAGACCGTACTGGAAGCCGGAGCAGCCACCCGGAAGAACCGCGACGCGAAGACCCGCGGTCTCCGAGGTCGCACCCTGCTCTTCCATGAACTTCTGTACTTCCGCAACCGCCGTCGGCGTGACCGTGATGGTCATTTCTTTCCTCCAATTGTGCTCGCTTTACAGCACTTTCTGGTACCCGCCCGTCCCGGTCGGGTTTCAAGCTGCACGCGATATAACCTTGCGAGAACGATACCGTCCGGCCGTGCACAGGTCAACTGGTACGGTTATGAACCTTCCAGCGCCGACCGAAGGATTTCCGCCGCGGCCGCGGCGACGTCCGCCACGATGCGCGTACCCGGCGGCACCGCATTCCGCTCGGAGACGCCGTAACCCGTCAGCACCAGGATCCCGGTCCCGCCAAATGCTGCCGCCGGTTCGACGTCCTTGACCCGGTCGCCGACATAGAAGGAGGCGGCGAGATCGGCACCGAGATCGTGCTCCGCGCTGCGGTACATGCCCGGTCCGGGTTTGCGGCATTCGCAGGGGCCGGAGTACTCCGGATGGTGCGGGCAATGGTAGGTCGCATCGATACACACGCCCTTTTCGGAGAGCGTGGCCTCCAGCGCGTTCTGGACGGCGCGGAAATCGTCCTCGGAATAGAGCCCGCGCGCGATGCCCGACTGGTTGGTCACGATGACGAGCAGGAACCCGGCCTTCTGCAGCTCGGCGAGGGCGTCGATCGCGCCGGGCACGATTTCGATACCGGCCGGATCCGCCAGATAATTCCGCTCGACGATGAGGGTGCCGTCGCGGTCGAGAAACACAGCAGGCCGTCGCGAGCGCTTCATCATCGGCGACCGGTACTGCGGCGAGCCGCCGCGGTATCCCGCCGCACACGCGCGGTGTCGCGGCGAACGCCGGCGGTATCGGGGCGGACACCCGTTGTGTCACGCTGGGGGCGTGGGGGTGTCGTGAAGACGGCGGTGCCGCCGCCGCCGGTGACGCCGGCAATGTTGGTGACGCCGGAGACGTTCACGCGGAAGCGGGTTTCCGGAGGCAACGGCCGTTCGAACACGAGCACGAGTTCCCGCGTCGGCAAGGGTGCGGTGTCCGGCTGAATAACCGGCGGTTGCGCGCGAGTGGTATCGGCGGCGGCAGCCTGCGCGGCGCGGAACGCCTCGAACTGATGGGGATACAGCAGCCGGTGGCCGGTGACGGCGGTGCTGTCGGGAAGCTGGAACACGCTTGCGCGCGCGGGTCCGAGCGGCTGTTCGGGATCGAGGTAGTCGTCGAACGTGAGAATTGCGTGCGTCGAGTCGCGGCCGGTTGCGCTGGCCAGGCGAGCGGGAAGCGTGTCACGCGCCAGCACTTCGAGTGTGACGATCTGGGTGTCCTGCGGGCTGGTGAGCGCAACGGACGCGGTTGCCTGGGGCTCGGACGGATCCATTCGGCGGTTGCGGTTGCGATCCTCGTACGCCTGGATCGTGTAGGAGGCGACCGGTACGTATCGCAGTGCAAAAAAACCGGCCGTGTCGGTCACGGTCACGTGAAGCACCGAATCCGGAGCGATCGCGACTACCCGCGCATTGGGCACGGGTTGGCGTGTGATGCGATCGGTGACGAGTCCGGCGATGGCGGTTGGCAGAATGGAATCGCCGGTCGAGAAAACCAGCTCGGTCGGAACGCGCCGCTGATTTGCGCGACGGTCCTGCAGGCCGGGCAGGACCACGACGCGGTAAACGCGGTTGGGCTGCCAGCCGTATTCGACGCGGACGCGCAGTTCCTTGCCGTCGCGGTTGACGGTCGGTGTCCCCTGCTCCGGCGACACGATCACGAGGTTGTTGTTGAAGCCGCGCTCGCTGATCGTTTCGTCGAAGCGGAAAACGACGGGCCCGCGGAAAGCGGGAACGACGGCGAGGTTTTCCGGTGTTGTCGAGAGGATGCGAGGCGGCTCGGTGTCCTGCTCGCCGCCGGGCGGTGGCAGCGCGCGGGCGCACGCGCCCGCGCCGGCGGCCAGCAGAACGGCAGCGATCCAGCGGCTGCGGTTCATGACAGTGAAGCCAGCTTCTCCGAAAGCCGTGCGATCTGATCGCGCAGGCTCTCCGCCTTTTCGCGCTCCCGCTCAACGACTTCGGCCGGTGCACGCTGCACGAACTGCGTGTTGGACAGCTTGCCTTCGGTCGAGCGGAGCTGACCGGACAGGCGATCGACTTCAGCTCGCAGTCGCGCCCGCTCCTTCTCGAAGTCAATGAGCCCGTGCAGCGGAATGAAAAGGTCGCCGCCGCTACGCAAGACGGCATGGGCGCCTGCCTTGCCGTCACCCGCGGCGCCATTGCCGATCGTGATTTCTCCGACTTTGCAGAGTCGGCGCACCGCGCGTGCTTCAGCTTTCAGCGCAGCGCTGAGCGTGTCACTCGGATTCGAGATGCGCACGCCGATTTCCGCACCGGGCTGCAGTCCGTACTCGGACCGCAGCGCGCGCACTTCACCGATCAGCTCCATGAGCGCGTTCATCTGCGCTTCGGCGTCCGGATCGTTGCGATCCTGGCGCGGCTGCGGCCATTCGGCAATCACGAGCGACGGCTCGCGTACGGTGGCGCGCCGCTGCGGAAGGCGCAGCCAGAGCGCCTCTGTGATGAACGGCATGATCGGGTGCATGAGGCGGAACGCGCCATCGAGCACTTCGACGAGTGTAGCCCGGGCGGCGGTGCGGCTCGCCTCGGAGGCATCATCGCGGAAGCGCGGCTTCACGAGTTCGAGATACCAGTCCGCGATTTCACCCCAGAAAAAGTGGTGCACACGCTCCGCGGCTTCGTGGAAACGGAACTGCTCGAGGCTGCGCGTGACGCTCGCGACGGCTTCGTTCATTCGCGACAGGATCCAGCGGTCGGCAAGTTCGAGCGAACCGCGCACCGTATCGATCGGCGGAACGGCCTCGTCGTCGAGGTTCATCAGCGCGAAACGCCCGGCGTTCCACACCTTGTTAGCGAAATTGCGGCCCGGCGCGAACGTCTCTGCCAGGTTCCGATAATCGAGCAACAGGTCGGTGCCGAGGCCGGATCCCGCGATGACCGTATACCGCAGCGCATCGGCGCCGAACTTTTCAACGACTTCCATCGGGTCGATGCCATTGCCCAGCGACTTCGACATCTTGCGACCCATGTGGTCGCGCACCGTGCCGTTGAGGTACACATCCCTGAAAGGCACTTCGCCCATGAACTCGATGCCGGACATGATCATGCGCGCGACCCAGAAGAAGAGAATTTCCGCGCCGGTCACGAGCGTGCTGGTCGGATAAAACGCCTTCAGGTCCGGTGTTTCATCCGGCCAGCCGAGTGTCGAGAAAGGCCAGAGCCACGACGAAAACCACGTGTCGAGCACATCCGGATCCTGCTTCAGTTCCGCATGACCGCAGCGGCTGCAACGGTCCGGATCTTCAACGGCAACGATGACTTCGCTGCAGCCGGGGCTCTGACAGTACCAGACCGGGATGCGATGGCCCCACCAGAGCTGGCGTGAGATGCACCAGTCGCGGATGTTCTCGAGCCAGTTCTCGTAGACCTTGGTGTGGCGGTCCGGCGTGAAGCGGACCTTTCCGGAACGCGACGCCTCGAGCGCGGGTTCGGCAAGTGGCTTCATGCGCACGAACCACTGCTCGGACAGGCGCGGCTCGACGACCGTCCCGCACCGATAGCAGTGCGGCACGTTGTAGATGTGCGACTCCGTGTGATCGAGCAGGCCGAGCTCGCGAAAGGCCGCGACCACGCGTTCGCGCGCGACAAACCGGTCGAGTCCCTGGAAGTCCGGCGGCGCATTCTCGTTCATGTGCGCGTCGGGCGTCATGACATCGATGGACGGAAGGTTCTGGCGACGTCCAAGTTCGAAGTCATTGGGATCGTGGGCCGGCGTGATCTTGACGGCACCGCTGCCGAACTCGGGATCGACGTACGAATCCGCGACGATCGGAATGCGGCGGCCAGTCAGGGGCAGGTCGACCATTGCGCCGACAACCGCGCGATAGCGCTCATCGTCAGGATGCACCGCGACGGCCGTATCGCCCAACATCGTTTCGGGCCGCGTCGTCGCGACGACGATGTACTGGCGACCGTCGGGCAGGCGCGGCAGGTCCGCTCCCGGGACTTCGTCCGACAGCGGGTAACGGAGGTGATACAGCGTGCCACGCGTTTCCTCCGGCTCCGCTTCCTCATCGGACAAGGCGGTGAGGCAGCGCGGGCACCAGTTGATGATGTACTTGCCGCGGTAGATCAGGCCCTTGTTGTACAGGCGCACGAACACTTCGCGGACCGCGCGGGAAAGGCCCGGGTCCAGTGTGAAGCGCGTGCGTTGCCAATCGCACGAACAGCCGATCGCGCGCAACTGCTGAAGAATCCGCTCGCCGGTCCTGTTGACGAATTCCCAGACGCGCTCGACGAACGCCTCGCGGCCGAGGTCCTCCCGTGTCTTGCCTTCCTGCGCAAGAAGGCGTTCGACCACGTTCTGCGTCGCAATCCCGGCGTGGTCCGTGCCCGGCAGGTACAGCGCCGCGTACCCCTGCATCCGGCGCCAGCGCGTGAGGACGTCCTGGAGCGTGTTGTTGAGGCCGTGGCCCATGTGCAGGACCGCGGTCACGTTCGGAGGCGGAATTACGATTGTGTAGGGCCTCTTGCGGCCCTCCAGCACTTCAGCCGCTTCGACGTGGAAGTAGCCGCGCCTTTCCCATTCCTGGTACAGGGCGGATTCGATGCTGGCCGGATCGTATTGTGAAGGAAGTGGCTCTTTCATCGCAACAGATTACAAATTTTGATGTTAGCCGGTCAAACGCGCAAAAAGGAACGGGGCGGGCCTGTCAGCCCACCCCGTCCTTCACACGGCGAGATCGCGTGCCCTTCAGGACGGAGTGGAACGCTCGTCCTCATCCGTGCGCAGTTCGACGACGTCGGTCACGACGGTCGCCTGCTCCTGCGCAATATCCTCGAGTGCTTCGGCGGCGTCGGCCGCAAGTTCGCGCTCTACCATATCGACGTGCTCGTCTCGCCGCATCGGATCTGTCTGCCGGCCCTGGCGTCGGCGGCCCAGGCCGACACCGCCGCCGTACCAGCGAAGCGCGGGCTCCATTGTGAGGAAGCGCCGCCGTCCGCGGCGCAGCCGCGTCTCGAGGTCCGCGACATCCAGCCGGTTCAGCACCGTCTGTACACCAGTCACCGTCTGAACGACCTCGGCGGCATGGTGCGCCTCATCGTCCGAACCGACGCGACCGCTCAGTTCAATGAGCCCCGGCGCAATGGCGGCGACCTCAATGCCGCGGCGAGAAAGAATTTCGTCCTCGCGCAACCGACTCACGACCATGCGTTCCAGTTGCTTCAGCTCGGGTATCGGCGCTCTTCGCCGACGAAGTACGTGGTAGGTAACGTACGCCAGCGTGGTGATGCCCGCTGCAACCCCGGCGACGAGCGCCCACTTCGCCTGCCGTTTCCGTTTTCTGCGCTGCCTCAACATGCCGCCCCTGCAAATCGAGTGGTGATTTCGGTCCGGGGTGTGGGTGCAAGTCGCAGACCGCCGGTGCTCGTGAGCATCACGCAGAGCCGCAGGGAGCGCGGGAGGGCTGCCGTACCGGACGGCAGCCCTCCCGCGTTCCCTGCGGCTCTGCGTGATGCTCACGAACCGGCGGCGACGGGCTTCTTCTTTTTCGCTTCACGTTCCTTGTCCTTGCGTTCGCGAATAGCCTTTACGCGCTCCTTGATGTTGTCAGTGACCACGGCGCGACTGGCCTGCTGCTCGACTTCCTGCCAGTTGCGCACGAGCGCATTAAACTCATCGCGACGACCGGGCGGCGGCGTGAACGAGGACTGCCCGAGCGGGATGGTGACATCGCCGAGGTGGAGTTTGCCGGGCGAAATCCCCCAGCGCCTGCCGTCCTTGTCGGTGAATGTCCAGTCGGTGGCGCGTTCAGCGGCGAGGCGTTCTGCTTCGATCGAATCGTTGATCTCGCGGACACGGTCGGCCAGGCGCGCACGCGCGGCTTCCGGTCCGGCCGCCGCGGGCGGCTGACCGGCCGGGGGCGCAAACAGCAGCGGGTTCGTCGGTACACCGGAGAAGCGCTCCCCCGCACTGCGGCCACCCTCGGCAACACCGCCTGCGCCGGGCGCAGGCGGCGCAATCGTGCGCGGGATTTCCGTCGGCGCAACGAGCGGCGTCACCGGCGCCTCATCGGCGACGGACGGGCTCACCCGCGGCGGCGCCGCCTCCGTCCGCTGGTCTTCCTCCGGCCGGCCGGGAAGCACCGGTACGGGCGTTATGTCCTGCGCCTGCGGTGCCTCGATCGGCGGCGGATTATCGTCGATCAGCAGGATCGGCGTGAAGTCGAGGACATCGTTCAGGACGCGGACGCTTTTCGGAGCGAACGTGATGACGAGCGCGATGATGACGACGTGAGCTAGTACGGAAACGGCGACGGGAACGGCGCGGCCCTTGTCCCGGTCCTGGCTTGCCAGAAGGCGAAATGAGGGGCCCTCAGCCCCGTCATCGGGAGAACGCCCTTCGGGCGCAGGCGGAAGCTTGGGAGAGGGCGTCACGGTTCGTACTAACCCGCCGCGAGAACCCGGTTCCGGCCATCGAGCACGGCACCGAGGCGGCTGGCTGCCTCTGCGAGGCGGGCCGGCGGCTGCGTGAGTGCCGCGCGGAAGAAACCACTCCCGCCACGGCCGAGCGCGGTGCCGGGCATGATCACAACCCCCTGCTCGACGAGAGCGCGGCGCGCGAACGTTTCGTCGTCAAAACCGTCCGGCACCTCCGGCCACACGTACATCGTCGCGCGCGGCGTCTCACACGGGATACCTGCGTCCCGAAGTGCGGCCACGAGAGCATCCCGCCGCTGGCGGAACGCCTCGACGTTTGCAGGCACCCAGTCGTCGTAGGAACGCAACGCCGCCGCGGCCCCGGCCTGAACGGCAAGGAACTGACCGGTGTCGACGAATGACTTGATGCGGGACAGCGTCGCGATCACGTCCGCCGAACCGGCCGCCCAGCCGATGCGCCAGCCGGTCATGTTGTACGTCTTCGAGAACGAATGGAATTCGACGGCAACTTCGATTGCGCCGTCGAATTCAAAAATGCTTGGCGGGCGGTAGCCATCGAATGCGATTTCGCTGTATGCGTTGTCGTAGACCAGGAGAATGCCGTTTCTGCGACAGAACTCGACGGCATCCCGCAGGTACTCGCGCGGCGCGATCGCGGCGGTCGGATTGTTAGGATAGTTCAGGTACAGCACGCGCGCGCGGCGTACAACGTCCTTCGGCAGGTCCTCGAGCGGGACGAGGAAGTCGTGTTCCGGGCGCAGCGACACGGGATACGGCTCACCGCCGGCGAGGAGCGTTCCGCCGACGTACGGCTGGTAGCCGGGATCCGGCAGAATGGTGACATCACCGGGCGACACGTAGCCGAACGCCAGGTGCGCAATTCCCTCCTTCGAGCCGACGAGCGGCACGATTTCGCGGAATGGATCCAGCGACACGCCGAAACGTTTCTGCATCCACGCACTGACCGCCTCGCGGAAATCGGGCAATCCGAGCTGGAAGGGGTAGCGGCTCATGCGCGGATCGGAAAGCGCGGAGCGAAGCGCTTCGACCGCGGCAGGCGGCGGCGCCAGGTCGGCATCACCGGCGCCGAGGTCGATCACATCCACGCCCCTCGCGGCGAGATCACGCTTGATCTGCGGGACATCCGCCAGCGGATAGGGCGGAAACGTCTTCAGTCTGTCGGCGGTTCTGATCATTTCTATCCTGTCGTGACACTCTCGAACCCGATCACCGGGTTTCGTACGCTGGTCAGGCCAGCCAGTTCGATTTCGACCTCGTCCCCGTTCGCCAGCGGACCCACGCCCTCGGGAGTACCTGTGGCAATAACGTCGCCAGGAACGAGTGTCATGACACGGCTGATGAAGGCGATCAGGTGCGGAATGTCGAACACCATGTCCTTCACGTGGCCTTTCTGTTTCACTTCCCCGTTGACCCGGCCGATGATCACGAGGTCATGCCAGTCCACCGAGTCGGCCGGGACCATTTCGCCGATCGGGCAGAAGGTATCGAACCCTTTTGCGCGGGTGAACTGGACGTCGAGCTTCTGGAGATCCCGCGCGGTCACG
>Ga0164243_10004134_pt1 | contig 22850 bp, 21 predicted proteins | sample OricompcompostOP_FD_108781 | JGI IMG/M metagenome (GOLD analysis project Ga0164243, IMG submission 108781) | Organic Plus compost microbial communities from Emeryville, California, USA - Original compost - Organic plus compost (OP) | ecosystem: Engineered > Solid waste > Mixed feedstock >...
GGAGTTCGTGCGGGCCGCCATGGAGGACTCCATCGCCGGGGGCATGCCGCCCGCCGAGGTGGCCGGGCTGGTCTTCGACGCGGTGGAGGCCGACCGCTTCTGGATCCCGACCAAGCCCAGCTATCACGACCAGATCCGGGCCCGCCACGACGACATGCAGGCGCTGCGCCACCCCGCCTCGGCCCTGCTCGACTGACCGAACTGGTTGGGATCGGGCGAGCTGGGGGTCGATGGATTCCAACCAGTTCGTGACGGCCTGCGAACTGGTTGGGACTGGACCGGTTGGAGGTCGTCGCAACCCAACCAGTTCGGGAGGCTCATGCCGGTGGGGTGTCGCCCATCAGGTAGCGGGGGCCGTTGCCGAGCTGGTGGGCGGTGTCGCCCGGGTTGCGGAGCCGGCACGACGACACCGACAGGCACCCGCAGCCGATGCACTCGCCGAGGTCGTCGCGCAGCTGCTCCAGGAGGCGGATGCGGGCCTCGATCATCGGCTTCCATCGGGCCGACATGCGGGCCCACTGGGCATGGGTGGGGGCGGCGTCGGCGGGGAGGGTGCTCAGCGCCTCGCCGATCTCCTCCAGGCTGAGCCCCACCCGCTGGGCGGCCTGGATGAAGCCCAGCCGGCGCAGCACGTCGCGCCGGAAGCGCCGCTGGCCCCCCGGGGTGCGGTCGGAGGTGATGAGCCCCCGCTCCTCGTAGAACCGGATGGCCGACACGGCGACGCCGGAGCGCTCGGCCACCGCTCCGATGGGCAGCTCGTGGTCGATGCTGGGCACGGGACCTCCTCGGGGGTCGGGGTGACCGTCGGGCCCGGCTCGTCGAGACGGCGGCGACGGCCCTTGACCTCAAGTCGACTTGAGACCGTAGCGTCCCCGGCGGACCACCGACCCCGGAGGAACGCCCGATGCGAGCCGTGCGCATGCACCAGTTCGGACCCGCCGAGAACCTCGTCGTCGACGAGGTGCCCGACCCGGAGCCGGGACCCGACCAGGTGCGGGTCCGGGTGGAGGCCGCGGGCGTGCACGTGCTCGACACCGTCATCCGCTCGGGCGCCGACGGTGGCCCCTTCCCGCTCCCCGACCTCCCGACCGTGCCCGGGCGGGAGGTGGCGGGCGTCGTCGACGCGGTGGGCGACGGGGTGGACCCGGCGTGGGTCGGCCGGCGGGTCGTGGCCCACCTCGGCATGGCCAGCGGCGGCTACGCCGAGGCGGCCCTGGCGCCGGTGACCTCGCTGCACACGGTCCCGAGCGGCATGGGCCCGGAGGAGGCGGTGGCGATGATCGGCACCGGCCGCACCACGTTCGGCATCCTCGAGGCGGCCGAGCTGCGCCCCTCCGACGTGGTGCTGGTGACCGCGGCCGCCGGCGGGCTCGGCTCGCTGCTCGTCCAGGCCGCCCGCCGGACGGGAGCCATGGTGGTCGGCGTGGCCGGCGGTCCCCACAAGGTGCAGGTCGTCCGCGACCTCGACGCCGACCTCGCCCTCGACTACGAGCGGCCGGGATGGGAGGAGCGGGTGCGCCAGGCGCTCGACGGGCGGGAGGTCAGCGTGGTGCTGCTCGCCGTCGGCGACGACCTCGGGCGCGGCGCCCTGTCCCTGCTCGGCGACGGGGGCCGGGTGGTGGCCTACGGGTGGAGCGGCGGCGAGCCCGTGCACCTCACCCACGACCAGCTCGCCCGGGGGATGGTGGAGATCGGCGACCTGGGCCGGCGGATCATGGGTCGTCCGGGCGGGATGCGCGACCTCGAGGAGCTCGCCCTGGGCGCGGCCGGCTGGCACGAGGTGCACCCCCTGGTGGGCCAGGTCTTCCGCCTGGAGGAGGCGGCCGCCGCCCACCGCGCCGTCGAGGGTCGCGACACCGTGGGCAAGACGGTGCTGCGTCCCTGACTCCGTATCCTCGACGGCCGTGCCCCGCCGACCGTCGCCCGAGGTGCTGGAGCGCCGTCGCCTGGCGGTGCCCCGCATCACCTATCCCGAGCAGCTGCCGATCTCGCAGCGCCGCGACGAGATCGCGGCGGCCATCCGCGACCACCAGGTCGTGGTGGTGGCCGGCGAGACGGGGTCGGGCAAGACCACCCAGCTGCCGAAGATCTGCCTCGAGCTGGGCCGCGGTGTCACCGGCACCATCGGCCACACCCAGCCCCGCCGCCTGGCCGCCCGCACGGTCGCGGCCCGCATCGCCGACGAGCTCGGCGTCGAGCTGGGCGCAGCGGTGGGCTACGCGGTGCGCTTCACCGACCAGGTGTCGGACTCGACGCTCGTGAAGCTGATGACCGACGGCATCCTGCTCAACGAGCTGCAGCGCGACCGCATGCTGCGGGCCTACGACACGATCATCGTCGACGAGGCCCACGAGCGGAGCCTCAACATCGACTTCATCCTGGGGTACCTCGCCCAGCTGCTGCCGAAGCGGCCCGACCTGAAGGTGATCATCACCTCGGCCACCATCGAGACCGACCGCTTCTCCGCCCACTTCGGCGGGGCACCGGTGATCGAGGTCAGCGGCCGGACCTACCCGGTGGAGGTCCGCTACCGGCCCCTCGACGCACAGGGCGGCGACCAGGTCGCCGGCATCACCGACGCGGTCGCCGAGCTGCGCCGCGAGGGCCCGGGCGACGTGCTCGTGTTCCTCTCCGGCGAGCGGGAGATCCGCGACGCCGCCGACGCCCTGCGCGCCCTCGACCTGCCCGATACCGAGGTGCTCCCGCTCTACGCCCGGCTCTCCACCGCCGAGCAGCAGCGGGTGTTCCAACCCCACCGCGGCCGCCGCGTCGTCCTGGCCACCAACGTGGCCGAGACCTCCATCACCGTGCCGGGCATCCACTACGTGGTCGACACCGGACTGGCCCGCATCTCCCGGTTCAGCCAGCGGCTCAAGGTGCAGCGCCTCCCCATCGAGCCGGTGTCCCAGGCCTCGGCCAACCAGCGGGCCGGGCGGTGCGGCCGCGTCGCCGAGGGCGTGTGCATCCGCCTCTACGACGAGGAGGACTTCGAGAACCGCCCCGAGTACACCGACCCCGAGATCCTCCGCACCAACCTGGCGTCGGTCATCCTCCAGATGGCGGCCATCGGCCTCGGTGACGTCGAGGCGTTCCCGTTCCTCGACCCACCCGACCGGCGGGCCATCAACGACGGCGTGCGCCTGCTCGAGGAGCTGGGCGCGTTCGAGCAGGGCGAGCGCCGGCTCACCCCGCTCGGCCGGCGCCTCGCCCGTCTGCCCGTCGATCCTCGCTTCGGTCGCATGGTGCTGGAGGCGGGGGAGCGGGGCTGCCTGCGCGAGGTCCTCGTGGTGGCCGCCGCCCTCTCCATCCAGGACCCGCGCGAGCGACCGGCCGAGCACCGGGACCGGGCCGACCAGCTCCACGCCCGCTTCGACGAGGGCGCCAGCGACTTCCTCGCCTTCCTGAACCTGTGGCGCTACGTGCGCGAGAAGCAGCGGGAGCTGTCGGGCAACCGGTTCCGCCGCCTGTGCCGCGACGAGCACCTCAACTTCCTGCGCATCCGCGAGTGGCAGGACGTGCACAGCCAGCTGCGCCAGATCGTCGCCGGCCTGGGCCTCACCCAGAACCGGGAGGAGGCCGACCCCGACGACGTGCACAAGGCCCTCCTCGCCGGCCTGCTGAGCCACGTCGGCCTGAAGGACCGGGAGACCCGCGAGTACCTCGGGGCCCGCGGCGCCCGCTTCGCCATCTTCCCGGGCTCGTCGCTCTCCCGGAAGCCCCCGGCGTGGGTGATGGCGGCGGAGCTGGTGGAGACCTCCCGGCTCTTCGCCCGCACCGTCGCCCGCATCGAGCCGGAGTGGGCCGAGGAGCTCGGGGCCCATCTGGTCACCCGCTCCCACAGCGAGCCCCACTGGTCAGCGAAGCGGGGGAGCGCCATGGCCCGCGAGCGGGTGTCGCTGTACGGCCTGCCCGTCGTGACCGACCGGCTCGTGCCCCTCGGGCGGGTGCAGCCCGAACTGGCCCGGGAGCTGTTCATCCGCCACGCCCTGGTGGAGGGCGACTGGCACACCCACCACACGATGTTCCGGCGCAACCGCGAGCTGCTCGCCGAGGTGAAGGACCTCGAGCACCGCTTCCGGCGCCGCGACCTGGCCGACGGCGAGCTCTCCCTCGAGCGGCTCTACGACGAGCGCCTCCCCCGCAAGGTGGTGTCGGCCCGCCACTTCGACTCGTGGTGGAAGAAGGAGCGCCGCCGCCGACCGGACCTGCTCACCTTCACCGTCGACGACCTGCTCGGCGCGGCGGCCGACGATCTGCGGGAGGAGGACTTCCCGGGGGTGTGGCTGCAGGGCTCGCTGACGCTCGGCCTCTCCTACCTGTACGAGCCGGGCTCGCCCGACGACGGCGTGGCCGTGCACGTACCGGTCGCGGTGCTCAACCAGCTCACCCCCGACGGCTTCGAGTGGCTGGTGCCCGGTCTGCGCGCCGAGCTGGTCACCGCCCTGGTGCGGGGCCTGCCCAAGGACCTGCGCCGCAACCTGGTGCCGGTGCCCGACCACGTCGAGGCCTTCCTCGCCGAGCACGGGCCCGAGGACGGGCCGCTGCTGCCGCTGCTGTCGCGCCACATGGGCCGGGCCGCCGGCGTGCCCGTGCCCGTCGAGGCGTGGGACCTCGCCGGCCTCCCGCCCCACCTGCGCATGACCTTCCGGGTGGAGGGCGAGCACGGCGAGGTGCTGGGCGAGGCCAAGGACCTGGGGCTGCTCCAGCAGCGCCTCGCCCGCGACGTGCGACGTGCGCTCCATGACGCCACCTCCTCGTTCGAGCGCCACGGGCTCGTCGACTGGGACTTCGGGGAGCTGCCCCGCAAGGTGCGCCACACCGTCGCGGGCCAGCCGGTGGAGGGGTGGCCCGCGCTCGTCGACGAGGGCGACTCGGTCGGACTGCGCCTGGTCGACAGCGCCGCCGAGCAGGTGCGCACGACCTGGCGGGGGGAGCGGCGCCTCCTGCGCCTCACCGTGCCGCTGTCGCTGAAGGGCGTGCAGGGCCGGCTCACCAACGCCACCCGCCTGGCCCTCACCACCGCGCCCTACGAGTCGGTCGACGCCCTGCTCGAGGACTGCGTCACCACGTCGCTCGACGAGCTCATGCGGGTGCACGGCGCCCCGGTGTGGGACGCCGTCGCCTTCGACACCCTGCGCGCCGCGGTGCGGTCCGAGCTGGAGGCCGACGTGCTGGCCGTCGTGCGCCTCGTCGGCGAGATCCTCGCCGAGGCCCGGGAGATCGACCGCCGCATCGGCGAGCCCGCCCCGCCGGCCTTCGGCCCCGCGCTCGACGACGTGGCCCACCAGCGGGGCACCCTGGTGTACCCCGGCTTCGTCGCCGCCACCGGCCGCACCCGGCTCCCCGACGTGCTGCGCTACCTGCGGGCCATCACCTTCCGCCTCGATCGGCTGGGCGAGTCGGTCGCCCGCGACGCCAAGCGGATGGCCGCGGTGCACGCCGTCGACGAGCGGTTGGTGGAGGTGCTGGAGGCGGTGCCGCCCGGCGGTCCCGCCGACGCCGAGCTGAGCCGCATCGGCTGGATGGTCGAGGAGCTCCGGGTGAGCCTCTTCGCCCAGCCCCTGGGCGCTGCCCCGGGCACCTCCGCCAAGCGCATACTCGACGCCATCGCCGCGGTGGCCCGCGGGCGCTGAACGACCCGTCGACCGACGCCGGCACGGTCCGGTCCGGTCCTGCGAGGCGACGGCCGAGCCGGGCGGAAGGGTGCCGCTCACTAGAGTCGCCCGGGCAGGAGGGGGACCCGATGGACGCGACCGAGCACACCGCCGCCGCCAACCGGTCGGTGGCGATGACGTTGCCCTTCCACGACGCGCGCGACCTCGACGACGCCCGCCGGGGCTTCCTCGCAACCCTCGACGAGCCGCTGATCACCGCCACCGACGGCCGGGTCGTGTGGGACCTGGACGCGTGGGGTGACCTCGGCGGTGACGCCCCCGACACCGTGCACCCCAGCCTGTGGCGCCAGGCCGCGCTGAACCTGGTGCACGGCCTGTTCGAGGTGGTGCCCGGCGTCTACCAGGTGCGGGGCCTCGACCTCTCGAACATGACCCTCGTCGAAGGTGAGCGGGGGGTGATCGTCATCGACCCCCTCATCTCCAACGAGACGGCCGCCGCCGCCCTCGCCCTCTACCGCCGGGTGCGCGGCGACCGCCCCGTCACCGGCCTCGTGTACACCCACAGCCACATCGACCACTTCGGCGGGGCCCGGGGCGTGCTGCCCGACGGCCAGCCCGGCGCCACCCCCATCGTGGCCCCGGAGCACTTCACCGAGCACGCCCTCAGCGAGAACATCCACGCCGGTCCGGCCATGGCCCGCCGGGCCACCTACATGTACGGCGCCCTGCTCCCGAAGGGTCCCACCGGTCAGGTCACCGCCGGCCTCGGCCCCACCACCTCGGCTGGCACCCTGAGCCTGGTGCCACCGACCGTGCACATCAGCCACACCGGCCAGGAGCTGGTGCTCGACGGCGTCCGCATCGTCTTCCAGCTGACGCCCGGCACCGAGGCCCCGGCGGAGATGAACTTCCACTTCCCCGACCTGCGGGTGCTGTGCATGGCGGAGAACGCCACCCACAACCTCCACAACGTGGTCACGTTGCGGGGTGCCCCGGTGCGAGACGCCCGGGCGTGGTCGCGCTTCCTCGACGAGTCCCTCGAGCTGTTCGGCGCCGACACCGACGTCCTGTTCGCCTCCCACCACTGGCCGACCTGGGGCGCCGACCGCATCGCCGAGCACCTGGCCAACCAGCGGGACCTCTACGGCTACCTCCACGACCAGACGCTGCGCCTGCTCAACCGGGGCCTCACCGGAGCGGAGATCGCCGAGGAGCTGACCCTGCCGCCCGCGCTCGAACAGGATTGGGCGTGCCGGGGCTACTACGGCTCGGTGAACCACAACGTGAAGGCCGTCTACCAGCGCTACATGGGCTGGTTCGACGGCAACCCGGCCAACCTGTGGCGCCACCCGCCGGAGGCGGCGGCCCGGCGCTACGTGGAGTACATGGGCGGCGCCGACGCCGTGCTCGAGCGGGCCCGGGCGTCGTTCGCCGAGGGCGACTACCGCTGGGTGGCGGAGGTGGTGAACCACGTCGTGTTCGCCGACCCGGAGAACGACGAGGCCCGCGAGCTCCAGGCCGCCACCCTCGAGCAGCTCGGCTTCGGCAGCGAGAACGCCACCTGGCGCAACTTCTACCTGATGGGTGCCCAGGAGCTCCGCACGGGGGAGGTGCGCATGGCCGTCACCGCGAACACCCTCGACATGGTGAGCCAGCTCAGCGTCTCGCAGGTGCTCGACGCCATGGCCGTGCGCATCGACGGACCCCGGGCCTTCGGCGTGGAGCTCGTCGTGAACTGGTCGATCACCGACCTGGACGAGCGCCACCTGATGCGCTTGCACAACGCGGTGCTCACCCACGTGGCCGGCAGCCACGACCCTGACGCCGACCTCACCGTGGCGCTGTCCCGGCTGGCCCTCCTCCAGCTGGTGGTCGGCCTCACCACCCTCGACGCTCTCACCGAGGCGGGCACCGCCACCCACACTGGCGATCCGACGGTGCTCGACACCTTCCGCTCGCTGGTCGACCCGCCCGACCCCGCCTTCCCTCTCGTCACCCCGTGACCCGCCATCCACCCCTGTCCGCCGACCGTCCACCCGCCGACACCCGACCGCACACCGAGGAGCACCCGTGGCCGACATCGAGATCGAGCAGCCCAGCACCCACGTCCGCACCATCCGCCTGAACCGGCCCGAGCGGCTCAACGCCCTCACCTTCGGGCTCACGGCCGAGCTGCACGACGCGCTCGACACCGTCGCCGCCGACGACGCCTGCAAGGTGGTGGTGCTCACCGGTGCGGGCCGGGGCTTCTGCGCCGGCCTCGACCTGCGGGACTTCGGCACCCCGCCGGAGGTGGGCGAGCACCCGTGGCGCACGGCCCGCACCAGCGGCCAGGCGTTCATGTCCAGCCTCACCCAGCACATCAACCAGACCCCGCAGATGGTCATCGCCGCGGTGAACGGGCCGGCGTACGGCGGCGGGCTGGCCCTCGCCTCGGCGTGCGACCTGCGGGTGGCGGCCGAGTCCGCCACCTTCTGCGCCGCCTTCATCAAGACCGGACTGACCGCCACCGACATCGGCCTCAGCTGGTTCCTGCCCCGCCTCATCGGCGCGTCGCGGGCCTTCGACCTGATGGTCACCGGCCGCACCATCGACGCCGCGGAGGCCGACCACCTCGGCCTCGTGTCGCGGATCTTCCCCGACGACGGCTTCGAGGCGGCCGCCCTCGAGGTGGCCGAGACCGTCGCCGGCTACACCTCCTACGGCCTCCGGGCGACCAAGGAGGTCATGTGGGCGAACCTCGACGCGCCCAGCCTCGCCGCCGGCCTCGCGCTCGAGAACCGCAACCAGGAGATGGGCGCCGCCCACCCCGAGGTGCAGGCCTACATGGCCGAGTACGCCAAGGTGGTCAAGAAGTCCTGAGCCGGCCCCGGCCGTGGGGCACCGGTGACAGGAGCACATGGCCGCGATCGGGGAGTCCGGGGCTACCATCCCGGCGATGCGGGTCCGCGTCCTGCTCGTCCTGGTCGCCATGTGGACGATGGCCGCGGTCCCGCCCGAGGCGGTCCTGGTGCGCCCGGCGGGGTCAGCCGGCCAGGTCGCGTCGTGCGTGGAGCCCAACGGCGTGCTGCGCGAGACCAGCGAGCGCGACCACGTCGAGGCGTGCGCCGACGACGCCATCGGTGGCCCGACCGGCCCGCTGCTCGGTGTGGTGGCGGTGCTCGTCCTCGCCGTCGCGCTCCTCGTCCGGTCCCGCCACGTCCGCCGTACGCGACCTCTGCTCTCCGCGGCCCGATGGCGTCTGGCCGACGCCGTCGCGGGCTCCGTCGCGCCCTGGCGCGGCCCACCCCTCCCCGTCTGAGCCGACGTGGGCCGCCACCCGGTGGCCCGAACCGGATCGACAGGGAGACAACCATGAGCTTCACCGTTCCCGCGCACCGCCGCGGGGGCTCCGCCACCTCCGTGACGTCGACGCTCGGCCGCGTCGCGGGTGTCGACCTCGTCCTCTGGCCCGAGGAGGCGCCCACCCGCGCCCAGCTCGCGGCCGCCGGACGGCCGTGCCTGCTCGTCCTCACCGGCGACGCCCCGGTGCCCGACGTGGGTCCGCTCGAGGACTGGGCCCGTGAGCCGCTCGCCGACGACGAGGTGCGAGCGCGCTGCACCGCTCTCGCCCGGCGAGCCACCTGCGGCGAGCGCCCCGTGATCGACGACGGCCTCCTCATCCACCAGGGCGCATGGGTCGCCATCCCGCCGGCACAGGTCGCCATGGTCGAGCTGCTGGTCGACCACATGGGCGAGCTGGTGCACAAGGAGGACCTGGTCGAGGCGGCGGCCGCCGCCGGCGGGAGCCCCCACGAGGAGGCGGTCAAGGCCGCCCTGGGGCGGCTGGCCAAGCGCCTGGGTCCGGTGGGCCTGGCCCTGCGCAGCGTCCGGGGCCGCGGCTACATCCTGGAGGCCGAGTCCGCGTGCCCGGTGCACGGCACCCGTCGAGCCAGTGCCGCCAACCCGACAGGTGAGTGCCGCTGAACTGACAGGATCTCGTCGCACGACGCGCGATTTGGCGAAACGGGCGAGAAACCGCTCCTCCGTACATTCAGGAACCGTTCAGGACCCCCCGTCGGGGGGAGGACGGATCGGAGGAGGAGCATGCGCAGGAAGTTGCTGACAGGCCTCGGCCTGGTGCCGTTGGGGGTCATCGCCCTCGCCGCACCGGCCATGGCCCAGGACGGCGAGGGGGTGGTGACCGCAGACAGCGTCCAGGCGATCCTCGACAACATCTGGGTCCTGGTCGCCGCCATCCTCGTGATCTTCATGCAGGCCGGCTTCGCCCTGGTGGAGGCAGGCCTCACCCGGGCCAAGAGCGTGGCCAACATCATGATGAAGAACATGATGGACTTCTGCGTCGGCGTCATCGCCTTCGCATGCGTCGGGTTCGCCTTCGCCTTCGGCACGGGCAACGACTTCATCGGCACCAACGGCTGGTTCATCGGCAGCGACATCGCCGAGAACTACCTGAGCGGCACCACGCTGGGGCTGCCGACCTTCTTCATCTTCCAGGTGGCCTTCGCCGCCACCGCCGCCACCATCGTCTCGGGGGCGATGGCGGAGCGGACGAAGTTCCTCAGCTACATCATCTACAGCCTGCTCATCACCGCCATCGTGTACCCGGTCGTGGTGCACTGGACCTGGGGCGGCGGCTGGCTGTCGCAGCTCGACACCCCGTACATCGACTTCGCCGGCTCGGGCATCGTGCACATGACCGGTGGCGTGGCCTCCATCGTGGGTGCCGCCTTCCTCGGTCCCCGCATCGGCAAGTACGGCAAGGACGGCAAGCCGCGGGCCATCCCCGGCCACTCCATCCCCTTCGCCATCGTCGGTGTGTTCATCCTGCTGATCGGCTGGTTCGGGTTCAACCCGGGCTCGTGGCTGGCGGCTGACGCCACCGTGGTGCCCGCCGTGGCCGTCACCACCGTGATCGCCGGTGCCGCCGGCGCCCTCTCGGCGATGGTCTTCACCTGGATCAAGCAGGGCAAGCCCGACGTCGGCATGGCCGGCAACGGCCTGCTCGCCGGCCTGGTCGGCGTCACCGCCGGCACCGCCCACGTCAACAACTGGGGTGCCTGCATCATCGGCCTGCTCGCCGGTGTGATCGTGGTGCTGTCGGTGTACTTCTTCGACCGGGTCCGCATCGACGACCCGGTCGGCGCCGTCTCGGTGCACGGCATCTGCGGCGCCTTCGGTGCCATCTGCGTCGGCCTGTTCGCCACCACCAACGGCTCGCCGCTCGGTGAGGATTCCATCGACGGCCTGTTCTACGGCGGTGGTGCCGACCAGCTCGTCACCCAGCTCATCGGCGTGGTCTCCATCGCCGCCTTCGTGGCGGTGTGCATGGTCATCGTGTTCGCCGGCCTGAAGTACACCATCGGTCTGCGGGTGTCGCCGACCGAGGAGATCGAGGGCCTCGACGTGCACGAGCACGGCAGCGCTGGCTACGGCGCAGACATCGGCCACATCGGTGACGACGTGCTCGTGGGTGCGCTCGCCGACTCGGAAGGGAGTTGAGGACGCCATGGCGACACTCGTGACGGCGGTCATCCGCCCCCATTCGCTCGATGCCGTGAAGGAGTCGCTCAAGGCGGCTGGCGTCACCGGCATGACCATCACCGAGGTGAAGGGCTTCGGCCGCCAGGGTGGCCACACCGAGGTCTACCGAGGTGCCGAGTACACCGTCGACCTGCTGCCCAAGATCAAGCTGGAGGCCATCGTCGCCGACGGTGACGTGGCCGCTGCGGTCGAGGCCATCTCGACGGCCGCCGCCACCGGCAAGATCGGTGACGGCAAGGTCTGGACCCTGCCGGTCGGATCCCTCCTGCGGATCCGCACCGGGGAGCAGGGCGAAGAGGCCGTCTGACGGCTGCGACCTGCAGCTGAGCCAGAACGGGCCGGGGCGTCACCGACGCCCCGGCCCGCTCGCGTCCGGCGCCCGTGCCGCCGGCCCGTCCAGGCTCAGGTGCGGGCGGCGACCATGACGCACGCCATGCGCATGGGCTCGTCGCCGAGGGCCACCCAGCGGTGGTTCGTGCCGCGCTGCACGACCACGTCGCCCGCCTCGAGCTCGGTCGAGACGTCGTCGGGCAGGTCGAGGCGCACCCGCCCGGAGAGGATCACGTCGACGTCGACGGTGGCGGTGGCGTGCCACAGGCCGTCGACCATCGGCATGTCGGGGGAGAGCTGCACCTCCCGGAACGACACCCCGCCTCCGATCGGCTCGAGCTGCCAGTCCCCGGAGGAGTCGCCGCCTTGGTCGACGGCGCGGACGGGCCCGCCGCTGAGCCAGATGTCGGTGAGGGTCGACATCCCCCCGCCGACCGCGGTGACCGCCCCGCCGTCGACGGGCTGGGGTCCGGTGACCACCCGGCGGATGGGCGAGCCCCCGGCGGTGGCAGGCACGACGCCCTCGTGGGGGCCGGCGGAGCGGGGATCGAGCGGGCGCACCATCGCCACCAGGTAGGTCCAGCCCCGGTGGTCGGCGGGCCGCCAGCGGTGGAGCGTCCCTCGCTGGACGACGTACTCCCCCGCGGTGAGGGTGCGCTCGCTGCCGTCCTCCAGGCCCATCACCACCGCGCCGTCGAGCACCACCATGAGGTCGAGGGTGTCGGTGGCGTGGAGCCCCGGGACCTCTGGGTCGTCTCCGTCCACCCGCAGCCAGGTCTCGTCGTGGTGGGTGCCGGGCGGGATGCCGGGCATCCGGATGACCCGCGCGCTGAGCCCGCCGGCCGGCGGTTCGAGTGGGAAGCCGGATCCCGTGCGGTCGGGGTCGTCGCCGATGGCGACGTCACCGGACTCGCACCACAGCACCTCGCTCACGCCCACGGTTCCCAGGTCGACGGTGTTGGGCGCCGGGCCGTCGTGGGTGAACACCTCTCGGCCGTCGGCATCGAAGCCGGTGACGACCCGCCTGACCGGGAAGAACGCCATGGGGGCGGATGCTAGGCACCCGGCCCCGCCGCCGCTCGGGCCTCCGTGACGGCAGGGGTCAGGCGCGGGGCCGGAGGTCCCGGACGGTGAGGGTCGAGCGCTCCACGAAGTGGCCGGGACCGTCGAGATCGATGTCGCGGGCCATGCGCACGGGGAGGTCGTCCGCGTCGAGCCACCACTCCTCGATCCAGTGGCCGGAGAGGTCGCCGGTGCCGGTGAGCTCGAGCCGCAGGTGGACCGTCTCGACCGGTTCGCCGCCGACCGTCACGGTGCCACCGGGGGAGGCGGTGGCCGTGCCGGTGAAGTCCACGGCGAGCCCCAGGCCGCTCACGTCGAAGGTCTCGTGGCAGGCGATCGGCAGCTCGGTGGCCTCCGGGTCGAGGACCACCGCTGGATCGCAGTGGTTGCGGATGCCGACCGAGAATCCGGGGACCTTCTCGGCCTTCGTCTGCGAGGGCAGGCTCAGGCGGCCGTCGGCGTCCACGCAGAGGCGTGTCGACTCGGTGTGCTCCACCATGAGGTTGAGGTCGAGGTCCCAGCACGCGCCGTCGGGCCGCACCGCGACGGTCACTGTGGCCGGGATGTCGCGGGTGGGCAGCGGCAGCGGCCCCATGTCGATCATCTCGGTGCCGTCGGCGTCGTAGGTGTAGACGCCGGCGGTGGGCCCGGTGCCGGTGCGGCCGGGGACGGTGCTCTGGTGGAATCGCTCGATCGCCTCCTCCTCGGTGATCGCGGTGGGGGAGCGGGGCCAGAGCACCAGCGCCACCGCGACGGCCAGGCCGAGCAGCACCACGGCCGCCGCCGTGCCGAGCGCCCACCGCCAGCGTCGCCGCCCGGCTCGTGCGGGTGCCGTGGTCTCGCCCATGCGTCCATGGTCCGGCCGGCCTGCGTGGTCCGGGAAGGGCCATCGGTCATCCCTCAGGGGGGCGGGAGAGAGGGGTTGACGAAGCTAACGGCGTTAGCCATACTCTGGCTAACGCCGTTAGCCGGCGCCGAGCGACGACCCGGACCAGGAGAAGAGCCATGGGTACCGCCACCACCACCGAGATCACCGACCCCGACGCGACCACCGACCGGCCCCATTACCGACGGCCGGGCTGGATCACCCGCAACGTCATGAACCGCACGGTGGCGGGCCTCACCCGCCGGGGCCTCAGCCTGTGGGGCTCCCGGGTGCTCGAGGTGCCCGGCCGTCGCACCGGCGAGCCCCGCCGGGTGCCGGTCAACCTGCTCGAGCTCGACGGGGCCCGCTACCTCGTGTCCGCCCGCGGGGAGGGGGAGTGGGTGCGCAACGTCCGGGCGGCCGGCGGGCACCTCGACCTCCTCCTCGGCCGTCACCGCGACGCCGTGGTGGCCACCGAGCTGGCCGACGCCGACAAGGTGCCCGTGCTGCGGGCCTACCTGCGGCGGTGGAAGGCCGAGGTGGGAGCGTTCTTCGACGGGGTCGACGCCGACTCGTCCGACGCCGAGATCGCGGCGATCGCCCACCGCCATCCGGTGTTCGTCCTGGCCGCCCGCGACGATGAGGCATGACCCGCCGCGCCCGCATCGACGCCAGCCGACCGGCACCACCGCTCACCCCCCTGGGCTCACGCGCCAGCGAGATCGTCACCGCGGCCCGCACGCTGCTCGACGAGGAGGGCACCGAGGCCCTCACCATGCGCCGGCTCGGTGACGCCCTCTCCGTGAAGGCCCCCTCCCTCTACAAGCACCTCCCGGGGAAGGGCGCCATCGAGAGCCTGCTCGTCGAGCAGGGCCTGCTCCAGGTGGGCACCGCCCTCCGCGAAGCCGTCCACCGGCTCACCCCGGCCCGGGCGGTCCGTCCGCTCTTCGAGGCCTACCGGCGGACGGCGGCCCTGGAACCGAACCTGTACCGCCTCGCCACCCAGGGGCCGCTGCCCCGCGACCAGCTGGCCGAAGGTCTGGAGGACTGGGCCGGCGAGCCGTTCGTCCTCGTGTTGGGCGAGCCCTACCTGGCCCAGGCGGCGTGGTCGGCCGCCCACGGCATCGCCTCCCTGGAGCTCGACGACCGCTACCCGCCGGGCACCGACACCGATCGGACCTGGGCGGCTGCGGCGGACGCCTTCGCCGCCGCCATGCCCTGACCGGTCGCCCCCAGGTCGCGTACCGCTGCGCCCATGAGGTGAAAGATCAATGACCTGATAAGTTCGTCAGGTGCCTGCGAACGACCTGCCCATCAGCGAGCTGAAGGCCGAGCTGTTCCGCACGCTCGGCAACCCCGGGCGCATCCGCATCCTCGAGCAGCTGGTGGAGGGCGAGCGCAGCGTTGGCGAGCTCCAGCCCCTCGTGAACCTGGAGTCGTCCCACCTGTCCCAACAGCTCGGGGTGCTGCGTCGGGCCAACCTGGTCGTGGCCCGCAAGGAGGGCAGCCAGGTCTTCTACTCCGTGCGCAGCCCGCTGCTGGCCGATGTGCTGGCGGCGGCCAAACAGCTGCTGATCAGCTCGCTCGAGGAGACGCGCAGCCTGCTCGCCGACCTCGAGGGCGAACCCCGGTGAGCGCCCCGGTGGAGGGCGACGAGCACGACGCGGAGGCCCGCACGGCCATGCGGGCCTTCCTCCAGCGGGCCGAGGTGCGCCTCTCCACCATCCACCGGGTGGGCCAGGCCCTGCTGGGCGGCTCCGCGCTGGTGCTGCTGCTCCCGCTGTTCATCCGCGACGCGTTCCCCAAGATGACCGCATTGCTCGTCGCGGCCTACGAGGCCGACCAGTGGATGCTGCTCGTCGGCATCGGCGTGGCCGTCGCCCTCTCCGTGGCCCTGCCGGTCGCCGCCATCTACCTGCTCGTCAGCGACCTGCTGGGCTTCTACTTCACCTCGAACACGTTCGGGGCGCCCGGGGCCGACGGCACCCGACGGCCGGTGTTCAGCCCCCGGTTCGTCCTCCCCGGCCTCGGCTTCAACGACGACGAGCTCACCCCCGCCACCCGCCGCGCCCTCGACGAGGGGCGGGCCGACGAGTGGACCCGGGCCTTGCTCGTGCCCCGCAACCTCGACGACGGCGGGTGGCGCGACCGGTTCGACACCCGCACCTACGAGGTGTGGGGCACGGTGATCCCCGAGGGGGTGGCCGGTGACGACCAGCGCCTGCGCCAGTCGTTCCGCCTCGCCGGCCTCCACGCCGACCGCACCCTCGCCCTCGACGTCGCCCGCACCGAGGCCCTCCTGGCCCGGCACGTCCTCACCATCCGGGTGGCCGTGCTCCGCTACTCCAAGGCGCTGCTGCTGCTCATCGCCACCACCGTCGCCATGCTGGCGGCCGCCGGCCTGGTGGAGCAGGGGCTCAGCGAGGTCGACCCCGGCACCGGCCAGGGCCTGCCGCCCCGCGCCACGTTCCTGGTGGCCGTCGTCTACGTGCTGTGGGCGCCGTTCGCGGTGCGCAGCGTCACCGCACCGCTGCGCATGATCCAGCGCCACACCCCCGGGGTGGGCCGGCTGGAGGACGTCTACCGCGACCAGCGCACCACCCAGTTCGAGGCCGGCACCGTGCCCATCACCCTCATGGTGCTGGTCGGCGCCGCCGCGGCGATGCTCTCCTCGGGCTGGGCGGCCGCCGGCACAACCGGCCTGCTGCTCGGCGTCGGGGTCACCCTCGCCGGGCTGATCCTGTGGGTGCTCGCCCTGCGCCACTTCGACGCCGGCCCCCGCCAGTGCCTGGCCGCCCTCGCGCTGCTCCTCCGGGGACGGGAGGGGCCGCCGCCGTCGCCCGACCTCGACGACGTACGGCGCGGCGCGGCCGCGACGGGGTAGGTCGCCGGGACCCCACGAGACGAGGTCCCATGCGAGCACTCACCTGGCACGGCAAGCGCGACGTCCGCGTCGACACGGTCCCCGACCCGACGATCGAGCAGCCCGACGACGTCATCGTCCGCATCACCACCACCGGGCTGTGCGGTTCCGATCTCCACCTCTACGAGGTCCTCGGGCCGTTCCTCGACCCCGGCGACATCCTCGGCCACGAGCCCATGGGCATCGTCGAGGCGGTCGGGCCGGCGGTGACCGCCGTGGCGGTGGGCGACCGGGTGGTGGTGCCGTTCAACGTCTCCTGCGGGACCTGCCACATGTGCGGCCAGGGCCTGCAGTCGCAGTGCGAGACCACCCAGGTGCACGAGCACGGCACGGGAGCGTCGCTCTTCGGCTACACGAAGCTCTACGGCCAGGTCCCCGGCGGCCAGGCCGAGCTGTTGCGGGTGCCGTTCGGCAACACGCTGCCCATCAAGGTGCCGCACGGCCCGCCCGACGACCGCTTCGTCTACCTCTCCGACGTGCTGCCCACCGCCTGGCAGGCCGTCGCCTATGCCGACCCGCCGCCCGGCGGGACGGTGGCCGTGCTCGGCCTCGGCCCCATCGGCGACATGGCCACCCGCATCGCCCTCCACCGCGGATACCGGGTGATCGGTGCCGACCTCGTGCCCGACCGGCTCGAGCGGGCCCACGCCAACGGGGTCGAGGTCGTCGACGTGGGCGACGTCGAGGACAAGCTCGGCGCGGCCATCCGGGAGATGACCGATGGCCGTGGCCCGGACGCGGTGATCGACGCCGTCGGCATGGAGGCGCACGGCTCGCCTGTCGCCAAGGTGGCCCACCAGGCGGTCGGCCTGCTGCCCGACGCGCTGGCCAAGCCGTTCATGCAGAAGGCCGGGGTGGACCGGCTGGCCGCCCTGCTCGCGGCCGTCGACGTGGTCCGGCGGGGCGGCACCATCTCGATCTCGGGGGTGTACGGCGGCGCCGCCGACCCGCTCCCGCTGCTCCAGATGTTCGACAAGCAGCTCCAGGTGCGGATGGGGCAGGCCAACGTGCGGCGCTGGGTGCCCGAGATCCTCCCGCTGCTCGAGGAGGGCGACACCTTCGGGGTGGAGAGCTTCGCCACCCACCGGGTGCCCCTCGCCCAGGCCCCCGAGGCCTACGCCATGTTCCAGCGCAAGGCCGACGGTGCGGTGAAGGTGCTCTTCTCGCCCTGACGTGGCGGACAGGGAGCTGCCCGTCCGGGTCGGGTGAACATCCCGGCCGGCGGCGTGCCTGCCGGGAGGTGCCGGTCAGCCGGGCGGGATGCAGACCCAGCCTCGCCGCACCAGCTCGTCGGCGAGGAGGTCGTCGGACATGGCCGCGACCTGCTCGGCCTGGCGCTGCGCGGCCCGGCGGGCGGCACGCTCGGCGGCGGCCCGGCCGGTGGCCACCGCGTCGGCCGCTTCCTCGGCCACCTCGGAGGCGGTGTGGGCGTCGAGGTCGCCCTCGCCGCTGGTGAGCCGGGCCAGCAGCTCGGCGGCCTCGGCCCGGGTGAAGCGGCCGGCGGCCTGGCGCTGGGTGAGCCCGTAGATGTGGCGCGCCTCGCGGAACGACGAGTAGCCGGCCCGCTCGAGGAGGGCCTCGAGCTGGGCGATCTCCCGGGCCGACGCGGGTGGCCCCGACTGCTGTCCGAACGCCATGGCCCCACCCTCTCACGCGGGTGTGACAGCGCGGATCGGGTGGAGGGCGCCGGACCCCGGGCTAGGGTGTGCCGGTCGTCCTACTTCCGGGGCGGCGCCGCTGAGCCGCTGCAGACCCCCGTCGCACCCCCGAGCCCTGCTCGCGACGGACGAGGTCGGTGCCTTCCCAGCGGACCTTCAGCTTGGAGAACCGAACATGGCGGACCACCGCCCCCGTACCCCCCGTCCTTCGCGCGCGGCGCGCCCCGAGCGCTCCGGGTCGTCCACCGAGGCGACCGTCGCCGGGCACGCCTCCGGCACGACCGTCGCCGACCCCGAGGCAGCCACCACCTTCCGTGCCCTCGGCGTCCCCGCCGAGCTGTGCGAGGTGCTGGCCCGCAACGGCATCACCACGCCGTTCCCCATCCAGACCGCCACGCTGCCGGATTCCCTCGCCGGGCGCGACGTGCTCGGCAGGGGCCGCACCGGCTCGGGCAAGACGCTCGCCTTCGGCCTGCCGGTCCTCACTCGCCTCGCCGCCCAGCGCCGCGACCGCAAGCCGGGCCGGCCCCGGGCGCTGATCCTCGCCCCCACTCGCGAGCTCGCCCTCCAGATCGACGCCACCATCGCCCCGCTGGCCAAGCCCCTCGGGCTGCGCACCACCACCGTCTTCGGCGGCGTGGGCCAGAACCCGCAGGTGCAGGCCCTCCGCAACGGCGTCGACGTGGTCGTGGCCTGCCCCGGTCGGCTCGAGGACCTCATCGGCCAGGGCCACTGCCAGCTCGACCGCGTCGAGATCACCGTGCTCGACGAGGCCGACCACATGGCCGACCTCGGCTTCCTGCCCCCGGTGAAGCGCCTCATGGACCGCACCCCCGAGGACGGCCAGCGGATGCTCTTCTCCGCCACCCTCGACAAGGGCATCGACGCGCTGGTGACGCGCTACCTCACCGACCCGGTCACCCACAGCGTGGACTCCGAGCAGTCGCCGGTCGACGCCATGTCGCACCACGTCCTGCACGTCACGACCGACGACCGCCTCCCGGTGCTCGTGGATCTCACCTCGGCCCCGGGGCGCACGATCGTCTTCACCCGCACCAAGCACCGGGCCAAGCAGCTCACCCGGCAGCTCAACGCCCACGGCGTGCCGTCGGTGGAGATGCACGGCAACCTCACCCAGAACGTGCGCACCCGGAACCTCACCGCCTTCTCCGAGGGCCGGGCCACGGTGCTGGTCGCCACCGACATCGCCGCCCGGGGCATCCACGTCGACGACGTGACCCTGGTGATCCACGCCGACCCGCCGGTCGAGCACAAGGCGTACCTGCACCGCTCGGGCCGCACCGCCCGGGCCGGCAACGAGGGCACCGTCGTCACCTTGGCCACCGAAGGCCAGCGCAAGGACGTGCGCGACTTGGCCCGCAAGGCCGGCATCGCCCCGACCGTCACCGCCCTGCGCCCCGGCCACCCGCTCCTCCAGGAGCTGGCGCCCGGCACCCGCTCGACGCTGACCAAGGCCGAGGTGGAGAAGGCCCTCGCCGTCCCTGAGGCGGAGCGGCCTTCGGGCACCTCCAACCGGCCCCGTCGTCACAGCCGACCCGGTGGTGGCGGCCCCGGCCAGGGGCAGGGACAGGGCCGCAACGGCGGCCGCGGCCGGTCCGGCCAGGGCTCCCGCTCGGGCCAGGGGCGCGGCGGATCCGGTCAGAGCCGGTCCGGTTCCGGCACCGGCCAGGCCCGTTCGGGCTCCGGTGCCGGCGGGTCCCGCGCCGGTGGGCCGAGCCGCTCCGGCGGTGGCCGCCGACGCTCCGGGCGGTAGTCCCGGGCGGCGGGTCCGGACCACGGCCTTCGGGCTCCCTCTCCGGGAGCCCGAAGGCGCTCGCCCGGTGGTCGCCGGCGCCTCGGGTGCTAGGCGGCGGCCCGCAGCGGGCGCAGCGCCTTGGTGTAGCGAGCGAGCTCGTCGAGCATCGCCTTCGCCGCGCCCTCGGTGACGTCGTTCGGGTGGAAGACGTCGTCGTCATCGAGGAACTGGGTGAAGAACGGCACGTTCACCGACTCGGTGACCGGCACCATCCGCAGCGCGGCCAGCACCGGCTTCAGAGCGGTCAGCGACCGGGTGCCGGCCGAGACCCCGCCGTAGCTCACGATGCCCACCGGCTTGTCCTGCCACTCACGGTGCAGGTAGTCGAGCGCGTTCTTGGTGGCGGCGTTGAAGCTGTGGTTGTACTCGGGCACCACGAACACGTAGGCGTCGCCCCGGCTGACCGTGGCGCTCCAGTCCTTGGTGTGCTGGTGCACGTACTGGCCCAGCCGAGGGTGGTTGGGCTCGTCCATCAGCGGGAGGTCCACCTCGGCCAGGTCGACGACCTCGACCTCGAAGCCGCCGTGGGCGCGTGCCTCTCGGGCGAACCACTCGGCCACGGCCGGGCCCTTCCGGCCGGGGCGGGTGCTGCCGATGATGATCTGCAGGACGGGTGCGCTCACGTCGTCGTCTCCGTTGTCGCTCGGGGGGGGGTGCGGCGGGGGGGTCCGCACGGGAGGTAGGTCCTTGTGGACGCAACAAACCTCGGCCTCTTCCCATTCCCATTGCTCGAGATCCGCCCCTCCAGGGGTGGGACACGAGCTACGGATCGAGGGGGGTCCGGTCCCGTGTTCCTTCCCCAGGGAGGGGACGGGCCGCGATCGGCCGGGATCCCGAGGTCGGACGCCGGACGACGGATCCGGGGAGGATCTCGGCGAGCGACAGGGCAAGAGCGCTGCCGGTGCGGCAGACTCACCCGTCGACACAAGGGGGAACCACCATGGCGATGACTCTGCTGCGATTCAACTGCGTGCAGCCCGGCCTCGAGCCCAACGAGATGCACCAGCGCTACAACGCCATGCTCGACATGGCCCAGGCGCTCGACGAGCTCGGCGGCGGGATGGTCTCGCTCGAGGAGCACCACGGCGCCTTCAACGGCTGGAGCCCGTCGCCGCTCATCATGGCGGGTGCCGTCTTCGGGCGGACCAGGAACATCTCGATCTCCATCTCGGCGCTGCTCGTGCCCCTGCACGACCCCCTGCGCATCGCCGAGGACATGGCCGTGCTCGACCTCATCTCGGGCGGGAAGCTCACGGTCATCGGCGGCCTCGGCTACCGGCCCGAGGAGTACGCCGCCCACGGCAAGTCGTGGGCCGACCGGGGCAAGCTCATGGACGAGTGCGTCGACACGCTGCTGAAGGCATGGACCGCCGAGCCCTTCGAGTACCGCGGCACCACCGTGCAGGTCACGCCGAAGTCGTTCACCCGGCCCCACCCGCCGTTCCTGCTGGGCGGCACCTCGCGGCCGGCCGCCCGGCGCGCCGCCCGCTTCGGTCTGCCGATCTTCTTCGCCGCCCCGGTGCCCGAGATCGAGGCGTACTACTACGAGAAGTGCGCCGAGTACGGCACCCAGGGCTTCGCCATGGCGCCGCCGGTCGGCATGCACCACCACTTCTTCGCCGAGGACGTCGAGAAGGGGTGGGAGGAGATGGGCCCGTACCTCTTCCACGAGGCCTCCACCTACGCCTCCTGGCAGACGCCGGACATCAAGTCGGCGGTGCACTCGCACGCCACGAACGTCGACGAGCTGCGGGCGGAGGGCATCTACCGGATCCTCTCCCCGGCCGAGGCCGTCGAGGAGGCCAAGGCCGCCGGTGACGCCGCCGTGTTCAACATGCACCCGCTCTGCGGGGGCATGCCGGTGGAGATGGGCTGGGCCCAGGTCGACCTGCTGCGCAACGAGATCCTGCCGGCCCTGGCCTGACCCCCCGCTCTCCGAGCAGCGACGCGCCCGCACCGCTACGGTGCGGGCGCACTCGCGCTTCTGGGGGGAAGACGAATGACCGACACGACGACCGCTCGCGCCACCAACTGGGGCCGGTGGGGGGACGACGACGAGCGGGGGGCCCTGAACCTGCTCACGCCCGAGGTGGTGAAGGCGGGCGCCGCCTCCATCACCACCGGCAGGGTCTACAGCCTGGGCATCCCTATCCAGGGCCAGGGCGTGCCGCTGATGGACTACCGGGGCACGCCGATGCGGCTCACCCTGCAGGACTCCACCGACGACGGCCTGTACGCGCCGATGGGGTGCGCCGAGGGCACCGGCGCCCACGAGGACGTGCTGGTGATGGCGTCGCACACCACCTCGCACATGGACGCCCTCGTGCACGTGTACGGCGAGTACAAGCACTACAACGGCGTCGGCCACGACGAGATGCACGCCCTCGGCGGCGCGCAGCGACTCGGCATCGAGAAGGTCGGCGGGTTCGCGGCCCGGGCCGTGCTGCTCGACATGCCGACCCACTTCGGCGACGGCACCCACGTGGAGCCCGGCCGCAACATCACCGGCGCCGACCTCGAGGGGGCGGCGGCACGGCAGGGCGTCGAGGTGCGGGCCGGCGACGTGGTGCTCATCCGCACCGGGTACCTCCAGATGTGGTGGGACGCCAAGGCCAAGGGCGAGGACCCCGGGTTCGCGCAGGCTGGCATCGGCGCCGACGCGGCGGGCTGGTTGGCGGCGCGCGACGTCGTGGCGGTTGGCTCCGACAACGCCGCGGTCGAGGTCATCCCCTTCGACGGGAACGACTTCCTGCGGGTCCACAAGATCCTGCTCGTCGACCACGGCATCTACCTGCTCGAGTTCCTGAACCTGGCCGAGGCCGCCGCCGACGGCGCCTACGAAGGCCTGCTCGCGGTGGGTCCGCTCAAGGTCACCGGCGCCACCGGCAGCCCCATCAACCCGGTCTTCATCGCCTGATCTCGCCCGGCGCTGGTTCCGTCCTGTGAGAGCCGGTCCCGCCCGGTAGAGCGCGCCCGCGCGGCTTCGTCGGGGCGGGCAGGATGCAGTGTCGTGCACCCGTTGCTGCTCGCCCTCGCC
>Ga0164243_10004135_pt1 | contig 22847 bp, 18 predicted proteins | sample OricompcompostOP_FD_108781 | JGI IMG/M metagenome (GOLD analysis project Ga0164243, IMG submission 108781) | Organic Plus compost microbial communities from Emeryville, California, USA - Original compost - Organic plus compost (OP) | ecosystem: Engineered > Solid waste > Mixed feedstock >...
CCTTCATAATACGCCAGCTTACTGGCGGCCGGCATGCTTATAACGGTGACGCCATTGGCCTTCAGCAGGTCTAATTTGAACCTGGAACGGGCCGTGTATTCCTCGGGAATGTAGTAGTAAATGTTGTTAGGAACGCTGATTGTTTTATGCTGGAATTGTTGTCGTGCCCTGTAGGTGAGCAGCCACCACAGGTCCGACTCTACGAAGTCCAGCGACAATCCGAAGATGTGTATATCCCTGGTAAAAAACAGGTCTATCCAGGAGTGGAAGTACACTTCCTGTTGCCTGATGCGCCTTATCAGGGATTCTTTCGGCACTGCCTTATTGCTGTACATGGTGCCGCTCACCACATAATTCCGCATCAGCTGTAACTGGCCGCCATAGTGTTCAAAGCCAAGGTTAATGCTCATGGGATGCAGGCAGTCGCCATGGATATGCCAGTAATGAATACCCTCTTCCGTGTAGCGCCTGAAGATGCTGAAATTCGTTTCGCGTATCAGGCTGGTATTACGTGTAGGCGTGCGCCCTTCCAGTGTAAATTCATAATTGGTGGTCAGTATATGTTCCGGCTGTAAAGCCCTGATAGCGGCATGCAGCCGGTTGGGGCTAATCTCCGCAGTTTTGGCGGCAATGAAGGTTTTCAGGTCTTTTTCCCTGATATGATGCCGGCGGATGGCCGTCAGGAAAATCTCTTCATAAAGCAGCGGAAATGGTTTCTTATCGTCGATCTCTATGCACCCGGAAGAATGGCAATAGGTGATAATATCCTGCAGCAGGTCTTTCCAGCTCCGGCCGACGGAAATGTTGTTGATATCATTTCCGATTAATAAAACCAGGTTCTTCATGGTGGTTCGGTTTTAAGGATAGATGTATCTGAAAGTAAGGTTGATGCGGGGGCCTACCGGCCTGGCCGTTTTGGGAACCTGGTGTTCCCAGTAGTGTTGTAGTTCGCCTTTCATTAGCAACAGTGAGCCATGCTCTAATGCAATCTCATATTTCAAGGCCTTATTTTCCCGGCGCCGCAACATAAAGCGCCTCGTAGTGCCCAGATTCACGGAAGCAATCACCGGGTTGCCGCCCAGCTCCGGCTCATCGTCCGCATGCCAGCCCATCGAATCATTGCCACTGCGGTAATAATTCAGCAGCACACTGTTAAACGTGACGCCGGCAGCTTGTGCCACGCGGTCCCTGATCAGGATCAGCTCCGCTGTCCATGGCAAAGGCTCAAATGTATTTCCGGAAAAGGAATAGGAACTGTTGGCATCCCCGTACCACGCCATTAACCTGGGAAACAGGACTTCCCGCCCATACATGCGCATGGATTCCTGCTTCCAGTTAATGGTAGTAATGAGCTGATGGAAAATCCGGTCGCTGTCCGTTGGAGTAAAAAATTGCGGATAATATTCCAGGAGACCATTTTCCAGGGTGATCTCCTGTTTTTGATTGTTATCCTGACCGAATAAACTTCCCTGCAGGCTCATAGCACTAAATTAAGACGGCACTACGCAATGTATATGTGTTCTGCCTTTCAGCGCTATAAACCTGCAAAAGTTTTTAGTAGGAGAAAGGTTGTGTATAAATCACCTGGAGGATGGTTTGACCCACCGCTTTCAGGGTACGTTTATCTATCACGCTCATATTGTCGTTGGTAGTATGCCAGTGTGAAGGAAACTGACCACTGGCCTGCCAGGCCAGCACGTCAAAAGTAGGTATGTTGGCAATGGTATTTACCGGGATATGATCGTCGGTAATATAGGCGCCAAAATCTTCATACCGGAAGATATCAGAGTAACCAATGGAATTGGCTACATCCCAGAACATTCTCATCGGGCCGGCAGCATATTGCTGGGAGGCTTTTTCCATGTAAAACTGCGAGCCGCGGCCGCCGACCATATCCAGCAGGATACCGTAGTTGGCTTTGTAGCCGGGAACATGCGGGTTTTTAGCCCAGTATTGCGTACCAAGGCAGAAGGAGTTTTCGTTGGACGGGTCGCCGTAATCTTCCACATCCACCAGCAGGATGTCCACGCCGGCATCCGGCCTTTGCGCCTTGAAATTCCTGGCCGCTTCCAGCAGCACCGCTACGCCGCTGCCCCCATCGTCCGCGCCATCGAGCTTCTTGGTCTTATCAAAGGCATCTTCATCTGCAATGGGGCGGGTATCCCAGTGCGCCAGCAACAGCACGCGCTGCTTCGCTGCCGGGTTGAAACTGCCGATAATGTTGATGCAGGGAAGTTTTTCACCTTTAGGACCGGTTACGGTAGTACGTTGTACATACACGGTATCCGCCCATTTTTTCAGGTTGGAAATGAGCCATTCAGCACATTTTTCCTGTGCAGGCGTATTGGGGATCCGGGGGCCAAAGCTTACCTGTTTTTCAGTGTAGGCGTAGGCGGAATCCTCCGAGAATACCGGTACCGGCGCCTGGATACGGTCTACCTTACTGGCGCCCGTACTGTCGTTATGACCTTCCCCGGTTTTTCCATTCTGCTGACAGGCGCCGGCCATTACAGCCAGCGCCGTCAGCGCGATCAGAGCTTTACGCATTATCTTATTTCTTGCTGATTATTCAATTAGTCCTGCACGATGGAGTAGGAAACACTGCCATCTTTTTCATCTTTCAACTGTATGCCAACGGCCAGCAGCTCGTTACGGATCTTGTCGGAAGTAGCGTAGTCCTTACGGGCTTTCGCTTCCTTGCGCATGTTGATGAGCATCTGTAATACGCCGTCCAGCTTGTCTTCGTCCGTACCCAGCACTTCCATCTGGATACCCAGTATATCCACCAGGTATGTTTTCCAGGAGTATTGGAGCAGCTGGAAGGTATCTTCGCTGATCTCATGCATTTTGATCTGGCCGCCTTTCAGTGAGTTGATCACCGGGGCCAGCTCAAACAGGTTGGCCATGACTTTGGCGGTATTGAAGTCATCGTTCATGAAATCAGGCAGTTCAGCGCACAGCTGCCTTACCTGTTTGTCCAGCTCCTCGTTGATGGGCTGTCCGTTACCGCTGTAAGTCAGCTTTTGCAGCACTTCATAAGCCGCCCATAACCGCTGCAACCCTTTTTCTGCGGCCTGCAGGGCCTCGTTGGAGAAGTCCAGCGTACCGCGGTAATGCGTTTGCAGTACAAAGAAGCGGATCACCATCGGGCTGTAGCCTTTTTCCAGCTGTGGATTATTGCCGGAAAACATCTCGGTAAGGGTAATGGTATTGCCATACGACTTACCCATTTTACGGCCGTTGATAGTGATCATGTTATTGTGCATCCAGTAGCGCGCCATCAGCTCGCCATGGGCAATTTCGCTCTGGGCGATTTCGCACTCGTGGTGTGGGAACTGCAGGTCCATACCACCTCCGTGGATATCAAACTGCGAGCCGAGGTATTTGGCGCTCATCGCGGAGCACTCGATATGCCATCCCGGGAAGCCTTCTCCCCATGGGCTTGGCCAGCGCATAATATGCTCCGGCGGCGCTTTTTTCCACAAGGCAAAATCAGCCTTGTTGCGCTTTTCGTCCTGGCCTTCCAGCTCGCGGGTGGTTTCCAGCATATCTTCCAGCACGCGGCCGCTCAGGATGCCGTAGTCGTAACTGGCGGCGTATTTTTTTACGTCAAAATACACGGAGCCGTCTACCTCATAGGCATACCCTTTCTCCATGATCTTTTTGATCATTTCGATTTGCTCGATGATATGGCCGGTAGCGGTAGGTTCAATGCTGGGTTCCAGGTTGTTGAACTGCAGCATGGCCCAGTGGTACAGGTTGGTGTATTTCTGTACCAGCTCCATCGGCTCGAGCTTTTCCAGTATGGCTTTTTTAGAAATTTTATCTTCTGCCTCGCGGCCTTCTTCCTCGAAGTGGCCGGCGTCGGTGATATTACGCACGTAGCGGACTTTATAGCCCAGGAAACGCAGGTAGCGGTTTACCACGTCAAAGGTGATGTACGGGCGCGCATGGCCCAGGTGCGATTCCCCTGAAACGGTAGGTCCGCAAACATACATACCCACATGGCCCGGCGTTATTGGTGTAAATACTTCTTTCTGACGGTGTATTGAATTGTATATTTTGAGTTCTGACATATGCTGTAAATAGCTGGCATCTTCCAACGCCAGTATGTTTTATTGGTGGATTGCAAAGATAGATATTGTTTTCGTCGCGGTAGGAAATCTGCGGCAACAACATCGGTCAGATCTTAAAATATTTATATTAATCATAATCTATTGTTTCTTATTTATTTACGCCATTTTCCGGCTTTTCTCCCGCAATACTCAGGTTGCTAATGACCGGATAATGATCTGAGAGATCTGAATTTATCTTCCGGAAACTATTCACCTGGAAGTATGGGTCTACAAAAACATAGTCGATCCGCAGCGTTGGCGCAAGGCCGCTGAAAGTACGCCCGATGCCGATGCCCTTTTTCAGGAACGCGTCCTGTAAGTCTCCCCTTATCTTAAAATAAGTATAGGAAGCAGGGGTATCGTTAAAATCGCCGCAAACAATCACGGGATAAGGACTCTGCCGGATAAAATCCCCCACAATATCGGCCTGCTGACTGCGGCGAATATACGCCTCACGCATCTTTTGCACAATACTTTTGGTGGCCACCAGCCCGGTATCTTCCTGGTTGCGGATCTTGCGGATCGCCCGGTAGTCCTTCTGGTTAAACCGGTAGGATTCCAGGTGCATATTGATGATCCGGAGCGTATCCCCTTTCCGTACAATATCAGCATAGATAAGGCTTTCGCTTAAGGGGCCGCTGCTCATTTTTACCTTATCTGATGCAATGATAGGGTATTTGGAATAAATGATGGAGCCCCAGTGCTGGTTACCGTTACGGTTGAAATCACTGGAAAAAAAGCGATAGGGGAGGTTCATCTCATGAGAGATGTCTTCCCGGTTATTAAAATCATTTTTTCGCTCTGCGGTATAAAAGTCCTGAAAGCAGGCAATATCCGGCTCCTGTTTCTTGATGAGCGCAAACATGGCCTGACGGGTATATTTGCTGTCACGTTCCTTGTAAAGGCCAAACTGGCTTACATTGTAACTCATCACCGTAATGCTTTCCGCTGCAGGCATGGGCTTGTTGCCAGCTGGCATATTAAAGGCAATAAACGCGCTAATAGATTTCCAGCCCAGTAATATCGCCGTCAGGGAGAGCAGCGCATACCGGTAGTTAAATACCAGCCACCCCAGCAGGAACAACACCAGTAACCCCAGTAAAAAAGGGAAAGCCAGCGTCAGAAAACTGATGGGCCAAAACCACGCCGGCGAGATATAGGGAGCCAGGCATGCTGCCAGGAATAATAAAACCAGGGCGATATTTAATATTACAAAAAATCCTTTTGTAAAAAGTCTTAAGAATCGCACTGTCTACGTACTTTGTTGAACGTATAAAGTTACTATTTTTTCAATGACAGGCGGGAGATTACAGGGAAATGCTCCGAATCAGCCACCCGCATGGCTTCGCAGGCATGCACGCGGAATTGCCGGGAAGCCAGGATGTAATCTATGCGTAAACTGGGCGACAGGTAAGAGAGGGTTCGACCCCAACCGTTACCGGTTTTCAAAAAGGCATCCTGCATAGTAGCTGCTACCGCCTGGTACGTGTAGGATACCGGCACGTCATTAAAGTCTCCACAAACAACCACAGGATATGGACTCCGGGCTACCAGCCCGGCCAGCTGCCTTGCCTGTTGCGTACGCCGGGTAAAGGTTTGCCGCATTTTATGTGCAAGCCCCCTGAAATGAAAGGAAGTAAGGTCATGGAAGTCCTGCCGGGTAAGCATATACGACGCCAGCTGCCCCGTGATCACCCGGATGGTATCCCCATAAACAAGCAGGTCCGCCTGCAGGAAACTGCTGCCGCTGCCTGCCGCGCTGGGCCCGCAGGGGATAGCGCTGGCCTGCAGGATAGGATGATGGGAAAACAGCACGATCCCGTAATGCCAGGTATCCCAATACACCATATCCTTCGTGAAGTAATGATACTCATAAGCGGCCTTGATGCGGATACTGTCAATGTTATGGGAGAGTTCTGGATGCTCGTTGGTATAAAATTCCTGCATGCAAAGGATATCCGCCTGGCCGAATACTACCGTATTGTACACATTGCTGCGAATGGCCTTGTTCTCCGAATAGGACTGTAAGCCCATATTGCTGCAGTTGTAGGTCATTATGGTAAATTCCTTGCTGCCGCTGGTTTTCTCCAGCGTGTTTTCCCTGAAAGGGTGGATGGCCCAGGTGCGGAATGCGGCGCCGGCGGATAATAGTATAGCCGTAACCGGGAACAGCCAGTATTTTTTTCTCATCAGTATCCACACCGGCAGCAATGCCAGGTTAAGTAGCAGGAAGCCGGGAAAAGCAAGGCCCGCAAAGCCGGTAGGCCAGAAGGCGGCAGGGGAGATGTAGGGCAAAAATGTGCTGGCCAGCAGGGCCAGGGGCAGTGCAATGTTGATTATAAGCAGGCCCCATCTTAAAAGCGTCTTCATCAGGTATTTGGGATATAGGGATTTGAGTACCGGTTAAAAATACTCAAATCTCCGTATTCCTGATGCGCTTAGTTCTCTGATTTGCTGGCTCTCAGCAAGGTTTCCCTTTCGTCCGCAGTAAGAGAAGTAATGCCGTTGGCGCTGATCTTTTCAAGTATCTCGTTAATACGCTGCTCGGATACTTTGCCCACTTTTTTGTAAGGCGGCTCGCCATGGTGGTCGCCATGGGAGGACTTCAGCATTTCGGCCGGTACAGTAGCCTGCGCCGGCGGATGGAACATATGGGAGAGTTTGAATGCAATCCTGTTGAAACCGCTGCCCCAGTCGTTTCCTTTTTTCCATTGCCACATGTAGATAGCGCCTGCTATCGCGCCACCGGCCAGCATAGGCAGGAAAACGGCGCCGCCCGGAGTAGTAAGGTGCGTACCAATGGTCAGGCCCAGGTAAATAGCGGTGATAATCCATAAAGGAATACCGCCGCCGGCCAGTAATGGGAAAATACGGTAGCCGGGAGCAAATACAGTCACGCCGATGGCAATGGCCATAACGCTGCCGGCGGCGCCCATGAAGCCTCCGCCTGCTGACAATGCCTGCAGGCCCGGGATAAACTGCATGCCCAGTACAAAGAAGATATTACTGATAATACCGCCGAAGAGATATAACGGAACAATCCGCAGGTAGCCTGCCAGGTGTTGCAGGATGGAACCAAATACCCACAGCCATACCATGTTCGAAAAGATGCTCACCACCTGTACATGGGTAAACATCGCCGAAAGGAGGGTCCATGGGCGGGCCAGCGCCTCAGCCGGGCTGGAAGGCACGCGGAGGTAACTGATAATATCCTGGTAGAAACGGGGTTCCCCTACATCTTCCATTTTATATATTACCAGTGTGAAGAAAAGGAATATATAGATTGTAAGATTGATGACCAGTAACTGCGTTACCATATTCTTTCCAGCTCCCAGTGAGAGCCCCGACAATTTCTCTTTTTCGAGGGTATGCATGGTATCAAAAGTTTTCTCTTACAAAAATACGCCAATATCCGGAAGCCTTGGCGCGTTAGAATAATTTCCGGTTCCAGTTCCGCAACAGCAGGTAGGCAAACAGCGCCCCACCAAGGTGAGCCACGTGGGCTACGTTATCGCCGGCGGCGTTTTGAATCTGGAAGTATAATTCCGCCACAATCAAAATACCAACAAAGTATTTCGCCCGCATCGGAATAAAAAAGTAAGTGATGTATTCGTTAGGGTACATGTAACCAAACGCAAACAGGGTTCCGTAAATCGCCCCGGAAGCGCCTACCATGGAGGAATAATTGATGTTGATGCGCATCCAGTCCTCAATCTGCGTTTTCGCCAGGTCAATCACCCACGGATCCCTGCTGGCAAGCGCCTGGCGCAGGCCATCCATATCGTACTGGCTGCCTCCCAGGTTGAAACGCTTATCAATAATGGCAAAGTTTTCAGCCGTTGGATTATTGAAAAACGCCTGTGCCTCGTTGGCAAATTTGGTATAGTCATACGTAAGCCATCCCATGTAGCACATGGCAGCCCCTAATCCACAAATCAGGTAAAATAAAAGAAATCGTTTGGACCCCCAGCGTTCTTCCAGGGTCGACCCAAAGAGCCAAAGGATCAGCATATTTCCCCCAATATGCCATGGGCCTGCAGTAGAGTGCATGAACAGGTGCGTAATAAACTGCCATGGTCTGAACAGGTCTGACTTCCAGTAATGCAATGCAAAAAGGCCATCCAGGTCAAAATTGAACCGGAACCGTGCTGTGATCTGTACAAGCCAAACCAGTCCATTGATGATTAACAGATTCTTTATTACCGGTGGAGCGTGAAACCCCCTGGGCCTTAACGTAAACATTTTAGCTTAGCTTATGATTTTATTTATTCGCTCTCTTCTTCAACAGAACCACGTTTTCAATATGGTGGGTGTGAGGAAACATATCTACAGGCTGCACCTTTTCCACAGTGTACATCTCGTCCAGCAGGGCGAGGTCGCGTGCCTGTGTAGCCGGGTTACAGCTTACATATACAATTTTTGGAGCCCCTATTTCCAGTAATTTATTGACCAGTTTTTCGTGCATGCCTGCACGTGGCGGGTCGGTAATAATTACGTCGGGTTGTCCGTGATGGGCAAAAAAGGCGTCATCGCAAATATCCACCACATCGCCTGCATAAAACTCCGCATTGTTCACATTGTTCATGGCTGCGTTCTCACGGGCGTCGTCGATGGCTTCCTTGATCAGCTCAATGCCTACCACCTTTTTAGCCTGGCGGGAAACAAAGATGCCGATGCTGCCGGTGCCACAATACAGGTCATATACAATTTCCGAACCGGTAAGTTCGGCGAAGTCGCGCGTTACTTTATACAACACTTCACCCTGGTAGGTGTTGGTCTGGAAGAAAGATTTAGGGCCGATCTTAAACGTAAAATCTTCCAGTTTTTCCTCCGCATAGCCTTTACCAAAGTAGGTCTTGGGCTCCAGGTCGAAGATGGAGTCGTTTTTCTTCGGGTTAATCGTGTACAGCAGCGTGGTAATGGCCGGAACGGTTTGGAGGAGGTGGTCCATCAGGGCGATCCTGTTGGCTTTATCCTCATGGTGTATCACCAGGTTGACCATTATTTCCCCGGTCGTACACAAACGTACTACCAGGTTACGCAGCCAGCCTTCCTGCTGCCGGATGTCGTAGAAGGTCAGGTCGTTGGCGATCGCGTACTCCCGGATGGTGTTACGGATCAGGTTTACCGGCTCCTGCATCAGGTAGCAGGTATTGATATCCAGTACTTTATCGAATAATTTGGGTACGTGGAAACCGAGGGCCGGCTTTCTGGGAATCTCCCCGTCGTTGGCTTTGATTTCCGCGTCCGTCAGGTAGGCTTTGTTGCTGAACGTAAATTCCAGTTTGTTACGGTAGTGCTCTGTGTACTTTGAGCCCAGGATAGGACTCATTTCCGGCAGTTGCAGCTTGCCGATGCGTTGCAGGTGATCCGCCACCTGTTGCTGTTTGTATTCCAGCTGCAGGCTGTAAGGCATCATTTGCCATTTGCAGCCGCCACAGGTGCCGAAATGCTCGCAAAAAGGCGTTACTCTTTTATCGGAATAGGAGTGAAAGTGCACTACTTTACCTTCTGCCCAGTCTTTCTTGTTCTTGCCAAGGCGTACATCCACCACATCGCCGGGTACAACGCCGCCTTCAATGAATATCACCTTGCCGTCCATACGGGCCAGGGCCTTACCTTCTGCCGCGTAAGCAGTAACAGGTACGTTTTCTAAAACAACATTTTTTTTCCTCACGGCTGCAAAGGTACAGTGATTTTAAGATTTTGGGGTATTTTTACCGATACTTAGATATATCCTATGCGTAGACTGCTATTCATGCTCGTTTCTGCGCTGATATGCCAAAGCCAGGTGATGGCACAGGGGTATCAGCTCACCGTAAAACTCAAGAATTATCAACAGGGCAAGCTCTTTTTGGGCCATTACATGGGTAAAAGCACGTACCTGACTGATTCGGCTGAAATTTCACCGGCAGGCGTGGCAGTGCTGAAAGGGAAAACCCGCCTCAATTCGGGGATTTACCTGCTGGTAATGCCGGATAAACAACGATACCTCGAAACCCTGATCGACAAAAATCAAACTTTTGAAGTAGCGCTCGATACGAGCGATTTTGTGAATAAGACCGTGTACAAAGGCTCGCCGGATAATGAGCTCTTTGTTGCCTACAACAAGTTCCTGCTGGACCAGGACGGGGAAAGCCGTGCCATCCAGGCGGAACTGAAGGCCGCTAAGACCGCTGCTGATACCGCAAAGGTACAAGAGCGCCAGGCGCTCTTGATGAAAAAAATTAATGATTATAGGGAAAGATTTATGGCCGAGCATCCGGGCACTTTCCTTACCACTGTATTTAAAGCGATGAAAGAGCCGGTGGTACCCCCCAGGCCGACAGGCGAAGACTCCTCTTTTGCTTATCGATACTTCAAAAGCCATTATTGGGACGAGGTGGATCTCGCGTCGGAAAGATTGGTACGTACGCCGGTACTGGAAGCCAAGCTACAGAAGTACTTTACCCAGCTGGTAGTGGCAATGCCGGATTCCATCAACGCGGAATGCGATGCCATGATAGCGCGTACCCGTAAGAACAAAGAAGTCTTTAAGTTTGTGCTGTGGTGGCTGACCTACAACTATGAATCCTCTCCCTACATGGGTATGGATGCAGTGTTCGTACACCTGGTGGAAAAATACTACGTACCCGGAGAAGCTTTCTGGTTAAGCGATGAGCAGCTGAACAAGATTGTGAGCCGCGCCTACACCATTGCGCCGAACCTCATCGGCCAGCAGGCCGCCCCGCTGGAATTGAAGGACACTGCCAGCAAAGCGGTATCCCTCTATAAAACCCAGGCCAAATACACGGTCCTGGTCTTCTGGGACCCCACCTGCGGGCACTGTAAAACAGAAGTGCCAAGGCTGGATTCTGCCTATAACAGCCGCTGGAAACAGCTGGGCGTAAAAATGATCGGCATCAAGACGGAAGGTACCAGGGAGGAATGGCTTAGCTTCATTAAACAGAACCACCTCAATGGCTGGATACATGCCTGGGACCCTGAATCCACCAGTAACTACCGGCGGCTATATGACGTTTACTCGACACCGGTAGTGTACCTGCTGGACGAAAAGAAAAAAATTGTCGCAAAACGGTTAGGTGTGGAACAACTAGATCAGTTTCTCACCAGAAATACAAGTACAACCCTAACAAATTAGTAGCAGAGGCCGCTTGTAAGCGGCCTTTTATTTTGCTGATTATCAGCGGCTTAAACAAAATTTTAACGTTATTGGCATAGTCTTTGGTCCGGGCAAATCGAACCAAACAACATCCATTATGCTCAAAAAGAAGATTATTTTGTCGATCGCCGCGGTATGTATTTCTTTTGCTGCAATGGCTCAGGCACGCATAGGTATCAAAGGTGGATTGAACCTCAGTACCATTACCGTAGATAATTCAGGCTCTGTTAAAGACAATCAGATGTTACCGGGATGGAATCTTGGAGTTGTGGCAGACCTGCCGTTAGTTCCGAGGATACTGTCTTTCCAGCCGGGCGTGTTTTATACCACCAAAGGCTCCAAAATTGACGTAGGCGATAAAGACAATCCGACCGTTACAAATCCATATGTGAGTTTAAAAACCAATCCTTCCTACATTGAAGTTCCTTTAAACTTTGTGGGTAAAATCCCGGTAGGGGCTAATACCAGCATTTTCGGTGGTATCGGACCATACTTTGCCTTCGGCGTTGCCGGTAAGAACAAAGTAGAATCCAACGTAGGTACCGGATCTGTTACCACAGTTTCTTCCAACATCAAATGGGATGACGATACCCCATTCAACACCGGAGATCCTAACTATGGTTACAACAAATTAAAGAGATTCGATTGGGGTGGCAACCTGCAGGTTGGTCTGGAAACCCACAACTTCCTCGTTGCCGTTCAGTATGGCTTAGGATTCGGCAAACTGCAGTCCGGCTCTGATAACAGTACCGACGATAAGGGTAAAAACCGGGTGCTGAGCTTCTCAGTAGGTTACCTGTTCGGAGGTAAATAATTGGCAGGCAATTGTTCTTTACTAAACAATTCTCTCCCTGTTTTGTATATAGGACATGCAAATCATCAGGCAATTGTACAAACCTCAAGTGATTCGGAGCGCAGGTATTGCCTGCTGCCTGCGCTTCAAACAAAAACCAAAAAAGATGAAAAAGTTATTTTTATCAGTTGTTGCGTTGTTAATCGCCAGCATTTCCTTTGGCCAGGCCAAATGGGGTATCATTGCAGGGCCTAACTTTTCCAGCGTAACATATGAAAATTTAGGAACCTTTGGCTTTAACAGCAAGGAAACCAGTAAAATCCTTACCAGCTTCAGAGGCGGGGTTACCGTGGATATTCCGATTGCTGAAGATTTTTCTATCGGGACAGGCCTTTTGTACGCAGGCAAGGGCGGTAAATTCAAAAACTCCGATATTAAAGTATCCCTCAGCTACCTGCAATTACCGGTTATGTTCCAGTTTACCCCGGAAGTAGGAAACGGTAATATGGTGCTGGGCATCGGGCCATACTTCGCCGTTGGCTTGGGCGGTAATTACAAAAACACCGCTACCGGAGATATCGGCGCCTTTGAGGACGAAGCCCTGCTGGCCAAACTCAAACGCTTTGATGCGGGCGGTACATTGCAAATTGGTTACCAAACGCCAATGGGCCTCTATTTTGGCTTAAACGGTGACCTCGGACTGGTGAATGCCGTGGATAATACCGACAATAACCGCAAATTCAAAAATGCCTCCTTTGGCGTTTCCCTGGGCTACAAATTTGGCGGCAGATAATATACCAGGTATCCGTTATATATAGATTTTTGACAATTAATTAAGGCCGTTAGTAGATAAAAAAACTAACGGCCTTTGCGTGTTTTGTTGAGATTATTTTCAAACCTTTGCCTGAGTTTTTTCGTTTGTATTTCTAAGTTCCAACTTTCTATAGTGACCATAATAAATCCCAAATGTCCTATTCATGAAAAATTTTACAATGGCAGTCGCAACGGCATGCCTGACTGTTACTGCGGCATCTGCGCAGGTTAGTCTGGGTGTGAGAGGCGGCTATGTAAACTCCAATCTGTCGATCACTTCGGGCAATTCACAAACGGTAGTACCAGGAACAGAAGCTGTGGACAACTGGAATGTGGGGCTGGTGGTGAATATTCCGTTGGCGCGTAACTTTTACCTGCAACCACTGGTGAATTACGAGGTAAAGGAGCCAAACTGAAACCAGTCACCAAACCGCCGGCAGGCGCTTTTTCCACTGCCACCACGAAAGTAAAGCTGCAATACCTCACACTACCGGTAAACGCAGTGTATAAGATCCCGGTTGGAACCTCCAAACTGGCCTTCGGCGTAGGGCCTTACGTGGCTTACAGCCTGAACGCGAAGTACAACCTGTCCGTTTATGATGATGGTAAACTGGTACAGGATTCTTATCAGCCGGTGGACTTCTCCAAATCCCCGAATGTCCCCAACAGTAACATGCAGCTGGGCCGGTGGGATGTTGGCGGCAACGCCCTTATCTCCCTGGAAATGAGCAACTACATTACCGTGGGCGCCAATTACAGCCTCGGCTTTTTGGATATCGACCGGTCCGATGACCTGAAAATTAAAAACCAGTCCTTTGGGATTTCAATTGGCGTTTTATTAAACCGGGAAGACTGGTAGGGCTCCCCCGGCAATTTTAGTGAACATTGATCGTCCTTATTCAGGACCACCAGCCGGTGGTCCTGTTTTTTTTTGAGAAAGACGTAGGGGCATCCTTTACGGGAGGCGTCAATATATCAGAACGGGATTCCCTGGGGAGGGAAACCTGTTCATTGGACAGTTAAATTAAAAGTGTGACAGTTATAGGGATATGCCACTATGTATCTACATAATGGCATTTTTTATTTTGAAAAGCTTACATGATAGCCGCTACGGCATCCCGTACCACTTTGGGCTTGCCCAGCGTATAGTAGTGGAGGATAGGCACGCCAAATTGCTTCAGCTCCTTCGACTGCGCGATCAGCCATTCCGTTCCCAGCTGCTCTACCTCCTTATCGGTTTTGCACTTCAGTATCTCGTTGGAGAATTCCGTAGGGATATCCACATTAAAGATCCGCGGGAGGATGTTTAACTGCTTTTTGGAAGTAAGTGGCTTCAATCCCGGGATGATAGGCACATTAATCCCGATTTCCCGGCATTTATTCACAAAATCGAAGTATTTCTGGTTGTCGAAAAACATCTGGGTAACTATATAGTCGGCCCCGCCGTCCACCTTCCGCTTCAGGTTCGCGAGGTCCGTTTGCATGTTGGGCGCCTCGAAATGCTTTTCCGGGTAGCCGGCCACGCCGATGCAGAAATTGGTTTTTACCCCGCCCTGCAAATCGTCTTCCAGGTAAATGCCATTGTTCATCTGGACAACCTGGGCGAGTAACTCGCTGGCATAACTGTGCCCATGCGGATCAGGCTCAAAAAAAGCCTCGTTTTTAGGTGCATCTCCCCTGAGAACCAATACATTATCAATCCCGATGAAGGCCAGGTCGATCAGGGCGTTTTCAGTTTCCTCCCGGCTGAAACCTCCGCAAATCAGGTGGGGAACCGTATCTACGTTATAATGGTTCATCAGCGCAGCGCAAATACCCACCGTACCGGGGCGTTTCCGGATTTCCACCTTTTCAAAGCTACCGTCGGCCTTCTTCTTGAACATATGCTCGCTACGGTGATAGGTAACATTAATAAAGGCCGGCTTGAACTCCATCAGCGGGTCCAGGTGGTCGTAAATAGAGTCTATACTCTTACCTTTCAGCGGCGGAAGCACCTCGAAGGATACGCGCGTACCTTTCGCCAGGGCAATATGTTCGGTTACTTTCATGTTATTGGCTGGAATTGTGGCTGCAAAATTAAATGATCCCCCTTAAAATAGTGTTTTTTGATCTTATGATAACTATAACTAGGCTAAGTGGATGAAATGTTTAATTTTGCTAAGTTTCAAAATATGGCACTAAGAATACATACAGACCAGCTTGTAAAGAAATACGGCGCCAGAACCGTGGTAAACCACGTGTCTGTCGAAGTATCTCAGGGCGAAATCGTAGGGCTCCTGGGCCCGAATGGTGCGGGTAAAACCACATCTTTTTACATGGTAGTAGGCCTGATCAAGCCGGACGAGGGTAATGTTTATCTCAATGATTTGAATATCACCAAGTTACCTATGTACAAACGCGCCCAAATGGGCATTGGCTATCTCCCGCAGGAGGCTTCCGTGTTCCGTAAACTGAGCGTGGAAGACAACATCGCTGCAGTTTTGGAGATGACCAAACTCAAAAAATCAGAGCAAAAAGAAAAGCTGGAAGCATTACTGGCGGAATTCCGCCTTACGCACGTGCGCAAAAGCCCGGGGGATGTACTCAGCGGGGGAGAACGCCGCCGTACGGAAATAGCCCGCGCCCTGGCCGTGGACCCGAAATTCATCCTCCTGGATGAGCCTTTCGCCGGGATCGACCCGATAGCGGTAGAGGACATTCAATCTATTGTAGCAAAGCTGAAATACAAAAACATCGGTATTCTCATCACAGACCATAACGTACAGGAAACCTTGTCCATTACGGACCGCGCTTACCTGCTCTTTGAAGGAAAAATCCTGAAGTCCGGCTCGGCAGAAGAGCTGGCAGAAGACGAACAGGTAAGAAAAGTGTATCTTGGCCAGAATTTTATTTTGCGCCGTAAGAATTACCTGGACGAAGCAGCTAAACAATAAACCATTCCACAGTAATCCTATTATGAGAATATTAAGTCCTGCAATATCACAGTTGGCCAGATTACGTATGGGGCGCATTGCGCATTTCATGCAGTATCCGGTGCAGGTGCAACAGCAGGTATTTCAGAACCTTATTTCTGCCGCTCAGTACACGGAATTTGGGAAACAACACGGTTTCTCCAAAATCTACAAGATAGACGAGTATAAGAAAGCTGTTCCCATTCATACCTATGACACCATCAAACCCTATATTCAGCGGGTGATGGAAGGCCAACAGAATGTACTCTGGAATACTCCCATAAAGTGGTTTGCTAAATCGAGCGGTACCACCGCCGATAAAAGTAAATTCATCCCCGTTACCGTAGAAAGCCTCGACGAGTGCCACTACCGCTCCGGAAGGGATGTACTCACTTTATATTATAATAACTTCCCCGACTCCGACCTGCTTACCGGCAAGTCGCTCGTAATCGGCGGAAGCCACCAGGTGAATAAATTGTCGGAAGACAGCGACTCCTATTTCGGGGACCTCAGCGCTGTCATGCTCCAAAACATGCCGTTTTACGGCAACATGATCCGTACGCCGGACCTTTCCATCGCCCTCATGGATGAGTGGGAAGAAAAAATTGAGCGTATGGCCAATGCCGTTATACACGAGAATGTTACCAGCATCGCCGGCGTGCCCACCTGGACCATCGTACTCATTAAAAGAATATTTGAGCTCACCGGCACAGACAACCTGGCCGATGTATGGCCTAATATCGAACTATACATGCATGGCGGCGTAAGCTTCACCCCTTACCGGGAACAGTTTAAAAAACTGATCCGCAAACCGCTCATGTATTACCAGGAAACCTATAACGCATCCGAAGGCTTCTTTGCAGCGCAGGATGTAATAGGAGAAGAAGGATTGCTCCTGTTCCTCAACCACGGCATATTCTACGAATTCATGCCGATGGAGGAACTGGGTAAGGAAGAGCCCCGTACCCTCCAACTGCAGGAAGTAGAACTGGGCAAAAACTATGCGCTCGTAATCAGTACCAATGGCGGCTTATGGCGCTACATGGTGGGAGATACCGTGCAGTTCACCTCCCTGCTGCCTTACCGTATCAAGGTAAGCGGCCGCACCAAGTCCTTTATCAACGCCTTCGGAGAAGAAGTGATCGTGGAAAATTCCGATACCGCCATCGCTAAAGCCAGCGAAGCCACCGGCGCTATCGTGAACGACTACACGGCGGCGCCTGTGTACTTCAGCGAAAACGGCAATGGCGGCCATGAATGGCTGATCGAATTTGATAAAGCGCCGGACAATATGGAGCACTTTATCGACGTTCTTGACAGCACGCTGAAGACCATCAATTCCGATTACGAAGCTAAAAGGCACAAGGATATTGCCTTGGCAAGGCCGCTGGTACACGTTATGCCACAGGGCACCTTCTGCGAATTCCTGAAGAGCAAAGGCAAACTGGGCGGGCAGCACAAAGTGCCACGCCTCAACAACGACCGTAATTATCTCGAAGAGATCCTGCGGTTTGCCAAATCAAACATGAACGCTTAAAAACCTATCAACTATAACATGAAATTACTGGAGAACAAAGTAGCGATTGTAACTGGTGCCAGCCGTGGTATCGGAGAGGCTATTGCCCTGAAATTTGCAGCACAAGGCGCCAACGTAGCTTTCACATATGTAAGCTCCGATGAGAAAGCGAAAATCCTGGAAGATAAACTCACCGCATTAGGCGTAAAAGCGAAAGCATATAAATCCAATGCGGGAGTATTCGCAGAAACAGAATCGCTCGTGGCAGATGTACTGAAAGAATTCGGTCAGATCGATATCTGCGTAAACAATGCCGGTATTTCCAAAGACAACCTGTTACTCCGTATGAGCCCTGAACAATGGGACGATGTGATGAACATCAACCTGAAGAGCGTGTACAACATGACCAAACAGGTGATCCGCCCGATGATGAAAGCGAAAAGCGGTTCCATCATCAACATGAGTTCCGTAATCGGTATCATGGGTAATGCCGGCCAAAGCAGCTATGCCGCTTCCAAAGCTGGTATTATCGGCTTTACCAAATCCATCGCACAGGAAATGGGTAGCCGCAACATCCGCGTGAACGCGGTAGCGCCAGGCTTCATCGAAACCGATATGACCAGCTACCTCAAAGAAGGGGACGCTGCCAATAACTATATTTCCAAAATTCCGCTGAACCGCTTCGGTACCCCTGAAGATATCGCCAACGTTTGCCTGTTCCTGGCCTCTGACCTGAGCAGCTATGTAACCGGACAAACGATCAGCGCCTGCGGCGGACTTTGCATGTAATCACTATATTACTGATAAGTTATATTAATAAAAAACGCGGACCCCGGTCCGCGTTTTTTATTAATCCAAAGTTACGTATCTTTTGCCGTACAGTGAACGGGGATAATCCCCAACCAGCCATACTTTGGAGTATAAAACCTTAAATATCAGGCGTGAGAGTAGTGAACTGGCGGACTTTGAGCAATTATTCAAGGTCCACTATGATGCGCTCTGTACTTTCGCCTTCGATATGGTAGGGCGGCGCGAGCTGGCCGAAGAAATTGTGCAGGAAACCTTCCTGAAAATATGGGAACGCTTCTCCGAGCTGAAGATCGAAGTTTCCGAAAAAGCCTATCTCTATAAAGCCGTTCAAAACAATTGCCTCAACTGCCTCAAGCAGGACAGGATCCGCCAGCGCTACGGGACGGAACTGCTGCAGCAGATCGAATCCCGCACCTCCCTCATGAATCTCCACCTCCACACACCGGCCGAAAAACTGGAACACCATGAAATGGAGAGTATTGTGGAAACGGCTATCCGCAGGCTTCCACCCCAATGTCAGGATATATTCCGGCTGAGCCGTTTTGAGCAGCTAAGCTACCCTGAAATTTCGCGGCAATTAGGTATCTCCATAAACACCGTAAAAACACAAATGACCCGCGCCCTGAAGAAGTTAAGGGACGATTTGCTCCCCCTCCTGAAACCGGGGAAATAAAGCCGGAAAAAATTTTTCAAACCTTGTCACCCTGTTGATACAGCAGGATTGTCTTACACCTGTTTATTCTTGTTATGACTAACTATTCACGCGAGGAAATGGATGAACTGATTGCGCAGTTCCTGTCGGGCAACGCCACCGCGGCCGAACAGCAGCAATTGGAAGACTGGATCGAAGCCAGCGCGGCTAACCGCCTGCACTTCCTGGAACTGCGTGAAGCATGGCTGGCCACCGCCCGCAGCGGAAATTACGACGCGCTCAGCGCCTGGCAGGAAATGCGGACGCAGCTCTCGCCACGGCTGGTATGGTATGCCGGATGGAAAAAGGCCATTCGTATAGCCGCTTCGTTTATACTGCCATTTATCCTCGGAGGCAGCGCCATGTTTGCCTGGGTGCACAAAGGCACTCCCGGCGCAAACGATGGCATGGTGACCATCACCAGCCCCAAGGGCGCTACCACGCGCATTGAACTGTCCGACGGTACGGAAGTCTGGCTCAACGCCGGCAGTAAACTTCAATACGCGCACTCTTATAATGGCCTGCGCAGGGAGGTTAAACTGGAAGGGGAAGCCTACTTTAAAGTGCAGACCAATCCGCAAAAACCGTTTACCGTTAAGGCGGCCGACCTCCGGATACTGGCGCTGGGCACCAGCTTTAACGTAAAAGCCTACCCGGAAGATAAAACGGTGGTCACCACCCTGATCGACGGGGAGGTGAAAATAGACGGGTCAGCCACCAGTAAGCCATTCAATATGATGCTGCGCCCACACGACCATGTCGTTTATCAAAAACCTGTAACGGACAATGAAAAACAACAGCCGGCAGCCGCTCCCGGGAAAAGCAGCGCAGCTACGCCGGTGGCAACAAAAGCAGTGGATAATACCGAAATCTATACCGCGTGGAAAGATGGTAACTGGATAGTCGACGCACAGCCATTGTCAGAAATGGCGATAACAATGGAAAGAAAATTCAATGTACAGGTCATCTTCCAGGATGAAGAACTAAAAGCTTATAAATTCAGCGGCACCTTCCGCCAGGAAACGCTGGAACAGGTGCTGAATATCCTGAAATTAACAGCGCCGCTTAAATACAGCATAGATAAAGGAACTGTCACCGTGTCGGTCGATCACTTGTTAAAAGAAAAGTATGCTAACGCCCTCAAGGCAGGCAAATAAATCAGTGAATAAGGAAAAAAATTTAATCACCTGTAAAAATTATCGAGCACGATATGAACTACTAAAAAAATTGGGGTAATGCGACTTACCCCAATCAACGAAAATCACCTGATGCAGCAAGGGCTTTGCGACGGCCCTGCTGCCGTAACATTCGTTTAACTAAAATCTTTACAAGTTTATGAAATCCACTTCAAACCTGGCGGAATTAATCTGCCCCAGGCGAAAATTGTTGCTTATGATGAAAATGACGAGTCTGTTGATTTTCGCAGGATTTATACAGGCTGCTGCTTCCACATCTGCGCAGGACCGTATTGCCTCCTTATCCGCGGAAAACAAGCGGGTCAAGGATGTATTCAAAATGATAGAAGGTAGCAGTAACTACCGCTTCTTCTACAATGAAGATTTCTCCGATCTCAACAAAGCTGTAACCATTGATGTGAAAAACAAAAAGATAGATGATGTACTGGGCATGCTGTTTGACAAAACCAGCGTCACCTATCGGGTATTGGAAAACAACCTGGTGGTGATCACGCCGGCTGCAAAAGCAGTGGTGGAAAAGATTACCGGTAAGGTCACCGATGCCAAAACCGGCGAAGCATTGCCCGGCGTAACCATCTCCGTAGAAGGTACCAGTACCGGCGCCGTTACGGATGGCAACGGCGCTTTCGTGATCAATGCGCCCAGCGCCAACGTTACGCTGGTATGCAGCTACGTAGGCTACATACAGCAGAAGATCAGGCTGGAAGGCCGTACTTCGGTAAATATCAAACTGGAGCCGGATACCAAAAAGCTGGATGAAGTAGTGGTAATGGGTTATACCACCACCACCGTTAAGAACCTCACCGGCGCAGCCCAGGTGGTAAACGCCGCCAAACTGAAAGACGTTACCGCCAACAGCATGGATAAAATGCTCCAGGGTAAAGTATCCGGCGTATTTGTAGGCAGCACCTCCGGCGACCCGTCCGCCGCCCCGTCCATCCGCATCCGCGGAAACGGTACGCTCACCGCCGGTAACGCCCCGCTGATTGTTGTAGATGGTATCATCGGCGGCCTGCCCAATCCAAGTGATATCGAATCCGTAACGGTGCTGAAAGACGCCGCCGCTACCACGCTGTACGGCGCCCGCGCCGCAAACGGCGTAATGGTGATCACCACCAAAAGAGGTAAAGCCGGCAAATCCCAAACTACCTTCCGGACCAACATCGGCGCAGCACAGCTGAATTCCGGCCACTTCAAGCTCATGAACGGCGCGCAGCTGTTTGACCTGCAACAGGCCGCCGGCGCAAACATGGACCCTTCCATCCGCAACCTGAATACCGACTGGCAAAAGCTCGCCTTCCATACCGCTTCCAACCAGAACTATGAACTGAGCACCAGCGGCGGCAGCGAAAAAACTAAATTCTACCTCGGCGGTAACTACTACAAGGAAGATGGTATCCTCAGAGGCACCGGGCTCGAGCGCTTTAGCGGCCGACTGAACCTGGATCATAGCATCAACGATAAGTTCCGCATCAGCGCCAACTTCGCAGCCTCCCAGCAGAACGACCACGATAATTCCGGCGGCTCGCTCTACCAGTACTATACCAACAACCCATGGGATAAACCCTATGATGCCAACGGCAAACCAATCAACCCGTTGAACGCGCCGGTATGGTACAACAGGGACCTGTCCAGCTTCATATACGACCAGCAATACAACTACGACACCCGCAAACGCCAGACGCTGGAAGGCTTGTTTAAACTGGAATACGATATCACCAAATGGTTGTCGTTCAGCAGTACCAACCGCGCGGAGTCCTATCATTTCCGGGAAGAGTATAACGGCGATGTCAGAACATCCGCCGGCGGGGACGACCTGGGTAACCTCTACCAAAGCTATATCGACTCGGCTGCCTACATCAGCTCCAACCTCCTCAAAGCAAGGTACACTATCAAAAAGGACCACCACATCGATGGTTTGCTGGGCGCGGAGTTCCAAACAGTTAATTACCAGTTTGGCAGCGCTACCGGTAAAGGTATCCTCCCGGGCAGGGACGTGCTGAACGCCGCCGCTACGCCAAAGAGCATCCAGGGGCAGAAGATAGACCGGGCGTTCAACTCTTACTTTGTACAGGCGAACTACAACTACGCCTACAAATACTACCTTACCTCTTCGTTTAGGCGTGACGGTTCCTCCCGCTTCGGCTACGAAAACCAGTATGGTAACTTCTACGCCTTCGGCGCCTCCTGGGCAGCTTCCGAAGAAGCTTTCATCAAGAACATCGAGCAGATTTCCAACCTGAAAGTACGCCTCAGCTACGGTACCACCGGTAACGCCAATATCGACGATTACCTGGCTATCGGCGCTTATGCCGCTACTGCGCAGTATAACGGGCTGCCTTCCATCTATCCGAAAACACTGGATGTGCCTAACCTCTCCTGGGAGAAGTCGTACAACGCCAACCTCGGTATCGACCTCGGGCTCTGGAACAGGTTAAACCTCACGGTGGAGCTGTACCAGAAGGATAACAAGGACCTGTTGTTTAACGTGCCGCTGCCGGCAAATGCAGGCTATCCGTTCATCCCGACCAACATCGGTAAAGTGCGGAACAAGGGTATTGAAATTGCCATCAATTCGGATAACCTGATCGGCAAATTCAAATGGAGTACTGATTTCAACATCGGCTTCAACAAAAACAGGATCCTGGATCTTTACGGCAACCAAACGCAGATCATTGACCCTGCCAGCGGTTACTTCGCCCTGCAAACCGGCCAGGATATGCGCACCTTCTACATGCGTAAATGGCTGGGAGTAGACCCTGCCAACGGTAAACCGCTCTGGGAGCAGGTGACCACTGAC
>Ga0164243_10004136_pt1 | contig 22842 bp, 24 predicted proteins | sample OricompcompostOP_FD_108781 | JGI IMG/M metagenome (GOLD analysis project Ga0164243, IMG submission 108781) | Organic Plus compost microbial communities from Emeryville, California, USA - Original compost - Organic plus compost (OP) | ecosystem: Engineered > Solid waste > Mixed feedstock >...
AGGGATCCTCAAACACCGTCGCCGCAAGGAGAAGACGCTCCGCAAGCTCGATGCGATGGAGACGAACCTCACGCGCCTGAGCGACCTGGCGGGAGAGATCCGCAGGCAGCTCAAGCCCCTGGGACGACAGGCGGAGATCGCTCGCGAAGCCCAGACGATCGCTGCCGTGGTTCGTGACGCCAAGGCGCGCATCTTCGCCGACGACGTCGTCGCTCTGCGCACCGCGCTGGCCGATCACACCCGCACCGAGCAGGAGCGCCATACGGAGCGTCTTGTGCTGTCGGATCAGGTCGAGGCCGTGCGGGCCGGCATCGCGCGCCTGGAACAGGAGCAGAACTCCGCGGCGGTCGACCAGGCGCGCAGCATCGCCTTCGGACTGGAGCAGGCGCAGGAGCGGATGCGCGGTCTCTACACGCTGGCGAACCAGCGCCTGGCTCTGCTCGGCACAGAGGAGGACGATGCGGCCGTGGCGGCCGTGACGGTCACCCAGGCCATGATTGACGAGGCCAAGGACGAGATCACCGAGATCTCCGCCGGCCTCGGTGACGCACAGGATGCCGCGAGCGCAGCGAGCCGCGAGGTGGTTCACGCCCGCGCGGAGCTGGACACCCTTGACGTCGACATCGCGGAACAGAGTGCGCTGGTCTCGGAGTACGACATGCGCCTGACATCGCTGCGCGGCGCAGCGGATGCCGCCGCCTCGGCGCTGGCTGCGGTCCGGGGCGCCGTGCTGCGGCAGGAGAACGCGCTGGAAGCCGCGAACGTACGCCGCCGGGAGGCGGCCGACGCCCTCGAGTCGATCGAGGAGGCGGAGGCGCCGGAGGGGTCGGCGGCGGAGCACGCTGCGGCCTACGAGAACGCCCAGCGTGCGGCGACCGCCGCCGAGGCGGAGCGCGACACCCTGCGTGAGCGGCTGCACACGGCGGAACGCGAGGTCGACGCCCTCACGGCCAAGGCCGCGGCGCTGGGGAGTGCGCTGGCCCTGTCCGGAGGCGCCGCCGTGATCGTGGACGAGGGCGGCCCCGGAGTACGAGGGCTCGTCGGAGACTCGGTCCAGGTGACCGCGGGGTTCGAAGCGGCGATCGCCGCCGTGCTCGGCCCTCTCGCGGAGGGCGTGCTCGTCGACAGCGCGAACGATGCGTTCGCCCTCGCCGCGGAGGCAGGGGAGCGGCAGAGGGGAGTGGTGGACTTCGTGGTCGCCGACGCCGCTCGCCCCGCCGTCGAGCTCCCGTCCCTCCCCGGCGTGACCCCGGCGGTCGACACGGTCACCGCCCCCCACGGCGTTCTCGGCATCCTCTCGCACGTGCTCATCGCCGACGACCTCGCTGCGGCGAGAGTCGCGCGGGCCGCGCTGGACGCGTCGGGCGACACCACGACGACGATCGTCACGGTCGGCGGAGACGTGGTGACCGCGCAGACGCTGCGCGCCGGGTCGGGGGGCGAGCGTTCTCGTCTCGAGCTCGCGGCCGAACGCGATGCCGCACGCGAACGCCTCGCCGAGGTGCAGGTGATCGTCGACTCCCTGCGTGAAGCGTGTGCCGAGGCCAACGACACCGTCGAGACCACCCGGCGCCAGGCCAGGGACGCACTGCGGGCGCTGCGCGAGCACGATGCGGCTCTGGCAACCCATGCGGAGCAGGTCAACCGCATCACCGTGCGGCACGAGTCGGCCGTGGCCGAGTGCGAGCGGCTCGAGGCGGGCCTCGCACAGGCGCAGGCCGCGGTGGCCGACGCCGAAGCCACGGCCGAGGCTGCGAAGAAGGAGCTCGACGATGCCGTCGCCGAGCCGCGGCCGGTGCTCGACGCCTCTGCGCGCGACGGCCTGCTCGAAGCCCTCGAGCTCGCGCGAGAGGGCGAGGTGCGCGCCCGCCTGGAAGTCGAGACCCTGCGCGAGCGCGTGCGTGCAGCGCAGGCGAGGGTCGTCGCCCTGGAGCGGCAGCGCGAACAGGAGAAGGAAGCGGCCGCAGAGGCGGCCAGGCGCGCGGTGATCCGTCGCGCGCAGCGCGAGGCCGCGTCAGGGGTGGCGGAGGAGCTGCCGCGCATCCTCGACTCCATCGACCGCTCGGTGGCGGAAGCACGCCTGGCTCTCGCCGAGGCCGAGGCGGCGCGCTCCGCGCAGAACGAGGAGCTGTCGGCGCTGCGCACGCAGGAGGCGTCTCTGCGCGAACGGCTCGCGGGGCTGACGGAGAGCGTGCACGGTCTCGAACTGCAGATCCACGAGAAGAAGCTGCATCTGAGCAGCCTCCTCGAGCGTGTGGCGTCGGAGTTGTCCCTCGACGAGGACATCCTGATCGCCGAGTACGGGCCGGATCAGCTCATTCCCCACGACCCGGGCGCGCCCGTCGTCGACGGTGAGCTCGTGCACGAGGGGGCCGTGCCGTACGACCGCCGCGTGCAGCAGCGGCGCCTCGCGGAAGCCGAGCGCAAGCTCGCTCAGCTCGGCCGCGTCAACCCACTGGCGCTCGAGGAGTTCGCGGCGCTCGAGCAGCGGCATGCCTTCCTCACCGAGCAGTTGGCCGACCTCACGCAGACGAGGCAGGACCTCCTGACGATCATCGCCGACCTCGACGAGCGGATGCAGACCATCTTCGCGAGTGCGTTCGAGGACACGAAGGCGGCCTTCGGCGAGGTCTTCCCCCTCCTGTTCCCCGGCGGCTCCGGAAGCATCTCGCTGACCGATCCCGACAACATGCTCACCACGGGCATCGAGGTCTCCGTGCGGCCCGTCGGCAAGAAGATCGAGCGACTGTCGCTGCTCTCGGGCGGCGAGCGATCGCTCGCCGCCGTCGCCCTGCTCGTCGCGATCTTCAAGGCGCGGCCGAGTCCGTTCTACATCCTCGACGAGGTCGAGGCGGCGCTCGACGACGCGAACCTCGGCCGTCTGCTCACGGTGTTCGAGCAGCTCAGGGAGAGCTCGCAGTTGCTCGTCATCACCCACCAGAAGCGCACGATGGAGATCGCTGACGCCCTGTACGGGGTCTCGATGCGGCAGGACGGCGTCTCGGCCGTCGTCGGCCAGCGCGTCGGAGACCGCGCCGCGGCGGCCGCCGAGTGAGACGCCACGGCCGTCCGGCCGTCGGCCGGGCTCCGCGCTGCGCGTAGGCTGGAGGCATGGCGGAGAAGTCCTGGTCCCTCGGTCGCGCCCTGCGCGGCATGTTCGTCAAGCCCACGATCGACGAGACGACGTGGGAGGACCTCGAGACGGCGCTGCTGACGGCCGATTTCGGTCCCGACATCACCGAGCGGATCATCGACGAGCTGCGCGACAAGGTCGACCGCTACCGCACGACCGACCCCAAGGATCTGCAGCGGATGCTGCGGGAGACGCTCGAAGAGCGCTTCGCGAAGTTCGACACGACGCTGAAGCTCACCGAACGTCCCGCCGTCGTCCTCGTCGTCGGCGTCAACGGCGTGGGCAAGACCACGACGATCGGCAAGTTCACGAAGTTCCTCCGCGGGTATCAGCGCAGCGTCGTCGTCGGCGCCGCCGACACCTTCCGCGCGGCCGCCGTCGACCAGCTGGCGACCTGGGCGCAGCGGGGCGGTGCCGCGATCGTGCGTCCGCAGCACGAGGGGCAGGACCCGGCATCCGTCGCCTTCCAGACGATCGAGTTCGCGAAGAACCAGGGCATCGAGATCGCGATCATCGACACGGCGGGCCGGCTGCACACGAAGGGCGGGCTCATGGACGAGCTGTCGAAGATCCGTCGCGTCGTCGAGAAGCAGGCCCCGATCAGCGAGGTTCTCCTCGTGCTCGATGCCACCACTGGTCAGAACGGCGTCATGCAGGCCGAGGCCTTCCTCGAGCACGCGGGAGTCACGGGTCTCGTGCTCACGAAGCTCGACGGCTCGGCCAAGGGCGGGTTCGTCCTCGCGGTGCAGGAACGCACCGGCATCCCCGTCAAGCTCCTCGGCCAGGGCGAAGGCATCGACGACCTCACCGGATTCACCCCCCACGTCTTCGCACAGTCGCTCGTGGCGTGAGCACGGGGCTACCGCGGCGAGCGTGAGGCTGGTTTCATAGCGTTATGGCGATCGAACACGACTACTTCGGACTCCTCTCCTCGGGTCCAGACGGGTCGATCTTCTGGACCGAGACCGTGGAGTTCGGCGACCAGAGCGTGACGGTCGATCTGACCGCCCCCGATCAGGACGACGTGTCGGCCGAAGCGCTCGACATCGCCGCCGCCCTCGTCTCCGGTCTGGAGAGCGTCGACTCGACCGCGCGTCGCGCGATGCTCTCCGAGGTGGGCGATCGCACCAGCGAAGTGACCGAGTACATCCTGCAACAGCAGGAGGCCTATGGCGAGGAGCTCGAGGGGATCCTCGTCGACGTCAGCGGGGATGCGGCCGTCGACATCATCCGGTCGCTGCGACTGATGACGATGACCATCCTCGCCGACGAGCACGGCGGCTCCGAGCCGTTCGCCGTGCTGGAGTACGCGCTCGATGCGGGAACGACCGACGACGTGCTGCTCGTGAACCTCGGCTCGGACGGCAGCGTGCAGTCGGTCACAAGCGCCGACTGACCCGCCGGGCGATCCTTCAGCGCCGCGGCCTCACACGGCCTGCGCGAAGCCGAGATCCGCCCCCTCCGCGATGTGCGCGAGGTGGGCGGGGATCTCACGGCCCTTGGAGATCATCGACTGCGCCCACAGACGCCCTGCTCGGTACGAGGATCGCACGAGGGGGCCGGCCAGCACCCCGAGGAAGCCGATGCGCTCCGCCTCGGCCTTGAACTCGACGAACTCGTCCGGCTTGACCCAGCGTGCGACAGGGAGATGCCGAGGCGACGGGCGCAGGTACTGGGTGATCGTGATGATGTCGCAGCCCGCGTCGTGCAGGTCGTTCAGGGCCTGCACGACCTCTTCCGGCTCCTCGCCCATGCCCAGGATGAGGTTCGATTTCGTGATGAGACCTGCGTTGCGCGCCTGGGTGATGACGTCGAGCGAGCGCTCGTAGCGGAACGCGGGCCGGATGCGCTTGAAGATGCGGGGAACCGTCTCGACGTTGTGGGCGAAGACCTCGGGGCGCGACTCGAAGACGACTCCGAGCTGTCGGGGGTCTCCGTTGAAGTCGGTGGCGAGAAGCTCCACGCCCGTCTGGGGGTTCATCGCGTGGATCTGACGCACCGTCTCGGCGTTGAGCCAGGCACCGCCGTCGGCGAGATCGTCGCGGGCGACGCAGGTCACCGTGGCGTAGCGGAGGTTCATGCGCGCGACGCTCTCCGCGACGCGGCGCGGCTCGTCCGTGTCGTAGTCGGCGGGCTTTCCGGTGTCGATCTGGCAGAAGTCGCAGCGACGCGTGCACTGGGAGCCGCCGATGAGGAATGTCGCCTCGCGGTCCTCCCAGCACTCGAAGATGTTCGGACACCCGGCCTCCTGGCACACGGTGTGCAGGTCCTCGCTCTTCACCAGCGAGTGCAGAGCCGTGTACTCGGGGCCCATCTTCGCCTTCGTCTTGATCCACTCCGGCTTGCGTTCGATGGGGGTCTGGGAATTGCGGATCTCCAGGCGCAGCAGCTTGCGCCCCTCGGGTGCGGCGGTCATGCGGGAACTCCTGCGTGGTCGGCGGATGCGTACTCCTCGGCGAACGCGTCGCGCACGGCGTCGAGGATGTCGGTGGGGGAGACGTCGTCGCCGACGACCTCGCTCACCGTGGTGACTCCGGCATCCGTGATCCCGCACGGGATGATGCCGCGGAAACCCTGCAGCGTGTTGTCGCAGTTGATCGCGAAGCCGTGCATGGTGACGCCCTGCTGCACTCTGACGCCGATGGCCGCCACCTTGTCCTCGGAGAGCGGGCGGCGCACCCAGACCCCGCTGCGTCCCTCCACCTGGTAGCCGTCGACCCCGAAGGGGCGGAGCACGCGGATCAACAGTCGTTCGAGGCGGCGCACGTGGGCGACGACGTCCATGGGCTCCGGAAGACGCACGATGGGGTACCCCACGAGCTGGCCGGGTCCGTGCCAGGTGATCTTCCCTCCGCGGTCTACGTCCACCACGGGGGTGCCGTCGCGCGGCCGCTCATGTGGTTCGGTGCGCTTTCCGGCCGTGTACACCGGTTCGTGCTCGAGCAGGATGAGCGTGTCCCGGCGAGCGCCCGAGACGACGTCGGTGTGCACTCGTCGCTGCAGGTCCCAGCCGTCGTGGTACGCGACATAGTGGGGTGCGAGTCCGGGGACGAGGATGTCGAGCATGAGGCGAACGCCCTCTCATGAGTAATTGGATGCGGTCTAACAATACTCCTCGTGGAGGCGGCGGAGGCGAGCGCGCTGTAGCGTGAGGGGATGAGCAGCGCCGGAAGAGCAGGCCGACCCCGGGTGTCGTCGCGCGAGACGCTCTCCGAGGCGGCGTGTGAGCTGTTCCTCGAGCGAGGGTACGAGGCGACCTCCGTCGCCGACATCACCCAGCGAGCAGGGGTGAGCCGCTCGAGCTTCTTCAACTACTTCTCGTCGAAGAGCGACGTGCTCTGGTCGGGCCTGGACGCGCGCATCGCACGCGCCGCGGACGCCCTTTCTGCGCTGGGGGCGGGGGCCGACGGCGACGCCGTCCGCGGCATCCTCCGGGAGATCGTCCGCGGCTTCGCTCCCGACCCGCTCGCCCTCGCCCTGCGCTTCCGGACCGCCATGGGTCTCGACGAGGAGCTCGTGCGCGACACGGGTGTGCGTCAGGTCCGCCTCGCGTCCGCGATCTCCCGCACGGCCCGAGAGGCCGGGCTCGGCGAGATCCAGGCCGACGTCGTCGGGGCGGCGCACGCGGCCGCGCTGCTGTCGTCGCTGCGGGTGTGGGCGGAGCAGGGCGCCGGATTCGGCTCCCCCGAGTCGACCCTCGACGGCGCACTGAGCTGCCTCGACGGCGCAGGCTGGCGGTAGTCGTCGTCGACGAGACGCGGTCGCGGCGAGCCGGGGAGCCGCGCAGCGGCGTCACGCCGCCGCTCGCGTAGAATCGAGAGCACCATGGCTACCTTTGGCACGCTCTCCGACCGCCTCACCGAGACCTTCCGCAATTTGCGCACGAAGGGCAAGCTCACCGCCGCCGACGTCGACGGCACGGTGCGCGAGATCCGCCGCGCCCTGCTCGACGCCGACGTCGCGCTGTCGGTCGTGAAGGAGTTCACCGCGAGCGTGCGTGAGCGCGCTCTCGGCGACGAGGTGAACAAGGCTCTCAATCCCGCCCAGCAGGTCGTGCAGATCGTCAACGAGGAGCTCGTCCGCATCCTCGGCGGGGAGCAGCGTCGACTGCAGTTCGCCAAGACGCCGCCCACGGTCATCATGCTCGCCGGCCTTCAGGGGTCGGGTAAGACCACGTTCGCGGGAAAACTCGCCAAGCAGCTCGAGGGCGAGGGGCACACGCCCCTCCTCGTCGCCGCCGACCTCCAGCGTCCCAACGCGGTCAATCAGCTCCAGGTCGTCGCGGAGCAGGCCGGCGCCACGATCTTCGCCCCGGAGCCGGGCAACGGCGTGGGCGACCCTGTCCGCGTCGCGCGCGACGGCGTGGATCATGCCCGCCGTCATCAGCACGACGTCGTCATCATCGACACCGCCGGTCGCCTGGGCGTCGACGCGGAACTGATGAGGCAGGCCGCCGACATCCGCAAGGCCGTGGACCCCGATGAGGTGCTGTTCGTCATCGACGCGATGATCGGCCAGGACGCCGTCAACACCGCCAAGGCCTTCCAGGACGGCGTGGACTTCACCGGCGTCGTGCTGTCCAAGCTCGACGGCGACGCCCGCGGTGGCGCGGCGCTGTCCGTGGCGTCGGTGACCGGGCGCCCCATCATCTTCGCGTCGACCGGAGAGCGCCTCGAGGACCTCGAGCCGTTCCACCCCGACCGCATGGCCAGTCGCATCCTCGACCTCGGCGACATCCTCACCCTCATCGAGCAGGCTCAGCAGGCCTTCGACGAGGAGGAGGCCCTCAAGGTCGCCGAGAAGCTCGCGAAGGAGCAGTTCACGCTCGAGGACTTCCTCGAGCAGCTCCAGCAGATGAAGAAGATGGGCTCGATGAAGAAGATGCTGGGGATGCTCCCCGGCATGGGCCAGATGAAGCAGCAGCTCGACGACTTCGACGAGCGCGAGATCGATCGCACCGAGGCCATCATCCGTTCGATGACCCCGGGGGAGCGACGCAACCCGAAGATCCTCAACGGCTCCCGTCGCCTGCGCATCGCACGGGGATCGGGCATGACCGTCACCGACGTCAACCAGCTCGTGCAGCGCTTCGACCAGGCGGCGAAGATGATGAAGACCGTGGCTCGCGGCGGAACGCCGAACATCCCCGGTATGGGTCCGATGCCGGGAATGGGGCGCCCCGGCGCATCGTCCAAGCGGGGCAAGAAGGGCAAGTCCAAGGGTGGGTCTCGCTCCGGGAATCCGGCCAAGCGGGCGGCGGAGAACGCCGGTCTCACGACGACGTCGGCCCCGACGGGTTCCGGCTTCGGGCTGGGCGGCGCCCCGACGCCGACCGAGGCCGACCTCGCAGAGATCCAGAAGCTGTTCGGGAAGAACTGACGGAAGGGCGGTGGCGAGCGTCAGACCCGCTCGTCACGTATGACGACGGCCCCGGAGGAGAACCTCCGGGGCCGTCGTCGTCGGATGCGGGATCAGCGCACGTCCTCGTCGACCCAGTCCATGGACTTGTTCACGGCCTTGCGCCACAGGCGCAGCTGACGGTCGCGCTCCGCCTCGTCGAGGCTGGGCTCCCAGCGCTTGTCCTCCTGCCAGTTGGCCGACAGGTCGTCCAGGCCGCTCCAGAAGCCGACGGCCAGGCCCGCGGCGTACGCGGCGCCGAGAGCCGTGGTCTCCGCGACGACCGGGCGCACCACGGGCACGCCGAGCACGTCGGCCTGGAACTGCATGAGCGCGTCGTTCGCGACCATGCCGCCGTCGACCTTGAGCTCGGTGAGGTCGACGCCCGCGTCCGCGTTGACCGCGTCGAGCACGTCACGCGTCTGGAAGGCGACGGCCTCCAGCGCCGCGCGCGCGATGTGGTTCTTGTTCGCGTAGCGGGTGAGGCCCACGATCGCGCCGCGTGCGTCGGGACGCCAGTACGGCGCGAAGAGACCCGAGAACGCGGGAACGATGTACACGCCGCCGTTGTCCTCCACCTGGCTCGCCAGCTCCTCGACCTGCGGGGCCGAGTCGATGATCCCGAGTTGGTCGCGCAGCCACTGGATCAGCGATCCGGTGACGGCGATCGAGCCCTCCAGCGCGTAGTGCGTCGGTCCGTCGCCCAGCTTGTAGCCGACGGTCGTCAGCAGCCCGTTCTTGGAGTGCACGACCTCCTCACCCGTGTTGAAGATGAGGAAGCAGCCGGTGCCGTAGGTGTTCTTGCTCTCGCCCGTGTTGAACGCCGCCTGGCCGAACGTCGCCGCCTGCTGATCGCCGAGGATGCCGGCGATCGGCGTCTCGCGCAGCAGCGACGAGCTCTCCGCCACGCCGTACACCTCGGACGAGGACCGGATCTCCGGCATCATCGAGCGCGGAACGCCGAACGCCTCGAGGATGTCGTCGCGCCACTCGAGGGTCTCGAGGTCCATGAACATCGTGCGCGACGCGTTGGTCACGTCCGTGGCGTGCACGCCGCCGTCGATGCCGCCGGTGAGGTTCCACAGCACCCAGCAGTCGGTCGTGCCGAAGAGCAAGTCGCCGGCCTCCGCCTTCTCTCGCGCCCCCTCGACGTTCTCGAGGATCCAGGCGATCTTCGTGCCCGAGAAGTACGTCGCCAACGGCAGTCCGACCACCGGCTTGAACCGCTCGACGCCTCCGTCGGCCGCGAGGCGGTCGACGATCTCCTGTGTGCGGGTGTCCTGCCACACGATGGCGTTGTAGACGGGCTTGCCCGTGTTCTTGTCCCACACGACGGCGGTCTCGCGCTGGTTGGTGATGCCCACGGCCGCGATGTCGTGGCGAGTGAGGTCGGCCCGGCTCAGCGCGAGGCCGATGACCTCCTGCACGTTGCGCCAGATCTCCAGCGCGTCGTGCTCGACCCAGCCGGCCTTCGGGAGGATCTGCTCGTGCTCCTTCTGGCCGGTCGCGACGATGCTGCCCTTCTTGTCGAAGATGATCGCGCGGCTGGAGGTGGTTCCCTGGTCGATGGCGATGATGTAGTCAGCCATGGTGTTCTCCTTCGGGGTCGGGATGCGGGTCAGCCCAGGTGCAGCAGCACGGGCGCGAGCAGGGCGGCGATGGCGCCACCGACGAGCGGGCCGACGACGGGGACCCAGGAGTAGGCCCAGTCGCTCGAGCCCTTGCCCTTGATCGGGAGGATCGCGTGCGCGATGCGCGGACCGAGGTCACGGGCGGGGTTGATCGCATAACCGGTGGGACCACCGAGCGATGCGCCGATGGCGACGACGAGAAGGGCGACGGGCAGCGCGGTGAGCGGGCCGAGGCCGCCGGGCGTCCCGACCTCGATGTCGCCGTAGTCGGCGAACGCCAGGATCACGAACACGAGAACGAAGGTGCCGACGATCTCGGTGACGAGGTTCCATCCGTACGAGCGGATCGAGGGGCCGGTCGAGAACACGCCGAGCTTGTTCGCCGGCTCGGGCTCCTCGTCGAAGTGCTGCTTGTACGCCAGCCACACGACGATCGCACCGAGGATCGCTCCGAGGAGCTCTGCTCCGGTGGCGACGAGGAACTGCGTGAAGTCGATGGTGTTCGAGATCAGCAGGCCGATCCCGACCGCCGGGTTCAGGATGGCCCCGGAGTAGGCGGAGACGAGCACACCAGCGAACACCGCCAGGCCCCATCCCCAGTTGACCATGAGGAAGCCTCCGCCGAAGCCCTTGTTCTTCGTAAGGGCGACGTTGGCCACGACTCCGCAACCGAGCAGGACGAGCATCGCGGTGCCCACCAGCTCGGAGAGGAAGTAGAGACCGAGATTCACATCAGTCATGTCTTCATTGACCTTTCTCGTGTGCCGGGACCCCTCCGCCCCGGCACTTCTTGGGAGAACCGCCGCGAGGAGGGTGGCGGTCGGAGCCTCTCGTCAGCCGCGGGTGCGGGACGAGAGATGAAGTCCATGTCGTTCGTTGAGGAGCACCCTGGTCTGCTCGAGCTCCGCGTCGTGGCGGTCGCGATCCCAGCCGAGCAGCGGGGCGAGGGCGTCGGCGATCTCGTCGAGGACCTCGGCATCCACCCCGCCGGTGAACGCGATGCTCGTGCGGCGCAGCACGACGTCCTGCAAGCGGGCGACGAGCTCGTTGCGGACCATCCACTCGAGCTCGCGCGTCGACAGCTCACCGCCGGCGAGCGGTGCGTCGTCGCCCTGCTCGATGAACTCCCACACCTGTGCGGCGCGTGTGCCGTATCGCGTCAGGAGCGCGTCCGCGCGATCGCCCGCTCCGGGAAGGTTCTCCTGGATCCAGATGCGCCGCGCCTTCTCCGTACGGGGGAAGTCCCGGCCACCGCCGATCGCTCGCCCTGCGGTCGACACGGTCCTCGTGCGCCCGAGGAGGCCGAGCACCACGTCGGAGAGCGACTCGCCGAGCGCGCGGAAGGTGGTCCACTTGCCGCCGACGAGGCTGACCAGGGGAGCGGCGCCGCTCTCATCGACCTCGATGCGGTAGTCCCGCGAGACGAAACCGGGCGCCGTGTCCTCGTGGCGGGGAAGCGGGCGGATGCCGGAGAAGTTGAACACGATCTGGTCGCGCGAGACGCGGATCGTGGGGAACACGTGGTGGATCAGGTCGAAGAAGTAGTCGATCTCCTCGTCCGTGCACACCGGGACCTCGCGAGGATCGGCGTCGATGTCGGTGGTGCCGACCAGGACCCGGCCCTTGAGCGGGTAGATGAGCACGATGCGCCCGTCCGAGTGCTCGAAGAAGATCTCGCGCCCACGGGTCGCCTCGAGAAGCTCGGGGTGGTCGAGCACGATGTGCGATCCCTTGGTGCCGCCCATGAAGCGGGTCTGCTCGCCCAGCGCCTCGTTGGTGAGGTCGGTCCACGGGCCCGACGCGTTCACCACCACGTCGGCGGCCACGGAAAACTCGGTGCCGCTCTCGCGGTCGCGCAGGAGCACCGTGTCGCCCTCGCGACCGACGGCTTCGACATAGTTGAGCGCCACCGCGCCGGGGTGGGCCGAACGGCCGTCCTGCAGCACGTCGAGCGCGAGTCGCTCGGGGTCGTGCATCGAGGCGTCGTAGTACGTCGCGGTGTACTTGATGTGCGGGTCGAGCGACGGCAGCTCGGCCAAGGAGCGCTTTCGCCCGAGGAACCGGTGACGCGGCACGGTGCCCCCGTCGCGGGAGAACGTGTCGTAGATGGTGAGGCCGACCTTGATGAGGAACGCACCGCGCTCCTTGGGCTTGCCGCTCTTGTGCGTCAGGAAACGCAGGGGGGCCGAGAGGATGCCCGAGAACGTGGAGTAGATCGGGATCGTCGTCTGCAGGGGCTTGACGTAGTGGGGCGCGATCTTCAGCAGCCCGTTGCGCTCCTGCACGGATTCGCGGACGAGGCGGAACTCGCCGTTCTCGAGATAGCGGATGCCGCCGTGGATCATGTGGCTGGACGCCGATGACGCGCCGGAGGCGAAGTCACCGCGCTCGACGAGGAGCACGTCGACGCCCTGGAGCGCGAGGTCGCGGAACGTGGAGATGCCGTTGATGCCGGCACCGATGATGAGCACGCTCGTGCGGCCCGACTCGCGAACCGCGCTGACCTCGGCGCGTTCGGGTGATGAGTGTGTCGACTCGATCATCTTCGACCCCTCTCGTTTGCTTGCCCCCAGCATCGACCCGGTGGAGCCGCGCGCGCAAGCCAGCTGCACATATGTGCAAGTATCGGTGGAGGAAGGGATGCCCATGGCCCGATCGGACGCACACTCGCGCGACTCCAAGGTGATCGCCGCGCTCACCGCCGCCCAGCTCTACTACATGCAGGACAAGACGATGGAGGTCATCGCCCAGGAGCTCGGCACGTCGCGCTCCTCGGTGTCGCGACTGCTCAGCTTCGCGAGGGAGATCGGCTTGGTCGACATCAGGATCAACTCGCCGCTGGAACGACTGGGCATGCTCGAGCAGCGCATCCGCGACCGTCACCGGGTCGTCGCGCACGTCGTGCCGATGCCCGAGATCGTCAGCGAGATGGAGCGCCTGGAGCGCGTGGCTCTCACGGCGGGGCGTCTGCTGTCGCAGTTCGTGGAGTCCAACATGGTCGTGGGAGTGGCCTGGGGCTCGACCATCAGCGCGGTCAGCCGGGGGCTCACGCAGAAGGAGACGCACAACACGACGATCGTCCAGCTCAACGGAGCAGGCAACACGCAGACGAGCGGCGTGGAGTACTCGAGCGACATCCTGCAGCGTTTCGGCAGCGCGTTCGGCGCCCAGGTGCAGCAGTTCCCCGTGCCCGCGTTCTTCGACGACCCTTCGACCAGGGAGGCGATGTGGCGTGAGCGCAGCACCCGGCGCGTGCTCGACCTCCAGTCCAAGATGGACATCGCGGTGTTCAGCCTCGGCTCACCCGCCGCCGAGGTGCCCAGCCGCGTGTACGTCGGCGGCTATCTCGGGCGCGACGACTACCGCAGCCTGAGGGAGGATCACGCGATCGGCGACGTCGCCACGGTGTTCTTCCGCGCCGACGGCTCCTGGCGGGACATCCGGCTCAACGCGCGGGCGACGGGTCCAGGACTCGACCGGTTGCGGCGGGTGCCGCGTCGGGTGTGCGTGGTGTCCGGCGTCCCGAAGCTCGCGAGCCTGCGCGCCGCGATCGCGGCCGAGCTGATCACGGACGTCGTCCTCGACGAGGGTCTCGCCCGCCGGCTCGTCGAGGAGTGATCCTCAGCGTTCGATCGACGTCTCGGGTCCCGAACGGAACTCGCGGATGAGGTGGTGCACGACGGCGGTGAGGTCTCCGCCGGCCGCGTCCGCCACCGCCAGCTGCCTGGCATAGCTGGCCCCGTCGTCGAGGATGGTGCCGACGCGCGCGAACTCGCCGTCGCAGCCGAGATCGGATGCCACGGGCGCGAGGCGTTCGAGCAGCTCGCCGAGGTGCTCGCGGACCGGTCGCTGACGGCCGGCGGCATCCACGATCACGCGCGCGTCGATGCCGTACCTCGCCGCGCGCCACTTGTTCTCCCTGTGGAACCACGCGGGCAGTGCGCTCAGGGGCCTGCCCTCGTCCAGCTCGCGCGAGAAGTGCTCGACGAGCACCTGCACGAGGGCGGCGACGGCGGCGAGCTCCGGCAGCGTGGACAGCCCGTCGCACGCACGCACCTCGATCGTCCCCCAGCGCGGCGCCGGTCGGATGTCCCACCGCACCTCCGAGGCGTCGGCCATCACGCCGGTGCGCACCATGTCGTCGAGGTAGCGCTCGAACTCCGACCAGTCGTGCAACGGCCACGGGAGACCGGCCGTGGGGAGCTGCTGGAACACGAGGGCGCGGTTGGAAGCGTACCCGGTGCGCTCGCCGGCCCAGAACGGGCTGGACGCCGCGAGTGCCTGCAGGTGCGGCAGATAGGAGGAGAGGGCGTTGATGATCGGGAAGACCTTGCGCTTGTCCTCCACCCCGATGTGCACGTGGATGCCCCAGATCATCATGTTGCGCCCCCACCACTGGGTGCGCTCGATGAGCGTGTGATAGCGGGTCTTGTCTGTCACGCGCTGGTCGTACCACTGGGCGAAGGGATGGCTGCCGGCCGACAGCAGTTCGATGCCCGCCGGGTCGGTCGCCGCCCTCACCGCGGAGATGGCGTGGGAGATGTCGTCGATGGCGTGCGCCACGGTCGAGCCGACACCGCTCGTCACCTCGATCGTGTTGGTGAGCAGCTCGCCGGTGACCGTGTGCCTCTCCGCGGCGCTCTCGTCCTCGAGCGCCGCCAGCAGCTCGGGCGCCCGGCCCACGAGGTCGCCGCTCGCCGGATCCGCGAGCATGATCTCCCACTCCAGTCCGACGGTGGAGCGCGCAGACGGCGCGAACTCGAGCTTCACCCGCACAGTCTGACATGGGCGGTGTGCGACACGGCAACGACCGTGTCGCCAGGTTTCGCGCCGACGCCGGGCATCTGGCAGAATAGAGGGTCGGACGACGTGCTCGACCCTCTATCCAGCACTCATCCTCCCTACAGAGCTTCCGCCGGGTGTGCACCCCACGCTCCAGGCGACCGGTTCGTTTCCTTCCACACCATTCAGGAGAATCGTGGCTGTCAAGATTCGTCTCAAGCGCCTGGGCAAGATCCGCGCGCCTTACTACCGCATCGTCGTCGCCGACTCGCGCACCAAGCGCGACGGTCGCGTGATCGAGGAGATCGGCAAGTACCACCCCACGGAGGAGCCCTCGTTCATCGAGATCGACTCCGACCGCGCGCAGTATTGGCTCTCGGTCGGTGCTCAGCCGACCGAGCAGGTCACCGCGCTGCTGAAGATCACGGGCGACTGGGGCAAGTTCAAGGGCGACAAGGACGCCAAGTCCACCCTCAAGGTCGCCGAGGAGAAGGTCGCCTTCGAGGCGGACGCCTCCAAGAAGTCGGTCATCAAGCCCAAGGCGGAGAAGAAGGAGGAGGCTCCCGCAGAGGACGCCCCCGCCGCCGAGGCCGACGCGGAGGCCGCTGAGGCTCCCGCCGCCGACGCCGAGTAATCCGTCGTGCTCGCCGCCGCGCTCGAACACATCGTCAAGGGGATCGTCGATCACCCGGACGACGTGCGGATCAACGCCTCCACGTCGCCTCGCGGCGACCTTCTCGAGGTGCGTGTGCACCCCGACGACCGTGGACGCGTGATCGGGCGCGGCGGCCGCACCGCGAAGGCACTGCGCACGCTCGTCTCCGCCCTTGCGGACGGGCGTCGCGTCCGCGTCGACGTCGCGGACGACTGACGTGGTGCCGAAAGAGCGCAACCAGGGGCGTAATCAGCTGCGCGTCGGCCGCCTCGTCAAGGCTCACGGCCTCAAGGGCGCGCTCAAGCTCGAGTTGTACACGGACAACCCCGAGCGGCGTTTCGTGCCGGGTGCCGAGTTCACGCTGCAGGTGCCCGAAGCGTCGCCGTGGCACGGCAAGACCGTGACGGTGCGCGAGTACCGGGTGATGAACGGCAGCTCCGTGGTGTTCTTCCGCGACGTCGACGACCGCACCGCGGCGGAGAGCCTGGTGCGCGCGATCCTCTGGATCGACCAGGATGCGGCCGAGGTCGAGGAGAACGCCTGGTTCGACCACCAGCTCGTCGGCCTCGACGTCGTGCGTGACGACGAGGTCGTCGGACGCGTGGTGCGGGTGGATCATCTGCCCGCGCAGGACCTGCTCATCGTCAAGGCGGGGGAGCAGGAGGTCATGGTCCCGTTCGTCGAGGCGATCGTTCCCACGGTCGACATCGACGGCGGCCGGGTCGTCGTCACCCCGCCGGCCGGGCTCTTCGAAGAGCTCCCCGAGGCCGATGACGCCGCGGAGGACGACGCGGCGGACTCCACGCCCGCCGAGTAGCGCCGAGACGGTTCCCCGTGCGCATCGACGTCCTCTCGATCTTCCCATCGTACTTCGACGGACTCGATCTGTCCCTGCTCGGCAAGGCACGAGAGTCAGGTCTGATCGATCTGCGCGTGCGCGACCTGCGCGACTGGACGAGTGATCGCCACCGCACCGTCGACGACACGCCGTACGGCGGCGGAGCCGGCATGGTGATGAAGCCGGAGCCGTGGGGGCTCGCGCTCGACGAGGTCGCGACGGCATCGCCGCATCCGACCTTCATCTTCCCGTCGCCCGCCGGAGAGGTCTTCGCGCAGGGCACCGCCCGTGAGCTCGCGCAGCGGACGCACCTGGTCTTCGGCTGCGGCCGCTACGAGGGCATCGACGAGCGCGTGTTCGAGTACGCGTCGACGCTCGGCGAGGTGCGGCTGATCAGTCTCGGCGACTACGTGCTCAACGGCGGCGAGGTGGCCGCGATGGCGATGATCGAGGCCGTGGGGCGTCTCATCCCCGGGGTGGTGGGCAACCCCGACAGCCTCGTGGAGGAGTCCCACGAAGACGGGCTGCTCGAGTACCCGTCGTACACGAAGCCCGCGGTGTGGCGTGAGCGTGCGGTTCCTGACGTGCTGCTCAGCGGCAACCACGGCGCGATCGCCTCATGGCGTCGTGAGCAGCAGATCGAGCGCACCCGTCGGCGGCGTCCCGATCTGCTCGACTCCTAGAGCATCCGCTCCGCGCCCGCGTCGATCTCGAAGACGACGCCGTGCGGATGCCGCAGCGCGAGGGCCTGTGCGGGGTCGAGTCCGCGCAGCTCGGCCCGCAGCATGCGCCCGATCATCTCGTGGCTCACCAGGAGCGGCACGCCATCCGTCGACCACCCGCATGCGGTGAGCGCTCTTCGCGCACGGGCGCGGGCCTGGGCATAGCTCTCACCGCCGGGGAACGCCCAGCCGTAGCGGTTCTCCGCGCGCTCTGCCCGAGCGGTCGGGAAGCGCTCGTCGATCTCGCTCCAGGTCAGCCCCGCCATCTCGCCATGGTGCACCTCGGCGAGGTCCGCCACCTCCACCAGCTCCGCGTCGAGGCGTTCCGCGATGATCTCCGCGGTGCGCAGGGCGCGTCCGAGCGGACTGGTGCACACCGTCGTGATCGCGGCGCCGCGGAGCGTCGTCGCCGTGGCGATCGCCTGCCGCTCTCCCTCGTCCGTGAGAGGGGAGTCGAGCTGCCCCTGCAGCCGATGCTCCAGATTCCACACGGTCTGCCCGTGGCGCGCGAGGAAGAGCCTCTCGGGCACGTGACGATCCTCCGGAATCATGCACTCAATATGGCACAGGCGCGCCTCTCGGCGGCGGCGTCCGGTGCCGCTGATACGGTCGGAGCATGGGGCAGGACACGCGGGCACGGTCGTTCCACGGGATCGGCGACGACGATCGGTACCGCCGCCGATGAGGATCTGGTCGCTGCACCCGCAGTACCTCGACAGACAGGGGCTCACCGCCTGCTGGCGGGAGAGCCTTCTCGCTCAGGCGGTGCTGAGCGGGCGCACCCGCGGATACACCGCCCATCCCCAGCTCGAACGCTTTCGTGCCGACCCCGATCCGCTCACCGCGATCGGCGAATACCTCGGGGTCATCGCGGACGAGGCGACGACGCGGGGGTACCGGTTCGACCGGACGCGCATCCTGCACGAGTCGCCGCTCGACCCCGGGCGCATCGCGGTGACGACCGGTCAGCTGGCGCTGGAGTGGGAGCATCTCTGTGGCAAGCTCGCGGCGCGCTCTCCGGAACTGCGCGCACGCTGGGATCACGTCGACGACCCGGAGGCGCATCCGCTCTTCCGCGTGGAGAAGGGGCCGGCCGCTCCGTGGGAGCGTGCCCGCCCCTGAGCGCTCAGGCCACGCCGAGGAAGGAGCGGTCGGTGAGGACGATCGGCCCGTCCTCGGTGACGGCGACGGTGTGCTCGGAGTGCGCACCCCGCGAGCCGTCCGCGCTGCGGAGCGTCCAGCCGTCGGGGTCGGTGATCAGCTCGTCGGTGGTGGCCAGCAGCCACGGCTCGAGGGCGAAGACGAGGCCCGCACGCAGGGGGAAGCCGCGACCGGCGCGGCCGTCGTTGGGCACGTGGGGATCGCCGTGCATGATGCGGCCGACGCCGTGCCCGCCGAAGTCGGTGTTGATCGAGTACCCCTCGCCCCGTGACACCTCGGCGATCGCGGCCGAGATGTCGCCGATGCGGTTGCCGACCACGGCGGTCGCGATCGCCGCGTCGAGGGCGCGCTCCGTGGTGTCGATGAGGCGAAGATCCTCGTCCCGCGGGGTGCCGACGACGAATGAGACGGCGGAGTCGGCGACCCAGCCGTCGACGGACACCGCGAAGTCCAGGGACACGAGGTCTCCGTCCTTGAGCGTGTAGTCGTGGGGGAGGCCGTGCAGCACCGCATCGTTCACGGAGGTGCAGATGACCTTGCCGAAGGGGCTCGCTCCGAACGAGGGGTGGTAGTCGATGTAGCAGGACTCGGCGCCGGCGCGGCGGATCAGGTCGTGCGCGCGCCGGTCGATCGAGAGGAGGTTCGTGCCCACCTTGGTCTCGTCGCGGAGCGTCGCCAGCGTCTCGGCGACGAAGCGCCCGGCGGCGCGCATCTCGTCGATCTCGGCCGGGGTGCGCAGTTCGATCATGGGAATCCTCTCGTCCTCTCCATTCTCGCCGATGGCAGGGGCGCCGGCGTTCGAGCGCTCTCAGCGAACACCGGGTCGTGCCGCGCCGCGCCGACGTACGATCGCTGCATGTGGGTGAGACAGGCGTACTTCAGGTGGCTCCTGCCGGCTGCGTTCGTGCTGCCCCTGTGGCTGCTGGTCGGCTGGGGCGTCTTCCAGGGCGGATGGGCGATCCTCTGGGTGCTGTTCATCGCGGCCCCGTCGGTCTTCGTCGGTCAGCTGCTGCTGACGTTGCTCACGCGTTCGCGGCCGTCGGTGCGGGCGGAGCGGGCCGTGTCCTGGTGGGACGTGGCCGGGTTCACCCTGTGGCACGGTCTCACGATCGCCGTCGGGTGCTTCATCGACGGCGCATTCGGCTGGCTACTGACGGCGGCGATCGTCGTCGGTCTCGGTCTGATTTGGCTCCAGTTGTGGCAGCTGTGGAACGAGGCGAGAGGCACGGGCGCTCGCGTGCGTGAGACGATCACCTGGTCGGTTCGACAGGGCGACCAGAGCCCCTCGCACGAGAGGGAGCAGCGCACCGAGGTCATCGTGGTGCGCGAGAGCGACGCTCGCGGCTGAGTCCGTTCGTTTTGGCGGCCAACGCCATCCGTGGCAGAATGAATCCTTGTGCCGTGACCGGTTCTGCCACAGGGGAACCCACGGATGCTCTGCACCGTTCGGCACGCTCCCGTTCTTGTTCCTTCCATCGTGCATCCCGACCTGTGGCGAGTGCAGAGAGAGACGATCATGCAGATCCTCGACGCCGTCGACGCGGCTTCGCTCCGTTCCGACATCCCTGTCTTCAACCCCGGTGACACCGTCAAGGTGCACGTGAACATCACCGAGGGCAACCGCTCCCGTATCCAGGTCTTCCAGGGCGTCGTCATCGGCCGCTCGGGCGACGGTGTGCGCGAGACCTTCACGGTCCGCAAGATCAGCTTCCAGGTGGGCGTCGAGCGCACCTTCCCGGTGCACTCCCCGGTGATCGACCACATCGAGGTCGTCACCCGCGGTGACGTGCGCCGCGCCAAGCTGTACTACCTGCGCCAGCTGCGCGGCAAGAAGGCGAAGATCAAGGAGAAGCGCGAGAACTGACGCGCCGACTCCACAGCACCCCGGGACACGACGTCCCGGGGTGCTGTGTTTCTCCCAGGGTGTGCGACCCTAGAAGAGCCGTCGCCGTGCGGTGCGAGACTGTGAAGGAACCTTGATGACGACTGACTCCGTTCCCGCGTCGACGCCCGCGACCAAACGGCGTCGCGGGTTCCTGATCTTCCTGCGCGACGTCGTCGTGATCATCGTGATCGCCGCGCTCGTGTCGTTCCTGGTCAAGACGTTCATCGTCCGTTCCTTCTACATCCCCTCGGCATCCATGGAGCGCACGCTCATGGTGAACGATCGGATCCTCGTCGACGAGCTCACACCGCTGTGGTCGGGGTACGGCCGGGGCGACGTGGTGGTGTTCAAGGACCCGGGCGGGTGGCTCGATGCCGTGCCGCAGACGCCGCCGGGACCCCCGCTCGTCGAGGCGGTCGACTGGGTGCTCAATCTCGTCGGGATCTCCGCGACGGACTCGCAGGACCACCTCGTCAAACGCGTGATCGGCCTGCCCGGCGACCACGTCGTGTGCTGCAACGCGCTGGGTCAGATCACGATCAACGGGTCGCCCATCGACGAGCTGAGCTATCTCGATCTGCCGGCGGGCGACACCGCGGCATCGAACACGCCGTTCGATGTGGTCGTGCCGGAGGGCTCGCTCTGGCTTCTCGGTGACAACCGGGATCGGTCCCGCGATTCGCGCGAGCACCAGGACCTTCCCAGCGGCGGCTTCGTACCGCTCGACAACGTCGTGGGCAGGGCGTTCCTCACCACCTGGCCGCTCGACCGATTCGGCCTCATCGACGGGCACCACGACCTCTTCACGGGAGTGCCGGAGCCGGAATGACTGTCGTCGCACCGAAGCTGACGCTCGAACGCAGGCTGCTGAACGAGAGCGACGTGATCGTCGCGCTCGACGAGGTCGGTCGCGGCGCTCTGGCCGGTCCGGTCGCCGTAGGGGCTGCGGTGATGGATGCTGCGGGGGCGCGGCGGAGAGTGCCGGAGGGGCTGCGCGACTCCAAGCTCGTGACCGAGCGCCGGCGGCCGGAGATCGCCGCACGTGCGGCGGCCTGGGTGCAGGCCTCGGCGGTGGGGTGGGCGAGCTCGGCGGAGATCGACGAGATCGGCATCATGCGCGCTCTGGGACTCGCCGCGTCGAGGGCGATCATCGCCGTCATGGAGCAGGGCGTCGAAACCGACAACGCCCTCGTTCTGCTCGACGGCAACCACGACTACGTGTCGGCCGTGCACCCGTCACCGCTGCGCGTGCGATCGCAGGTGAAGGCCGACCGGGACTGCGCCTCGGTGTCGGCCGCGTCGGTGATCGCCAAGGTGGCACGCGATGCGCTCATGACCGCGCTGCACGACGACCATCCGGCCTATCAGTGGAACCGCAACAAGGGGTACGCGAGCCTCGAGCACCGCGAGGCGATCAGGGAGCTCGGGCTCTCTCCGCACCATCGCGCGTCCTGGGCGATCGCCGACGCGCCGACCCTGTTCTGATCGTTCCGGTGCGCCCCGGCGAGGGCGGGGAGCGTTCGTGGCCGCTGGGCCCGTGTGCCGCGCCATAGGATGGAGTCATCATGGATGAGGAAGCCTTCGACGACTACGACCGCGAGCTCGAGCTGGCGCTGTTCCGCGAGTACCGCGACGTCGTGGGACAGTTCCAGTACGTCGTGGAGACCGAGCGCCGTTTCTACCTGGCCAACGAGGTCAACGTCGTCCGCCGCGATACGGAGCACGACTTCTACTTCGAGATCTCCATGAGCGACGTGTGGGTCTGGGACATCTACCGGGCCGACCGCTTCGTGAAGGCCGTTCGCGTGCTGACCTTCAAGGACGTCAACGTCGAGGAGCTGCAGCGCAGGGAGTTCGAGCTTCCGCAGGAGCTCTCGCTCGACGGCGAGTAGTCCTGCACAACAGGGCGAATCCGCCGCTTGTCCACATCCGCCGGCATTCGCAGGCTGCCCGCGCCCGCGTCGGCACGGCCATCGGCAGGCTGTCGGCATGGCAGCGAAAGACGAGCTCGGCAGAGCGGGTGAGGATCGGGCGGCGCAGTACCTGATCGAGTGCGGTTACGACATCGTCGAGCGCAACTGGCGGTGCCCTCAGGGAGAGATCGACATCGTCGCTCTCGGGGGATCGACGCTGGTCTTCGTCGAGGTGAAGACGCGTCGGTCACTCGCCTACGGTCACCCGTTCGAGGCGGTCGACGTCCGCAAGCGTCGCCAGCTCTGGAAGCTCGCGCACGCCTGGATGGCCGAGCATCCGCAGCACGCGCACGGCAGAGCCATGCGCATCGACGCGATCGGCGTCGTCGGGCCCGAGCCCGCAGACGGCGCCCTCGAGCACCTGGTCGATCTGGCATGACGACCGCGCGCACCTGGGCGGTCGCCCTGACCGGAGTCGACGGGCATCTCGTCGAGGTCGAAGCCGACCTCTCGAATCAGACGCCGGAGTTCAAGATCATCGGCCTCCCCGACAAGTCGCTCGGTGAGGCGGTGCAGCGCGTGCACAACGCCTGCAAGAACTCCGGGCTCGACCTTCCGCGTCGACGCCTCACCGTGAACCTCTCGCCCGCCAGCCTGCCGAAGAACGGCTCCGGCTTCGACCTGGCGATCGCGGTCGCGACCCTCGCGGCCGGCGGCGCGCTCGA
>Ga0164243_10004137_pt1 | contig 22840 bp, 20 predicted proteins | sample OricompcompostOP_FD_108781 | JGI IMG/M metagenome (GOLD analysis project Ga0164243, IMG submission 108781) | Organic Plus compost microbial communities from Emeryville, California, USA - Original compost - Organic plus compost (OP) | ecosystem: Engineered > Solid waste > Mixed feedstock >...
CTGGGCGAACATCTCGTCGGTGCTCCCGACGCGATCATGAATGTCCGGGTGCGCGGCACAGTGGGCGGCGTCTTTCGGCAAAGTCGCCGTTATGGTGTCGGCGACGCTCTGCTCTACCGCAGGTACCGGCAGGCGGGTGCCCAACGGCGTCCGCTGACAGCGATCCCGCGACGAGCGTTCTGGCTGGCCGGCCGACTTCCCTACCTGGGGATGAATGAGCGTCGCCGCCGTCGGTGGGTCAAGGTCGCCGGCGAGGTCGCCGGCCGCCTCCAGGGGAGCTGGGAGCAGCGGGTGCTGTTCTTCTGATCCCGATCCGAGGAGGCGTTAGGGGTAGAAGACCCGATGGACGACACTGCCGTGCGCCCGCCCGACCGCCGACGCGAGGACGGCGAGCCACACCGATCTGCGTTCGCGGTCGAGGGCGACGTACGGGCAGCGCGACGCGATCCACCACCACCGGCCGATGGCTTTCGTGAGCGGCTGACGCTGAGCACCGTGCGCGCGGTAGATCGCATAGAGCGCGGCTTCGGCCGTTTTGTAGCGGTAGATCTGCATCACCATCGCCGAGAGCGAACGCCTGAACCGGTAGTGCATCACGGCCTTGTCGGCGAAGGCGAGCGAGTAGCCCCCGATCTGTGCCCGCCAGCTCAGATCGACATCCTCGCAATGAGAGAGCGATTCGTCCCACCCGCCGAGGCGTGTGAACAGATCACGAGAGATCAGGACATTGCAGGACGGCGCGTAGCTGAGAAAGCCGCAGGGGCCTTCGGGCAGCTCCGTGCCGTAGAGGGGCCCTCCCCGGGCCTTGAGTTGAAACGGCTCATTCAACTCTCGGACGTCCCAGGCGCCGCAGATGATGTCGCCGTCCTCGCGGGCGGCCCACAGGTTAGACAGCCAATGCGGGCTCGCGATGTCGTCGCTGTCACAAAAGACCAGCCAAGGCGCGACCGAGTGCCCGGCGCCTTGGTTACGTGCATACGACGGGCCTCGTCGTGTCGAGGCGTCGACTACTCGTGTGGGGACCGGCAGCTCGTCCAGGTGGAGTGCTCGGAGTGAGGAGTCCGTGGTGCCGTTGTCGGCCAGGATGATCTCCCAGGGCTCGTCCAGCTGCTGGGAGCACAGGGCAGCCAATTGCGCTTCTAGAAGTTTCCCTGGGTTGTAAACGGGGACGACCACACTCAACACGTAGTCAGTCATGGAGTCTCCGGGTGGCGGCGACGAAGTGTGAGGAGAGCATCGGCGAGAGCCGACGGTTTCGCGACGAGCATCCAGCCGAGATAGAGCGCAGCCCCGACGAAGACTCCCGCGACCAGCTGGACCAGGGAACCCCGTCCAAGCAGGCTCATGACGTGGACGGCAGCCCATGCCCCAACAGCCATCGCCACTGCGGAGAGGCCGTAGGGGGCGAGCGCCCGGATGAAGGTCCAGAAAGGCAGACCGATCTGGCGGAACGCGAGCTGGACGCCGATCGGGGTGAGGATGAGGGTGAGGATGAGCTGGGCGGTTGCGACCCCGGTCAATCCCCAGTGGACTCCAGCCAACTCACCGACGATGAAGAACCCACACACGATCAGGCCCCACCGGTAGGTGATGTCCGTGCGGCCCTTCGCCAGCAACAGTTGGCTGGAGTTGAAGGTCACTGAGTTGACGGCGGCGATGGGTGCGAGGAGCGCGACGATCGGCGCTAGCTCGGACCACTTCGATCCGAAGACCACCCTCACGGCAGGGTCAGCCACGGCCGCCAACCCCAGCAGTGCGGGGAAGGTGACAAGAGCAACGAGTCGGGTGGAGCGCAGAAAACCACTGCGCAGAGCGGCGTCCTCGTTCTGCCTGCGGGAATACGCCGGGAACGTCACCTCGCTCACCACCGATCCTACCGACGAGGCGGGACCTGTCACCGTGCGCTGGGCAAGGGTGTAGGTGCCGAGGGAGGAAGAGCCCAAGAAGTGGCTGATGATGATCTTGTCGACCTGAGCGAGGACCAGGAAGGTCAGATTCGAGACGAACAGATGCGAGCTGTAGCTCCAGATCGATCTCAAGCCCGCGAGGTTCGCAGACAACGTCGGACGCCACTTGTCGTAGGACCAGACCATGATGAGATCGACCACGGCCGCCGCCGCCGTTCCGACGACCAGAGCCCAATACGTCAAGCCGCACAGCGCGCCGACGATCGACACCAATGCCGCGACGACGGCGGTGACAGTCGTGATCAGAGCGATCACGCCGAACCGAAGATCTCGTCGCAGCAGCGAATGGTGAATCTGGGAGAGCGAGGTGACGAAGGTGACGGCGGCGAAGACCCGCATGGCGTTCTGCGCGTGGGAGTCTCCGAGCCAGCTGGCGACCTGGTCGGCGGAGACGTACATGAGCGCCGCCAGCAGCGCACCCAACGCAACGTTGAGGTAGAAGACCGAGTTGAGCAGCCGGTGGTCGATGGTCTCGCGCTGGATGATCGCGGAGCCCGTGCCCAGGTCCTTGAGCTGATCGAGCAGCATGTTGACCACCAGGGCGATCGCCACGATGCCGAAGTCGTCCGGCGTCAGGAGTCGTGCGAGCACGATGTTGGTGGCGAACCGAACCAACTGGGTGGTGCCCTGCGCCGCCGCGATGTGGCGAGTTCCTCGGCCGACCGTCTCCACGGTTGCCTGTTGGGCGTCATTGAGCTGGGTCGCAGACCCCTTGATTCGACTACGCATCCTCATCGACCTGTGACCGTCACCATTCGACCGCAAGGATGCCTGCCCCGCTGGGACGGTTGGTGACCGTCAGGGGCTGACATACCACGTATTGGGTGAAGCCGCGGCACGGTTGGGCGTGGTGCGTCGAGAGATCTCTCGCATGAGAGGGCGGTCCACCGGCGGCCTGGGCTCGTGGTCGACGAGCTCAAGATCGACGCCCGTCAACCGGTGTCCCGAGTGCGGTGACGGTCGCGCCGGGGGAGAGCTCCTGGACCTGCCGTGAGATCTCATCGAGGTAGACGGGGTTCATCACCACGACGAGATCGCAGGGTCGCTCGGCGAGCTGGGCCGGAGCGAGGATCGGGTGGCCGGTGCCCGCGACAAACCTGCCGTGCAGGTGCGGATTGACGTCGACCACGCGGCCGATCCGGCTCGCTTCCTCGCCCATGGCGATCAGGAACGCGGTGCCCTTCGAGCCCGAGCCCCAGACCACGACGTCGTGGTCGTCGGGGAGCTCTCGGATACGTCGCCGCCAGTCGTCGAGCTCGCGCCGCACGGTCGCCGAGAAGCGCTCGGCCGGTGCCCGGTCGGCGGCCAGATCGGCCGCCGCGAGCCTCGCCTCCCGGCGGCTCGCCGTCGGGGTCGCCGCTACCAGGAGGTACTGGCCCTGGTAGGCGGAATCGAGACTACGGACGGCGTAGCCGCAGGACTCGAACAGCTCCCGCACCGTGCGGGGCGTGACGTAGGCGCAGTGCTCGTAGTAGACGTCCCAGAACGCTCCCTCCGCGAGGATGCGAGTGGCGTCGGGCACCTCTGCCAGGACCGGAACGCCGGGCCGGTCGGCCAGGGCGACCCGGAGTTGCGTCAACAGGGCGACCGGGTCGTCCACGTGCTCGAGCACGTGGCGCATGACCACGGCGTCGCAGGCGGGGAGGTCGTCCGCCGTGCGGAACGCTCGGACCAACGGCTCGACGCGGGGGTCACGCTGGCCGAAGCGGGCCGGGTCGATCGTCGGGTCCATCGCGATCACCCGTCCGGCCCCGGCGCGGGCGAGCAGCTCGCTGAAGTCGCCGCGTCCGGCACCGATTTCGACCACCGTCTTGCCGGTCAGCTCCCAGGCGTCGACCCAGCTGCCGGCAAGGTGCTCGGCGTAGGCCATGAACGTGCCGGAGAAGGCCTGGGAGTCTTCGTACCGGGTGTCGTAGTGGATGAGCCCCTCGTCGAAGGCGCGGTTGGCGAGATAGCCGCATCGGTGGCACTGCACCAGGTCGAGGCGCCCGCGCGGGATCGCCCGCGCAGCCTGGGGTGAGTCCATCAGCAGGTTGCTGTTCACCGGCACCGCCGGAATCGCATACAGGAGCCGCCCTCCCGGCGAGCTGCAGACGGGGCAGGGTCGGCCGGTGTACGCCGCGCCGTCAGCCGAGCTCAAGACGGACCTTGCGGGCGGTGAACGCCTCGGCGTAGGGCGAGCGGCACTCCATCCCGCGCAGCCGCATCAGGCCGAGGAAGGTCTCCTCGAGCCACCAGTCGCGTCCGTGTTGGGAGGGGTAGCACTCGTGCAACAGCTCGAACTTGCGGTGTGCCAACTCGGCGCTGACCCCGACGTAGTGGGTAGGACGGCCCAGATCACCGTCCCACTTGGGGATCTCGTACTGCAGGATCAGCGAGTCCCGCCAGATGGTGGGGGCGAGCTCGGCGACCAGCCGGTGGTCCTGGTGGGCATCGCCCAGGCTCGGGGTGAGCACCAGCCCCGGCGTCGGACCGTCGGCCGCGACCTCTTCGAGGAGCTGCTTCACCGCAGCCCAGTGGGCCGGCAGGCGACCGTCCGGCAATTGCTCGAGGCGGAGGCCGGACGCCCCCGAGCCGAACCGGAGCCCGGCCTTACGGGCCTCCTCGTGGCGGGCGTCGCTACCGGTGAGGACCACGGAGCGGACCTTGGCGCCACGCTCGGTGAGTGTGAGCAGGGTGGCGCCACAGCCGATCTCGATGTCATCCGGATGCGCCCCCAGGCATAGGACGTCGAGATCGTCGGTGCCGAGCTGTAGGCCGATCATCGAGCCACGGAGGCTGGGATCACGGGCGACGGGGCCATCGCAGCGGCCGGCTCGGCGCTGGCCCGCCAGACCGCCCAGGGCGCCTCGCCGCTGCGGTACAGCTCTTCGAGCTCCGCGCGCTCCTTGAGGGTGTCCATCGGTCGCCAGAAGCCGTCGTAGGGGATCGCCAGCAGCTTCCCGTCGTGCGCGGCCTTCTCGCAGGCGTCGGCGACGAGGTCCTCATCCTTGTCCAGGTAGTCGAAGATGCCCTGCCGGAAGACGAAGAACCCACCGTTGATCCGCAGCGGGAGGTCGGTGGCCGGCTGGAAGCCGGTGACCAGTTGCGGGCCGCCCTGCAGGCCGTCGGCCAGGTGGACGACATGGAACGATCCCGGCGGCCGGATGGCCATCAGCGAGCCGACGGCGTCGCTTGCCTGGAAGGTCCCGATGACCTCGTTCATCGGCGCGTCGGTCAGCACGTCGCCGTAGTGCGCCAAGAAGGACTCGTCGTCGCCGAGGTAGGGGCGGACCCGGCGCAGCCGCTCACCGATCTCGGTGCTGATGCCGGTATCGACGAAGGTGATCGTCCAGTCGGTGATGTCGGTGCTGATCATGTCGACGCGTCGGCCGCCCTCGGAGAGGACGAAGTCGTTGGAGGCGGTCTCCTGGTACTCCAGGAAGTAGTCCTTGACGACCTGTGCGCCGTATCCGAGGCAGAGGATGAAGTCGGTGTGCCCGAAGTGGGCGTAGTACCGCATGATGTGCCACAGCACCGGTCGGTCGCCGATGGTCATCATCGGCTTGGGCCGCGGGTCGTCTCCGACGCGCATCCGCAGGCCGAGGCCGCCGCAGAAGAGGACCACCTTCATGACAGGACCTCGACATGGGGGAGGGGCACCACCAGTTTGGCCCCCCACTCGGCGGTGTAGGCCAGCTGCTGGGCGATCTCGTCCCTGAGGTTCCAGGGCAGGATCAGGATGTAGTCGGGCCGCTCCTCGTCGAGCTTCTCGGGAGCATAGATCGGAATATGGGTCCCCGGCAGGAACATGCCGTGTTTGAACGTGTTCCGATCGACGGTGAAGGAGAGCAGGTCGCTGCGGATGCCCGCGTGATTGAGCAGGGTGTTGCCCTTGCCCGGTGCGCCGTAGCCGGCGACCTTCTTGCCCTCCCGGTTGCGCGCGACCAGGAACTCGACCAGGTCGTTGCGGGCCGCGCTCACTACCCCGGCGAAGCCCTGGTGTCCCTCGAGGGTGTCGAGACCGGCGGCCTTCTCATCGGCCAGCACCTTGGCGACCCGCTCGCTCGGCGCGGTAGCGGCCTCGACCGGCATCGACCAGGTACGCAGCGATCCGCCGTGGGTGGTCAGCTCCTCGACGTCCACCACCGCGAGCCCGGCCTTGGCCAGCACCCGCTGCGTCGTGAGCAGGGATAGATAGGAGAAGTGCTCGTGGTAGATGGTGTCGTACAGGCGATCCTCGATCAGTCGCAACAGGTGCGGGATCTCGATGGTGACCGTGCCGTCATCTGCGACGAGCTCGCGCAGCCCGGTGGCGAAGTCGACGATGTCGGGCACGTGGGCGAAGACGTTGTTGGCGCAGACCAGGTCCGCTTTGCCGTGTTCGGTGGCGATCGCGTGGCCGGTCTTCTCGCCGAGGAACTGCACCGTGGTGTCGATGCCCTTCTCGCGCGCCGCCTCCGCGACGTTGGCCGCGGGCTCGATGCCCAGGCAGCGGATGCCCCGGGCCTGCACGTGCTGCAGCAGATAGCCGTCGTTGCTGGCGACCTCGACGACGAAGGAGTCGGCGCCCAGCCCGAGCCGGTCGGCGGCCTGGTCGACGAACCGGCGGGCATGCTCTACCCAGGAGTCACTGAAAGAGGAGAAGTAGGCGTAGTAGGAGAAGATCTCCTCCGCCCCGACATATGCCGGCAACTGGACCAGCAGACACTCCGAGCACACGCGTACGTCGAGGGGGTAGAAGGTCTCCCCCTGGTGCAGCTGGTCAGCTTTGAGGTAGCTCTCGCACGGCGGCGACATGCCCAGGTCGACGAACGTCTCGGTCAGCGGCGCCCCGCAGAGACGGCAGCTCGTCGTACTCACGCGGTGACCTCCGAAGAGGCGCCGGTCAGCCGCAGGTCCGTGTCGAGTCGATCTGCCTCCATCAGCTCACGGATGCGCTGGAGCCGGACGAACCGGGGCCCCTCGAAGTCCGTGGCCGCCAAGCCGTTGGCCGCCATGTCGCGGGCCAACTCCTCGACCCCGAGTGGCACCGACCACTGGGGGTCATAGGCCGGCAGCACGGCGTTGATCTTGCCGAAGTCGACCCGGTAGTCACGCTTGTCGGGGCCGGCGCCGGCAGCGAACGTCACCGGGGCGCCCATGATCTCGGAGACGGAGTTGGCGATCGTCCGGATCTGGACGACGTCCTCGTCGCGGCCGACGTTGAAGGCCTGGTCGTGCACCGCGTCCCGCGGCGCCTCGAGTACCGCAAGGAAGGCCTGGCAGATGTCTTGCACATGGACCAGCGGGCGCCACGGGCTGCCATCGCTCTGCAACTCGACCTTTCCCCGGGTGAACGCGGTGCCGGTCAGGTTGTTGACGACGATGTCGGCCCGCAGCCTCGGCGAGGATCCGTATGCGGTCGCGTTACGCAGATAGCTCGGGCTGAACGTGTCGTCGGTGAGCTTGGAGATGCCGGCCTCGGCCATGACCTTGCTCTCGCCGTACGGCGTGACGGGGTTGAAGTCGGCGTCCTCGGTCACCGGTGCATCACCGGCCGCGCCGTACAACGAGCAGGAGGAGGAGAAGAGGAAGCGTGGGACGCCGGCGGTCTTCGCGGCCTCGGCCATGTGGATCGCTCCGCGTGCGTTGACGGAGTAGGTGGCGTCGGGGTTGAGGTGGCCGATCGGGTCGTTGGAGATGGCGGCGAGGTGGATCACCGCATCGAAGCCCTCGAGATCACTGGGCTGGGCGTCACGGATGTCGCCCGAGCGGCTCTCGTAGCCCACGACCGGCGACCCGAAGTCGCATCCGTCGTACCAGCCAGCATCGAGGCCGACGACGTCGTGGCCGTGCTCTTGCAGGAAGGGGACCATCACCGCGCCGATATATCCGCGGTCCCCGGTCACGAGCACCTTCACGGGTCGCTCCTTCTCTCATGGATCCAACGTGGCGTGGACCCTGTGGTGGATGAGTGGCCGGTTGGCCACACATCAGTGGGGCGCCGGCACCCGCTTGAGCCAGATCTCCCGGAAGAACGCGTAGTCGCGCCGGGGGCACAGCATGTGGTAGTCGCCGACGCAGACGGCGCCGTCCAGAATGACGCTCGGCGTCTTGGTCTCGATCATCTCGCCGGTCTTCTCATCGAGCAGCCGGTCAACCCGGCGCACGACCTGGAACCGCCGGCCGCAGTAGCGGATCATCTCGCGGTCGAACCAGAGGTTCCGGTTGCGCTGGTTGGTGTCGAGGGTGGCGATGATCTCCGGGAGGCTGCGGACCTCCACCCACTCGCCGGGCTGGAGATCAAGACTCTCGACGGGGGTTCGCTTCAGCGTCCCGCGCACGTCCGGCTGCTCGACGCCCTCCTTGTAACGGGCCCAGCGGGGTAGACGCCGCCTGGAGAACCGCTGATAGCGGTCGAAGAACGCGATCCGGAGGAACCGGAGGAAAAGCCGCGGCTCGACATTGCGCGTCGTGATATCGCGCAGGATGTGCTTGGTGCCGGTCATCGGCCGGGTGGCCTCCGGCAGCGCCGTCGCCTGACAGCGGTAGATGCCGGGAGCCGTCGTCGTCTGAGGTGCGATCCGCTCCTCGAGGGCGGCAACGTCGGCGGCTTCGTCGGCAGGGGCGTCCTCGGTGGAACCGTCCGTGGTCAGCCACGACTCCTTGACGAAGAACATGCAGCCGGCCTGACAGCCGCCGTGGGCGGACCCGTCGCAGCGCAACTCGGCCAGGTGGACGGTGTCGTCCATCTCCCGGCTGCAGCCAGTGAGGTTGATGGTGTCGCAGGTCTTGTCGGCGCGTGCGCTGACCGTGAAGGTCTGACCGATCAGCGGCAGCATCTCGGGCATGAACGGCAGGCCGTCGACCTCACCGCGATCGTCGAGAGTTGCCAAGATCTCCTTGGCGGATCGAAACGTGACCGTGTCACCTCGGCGAACCGGCCGTCGGCGGTCTGCGACTTGCCCATGAACGGCCGTCATCTGGTCCCCTCCAGCATCCGATAAGAAGCCCCTGACTCACGGGGCGACGGCAGCATAAGCCGGGGAGAACACGCCTGTCTCAGGGTTGCAGACACCCGCTCTGGGGTTCCCCAACAACGGGGAAGAGTGCCCGAGTTTGCCGCCTTCGCGACGTGGGCTGCGTGAAACCATGCGGGGTCATTTCGTTGGTGGTTATCCTGCTGGCGGCTAACCGAGCAGTAGGGGATCGGGGTATCAGTGGACGCGCTTGACGTGATCAAGGTGTGCCTGAAGCGGTGGTATGTGATGGCGCCTGTCGTGCTCATCGCGATCGCCACCGGAATCGGGCTCGCGCAGCAGGTGAAGCCCACCTATACGGCCTCCGGCACCTACGCGATCATCTATCAGCACACCGATCAGATCACCACGACCAACGACCCTCGCGACAAGAACCCGCTGGGTGCCAACGGCGGTGCGCTCCTGGGCGAGGCGCTCGAGTCGACGTACATGTCGGGCCCCTACCAGAAGAAGTTCGGTAGCGCCGAGACCTCCGGCACCGGCCCCGGAGATACCGCGGACGGTACGTCGTACAGCATCAGCTTGCCGCAGAACACCCAGTCCTACGTCGTGCAGGCGTGGGGGCACGACCCCGATGAGGTCAAGCGGGTGGTGAATGGCGTTCTCGATTCGCTGGCGGCGACGGCGGACTCCATCCAGAACCGCGCCGGAGCTCCGGGCAACTCGAAGTACACGACCTTCACCACCGCGTCGGCGCAGGTGGGCAAGTTGGCCACGTCGTCGGCCGCGAAGGTCGTGATCGCCGTGACCGGGCTTGGCGTCCTGGCGGGCGCGAGTCTCGCGGTGCTCGCCGACGCACTGCTGCGTCGTCGTCGCCGGCGGCGAGACGCGAGCGATCAGACCGGCTCCCCCCGTGGTCCCGACGGGGTCGGACCGGCCGATCAACCCGAGGTGACCGGCACTGACGAAGAGTCCGACGAGACCGAGTCCTCAGACTCCGGTGCCGAGCCTCGCCAGCGTCGCCGACGCCAGCGCGACCGCGCCCAGCCGTCGGATCGCACGTCCACGGCCGACGTCCAGGTGGATGAGAGCGCCTCAGATGAGAACCGTTCCCACGCACCTGTGGCGGCTCACCGTTCCGCGCACTGAGGCGGCGCCGTGAGCCGGGTAGCGGCGATCCGCAGACGCCTGCTCAAGTTCTCCCTGCGGGCCTTGACTCTGGTCGGGCTCTTGCTGGTGACGGTCTCACCCTTGGTCAGCCGACAGGGGCTGGTGCTCGCTGCGGGGCTCCTCGCCCTGGCCATGATGGCCGGGCTGCTGCTGGTCTCTCGTCGGGACAGCCAGGCCATCTTGACTCTGATGCTCCTGCTGCTGTTCCTGCTTCCGGAGAACTACGTCATCGTCGGGCCGTTGAAGTCTGTCGGCAACCCGGCTCAGCTTGTAGGGACGCTGGCCTTGGTGCTGTGGTTGGCAGGGCGCGTCCTCGATCTCATTCCTGCGGTGCGGGCGCACCCGGTGCGGTGGCTCTACCTGGTGTTCGCCGCCACCAGCCTGACGGCCTACATCGCGGCGCAGCTGCGCACGCTGGCTCCGATGGAGGCCAGCGGCGTGGCGAGGTCGATCTTCCCGATCCTGGCCATGCTCGGCATCGGCCTGCTGTCCACCGACGGCCTGGGGACCCGAGAGCGGGTTGAGACCCTGCTCAGGCGGCTGGTGGTGATCGGCGGCGTTGCGGCCGCCATCGGCATCGTGGAGTTCTTCGACCACGGGTTCAACTACTTCACCTTCATGCATCTGCCCGGCCTGACGACCAACACCCTGGTGATCAACGACACCCGGTCCGGCTTCTCCCGGGTCGACGGCGCTGCCGCGCACCCGATCGAGTACTCCGTGGCCATGGCCGCACTGGTGCCGCTCGCGTTGCACTTCGCGTTGTACAGCCCGACGCGGCACGAGCGCCGGCGGTCATGGATCGCCTTCGTGCTGATGGCGTCGGTGATTCCGATGACCGTGTCGCGCTCGGGCCTGCTCACGATCGCCGTCGGTCTGATCTTCTACGCGGTGCACCTCTCGGGTCGCGCCCGGATCAACGCTCTGGTGATCGGGGTTCTCGGGCTCGGCGTCTTCCGCGCCGCCGTGCCGGGACTCCTGGGCACGCTGCGCGGGCTGCTCCTGATCGGCGACAAGGACCCGAGCATCCAGGGCCGTACCGAGGATTACGCCCGGATTCCCGCGCTGGTCGAGAACCATCTCTGGTTCGGGCGAGGGCTCGGGACCTTCCAGCCCCTGCAGTACTTCTACCTCGACAATCAGTATCTCGGCTGTCTCCTCGAAGGCGGGATCGTCGAGCTCGCGGCGTTCGTCGCTCTGTTCATCACCGGGATCTGCGTCGCTCGCGGGATACGTCATCGAGCGGTGGACGACGACCTGCGCGGTCTTGGGCAGGCGCTCGCCGGTGGCATCGCAGCACTGGCCCTCTCGGCTGGAACCTTCGACCTGCTCAGCTTCCGGCAGACGGCGTTCCTGGTCTTCCTGCTGGTCGGCTGTGCCGGGGCGCTGTGGACATCGGTCCGGCATCTGCCGCATCGGTCCGGGCGACCTGTGGCCGCCGCGACCGTGGCGCCGACCCCGAGCCCGCAGCAGGCCCAGGCATGACAACCGCTCCTCGGCACGACAGCCTGGTCTTCTCCCTGGCGTACCAGACATGGGCGAATGCCGTCGAGAAGGGGATGTCATGGTCAGCGGACCGGATGATGGAGCAGGCGCTCGGCGACCCCGCACTACGGCAGGTCGTGGTCGCCGACCCGCTGCGTAGCCAGTTGTCCAGGCTGCGGCGGACTCCGGGTCGGGCCGTCGATGGCTTCCCCGTCGGCCAGGGTCGACACCTGATCCATCCGTACCGGATGCGGCGCCGGGACGCTCCGGGCGTCGACGCTTCGGCGCGTGCCTACCGCCGGCTGGACGGCTGGCTCGCGCGCCGAGCCGCGCTGCTGGGTGCTGTCGGATCGGTGCTCGTGACGACCCATCCGGTGCTGGCCGCGGTCGCGAATCCGGATGCCTGGGCGGACATCGTCTATTACGGGTGGGACGACTGGGCGGCGTACCCGCCGTTCGCCCATCTCGACGAGCTCATCCGGTGGAGTTATGACCGGATGGCCGCCCACGATGTCAGCGTCATCGGCGTCACCGAAGCCATCGTCGAGCGGATCGGGTCGTCTCGGGGCGTCGTGGTCCCCAACGGGATCTCGGCCGCCGAGTTCGATGACCTTGCGCCGGTGCCCGACTGGTTCGCCCGGATCCACGGACCCGTTGCGTTCTACGCGGGCTCGCTCGAGGAGCGGGTCGATGTCGCCGCCCTCATCGACCTGGCCGACTCCCTGCCCGACTGGACCGTCGTCCTGATCGGCTTTCCGAACGAGCTCAGCCACTTCGAGGTGCTCCGGCGGCGACCGAACGTGATCCTGCGCGGACCGGAGCCGCGCCGCGCGGTGCTGCACATGATGGGCGAGGCCGACGTCTGTCTCATCCCACACCGGGAGACGCCGATGACGGTGGCGATGAGCCCGCTGAAGCTGTACGAGTACCTCGGTGCTGGTGCTCCGGTCGTGGCGACCGACCTCCCGCCGATGCGCGGGGTCTCCGATCGCTGTCGGCTGGTGCCGCCAGGCGAGAGCCTGGTCTCGGCTGTGCTGGAGGCGGCGGCCACGCCGAAGGCAGATCCCGCCGAAGTTCGCCGGTTCCGCCAGGAGAACGACTGGGCCGAGCGCTACCGGCAGTGGCGGTCGGTGGCGCTTGGCGGCTGACCCGGCCACCGCTCTCAGCCGCTGTTCGAGGCTTCGTCGGCGTCCGCGCACATCGGCCCCGACCCGTCCTTGCCCGCCTGCACGTTCGCGCGGTCGACGAGCTGGTCCGGCTGGATGCCGTTGCCGAGATAGCACAGGTTCCATTGGATGTCGCCGCCGACATGGTTCCCGATCAGCCGGGTCCCGGGCGAGCCGATCATGACCGAGAAGCCGAACCCGTAGAGCCAGTTGTGCTCGATCGACACGTTGGCGTTGCCGCCATTCGCGTCCTCGATGTAGATCGCGGCGTTGTACGGCTGACGGTACTGCCCGGCGTCATAGGTCGAGCACGAGATGGTCAGGCCGTGCACTCCGCGCACCTGGGTGCCGTCGTAGTGGGCCTGATCGGCGACCCGCGGTGAGTGGATGTAGTTCTCGCGCATCGTGATGTTGCGGACCTGACGACCTGCGTCGGACGTCAGGTGGACGGCGTCATCCTGGCCGTTGGCGATCTCGGTGCGCTCGATGGTGGTTCCCGACGCGCTGGACACCGCGATGCCGGTGGTCTTGACGTGGTCGATCGTCGCGCCGTCGCCCTTGACCAGGATCCCGCCGGTGACCTCGACGTTGCGGACGGTCACGTCGTCACCGGAGATCAGCAGATTCTGCACGCGTACGTTCTTGAGGGTCTGTTTCGTGTCCAAGACGGTGACCGAAGACGCCTTCAGCGGCCCGCTCGGACCGGTGTTCGCCGCAGAGGGCTTGTCCGGGCAGGGGGGCGAAGCAGACCGATCGGACTTCCCGTGGCATCCCGACAGCACCACGATCAGGAGGAGGCCGACCAGGGCGCCCACGGCGGTCGGGGCGGAATATCTGGATCGACCGTGCGCCGGGCTGCTACCTGGCAGACTCATGGCGCGATGCGGCCCTGAGCTGACCCGAGAGGACGACGCATGCAACGTGAGCGAGTCCTGGTCGTCTGCGTCCTCTTCAACAGCGCGGATGTCCTTCCCTCCCTCCTAGCCTCGCTTCCCGCCGGTCTGAAGACGCTCGACTGGCATCTGGTGCTGGTCGACAACGCGTCCCAGGACGACTCGGTCGAGACAGCCCGTGAGATGGCGCCCGAGGCCACGCTCGTGGAGTGTCTCTCGAACCGAGGATACGCAGCCGGGATCAACGCCGGCGTGGCTGCCCACCGCGACGAGCACACCGCCGTGCTCGTGCTCAACCCCGATGTACGACTGGAGCCAGGCTGTGGGCCGGCGCTGCTCGCTGCGCTGCGGGAGACCGGCGCCGGGATCGCCGTACCGCTGCTTCGTGACGGTGGAGGGAACCTGCTGCACTCGATCCGACGGGATCCGACGTTGCTCAGGCAGGCGGCCGACACCGTGCTGGGCGCGCGTAACGCCGGCCGGATCGGCGCCTTGGGCGAGGTGGTGGCGACTCCGAGCAGCTATCGCAGTCGGCACACCGTCGATTGGGCCGAGGGTGCTGCGCTGATGATCGATGCCGGTTGTCTGAGGGCGGCTGGAGGCTGGGACGAGTCGTACTTCCTCTATTCGGAGGAGACCGACTTCGCGCTCCGGGCGCGGGCACTCGGCTACCCGGTCGTCTACGAGCCTGCGGCGGAGGCCGTTCACCTGCGCGGCGGGTCGGCGACCAACCCGCTCCTGTGGCCACTGCTATGCCGTAATCGCGTACGCGGCTACCGGCAGCACCACGGACGCGCGGCCAGCGCTCTCTACTACGCCCTGGTCGTCCTTCGAGAGGCGAGTCGCGCCGCACTCGGCAAGCCGACGAGCAGGGCGGCGCTGCGCTTCCTGCTCAACCCGCGCCTGATGCGGCAACAGCCCGGCCCCTGGTCCATCGGTGCGGGCGGGGCGGCGTAGACATGACTGCACACACCTATGCCCGCGAGCTCCGGCAGCGTGCCGACGTGGCCGATCAATGGAACTCCCTGGCCCGTCGCGGTGGCGCCGGCTATGTGGGGGAGTGGCATCACGTGCGCGCCTGGACGCGCAAGCGGTTCCCGCGGATGCGACTTCGGCTCTTCGAGATCCTCACCGATGCCACGGGTCGGGAGATCAGGGTCGGTCAGTGCGCCGTGGCTGTGAGCCGGGAGGGTGGGACCTTCCTCGATCGCCTGCACCTCGAGCCTGGTCACGAGGACAGCTGGCCCGCCGCGATGCGGGCCGTGCTGGCGAACCTCGGCCCGGGGCGGTACGAGTACGGCTGGGAGGAGAGCCTCGAACGGCCTCGCGAGGGCGAGCTCGGGAAGATCGCCGGGGTGGCGGTCACCCAGGTGCGACCACTCACCGTCCACTCGATCGAGTTCTCCGCCTGGCCGTCTTGGGACGCCTACCTGCGAGCGGTGAGCACGAACGTGAAGCGCAACGTCAAGAAGGCGCAGACGCAGTTCCCCGACCTGGCGATCGAGTGGCGCAGTGGCCTTGCCGGGATCAGCCAGGTGACCTCCCTGATCCGGCTGCGATCGCAGACCTACGGTCGCAAGGGACTCCGATTCCGGGCCCCTGCCGCGGCCCTCAGCACGATCGCGAACCTGGCTTCGGCAGGCCCGGCCAGTTTCACGGCCGTCGCCCGCGGGGGCGGACGCGACCTGGCAGCGGTCTCGGGGATCCGGTTCGGTACGAACACCTATTACCGCGACGGAGGCTCGGTCGCGGACAACGGTGGCGCCGCCTGGCACCTGCTGATGCGAGTGATCGAGCGCGCCTACACCGAGCACAGTCAGGGTCGGCTCGTGATGGGTTATCTGGATCCGAGCATCCACGACGAATCGGTCAGCGGAGGGCTCCTGCGGCAGCGGCGCTCCTGCCGGGTTGTGGAAGTGCCCACGAGCAAGGTCGTCTTCACCTGGTCCGGCTGAGATCAGCGGTGCCAGCTCCGCCGGCATGGTGCGCCCGGCCTACCCGGCGCCCTGGGCTTCCCCGATTTGTGGGACGCGGACCGACATCAGCCATCAGCGGGCCCCAGCGGAGGTGACCCTCTCGGGGTAACTCTGCTGATGGGGGCAACATGACTGTGCTCGACACGCCTGTCGACCTGGCGGCGCCGCTCGGAGGGGCTGCAGCGGCCCTCGAGTCCGACCAATGGATCAGGTCCGGTCGGACCCTGCTGGTCGCATCGACCGGTGGGCACCTGGAGCAGCTGTATCGCCTCCGGCGCCGGTTCCAGCCCATGCTCGGCGAGGTCGAGTGGGCCACCTTCGACACCGGCCAGTCGCGTTATCTGCTGGCCGACGAGGTCGTGCACTACGTGCCGTTCGTCAAGCCGAAGGACGCGCGGGGCGCGTTCCTGGACGGGCTCGAGGCCGCCCGGCTGCTCAGCCGCGGCCGGTTCGCCCGGGTGATCTCGACAGGTGCCGCGGTCGCCGTACCGTTCCTCGGTATGGCCCGCAGCCGCGGACTTGCGGCCCACTACATCGAGAGCGCGGCACGCAGCGAAGGCATGAGCCTGTCCGGCCGGATGGTCTCGCGTCTGCCCGGTGTCCGGCTCTACGGGCAGTACCCGGGGTGGGCCTGCGGCCGTTGGCAGTTTCGTGGCTCGGTCTTCGACGGCTTCGAGCCGGGCCCAACGTGCTCGTCGAGGCCGATCGAGAAGGTCGTGGTGACCTTCGGAAGCCAGCGTGACTTCGGCTTCCGACGCGCGTTGGAGCGGCTTCTCCAGGTCTTGCCCGAGGTCTGCTCACCGGGCGCCGAGATCCTCTGGCAGACCGGTGCCACCGACGTCTCCGGGTTGGACATCGACGCCGTCGAGACGCTCCCGGCAGCCGAGCTCACCCGGGCCATCGCCGAGGCCGACCTGGTGATCAGCCACTCCGGGGTCGGCACCGCGCTGACAACCCTCGAGCACGGCAAGTGCCCCGTTATGCTGCCGCGGCGACGTGACTTCGGTGAGCACACCGACGATCACCAGCGCCTGATCGCCCTGGAGCTCGAACGGCGAGGGCTGGCGGTGTGGGCCGACCCGGACCAGCTCCGGGCCGAGCACCTGCTCTCGGCGGCCCGGATGACGGCCGAGCGGGCGGTGCCGATGCCGTTCCTGCTGCAGCCGGACTGAGCCGCGGCGCAGACACCCGGGCCCCGTCACCAGTCCTCGAGCACTGGTGGCGGGGCCTTGATCGTCTCCACGGTGTCGCCTTCGGACCGTGTCTCTTCTGGGTGGACCCCCTCGGGCGGGCAGGAGGCAGCCGGCCGCTCAGTTGACCAGGGAGCCGGTGAGTGCGCCGCTATGGGCGCTTTGCCAGATGTCCATCGAGTCGTTGCGCAGCGCCGTCCACAAGGACGCGTCGACGGCCGGGTTGAGGTAGACGACGCTTTGCGCGCCCTCCATTCCGGTGCCGTTGACGGGCGCGGTGAGGTAGGTGACGTCGCTGCTGTGAAGATGCCGCAGCGAAAGGGTGAGCTTCGCCATCGACGTCGTACTCCACTCGCTGTCGATACTGAGGTGCTCGGTGAGCGAGTCCAGCAGCTTGTACGTCGCCGTGGGGCTGCCGGTGGCGGCGAGCGCCTTCTGGGAGAGAGCCCGCAGCACGGCCTGTTGCCGCTTGACCCGGTCGAGGTCGCCGCCGGGCAGGCCGTGGCGCTCACGCGCGTAGAGCAGTGCCTGGGCTCCGTCGAGATGATGCGGCCCGGCGGTCCAGGTGTACTTCCGGGCGCTGTCGTAGACGGTCTTGGGGACGGTGACGTCGACGCCGCCGAGCTTGTCGATCATCGCCTTGTAGCCGTCCCAGTCGACGATGGCGACGTGGTCCACGCGGAGGTTGGTGAGCTTCTCGACGGTGGCCACGGCAAGGCGCGGGCCGCCCCAGGAGTAGGCGGCGTTGATCTTCGCCATGCCGCGCCCGGGGATGCTCACCCACGAGTCGCGGGGGATCGAGATGAGTGAGGCGCCGCGTCGATCGGCGTCGATGTGGAGGATCATCATGGTGTCGGTGCGCTGCTGACCCGACACCCATTCGGACGCCTTCGCGGAGGAGCCGGTCGTGGCGACCTCGGATCGTCGGTCGGTCCCGAGCAGCAGGATGTTCTGTGCCTCGGCAGCGGCGCCGGTGGTCGGTTTCGTCGGACGGGTCGGGAGGTTGTCGAAGACCCCGTGGACCCGGGTGATCTGGCTGGTGAGCCGGTGACCGACGTAGAAGGCGGCAGCCGCTGGGATCGCCAGGATGAGGACGATCGCAATCAGGGCGATCACCAGAATCCGCCGCCGGCGCCGTGGCTGCCGGGTGCTGGTCGGCTCCTTCGGCCCGTCGTCACCGCCCGACCCGCCAGCCGCGGGTGCAGCGTTATCGGGAGTCTGATCGGTTGTCCGCGTAGCAAGTGTCTGCGACATGGCCGTGCACCTCGGTCCCCATGCGTCCTGGTGTCCTGACACCGCTCCCAGTAGCGGCGTGGTCCCTAGCGTCGGCCGGTGAGCGGCGGACCATCGCGCGGTTACGGCTGAGTTACCCAAGACAGGGCATCGGAGCATGAAAGACGCCGATCGCTCGGATGCGGGCGGCCGGCGAGGAAGCCGCATTGCATCGAGAGGTTAGGCTTACCTTTGTGCCTCGACCTTCACGCCCCGAAACGCATCTCACCGTCACCGCCACCGAGCGACTCAGCCCCGGAATGGTGCGGGTGCGATTCCACTCCGAAGACCTGGGCGCGTTCGCCGAGAGTGCCTTCACCGACCGCTACGTCAAGCTGGTCTTCGAGACGCCCGATGGCCCGGTGCTGCGCACCTACACCGCGCTCGAGCCCGAGGTGGCCACGGGCGACCTCGCCATCGACTTCGTGATCCATGGCACCGCCGGCGTCGCCGGTCCGTGGGCTGCCCAGGCTCAGCCGGGCGACACACTGGTCGCTCGTGGTCCCGGAGGTGCCTACAGCCCCGACCCGGCGGCCGATTGGCATTTGCTCGCTGGCGACGAGTCCGCCCTGCCGGCGATCCGGGCAGCCCTTGCGGCCCTCCCAGCCGACGCGCAGGGGTACGCCGTCGTGGAACTGCCCAGCGCCGACCACGAGCAGCCGCTGCCGAAGCCGGAGGGTGTTCAGCTCGTCTGGCTCCATACCGGGTCCTCCACCCATCATGCGGCCGAGGATGCCGCCGGCGCAGTGCCCGAGCTGGAGGCCGCCGTACGCGCGCTGCCCTGGCTCGACGGCCGGGTGCATGCCTTCGTCCACGGGGAGGCGCAGACGGTCATGCATGGCATCCGCCCCTACCTCCTCAAGGAGCGGGGCCTGCCGCGTGCCGACGTGTCGATCTCGGGCTACTGGCGCCGTGGCCGGACCGAGGAGTCGTTCCGGGAGTGGAAGCGAGAGCTCGCCCAGGCGGAGGCGGTCACCGCCTGAGCTCGAGTCCGCTCCGACTCGGGCCCGCTGGTCGATGAGGACGCGCGGCCGCGACCGGCGCTCAGCGTCCGCTGCGGGAGAAGTGCTGATAGTCCTTCAGCGCGTGCCAGGAGCCGCCCCAACCCCAGCCGACCGAGGCGAACGCCCGGGTGACCACGCCCCCGGGATGGATGATGCCCGGGGCGGTGCGCGAGCGGTCCGCGTAGGCCGACGCCAGCTCGGGAAGGACCAGATCACCCTTCAGATAGGGATTCTGGAAGGGATTGACGTCGACGGCCAGACCGTAGGCGTGCTGGGAGTACGCCGTGGACCCGATCGCCGGGCGACAGTTGAAGGCCGCGGTGTTGTTGCCGTCGCCGGTCGGCTCGGCGTCGCGCTCGGCCTTGGTGGTGATGTGCATCTGCTCGAGCGGGAAGCGGGCGGCGTAGAGCTCCGCGAAGACCCTGACGACATCGTCGGCGACCGCAGCGTTGACCAGCATCTCGCCGGTGTGGCGGCGGTCGTCGAAGCCCCAGAACGTCATCCGGATCCAGGACAGCTGCGAGGCGGCCACCGGGCAGCCCTTCGACCACGTCGATCGGGCGATCACGCTCGCCGGCGCCCGCTGCACCCGGCTGGCGAAACCGCGCCCGGGCAGTTCGGCGATCTCGTCGGGCAAGGTGAACCGTCGGGTCCGTAGCTCCGGCGGCGTCGGCTCGACCCGGCCATAGCCGTGTGCCTCCCGCGGCAGCACCCGCGTGCCCAGCCAGGCAGGCGGTCGGGTGCCGAGCGCGGGCGTGGAGGGGCGTCCGGTGGCCGGTGTGGTGGTCCCTGCCGGGGGCGACGCCGAGTCCAGCATGGACGGCGCCGCAGACGCGCCGGGTGTGGTCGGCGACGCCGCCGACCGGGTGGCGGTCGGCGGCGCGGTCGGGCCGGCCGACGGCGTAGTGCCGCAACCGACGAGCACACCCGCAGCGAGCCCGAGAGCACACGGTAGGACGAGCAGCGACCGGATCACGCCGCCCATCCAACCCGTCCGACCGTCTTGGGCACGACTCACTCGCGTCGCGAGTCGGCGTCGACGTCGAGGACGCCGTCGAGGCCGGCGAGGTCGGCGGCGAGATCGGTGACCGAGCCGCGCCCCTGGACCTCCATCCACAGCCGTACGACGCCGGGCCGGTCGTGCTCGTCGGGTCGCGCATGCTTGGTGGTGAGGTGGCTGACGACGTAGCCACGGGCCGTGCACTCCGCAAGCACCTCCCGCAGTACACCCTGCCCGTCGAGGTAGTCGACGCTCAGCCCGGCGGGTGTCCACCGGCTGCCCGCGAGCCGTGGGAGCAGCGCGGTATAGCCGGGCACGGCGAGGAAGTAGAGCAGCGTCGCGGCGACCGCGAGCAGCGGCAGGCCGCCTCCGGCCGCCGCGCCGATCGCGGCGGTCAGCCATACCGACGCGGCGGTGGTCAGGCCGGAGACGACGTCACGGCGCACGAAGATCAGCCCGCCGCCGATGAAGCCGATCCCGCTCACGATCTGGGCCGCGACCCGGGACGGATCCAGGACGACGCCGTGGCCGAGCACGTCGGTGAAGGCGTACTTCGAGACCAGCATGAACAGCGCCGAACCGACGCCGACGAGGGTGTGGGTACGCAGCCCGGCCGCCTTCTGCCGCAACTCGCGCTCCAGGCCGATGCACGTCGACAGCACCAGCGCCAGGCCCAGCTCCCCGAGCTGGGTCCAGCCCTGGCCGGTGGGTTCGCCGATCGTAAGTAGGTGCATCTCGTCCAACCTAACTGCTTGGACGAGGGCGTTCTTCGTCAGCCGCGCAGCTCGGAGACCGCGAAGCCGATCGGAAATGGCTGGCTCAGCGAGACCGTCTCGCCCTCGACCCAGGAGCCTGCCTCGACGTATACGCCGCCGGCCTCGGGCAGCGCCAGCGCAGTGAGCCGCAGCTCCGGCTCGGTCTCGACGATCCAGTAGTGGGGGATACCCGCTTCGGCGTACTTCGCCCGCTTGGAGACGTGGTCGTTGCGCACCGAGGACGGCGAAACCACCTCGCAGACGAGGAGCGTCATGCCGGGGGTGATGGCGGGCGCATTCCAGAGGTCGAGCCCCTCGCGGATGACGCCGATGTCCGGCTCGCGGTAGTTGACCCGGGAGAAGGTCAGCCGGAAGACGGTGAAGACCCGCTCCCGGCCGGCGGCGCGCTCGAGCTGGATCGCGAGCCGTTGCGCGGCGACCTCATGCCGCGGGGTCGGCATCGGCACCATCACCAGCACTCCGTCGACGAGCTCGTAGTGGCCCTCGTCGGGGATGTCGTCGACGGTGAAGGGTCCGGTCTGATCCAGATCCAATGACGACATGGCACACCTCCGGTCTTCAGTCTCACACGTATTCCCAGCACGGGTCCATGGTCGCCGTGGCGGGCGCCACGCGCAGCCGGTCCGGCTCGTACCTGTGGACAAGCGGCGTCGCCGTAGACTGGCTCCACACCCCCGGCCTTTTCTGGATCGGGGGCTCTCGTGTTGTGCCCGCGTCCCTGGAGTTAGCCCGTGTCCCTGCGCCCCCTGGCCGATCTGGTTCTTGCTGACCCCACGCTCGCCGAGGTGACCGCAGAGGCCGAGGGCGGCCGGGTGCTCGCCCTCGACGTCACCGGCCCTGAGGCGTTGCGACCTTTCCTGGTCACCGGCTTGGTCCGCGCGCAGCGCACCGTCCTGGCGGTGACCGCTACTAGCCGCGAGGCCGAGGATCTCGTCACCGACCTTACCGATCTGCTCGACCCGGCCCAGGTGGCCTATTACCCGAGTTGGGAGACGCTGCCGCACGAGCGGCTCAGCCCTCGCAGCGACACGGTCGGTCGCCGGCTGGCGGTCCTCCGGCGCCTCGCTCACCCGGATGCGCACGGTCATGGCGAGATCAAGGTCGTCGTTGCGCCGATCCGGTCGGTGCTCCAGCCGCAAGTCAAGGGGCTGGGTGACCTGGAGCCGGTCGAGCTCGTCGCCGGTCAGGAGGCCCAGCTCGATGACGTCGTACGACGCTTGGCGGATGCCGCCTACAGCCGCGTCGATCTCGTGGAGAAGCGCGGTGAGTTCGCCGTGCGCGGGGGCATCGTCGACGTCTTCCCGCCCACCGAGGAGCATCCGTTGCGGGTGGAGTTCTGGGGCGACGAGGTCGACGAGATCCGTCGGTTCGCCGTGGCCGATCAGCGTGCGATCCCCGAGGAGCAGGGCGGCAAGGTCGAGCGGCTCTGGGCGCCGCCCTGTCGCGAGCTGCTGCTCACCGACGAGGTACGTGCGCGGGCGAAGCGGCTCGGCGAGGAGCACCCGACGCTGGTCGAGCTGACCGACAAGATCGCCGCCGGTATCGCGGTCGAGGGCATGGAGTCGCTTGCGCCGGTCCTCGTCGACGAGATGGAGCTGCTGCTCGACGTGATGCCTGAGGACACCCACGTCCTCGTGCTCGATCCAGAACGGGTACGGCGCCGGGCGCACGACCTGGTCGCGACCAGCGAGGAGTTCCTGGGGGCGAGCTGGGCCGCGGCCGCCAGCGGGGGAGAGGCGCCGATCGACCTCGGCGCGGCGTCGTACCGCGACCTCGCCGACGTGCGCTCACATGCCATCACCGGTGGCATTCCGTGGTGGTCGGTGAGCCCGTTCGGCCTGGACGGGGACGCTGAGCCGGCCACCGGCGATCAGCGCGATCCGCGCGAGCCGAGCGCGCTCCCGGACCGTTTCGACGTCGACGTCGTGGGCGTGCCCACGCGCAAGGCGCCGATGCTCCCGGCGCCCGTCTACCGCGGCGACGTCGAGGCGGCGACCAAG
>Ga0164243_10004138_pt1 | contig 22840 bp, 17 predicted proteins | sample OricompcompostOP_FD_108781 | JGI IMG/M metagenome (GOLD analysis project Ga0164243, IMG submission 108781) | Organic Plus compost microbial communities from Emeryville, California, USA - Original compost - Organic plus compost (OP) | ecosystem: Engineered > Solid waste > Mixed feedstock >...
CGTCCGTCTTACGCAGGGCTGGCGCGCGTGTCGGTGCTGACGTCGACGTATTCTTGCGGTGATCAACGAGACGACATCGAGCAGTGATCGAACCCGGAGGATGAGGGCAGGCAACGACGCCGAGCCCCTTGTCGAAGCCGCGCTGCTGCGTCTGAGTCCCCCGCGCCCCGTTTCCGGCATCATTCCGCGCCAACGTCTGCTGCGCCGGATCGCAGGGCAAGAAGCCGCCTCGGTGGTCGTCGTGCAGGGGCCCGCGGGTCACGGCAAGTCCACGCTCATGCAACAGGCGGAGGCCGACTGCCAGCGCCGCGACATTCTCACCGGCTGGTTGACGCTGCACGATTCCGACAACGATCTCACGCGGCTGATTCACGTCCTGCATGCGCTGCTCGAGCAGATCTGGCGCTCGAGCGGCCGACGCCAACGGGGCGAATCCGCCGAGCAGCGCCGCCCCGTCGGGCGCGGCTCGCGTGCGGACTGGATGCTCGGCCGGCTCGTCGTGCTGCAGCGGCCGGTCACGCTGTTCATCGACGAGTTCCAGTGTCTGCACAGCCCCGAAGGGCTCGGCTTGTTCCATGATCTCCTCGTCGCGCTGCCACCCGGCATTCGCGTCGTCATCGGCTCGCGAACGCTGCCCGAGATCGGGCTGTCGCGTCTGCTCGTCGGCGAGCAGGCCGAGGTCATCAAGGCCGCCGATCTGCTGTTCACGCAACGCGAAGTCGAGGATTTTTTCGCGAGCCTCGATACCCACCTGTCGGCGCGCGAGATCGAGGTGATCTATCAGCGCACCGAGGGCTGGCCGGCGGCGGTGCAGCTGTATCGGCTGTCGTTGGCGAACGCCGAAGTGCGCAAGTCGCTCGGCGACATCAACGTGTTCCAGCCGCGGCAGCTCACCGAATATCTCACCGACAACGTGCTCTCCATCCATCCGCACGACGTGCAGACGTTCTTCCTGGAAACGGCGCCGCTCGTGCGCATGTCCGGGCCGTTGTGCGACGCGATCATGGGCCGCAGCGATTCGCGCGAGCTGCTCGCGAAGCTCGAGGACTGGGGATTGTTCGTGCGCAGCCTCGACGCCTCCCAGCATTGGTTCCAATACCACTCGCTGTTCGCGGACTTTCTGCGCGCGCAATTGCATCGCGCCGCGCCTGTGCGCGAGCGCCAGGTGCATGCGCAAGCGGCGCTCTGGTTCAGGGACAACGGCTATCTGGAAGATGCGATCACGCACGCGCTCGCGATCGGCAATTACGAGCTCGCGGCCGATTGCCTGGAAACCTGGTCGGGGCAGCTCGTCATGCAAGGCAATCTGCTCACGATCGAGCTGTGGTTCAACCGCGTGCCGCTCGCGTACACGCAGGGGCGGCCCAAGCTGCTCGTGCGCGTCGCGTGGGCGCTCGGCTTCATGCGCCGCCACGAGCAGTTGCAGGAAGTGCTGCAGCTGCTCGATGCGCATCCCGAGGCCTCGCAAAGCGTCGTGCGCTCGATGATCTGCATTCTCAAGGACGACATCCTGGGCGCGAAGGCATATGCCGAAGCTTCGGTGCAAGCGGGGCAGTTCGCGATGGATGCGTTCTCGCGCTTCGAGGCGGGAGCGACCGCGATTCTGCAAGGCCATCTGGCATTGTTTTCTGGCGAGCTGGATGTGGCGCGCGACTATCTCGTGCTCGGCCGCACGTGCGGCAAGCAGGCGGGCTCGGCATTCACGGTCCTCGGCGCCTTGGCGACCGCGGCCATCAATCTGTCGGTGCAGGGGCGCCTGAGCGAAGCGCGCGAAATGCTGAGCGATGCGCCGGCGGATGCGTGCTTGACGCTCGATCAATCGGTCGCCTCGGCGGCGTATGCGGCTGCGTACATCCATGTGCTGTATCTCACGAATCAGCTCGAGGCGGCGCGCAAGCTGTTCGAGCAATCGTTCGAGGTGATCGCAGGGGCTGCGCAGGTCGACTTTCTCGCGATCGCCTGCGTGTCGATGATTCGTCTGCACGATGCGAACGGCGAGGAGGGGCGCGCGAGCGCGCTGCTGGAGCGCGCCGAGGAGATCGGGCATTCGGGCAATCTGCCGCGGCTCGTGCGGCTGTTGAGCTGGGAGCGCGTGCGCCGCACGCTGCTTGCGGGAGATGTCGAACGTGCGAGCGCGATGGCGGCGCGCATCGGCGTTGACACGGCACCGGTGCCTGCAGGCTGGTGTCCGTTCTCGGAAGAGACGGAAGGCGTCGCGATCAATCACATCCGGCTTGCGATTCACGCGGGACGCGCCGCGGACGTGCAGTCGATGCTCGATCACGAGCTGCAGCTCGCCGGCAGGCAGGGCCGTGTTCATCGGCGCATCAAGCTGCTGCTGCTTCGAGCGTTGGCGCTGTACAAGGACGATGCGGCGGCCGATGCGTTCGATACCTTGCGCGAGGCGTTGCAGCTCGCGCGCACCGGTTTCATCAGGGTGTTTCTCGATGAGGGGCCGCTTGCGGTCGAATTGCTCCAGGCGGCAAACAAGCATGGCCTCGGCAATATTCCGCGCTGGACCGCGTCCGTGACGGAGCTTGCGGCGGGCGAGCAGAACATGATCGAGTCGCTGTTGACGGCGGCAGGCGCCGGCGACGTCGCGAGCGACCATGCATTGCAAGGCGCGCTTGCGAACGAGGCGCTTTCCAGCCGCGAGGAGCAGATCGCCGCGCTGCTTGCGCGCGGTATGTTCAATCGCGAGATCGGTCAACGGCTGTTCATCTCGGAAAACACCGTCAAATTTCATCTCAAGAACATTTACTCGAAGCTTGGGGTGAAGAGCCGCAGTCAGGCCATTCACAAGCTGCAGGCCGAGGGACGATAGGCGCGCGTCGTCATCCCGGCGCAAGTCGGGATCTCATCTGGCAGGGTGCCAGCGGCGGTCCCGACTTTCGTCGGGACGACGGGTGAGCGGCGCCCCGGCCTTGTCGACTTGGCAACATCAAACTACTCGTTCGAGTAGTTCCTACCCGGGCCGGCTTTGTTAGCGTTGATTCCGCAAGTCGAGGGGGAGTTTCCGGGCGCCTGCGCCGTACGAGCGGCCAGGCGCCGGGACTGCGGTAACAGCGCATTCACAAGAGACTGAAATGCCCATGAGATCCACGCGATCACGTTCGTTGTCCACGATCGTCCAGGCCTTGATCCTGTCCGCTGCAATGCCCGGCTTCGCGGCCGCGCAGGACGGCACGAGCGCCGCGCCGGTCCTGGAGCAGATCATCGTTACGGCACAGAAGCGCGAAGAAAATCTCCAAACTGTGCCGTTCTCCGTCTCGGCGGTGACGGGTCAATCGCTCGAGCGCTTCCAGTATCAGGACCTCAAGAATCTGAACGGGCTCGTGCCGAACGTGCAGTTCACGCAGATGTCGAACGTGGGCCTCACGCTCGCGCCCTCGATTCGCGGCATCGGCATCACGAACAATCCCGATCCCTACACCGGCACCGAGGTCGCGGTCGTGATCGACGGCGTCGTGCAAGGCACGCGACTGCTCGGCCTGTCGGATCAATTCGACATCGAGCGCATCGAAGTGCTGCGCGGCCCGCAGGGCACGCTGTTCGGCGCGAATACGCTCGGCGGCGTCGTCAACATCGTCTCGCGGCAGCCGACCGGCGAGCTCGGCGCCTACGGCAAGCTCACGATCGGCAACTACAACGAGCGCAATGCCGCGCTCGCCCTCAATTTCCCGATCGTGCAGGACGTGCTCGCGGGCAAGATCTCCGTCTCGCAGCGCCAGCGCGACGGCTTCTACACGAATCTGTTCGACGGCTCCGACCTGATGTGGATCGATTCCGCGAAGGTGCGCGGCCACCTGCTGTTCACGCCGACCGACGATCTGCGCGCGACTCTGATCGTCGGGCGCGACCGCGTGCGCAACGGGGCGGACATCGCGGCCAACATTTCTTCGCCCTCGGAGCTGTTCTGGCGTCCCGGCATCACGCAGGAAGTGAACTTCAATCAATACAGCGATTCGCCGCACATCAATCGCGCCGATCTCAATACCTATACGCTGAACGTCGACTGGAAGACCGCGCTCGGCCAGGTGACGGCGATCGCGAACTACACGGACTTCGACGCCTTCAACATTCAGGACGTCGATGCGACGCAGGAGTTCCTGATGAACGCCGGCCGCGATCTCGGCAGCCGCCAGTACTCGGGCGAGCTGCGCCTCGCGAGCGATCTCGGCGACAACGTCGAGCTGACGTTGGGCGCTTTCTTCATGGATCTGAACTACGACGTCAACACCATGTCGATGGTGCACGCGTTCTCGCCCGACATCATCACGGAGCAGGACGTCACCAGCGACGAGAAAAGCTCCGCATTGTTCGCGCAGTTGTATTGGGACGTGACGGACAAGCTGCGCCTCGGCGCGGGCTTTCGCATGACCCAGATCGAAACGGATCTGCAGTCGCTGAATCTCACGCACCAGAACCCGAACCTGCATCCCTACTATTACGAGCGCAACATCGCCGAATCGACGCTGATCGACAGCTTCGTCGCGAACGGCAGCGAGAAGTGGACCGAGCCCGGCGGCAAGCTGAGCGTCGACTATCGCATCACGCCGGACGTCATGCTGTACGCCTATTACGCGCGCGGCTTCAAGTCCGGCGGCTTCAACGGCCGCATCACCGATCCGCGCGATATCGGACCGTTCCAGCCCGAGTACATCGATACGGTCGAAGTCGGCATGCGCTCGGATTGGCTCGACCGCCGGCTGCGCGCGAACCTCGCCGTGTTCTACAGCGAGTGGGACGACATGCAGGTGCCGCAATCCGTGTTCCGCGGCGATCCGCCGGTCGCCTCCTCGACCATCTTGAATGCCGCCTCCGCAACGTCGAAAGGCGTCGAGCTCGAGCTGCAGGCGCTGCCGCTCGATGATCTGACGATCAGCGCGAGCGTCGGGTATCTGGATGCGAAATACGAAGACTTCGTCGATGCCGGCGTGGACTACTCCGGCCGACCGACGCCATACGCGCCGAAGTGGACCGGGTCGCTGACGGCCTCGTACGACATGCATATCGGAGCCGGCACGGTCACGCCTTCGGTGCAGTACTCGTACAACGGTGAGCGTTGGGCGGCGTTCACGCAGTTCCCGGCCGAGCATCTGGACAGCTACAACCTCGTGAACGCGAACGTCACGTTCGCGCCCGCGGGCAAGTCGTGGAAGGTCGCGCTGTGGGCGACGAACTTGTTCGACGAGGAGTATCTGTCGAGCTCGTTGACCGTGCCGCCGTTGTTCTCGTTCGCCTCGTTCGGAGCGCCGCGCCAGTACGGCGTCGATGTCACGTTCGATTTCTGATCGCGGCGCCGTGACGACGAAGCCACACATCGAGGCGCTGCGAGCGCAGCGCGCGGAGCTGATCGCTCCGCTCCTGCGCGAGCTCGAGCTGGACCCCGGCGTGATCAGCGCGATGGAGCTCGCGCCGGGAGGCAACTCGCGCGAGACGTGGATCATCACGCTCACAGCCGGCGCGGATTCTCGCAAGCTCGTATTCCGCTGCGATCCGGATCATTGGATTCGACCGCACGAGATGCGCCGCGAGATCGACGGCTTGAGACTCGCCGAGCGCGCGGGCGTGCCGGTGCCGAAGCTGTTGATGAGCTCCGATCAGCTCGATATCGGGCGTCCGTACGTGCTCACCGAGTACGTCGCCGGCACGAGCATTTCGCGCCGGATCCTGCGCGGCGATGAATTCGCGGCCGCGCGGCGGAGTTTCGCGACGGACTGCGGACGCATTCTCGCGAAGCTGCACGCCGCGACCGCGCTTGCGAAGGATTGGCCGCACGAGGATCCGCTGCTCGAGCTGGAGCGCTATCGAGTCGATGCGCGCTATCCGAGCCCGGTGTTTGCGGGATCGCTGCGCTGGCTTGCCTCGCATCGTCCGCAAGCGCCGCGCGAGTTGAGCCCGGTCCATCGCGATTTTCGTCTCGGCAACTTGATGATGGACGCAAGCGGCATCGTCGCGGTGCTCGATTGGGAAACGTGTCATCTCTCCGATCCGTACGAGGACCTCGCGTGGTTGTGTTCGCGCGCGTGGCGTTATGGCTCGGAGCATCCGGTCGGAGGCATTGGCGAGCTGCGCGAGCTGCTCGAGTCGTACGCGCGTCATCGCGGCGAAGACATCGACATGCAGCGCCTGCGCTGGTGGCAAGTGTTCGCCGCGACGCGCTGGGGCCTTGCGAGCGGCGCACGGCCGCGCGCGGGATCGGCGGGCGACGCGCTCGAAGAAGCGGCCATTGCCCGGCAGGTGTGTCGACAGGAGCAGTACGTGCTGCTCGAGCTGCGGGAGGCGCTGTGAGCGAGCGAGTGGAATCGATCGTCGAGCCGCCGTCGGCGGGCGAGCTCCTGGAGCTCGTCGCGACATTTCTCAGCGATGAGATCCGGCCGCTGATCCACGACGAGAAGTTGAGCTTCCGTGTGCGCGTCGCGGCGAACGTGCTGCAGATCGCGCGGCGCGAGTTCGCAGGGGCGGCCGCGCTCGTGCCCGACCGCGACGGTCATGCGATCACGGCGGAAATGCTGGCGAGCGCGGGATCGCTCGCGCATCTGACAGGCGAGCTGCTGGGCGGCAAACGCAGCATCGCGCAGCCGGAAGTGTTCGGCATGTTGCAACGGTACGTGGACGAGAAGCTGAAGATCGCGGCGCCAGCGGCGCTCGCGAGCAAGACCTGAGTGAAGGAGAGCAGCGAAGTGGAAGATTTTCGAGCGCTCGGCAAGCGGTTGTCGAACTGGGGGCGTTGGGGCGCCGACGATGAGAAGGGCACGACGAACTTCATCACGCGCGAGCGTATCGTCGCTGCGGCGAGCCTGATTCGCAGCGGGAAGGTGTTCGATCTGGGCGTGCCGTTCGGTCCCGACGGACCGCAAAGCGGCGCGGGCGGGCGCATCAATCCCATTCTGCTCGTCTCGGAAACGGGTCAGGACCAGGATCACTTTCCGGGCGCCTTTCATTACGCCGACGACTACATCTTCATGCCGCTGCAGGCCGCATCGCAGTGGGATGCGATCGCGCACGTGCACTACGACGGCAAGCTGTACAACGACTTCCCCGTCAGCACGATCTCACCGCACGGCGCGAAGCGCTGCTCGATCGAGAAGCAGGGCAAAGGCATCACCGGCCGCGGCGTGCTGCTCGATGTGGCACGCCACCGCGGCGTCGAATGGATGCAGATGGGCGAGGTGATCACGCCGGAGGAGCTCGATGCATGCGCTGCGAAGCAGGGTGTCGAGCTGCGCTCGGGCGACATCCTGCACATTCGCACCGGCTGGTGGAAAAAGTTCGTCGTCGAGAAAAACCGCGAAGCATGGCTGAAGGGCGAGCCGGGCATCGGGCTTGCGTGCTGCGAGTGGTTGAGCAGGCACGAGATCGCGGCGGTGTGCTGCGACAACATCGCCGTCGAGGCGCTGCCGGGCGAAACGGACAAGGAGATTCTTCCCGTGCACATGGTGCTGCTGCGCGACATGGGCATGACCCTCGGCGAGATCCTGAACTTCGAAGAGCTCGCCGACGACTGCGCGCGCGACGGCGTGTACGAGTTTTTTTTCTGCGGCCCTCCGATCAAGTTTCAGCGGGCGCTCGGCTCTCCGATCAATCCGCTCGCGATCAAGTAAGTGCGGTGACACACATGACTCAAGCGAATCAACCTTTGTCGATGGGGGCACGGCTGCGCCAGTCCACTGCGGTCATGGGCGATGCCGTCGTCGTGCGCAGCATCCGCGCGATCGATGATGTCAGCGAGATCACGTGGCCGGAGCTCGATCGCCGCTCGGATCGGATCGCGGCGGCGCTCTTGCGCATGGATGTGACGGCGCGTCCCGCGACGATCCTGCTGCTGACGCGCAACGCCGTCGATCACGCCGTGTATGCGTACGGCGCGTGGAAAGCAGGACAGACGGTGCTGTGCCTGTCGCCCGGCATGGGCTCGAACGAAGGCACGGCGATTCTCTCGCGCCTTGATCGCACGATTTCCGTCGGCGCGCAGGTTGCGTGGGATACGAGCGAACGTCTCGTGCCGCTCGCGGACGATGAGCCGACGCCGCAGCTCGAGGACCGCGTGCCGGCGCCGATGCTGCTCGTCGCGACGGGCGGCTCGACCGGCATTCCCAAGCTCGTCGATGTGCTGGGCGCGGGCCAGTTCGCGCCCGGCGCTTTTCTTGGCGGCTTGAACACGGCGCTGAAGCGCCGGCCGCGCGCGAAGGCGTTCATCATGACGCCGCTCAGCCACGGCGCGGGCGCGGCGACGGCGTACATGGCGATCTTCGAAGAATGCCAGGTGACCTCGCTCGAGAAATTCGATGCGGACACGGCGCTCTGGGCAATCGAGCGCTTCGAGCTCGAGCAGCTCACGACCGTGCCGACGATGATGCATCGCATGCTGCAGCGGCCCGGCTTCAAGCCCGAGCGCCTGAAGAGCATCCGCTCCGTCGTGCACACGGGCGGTCATGCCGATCCCAAGGACAAAGAAGCCTGGATGAACGCGATCGGGCCGGAAAAGATCGTCGAGGTGTGGGGCTCGAGCGAAAGCGTCGGGCACGCCTGCATCTCCGGCGAAGAATGGCTCAAGCACCGCGGCAGCGTCGGCAGGCCGGTGAACTGCCGGATGCGCATCGTCGACAGCGATGGCAAGGACGTGCCGACGGGCGCGATCGGCGAAATCTTCGTGCAGCCGCTGATCCCGAAAGTCGACTTGGAGCGCAAGTACTACGGCTCGACGCTGCGCATGAAATCGCTCGACGGCTACGTGAGCTTCGGCGATCTCGGCTACGTGGACGCGGACGGGTATCTGTACATCTCCGGCCGCACGGACGATCTCATCATCACCGGCGGCGCAAACGTGTATCCGGACGAGATCGAGATTCTGATCCGCCGCCTGCCGGGCGTTGCGGACTGTGTCGTCGTGCCGAAGCCGCATCCCGATCTGCATCAATCGGTGCATGCGGTCATCGCGATGGAGCCGGGCGCGCCGCCGATGAGCCTGGAAGTGTTGCGCGAGAAGCTCGCCGGACAACTGAGCGCGTACAAACTGCCGCGCAGCGTCGAGTATCGCGATGAGCTGCCGCGCACCGACGCCGGCAAGATCCGCCGCAGCAGCTATCGGCAGCCCGCGGACCAATGATCAAGGAAGACGAGCGGATGAATAGCGCAGCGACGGTCGGGAACCTGCATCCCGAAGACGACTACATGCATGCGGTGTCGGAGCATCCGTCCCACAACGAAAGCATGTTCTTCAATTTTTTCGACAGCGAGCAGGCGCTCGGCGGCTTCGTGCGCATCGGCAATCGGCCGAACGAAGGCGTCGCGGAAATGACGTTCTGTCTCTTCCTGCCAGGCGGCGAGCTGCTGATGCAATGGGCGAAGCCCGCGATTCCCAGCAACGACGCCTTCAGCGCGGCGGGTCTGAAGTTCCAGGTGCTCGAGCCCGGTCGGCGTCTGTCGATTTCGTACACCGGTGATGCCGTGCGCATCAAGAATCCGTTGGAGATGCGTGAGCCTGGCAAAGCGATGCGCGGCAATCCAGCGCTGCCGACGCGCTTGAAGCTCGACGTCGCGGGCGTCGGCCCGATGATCGGCGACCGCGAAGGCACTTCGCCCGACGCGGTGATCTTTCTCGACGGCGTCGGCCATTATCAGCAAGCGATTGCCGCGACCGGCGAGCTGAGCGTCGGCGAGGACGTGTGGACCGTGAATGCGAAGGGCGTGCGCGATCACTCATGGGGTCCGCGGTTGTGGCACAGCATTCTGCGCGATCGCTCGCTATGGATTTCGTTCGGCGAGGAGCTGACGTTGATCGCGTGCAAGACCTGGCTCGCCGGCACGGATTCCCCCTCCGTCGTCCCGACGAAAGTCGGGACGGCCATTGGCATCCAACCGACTGAGATTTCGGCTTGCGCCGCGATGACGGAGCGCGACGACACGGCGGATGAAATGGGTTGCGTCATCGAGCACGGCAAGGTCACGCCGCTGCGCTCGATCACGATGCGCACGCACTTCGCGCCGGATTCCTACTATCACGATCAAGTCGTGCTCGACGTGACCGATGTGAACGGACGCTCCTTCCATGTGCCCGGCACCGTGCTTGCTTACGTGCCGCTGCGCCATCGCAAGGAAGGGCAGGAAACCGTGTACCTCGGTCAGGCGATGACGCGCTTCGAGTGGAACGGCCGCCATACGATCGGGCTGTCCGAGTACTTCGATGCGGAGTCGACCGTACCGGCGCTCATCGAGCATTCCCGCCGCGGCGAATTCGTCACCGAGTGAATCGCAGCGATGGGCACTGAATCCACAACCGCCGCGCTCGATGAGCTCTTGTCCAAGCAGCGGCTCACCGAGCTCGTCGCCGCGTACAGCCGCGCGGCCGATCGCGCGGACGAGCCACTGCTCGCATCGCTGTTCCACCCCGGCGCGATCTGCGATTCCGGCGTCATTCGCGCCGAAGGCAGGGAGTTCGCACGACGCTTCGTCGCGTGGACGCACGAATACGCCGCGGCGCTCGCGCATTGCGTCTGCAGTTCCTGGTTCGAGCTGCGCGGCGACACCGCGATCGGCGAAACGTACGTGCTCGCGATGTGCCGTCTCAACGAGCGGCACGGAGCGGCGCAGTCGCTCGTCGCCGGCCGCTATCTGGACCGCTTCGCGCGTCGCGACGGCGAGTGGAAATTCACTGAGCGGCGCTTCGTCGTCGATTGCGTGCAAGCGCCGCACGAGCCGACGAGCGAGCGGGCGAGCGATGCGATGACCCCGCAGGCGGATGCGGCGCCCTTGCGCGGCGGATTCAAGCCCGCCGATCCGATCTTCGAATTCTGGACTGCGACGGAGGCCGCATGCCGCTGACCCCTGAAACCAAGCTGAGGATCTATCGGCACATGTATGCCGCCGAACGTTGGGAGGCGATGCTGCTGCGCTTGATCGAAGAAGGCGTCGTGTCCGGCATCTATCACGCGGGCCGCGGCCACGAAGGCTCCGAGGTAGGCGCCGTCACTGCGCTGCGCAAGGACGACTACTTGTTCTACGACCATCGCGGCTGCGGCCATTTGATCGCGAAGGGCGCGGACATGGTGGCGCTGTACGGTGATTTTCTCGGCAACGAGCTCGGCTCCACGCGCGGGCTCGGCGCCGGCATCGTGCATGTGTGCGATCCCGAGCACGGCATCATGGGTCAGAGCGGCACGCTCGGACGCGGCCAGCTGCTCGCGACAGGTGCGGCGCTGAGCGCGAAGCTGCGCGGCACCGATCAGGTGTCGATGCATTTCTTCGGCGACGGCTCCTCGAACCTCGGCACGTTTCACGAATCCGCGAATGTCGCGGGCGCGTGGAAGCTGCCGGTCATCTTCGTCGTTCAGAACAATGGCTGGGCCGTGAGCGTGCCGGTCGAATACTCGACGGCCGGCGGCGGCTTCGCGCGCCGTGCGGACGCATACGCGATGCCCGGCGTCGTCGTCGACGGCACCGATGCCTTCGCAGTCCATGAAGCTGCCGTCGCGGCGGTCGAGCGCGCACGGCGCGGCGAAGGCCCGACGTTGATCGAAGCGAAGCTCGCGCGCATGCGCGGCCACTTCGAAGGCGATCCGGACAACTATCGTGCGAAGCAGGCTCAGGGCGACAACGATCCGCTCGTGAAAACACGGCGCCGCCTGCTCGAGGAAGGCGTCGTCGATGAAACGTATCTGGGAAAGCTGGAGCTGGCCGTGAGGGAACAGGTTCAGGCGGCGGTCGACACCGCGCGGCAGGGCAAGATGCCCGAGCGCAAGCGAATCTTCGAAGGTCTGTATGTCTGAGCCCAATGCATCGGCAACCCGCACGCTGACGATCGGCGCGGCGATCCGCGAAGCGCTCGCGGAAGAAATGCGGCGCGATGAGCGCGTGTTCATCATGGGCGAGGACGTGGCGCAGTTCGGCGGCGTGTTCGGCGCGACGAAGGGCCTGTTCGAAGAGTTCGGTCCGAAGCGCATCTTCGATACGCCGATCTCCGAGATGTTCATCGTCGGCGGCGGCGTCGGCGCCGCGCTCACGGGGATGCGCCCCGTCGTGGAGCTGCAGTTCGCGGACTTCCTGTTCAATGCGGCCGACGAGATCGTGAGCAAGATGGGCAAGTGGCGCTACATGCACGGCGGGCGGCTCACGGTGCCGATGGTCGTACGCATGCCGGCCGGCGCGATGGGCGGCGTCGGGCCCGAGCACTCGCAGTGCCCCGAAGCGATGCTGCTGCAGGCGCCGGGCGTGTACATCGTGATTCCAAGCACGCCGCGCGATGCGAAGGGCCTCCTGAAGAGCTCGATCCGCGACGACAATCCCGTGTGCTTCTTCGAGCACAAGGGCATGTATCAAGTGTCCGGCGACGTGCCTTCAGGCGAATTCACGATTCCGCTCGGCGTCGCGGACGTGAAGCGCGCGGGCAGCGACGTATCCGTGATCTGCTGGGGCCGCATGGTGCACGTCGTGCTCAAGGCGGCGGCCGAAGCGGCGAAGCAAGGCATCGACACCGAAGTCGTCGATCTGCGCTGCCTGCGTCCCTTGGACAAGGACGCAATTCTCGCGACCGTCCGCAAGACCGGCCGGCTCGTGATCTGTCATGAAGCGCATCGCACCGGCGGCGCGGGCGCGGAGATCGCGGCGCTCGTCGCCGAAGAAGCGCTCGACGCATTGGCGGCACCGATTCGCAGAGTGTGCGGGCCGGATGCGCCGATTCCACAGAGTCAGCATCTGGAGCGGCTGTGGCTGCCGGGCACGAAAGATGTTCTGACCGCACTCCAAGAGATCGTGAAGTGACATGCATGCACTGACCTTGCCGAGATTGGGCCAGACGATGGAGACGGGCCGGATCGTCGAGTGGCTGCTCGACGAAGGCGCGGAATACGCCGAGGGCACGCCGGTGTATGCGATCGAGACGGACAAGACCGTGCTCGAAGTGCAGGCGACGCTGCCCGGCAGGCTGGTGAAGAAGCTCGCCGCGCCCGATGCGGAGCTGCCTGTCGGCGAGATGGTGGCGGTCGCTGCGGATCCGGGCGAGCAGATCGATGCAGCCGCGGTACAACGGTTCATTGCAGACAAGGGACGCGGCGCGCAAGAAGCGGCGGCATCGAGCGAGCCTGCCGCGAGCGAGCCGCAATCGTCGTCGAAGTCGGAAGCGCGTGCGCCGCGAGCGATGCCGAGAACGAAGAAGCTGGCGCTCGAGCTAGGCGTGGAGCTTGCGACCATCACGAATCCGACCGGCCCAGACGGATTGATCACGGAAGACGATGTGCGCCATCACGCGGCATCGCGCGCCGAACGCGCAGCGCGATCGAGCGCGGATCCGCAGCGCACAGCCGCGCGCGGGACTCGCCGCCAGCGCACTGCGATCGAGCAGACGATCGCGCGACAGATGACGCGCAGCTGGGCCGTGCCGCAGTTCAGCCAGGATGTGGAGATCGATGCGGAGCCGCTGATCGCGCGGCGCCAGCGCTTGCAGCGCGAAGGCATCGACGCTCCGTTCACGTCGCTGTTGCTCGATGCGCTCGTCAAGGCGCTCGACGCGGTGCCGGAGTGCAATGCGACGTTCGATGGCGAGGAGCTGCTTCAATTCGGCGAAGTCGATGCCGCTGTCGCGCTTGCGACGCCGCGCGGACTGCTCGTGCCGGTGTTGCGCGATTGCAGGCGCGACGACATCGCGGCGCGCAATCAGCGGCTCGGCGAGCTGATCGCGCGCGCGCGTGCAGGCACTTTGCGGCCGGAGGAGATGAGCGGCGGCACCGTCACGTTGTCGAATCTGGGCGCGAGCCGCGTGGAAACAGGCACGCCGATTCTCAATGCGCCGCAAGTCTGCCTCGTCTTCACGGGCGCGATCGTCGAAAAGCCGGTCGTGCGCAATGGTCAGCTCGCGATCGGCAAGCGCATGCATGTCGTCAGCGTGTACGACCATCGTGTGATCGACGGCGTTACGGGAGCGCGATTCGTCGACGCGCTGACGAACGCGCTCACCGCCAACTGATTGGAGGGCCGCTCATGGGCAAGCCGCTCGACAAAGCATCGCATCAAGCCTGGCTCGCGTTGACCGAGGAGCCGGTCATCGAGCCCGAGCTGCCGATCATCGACGCGCATCATCATTTGTGGCTGGACGGTTATGGCAAGCCAGTCCCGTGGCAGCCCGACTACTGGTACGACGAGCACGCGAAGGATCTTGGTTCCGGCCATGACATCCGCGCGACGATTTTCGTCGAGTGCGGCTACGGCTATCGGCCGGGCGGCTGGCCGGAGCTGCGGTGCGTCGGCGAAACGGAGCAGCTCGATCGCTACGGCCGTGAGTTTCGCGAGCGAACGGGGTCGGCGTGCCGCGCCGCGGCGGCGATCGTCGGCTTTGCGGACCTGCGCCTCGGCGCACAAGTCGACGCGGTGCTGGAGGCGCATCTGCAAGCCTCCGATCGTTTCCGCGGCATCCGGCAGATCGTGAATTGGGATCCGAGCGAGGCGGTTCGTTATCCGGGATTTCAGATCGGCCCCGGGTTGTTGCTGGATGAGCGCTTTCAAGCCGGATTCGCATGCCTCGCCCGCTACGGCTTGTCGTTCGATGCGTGGTTGTTTCATCCGCAGCTGCCCGAGCTCATCACGCTCGCACAACGCTTCCCGGACACGACGATCGTGCTCGATCATGCCGGCCGGCCCGTCGGCATCGGGCCGTACGCCGGGAAGCGTGAGGAAGTGCTGCGCCAATGGCGCGAGCACATCACGGCGCTCGCGCGGCTGCCGAACGTGTTCGTGAAGATCGGCGGCTTGAACATGGAGCATGCCGGGCTGCATTGGCACGAGCGGCCCAAGCCGCCGACCTCGGATGAGCTGCTCGCTGCGAACGCCGCGTATATCGATCATGTCATTGCGCAGTTCGGCCCCGAGCGCTGCATGTTCGAAAGCAATTTTCCGGTGGACAAGGTGTCGTGTTCCTATCGCACCGTATGGAACATGTATAAGAAGGCGACGCGCGCGCTCACGCCGTCCGAGCGATCGGCCATCTTTCACGACACTGCGCAGCGCGTGTACAGGCTTACGCCCGCGAGCCAGGGTTGATCGTGGAACTCACGGGCAAAGTCGTGCTCGTCACGGGCGCATCGAGCGGCCTGGGGCGGCATTTCGCAACCGTGCTCGCGGGACGCGGCGCGAGCCTCATCGTCGCTGCGCGCCGTGCAGCGCTGCTCGATGCGCTGGTGAATGAGATTCGCGCGAGCGGCGGCAAGGCCGCGCCGCTCGTTCTGGACGTCACGGGGGCAAGCGAATCGATCGCGAGCGCCGTGGCGAGCGCGTGGGAGTGCTTCGGGCGCATCGACGTTCTCATCAACAACTCCGGCGTCGTCGTGAACAAGCCCGTGCTCGATCAGACCGAGGCCGATTGGGACCGCGTCATCGACACGAATCTGCGCGGCGCGTTCTTCATGAGCACTGCGGTCGCGCGGCGCATGCGCGATGCGGGGCAGGGCGGTTGCATCGTGAACATCGCCTCGATTCTCGGCTTGCGACAGGCCGGCTTGGTCGCGCCGTACGCGGTGTCGAAGGCGGGGTTGATTCAACTCACGAAGTCCATGGCCTTGGAGCTTGCGCGCCATTCGATTCGCGTGAACGCGATCGCGCCGGGATATGTCGCGAGCGAGCTCAATGCCGATTTCTTCGCAACCGACGCGGGGCAAGCGCTCGTCCGGCGCATTCCGGCGCGTCGGCTCGGGCAGCCGGGCGATCTGGATGGCGCATTGCTGCTGTTGTGCTCCGATGCGTCGCGGCATATGACGGGCAGCATCATCACCGTGGACGGCGGTCATCTGGTGAGCACGCTATGAGCGCGGCACCGGATGCTCGCATGAACGCGCGCTTCGACGAGTCCGCGCTGGAGCGTTACTTGACCGAACATCTGCCCGGCTTTCGCGGGCCGATGACGGTCGTGCAGTTCAGCGGCGGCCAATCGAATCCCTCGTACTTGCTGACGACGCCAGAGCGCCGCTTCGTCCTGCGGCGCAAGCCGCCTGGACAGCTGCTGCCTTCGGCGCATGCGGTCGATCGCGAATTCGCCGTGACGTTCGCCTTGTCGAAATCCTCGAACGTGCCGGTCGCGCGTCCGCATTTGTTGGTCACGGATGCCTCGATCATCGGCACGGAGTTCTATGTGATGGATTACATCGAGGGCCGCGTGTTCTGGGACACGTCGTTTCCGGAAGTCTCGCGCGAGGAACGTCCGCGATACTTCGATGCAATGAATGCGGTGCTCGCGGAGCTGCACACGGTCGATCCCGTTGCGGCGGGCTTGAGCAGCTTTGGCCGGTCCGAGGGATATCTTGCGCGGCAGCTCGCACGCTGGTCGCGTCAGTACGCGCAGGACAGCGACGTCGCGGGGCGCGTGCCGGCGATGGAGTCCATGTTCGAATGGCTCGGCAAGCATCTGCCCTCGGCGGAGGATGCGGCGATCGTGCATGGCGATTTCCGCTGCGACAACCTGATCTTTCATCCGACCGAGCCGCGCGTGCTGGCGGTCATCGATTGGGAGTTGTCGACGCTCGGCCATCCGCTCGCCGATTTCGCGTATCACTTGATGATGTATCGCATGCCGACCCTCGCGTTCCCCGGATTGCGCGATGTCGATCTTGCAGCGCTGAACATACCGTCTGAGCACTCATATATAGACGCGTACCGGCGGCGCACGGGCGTGGACGTCGATGTGTCCCTCGAGCCATACATCGCGTTCAGCCTGCTGCGGCTCGCGGGAATCTTTCATGGCATTCGGGGCCGAATGAAGCGCGGAACGGCGGCAAGCGCGCGGGCGGCGGATTATGCGCGGCACGTCGAGGCGGTGGCCGAGCTGGCGCTGCAGATCACCTCTCCCGCAGGAACAGGTCGCGCGAAGCGCGGGTGAGGGAGGGCGCGCGCGAGCACGCTTCTTCAGAAACGCACTTCGTGCGTTCTCCCTCACCCCGACCCTCTCCCTTCGGGACAGGGAGGCGCTGTTCACTTGCCCTCTTGATACATGGCCTGCACGAGCGCCGAAGCCTACAGTCGATCAAAACGCGGTGCGCCGCGAAAGAATTAGAAGCAGCTCAGGCGGACGAGCAATGGCCAAGAACATCGTGTTCGTGTTCCACGGCATCGGCCAATATCAAGACGGCTGGATGGACCTCGAGTCCTGCGCCGTCCCGATACTCAAGGCCGCCGCGAAGGATTACCCATTCTTCGCCGGCAAGTCGCTCGACACCTTCACCGAGTTCGTGCCGATTCTCTACGACGATGTGTTCGAACGGATCCTCAAGCATTGGCAGGATCTCGCGAAGGGCCTGAAAGGCGCCGTCCCCGTGCTGCCCGCATTCGCGGAAGAAGTGATCGGGCTCATGGAACAGGCAGGCGAGGACAAGTGGTCGCTCAAGACCGGCGCGGATGTTGCGCTGTACTGGGGGTTCAAGCTGTTTCAACAGCGCGTCGTGCTGCGAGTTCTCGCGCAGATCACGGCGAAGATCGCGAGCACGATCACGGCGGCCGATCAAACACCTCACTACCACATCCTTGCGCATTCGATGGGAACGGCTGTGGCGCACGATGCCTTGCACCACCTCGGCACCGAGGCGTGGCTGACCGCGATTCAAAACGCGCCGCTCGACGACGAGGACGGCGAAGCAGCAGGGAAGGATCGCGCCGCATACCTTACGAGCCACGCGCGCCTGCGGGAAGCAACGCACCGGCACAATCCATTCAGCCCGGAGGTGTTCGCATTCCAGTCGGTCACGATGTTGTCGAACGTAACCGGATTGATTCACGGCGCCGAAAGTCCCTATCACTCCATCGTCCGTCCGGGCACGCCCGGCGATTCGGGCGCATTCACGAACGTCTATCTCAACGTCAATCACGCGTTCGATCCAATCTCGATCGTCGGCAAGTTTCGAATGCCCGCGGGTTGGGTCATGGGCGGGAATGGGATCGACATCTCGCTCAAGCACGTCATCGACAAGATCGAGCACATTCACGATGCGGCCCACTACGTCCGCCACCCGGACGTGCATTTGCGGCTGCTTGCGCAGTACGTCGATCAATACGTCCCGTCCGATGACGACGTGAAGAAGGTTGCCAACTTCGACGCGAAGTTCAGTATCGACAAGCTCGATCAACGAGCGACGCAAGCGCTGGCCGCCCTCGCGAGTGGCGACACGGGTCCATTGGCGCAGTTGGTCACGCGCCTGCGTGGCCTGACCGGACTGCTCGAGGAGCGGCCATGATGTCCTATCGAAGCTTCGTGCTCGTGGGCCTGATGCTTGGCATGGGCATCGCAAATCTCGCGCGTGCGCAGAGCGACGCCGCTATCGTTTGTGGGAAGACGTTGAGCGCGCCGGGAACTTTGAGCTGGCTGAGCTACCTGCAGCGGGCAGCCGATCCGACGCAGCAGGTCGATCATGATGCGCTCGCTGCAATGGTGCACGCGCGATCGATCAGCTGGCCGACGGAGATCAGGCACTCCGTTGCCGGCGCTCTGCAGGACTTCAAGAGCGGTGACATGCCGGCCACCGCGCTTCGGATCACCAAGACCGCGAGCCTGCCCGTACGACAGATGGGCTTTCAGAACACCGCGTACGTGATCGAGCTCCCTCCTGATGCGACGGCAAGGCCATGCGCCAATGCCGCCGAAGCCGCTGCACGAATCGATGCGGCGTATGTGATCGTACTGATGGAGCGAGCGCAGGCGGCGGCGATCCAGCATCGAATGAAGCTTGCGGCCGACGAGATCGGCGAACTCGAGCAGCAGTACGACCGATATCTCTTCGAAGGCTTTCCGATGTTCCCATGGGAAGCGTGGCTGAACGGCAAGTTTCTCGCCTCGAATCGCATCGCCCGCGGACCGCCCCGCAACTCCATCGTCTTCCTGCATCCCGCCGCGGGCGTCGTCGGCAGCGTCGAATCCGGGACGCAGTCGGATGTGGATGGAACGCTTGGAGTGGAGGCGCTCGGTTGGATTCGCTATGACGACAGTCACCGGAACTGGTACGGCGTCTCGCTGCTCGCGACGTTTCCGACGGATCGCGAGCCGGGCTACGGCGTCGCGTTCAATTACAACATCTATAAAGTCGGCGCGACGTGGCACGACGACAAGGGCATGGGCCACGACGGCTGGGCGCTTTACCTCGGCATGGACTTCCTGCAGTTCGTGAACGAGAAGTATCGGACCTACGACGCCTATCGCGAGAAGGTCACCAAGGGATTGAGCGAATTGGGCCAGTAATGCGAGCGGCCCCGGGTGGATCGCGAAACCGAGCCCGCCACAAGTAAACGACGCTAGCGTTTCTGATACGGATGGAAGATGTAGTCCTTGTTCTTCACGGCCGAGTGGCACGCGTGGCCGCAGTCCGACACGCCGCTCGGGTCCACGGAGAACGTATCGCTCGGCGCGTCGTAGTTGAAGAGCGCATAACCCCAACCGCCGCTCTGCGCAAAGCGCTTGCTGTCTTTCTCGATGACGAACGCCTGTGAGAAGACGTCCGGCACATCGACGACGAATGGCGCCTCCGTGCTCCTCTTAGGCTTCCATTGCAGCTTCGCGATCTTCGAGCCGTCGGGGAACGGCTGGCCGTTGCCGGGCACGCCGGCTTTGTACGCCTTGATCATGATGGGATTGGCGACGATGACTTTGAGCACCTCGTCGGTGCGCGCGGAGGAAACGACCGCCCAGTCCTCGTAGCCTTTGAAATCCGCGAAGGCAATCCCGCTCGGCGACTTGAGCGAATACTTGTCTGCTGCGCGCTTCTGTTGCGCGCTCTTGTCTTGCGTACTCTTATCTTGTGCGCTCTGTGCGCGAATGGGCGAGCCGGCCAGCGCGGCGAGCACCGCCGAGATTCCGATCGCGAGCTTGATAGTGCGTTGCATGATGATTCCTCGATCGATGGCGAAGGGGTATTGGTGCGGTGCTCACTACACCATCGTCTAATCGCTGCGTGCCGCAGCTCTTGATGTGATCGCTCTGTGCCAGGCATTCATCCTTCGTACCGCGGGAAGTGCTCGCGAAAGAAGGTCAGCGGCGTCTGCGAAGGGCGACCTCTTCTTCCAGCTTGCAATGCTCGAGGAAGCGCTCGTCGCGCGACACCACGATGACCGCGCCGCGAAATCGACTCACGACAGTTTCGAGGAACTCGATGTTGCGCAGATCCAGGTTGTTCGTCGGCTCGGTATTCACGCGATTTCGATTTCACCGTTCCGAAAGATCACCTGTTCATGCGCGGCGATAGCCGCGATAACGCGCAGGACAGTCGGTTCCCGAAGGTTGGGTTCGTGCCGCGCGCCAACGTCGTTGGCGTGCATGTCAGGACGTTCGCGCTATCGTCGAGCCCTTAGAGGGCGATACGTGTGACCGCGGCCTCGCCAAATCAACATTCAAACCAGGCGATGAGACCACGGTGCTAGGTCATCTGGACCCGTCCAATGCCATCATCTCGCCGGAGTACTTCGTCACCCCGACGGGGCAGCGGTACGAGATGGGGTTCTACCCGCAGCGAATGAATCGTTGAGGGTCCGGCGTCAATTTCGATTGCACGTGAAGGCGCGAGATCTGCGTCGCGTGCCCTTGCCGACGATGTGTTGACGAACGAAGGCGCGCCTTCCCACAGTGCCGCGCTCGGTCGGAGCATGCACGTCCGCGGAAAGGGCTGCAGATACTCGCTGAAGAGGGCAGCGTCACTCTGTCTCGGCTTTTCGCTGACCGGGAGCCGCACCGATAACGCAGGTGCCCTCGAGCCGGGACCGATCTCGCAAACCGCGCACTCGCAAGCTACGATCGTTCGCCAGCGCAAACAACACACCTATTTCGACAATGCGCTCGGGCAAAGGGACCTATGCAAAGCTTTTTCGGAGCGCGGGCCGCTGCGACCCTGATCGTGTTATGTCTCGCCGGCTGCGGGGGCGGCGGGGGTGGGGCGAACCCGAGTGGCAATGGCGGCGCGCCCGTCCAAGTCAATCTCTCCCTGCAGGCAAATCCGCTTTCGGTGGCCGCCGGCGAATCGACAACACTGACTTGGTCAGCCACGTCGGCCAATACCTGTTCAGCGTCGGGCGGTTGGTCGGGGCCGCGCGCCACCTCGGGTTCTGAAACCATCGCCAACGTTCGTGTCACGACCACCTATGAGCTCACTTGCTCCAATGCCGCCGGACAACAGTCGCGGTCGGTGCAAGTCAGCGTCGCGCTGCCTTCGATCCCCGTCATTACGATGACCAGCACGCCGGCGCTAGGCGAGCGCGGCACCGATCTCACGATCAATTGGACGACGACAGGAGCGACCAGCTGTTATTCCGAGTGGCCACCCCTCTACACCGACCGGCCTCTTCAAGGCAGTGCCGTCTACAGTGTGCATCCGACCTTTTCGGGCACACAGGTCTACCTGCGGATGTCTTGCTACGGACCCGGCGGCAGCGCCAGTGAAACACTCGTCGTGCCGATCAGAACGCTTGCCGGCGAGTTGCAAGGGCCGGCCGGGGTCTTTGCCGATTCCGACGTCAACGACCCCACGGCTCCTTATTCTTCCAACGATACGCGGCCCATTGCCGTGCCGCCTTTCGGCCTGATTCCCGGCTATGTGAACGTTGCTGGCCAAGGCCCGGCGGGGCGCTCATTCGCGACCGGCGATCAATGGGACTATTTCCTGGTCACGGATCTCTCCCCTCGCCAGATCGCTCGTCTGATCCTGCCGACTCATGACGCGAGCAAGCCCGCCTCGGAGCGCGACGATGCGGATCTGTACCTCTACAACCGCTACGACGGCACGCTGATCGATGCCTCGATCGGAACCGGTCCCGAGGAAATGCTCGAGTTCCCGAGCAATGACAACACCTTCGTCATCGCCGTGAAGGCCGAGCGCGGCGGCTTCAATTATCTGTTGTCGCTGGAAGATGCGCCTCTCACGTCCGCGACGAGCAGTCATCGACTGAGCACCGAGTTCGTGCCAGGCGAGGCGATCGTCACTCTTGTGGCCGAGAGCGCGACGGGATCGCGCAATTCACAACCGAAGAGCGTCGCCGGCATGAGCGCGCTGCGCGCGAAAGCAGGCGGCGCTGGTCGCCCCATGCTGATGGAATTCTCCACCGATGCGCCGAGCGGCACGGCGACGATGCAAAAGCAAACGCGCCCACACTTCGGTCAGAATGCTGAAGCTCAGCTCACTCAGGCGATGCGCAGGAAGCTCGCGACGTTGCGGGAAGTGAAGCGCTTGTCCGAGCTCGACGGCGTACGCAGCGCATCTGTCAATCGAATCGTGCATGCGCAACTCGCGCCGACGGATCCCTTGTATGCTCGGCAACGCTGGCATTACGAGTCCATCTCGTTGCCTGCGGCTTGGGACATCACGACCGGCGCGAGCAACGTGATCGTCGCAGTCATCGACTCGGGCACCGTCCCCGATCATCCCGATTTGCAATCGAAGTTCGTCGATGGTTACGACATGGTCGACATGGACACCGATTTCACGGACCCGGGATATGCGGCAGGCGCAGTGCGCGTGTACCACGGCACTCACGTAATGGGAACGATCGGTGCCGTTGCGAACAATGGCAATGGAGGATCAGGGATTGCATGGGGCAGCCGCATCATGCCGATCCGTGCGCTCGCCGGCCGCACTGGAACTTCATACGACATGATGCAGGCCGTCAGGTACGCCGCGGGTATGCCTAACGACTCCGGCAGGGCGCCATCGCGACCTGCCGATATCATCAATCTCAGCCTGGGATCTGCGGGTGTTTGCACGCCTGAGGAAGCGGCGTTGTTCTCGGTGGTTGCCGCGCGCGGCATCGCGGTCGTTGCTGCGGCGGGCAACGAGCGTTCTAATGCTGAGTTCTCACCCGCTGCCTGTCCTACAGTATTCGGCGTGGCCGC
>Ga0164243_10004139_pt1 | contig 22840 bp, 17 predicted proteins | sample OricompcompostOP_FD_108781 | JGI IMG/M metagenome (GOLD analysis project Ga0164243, IMG submission 108781) | Organic Plus compost microbial communities from Emeryville, California, USA - Original compost - Organic plus compost (OP) | ecosystem: Engineered > Solid waste > Mixed feedstock >...
CTGCCCCGGCTGTACCCGGTCCGTCGCTGCTGAAGGTGCACGACGTGAAGCCGACGGCGCCCGCCGCAAGGGATCCTCCGAGAAACAGCCGACGCGAGAACGTGCGGGTTGCGGTCATCAGTCCTCCTGAGCTCTCGCCGGGCGCGCGGGGTCGCGAACGGCGGTTGGTTGGTGGTGATCTTCGAGGTCCTGACGGACCCGGTCGTCAGCGGTGATCTCGATCAGCGGGCCACGGCCGATGGTCGTGGGTCGACGCACGAGGGGAAGTGGATCACCGTGTGTCGGCATCACCGCCGAGAGCAGCGCCCTGGTGTAGGGATGGCCGGGCCGGGTGAACAGCTCGGCGGTGGGAGCGGTCTCGACGATCAGGCCGTCGGCCATCACCACGATGCGGTCACAGAGCCGCTGGGCAACCGCCAGGTTGTGGGTGACGAACAGCAGTGACAACCCCAGGCGTTCGCGCAGGCCGGAGAGCAGGTCGAGGATCTCTGCCTGGATCGACACGTCCAGTGCCGAGGTCGGCTCGTCACAGACCAGTACGGCCGGGTCGAGCGCCAGCGCCCGAGCGATCGCCACCCGCTGTTGCTGGCCGCCGGAGAGTTGCCGCGGGTAGTGCTCCTGGAGATCCGCGGGGATGCCGACCAGATCCAGCAGTTCGCGGGCCCGTTCGGTCCGCCCGCGGGGACCGGTGACCCGATGCAGGCGGAGCGGCTCGGCCACGTTGGCGATCACCGACAGATGGGGCAGCAGCGACCCGTACGGATTCTGGAAGACCATCTGGACCGATCGGCGGAACTCCCGCATCGTCGAACTGCCGGCGGAGAGCAGGTCCCGACCTCGATAACACACGGTTCCCGATGTCGCGTCGATCAGTCCCATCAACAACCGCGCCAATGTCGACTTACCGCTACCGGACTGTCCGACGACGGCAACCGCTTCGTCCTTGCGGATGTCGAGATCGACATCGATGACGGCATGGACGTCGCCGCCGGAGGTGGAAAAGATCTTGTTCAGCCCTGATGCGGCGATCAGCGGGGTTGGTGCGGACGCCACGTCCGAGCCGTCGGACGCCCGGGCAGCGGTCTCGTCCCCGGACCCGGTTGCGGCGTCGAAGTCGATGGCCGACTCGATCAGGTGGCGGGAGTACGGCTCCGTCGCCTCGTCACCGAAGGTGGCCATCCGTCCTGTCTCGACGACCCGACCGTGCCGCAGTACGAGGACGTCGTCGCAGGTGTACCGGGCGACCCCGAGATCGTGGGTGATCATGAGTATTGCCAGCCCGTCGCTCCGCAGGTCCTTCAGCAGGTCGAGCACCTGACGCTGAACCGTCACGTCGAGGGCGGTTGTGGGTTCGTCGGCGATCAGCAATGCAGGCCGGGTGACGATGGCCATCGCGATCATGGCTCGTTGCAGCATGCCGCCGGAGAATTGGAACGGGTACATCCGGATGCGTTTGTCGGGCTCGGGGATGCCGACCCGATCCATCGCCTCAACGGCCCACCGAAGAGCGTCCTTGCGCCGACACAGCTTGTGCCAGAGAAGATGCTCGGTGAGCTGACGTTTCAGCGTCAAGGTCGGATTGAAGGCCTCCATGGCGTTCTGGAAGACCATTCCGATCCGGCGACCACGCAGTGACCTGAGCTCCTCCTCGGGCATCGTGATCAGATCGCGTCCCTCGAACACGGCTTCGCCGGCGACCCGAGCGCTGGGCGGCAGAAGGCCGATCGCGGCCCGGGTTCCGACTGTCTTGCCCGAACCGGATTCGCCGACCAGCGCCAGCGCGCCGGCCGGCGGCAGGTCAAGATTCAGTCCGTCCACCGCAGGCGGAATATCAGAACGCCCCGCCGGAAAGCTGACCCGGAGGTCGCGGATCGAGAGCAGCGGCTGCTCCGGCTGAAGCTCGGCCGGCTCGTCGAGTCGGGACATCGGGGCGGTCATCGGCCCTGCTCGCGAGTGTCGAAGGCATCGCGCAGGCCGTCACCGACGAACGTGAATGCCAGCAGGGTGAGACCGAACAACAGCAGTGGCCAGACGATGAGGTAAGGCTTGCCCAGCACGTAGTGATAGCCGTCGATGATCATGCCGCCCCAGGAGGGCGTCGGCGGGGCGACGCCCAATCCGAGGATCGAGAGCCCGGCCTCGGCGGCGACCGCAGCGGGGATGCCGAAACTGGTCGCAACCAGCAACGGTCCCAGGGCGTTCGGAAGGATGTAGCGCAGCGTGATCGTCAGACCACTCGCACCCATCGACCGGCCGGCTTCGACATAGGGCAGGTTCTTGATCCTGAGTGTCTGCGCCCTGGCCAACCGCGCCTGGCCGACCCAGGACCCGATGGCGATGGCCATGATCACGGCGCCGGTCGAGCGGCCCATCACCACGACAAGGATCACGGTCAGCAGGTAGCTGGGGAAGGCGTACATGATGTCGGTGAAGGCCATCAGCGACTCATCGACGCGGCCGCCGAGGTAGCCGGCCGTCATCCCGACGACGATCGCGAGCGCCAGAGCGATGAGTTCCGCGCCGAAGCCGACGGTCAGCGCGGTACGCAGGCTCACGATCAGACGTGACAGCACGTCCCGGCCGAGCATGTCGGTGCCCAGCGGATGACGGGGGTCGGCGAAGCTCGGCTCGAATCGGTGCAGCAGGTCCTGTTCGGTCGGATCGTAGGGGGCCAGCACCGGCGCCAGGACAGCGGTCAGGACCAGGATGACGACGAAGATCAGGCTGGCGAGCGCGATCCTGTTGTTGGTGAACCGTGTCCACCTGCGGGCCAGTTCGCTGCGGGGCCGGCTATGCGCCGTCCGGGCGCCGGCCTGGCCGTCCAGCACGGCGGCGGCGTCGCTCTCAGCCATGGTCGGCGGCCCTTTCCAGTCCGGCCCTTTCCAGTCCGGCCCTTTCCAATCTGGCCCTGGCCTGTCTGCGCACACGGAACGATGCGCTGGGAGTCTGATACCGGATGCGTGGATCCAACAGTCGGTAACTCAGGTCGACCAAGAGGTTCACGACCATCAGCAGTGCAGCGAAGAACAAGGTTGCACCCATCATGAGTGGGAGGTCACGAGTCCGCGCGGCCACCGAGAAGAACAGGCCGAGACCGGGGATTCCCATCAGTGCCTCGATGAAGACGGTTCCGGTGGCCATCGCCGCGAACATCGGCCCCGCCACGGTCACCACCGGGATGAGTGAGTTGCGGAGTACGTGGCCGATCCACACGGTCTGCTTCGTCGCACCCTTCGCATAGGCGGCCACCACGTATTCCTCGCCCAGGGACTCCAGCACCGACGACCTGACGAAGCGAGCCATCCGGGCGACATGCTCAAGACCGAGGGCCAATACCGGGATCACGGCGTACTGCGGTCCGTTCCAGCCGCCGGTCGGCAACCATCTCAGCCAGGAGGCGAAGATCAGGATCAGTACGAGTGCGAACAGGTAACCGGGCAGTGCCGTCAGCACGGTGAAGAGGAACATCGGCCCGTAGTCGAGGACACGGTTCTGCTTCACGGCGGCGAGAAGGCCGGTCGGGATCGCGATGGCCACGGTGATGATCATCGCCAGGAAGGCGATGGTCAACGACACCGGGAAGCCTTGTTCGATGATCTCGTTGACGGTGAGCTGAGGATACTTGTAGCTGGCGGGCATGTTCCAGGTTGCCGCGCCCTTCATGAAGTCGAGGTAGGTCTGCCACGCCGGCTGGTCCTCGTGGCCGCCGGGACCGACCGCCGCACCGCCCTGCACCGACGAGCCGCCAAGACCGGACCCGACATCGGTGCCCTGAAGATCGCTGTAGGAACCGGGGACCAGTTCCATCAGGATGAACGTGATGATCGAAACGGCGATCAACGACACGATCAATCGGACCAGGCGGCCGGCCAGGTAGCGGAGCATCAGCCGACCCGAGTCCTCGCGGAGCCGGCGCGCCGAGGTCGACGGCGGGGGCGACCCGCACCACGCCCGGTCGGCAGCGACCGCGGCCGGCTCACGATGATCATGATCATGCTCCCAAGGAATTGCTCGACCGTCGGGATCCTAGGCTGCTGGTCTAGGCCAGGTCAAGAGATCCAGCGGCTGCTGCAGTTGCTTCGCTGCCGGGACGCCGACGTGAACGCTCGAGGGTGGCTACCCGGCCGGCTTGGCGGTGCGGTCGATACGCTGGCCGGGTGATGGACGCGACGGCGGAAGATCTGGAATTGGCGGCCGGACTTGTCCGGCAGGCGGGGGAGTTGGCCGCCGCGATGCTGGCCGACGGTTTGGAGACCCGGCACAAGACGTCGATCTCCGATGTGGTCTCCGATGCCGACCATGCGGCCGAGGAGTTGATCACGAAGCGGTTGATCAGCGAGCGGCCCGACGACGGTCTGGTCGGCGAAGAGGGCGCCCGGCGGGAGGCGGCCGGCGCGAGCGGACGTACCTGGTACATCGATCCCGTCGACGGCACGTACAACTTCCTGTCCAAGCTGCCCATCTGGTGCTCTGCGGTTGGCCTGACCGACGCCGACGGCATGGTGCTGGGCGCGGTCTACCATCCCGTCGCGGACGAACTGTGGGTGGGCGGGCGGGGCGCCCGGACCACCTGCAACGGAGTTCCGGTGGAGCCACTCACCGACGCCGGTCTGGCTGACATCTCTATCGGTAGCTACCTGCCCCCGGCGCAACTGGCACCGAACGAGACCGACAGCATCCGCCCGCTGCTCACCGCGATCTCCCGGGCCGCGACCGTCCGGGTGATCGGATCCGGCTCTATCGAGCTGGCCTCGGTCGCCTCCGGCCGGATCGGGGCCTCACTGCATGCCAACACGCTGCCCTGGGACTGGATCCCGGGCGCTGCCCTGGTAGAGGCCGCAGGCGGTCGGACACGGGTGATCGAACACGGCGGGCAGCGCTGGCACGTCGCCGGGAACCGGCAGGCTGTGGCCGAGATTTCCTCAGCCCTGCAGGAAAGCTGAGCCGGCCGCGCCGTCCAGTTGGACGCTGAAACGATTCACGGTCGCTGGATGGCACTTTCGTGTTACAGCTAATGCACGAACGTGAGAGATAACAGTTCAAATGAAGCACTAGCGTGCAACGATGTTCCCGGTTACGCTCCGAGGAACCTCGGGCGGCAGGCCGGGGGATTGCCCGGTGCAACGGCGATATGGGGAGGGTTATGGCGGCGATCGAAGCCGGCGTTGAACAACGCCCGGCGGCTGGTGCGGTCCCGGTCCTGAAAAGGATCTGGCGCAGCTACGTGTTGCGGCGCGTTCTGCGGGCGATCTTCGTGATCTGGGTGATCGCGACCGCGGTCTTCTTCCTGGTGCGGCTGTTGCCGGGCAACCCGGTGACGTCCTACATCAACCAGCAGGTCACCCAGTACGGCGCGACCTACGCCGATGCCGAGAAGAGCGCCGCGGCCTACTTCAGCTTCGATCCCGGAACGCCGTTGATCCAGCAGTACTTCGAATACCTGTGGGGTCTGTGCCGGCTCGACCTCGGCATGTCGATCAACAACCGCGGTATGCCGGTGGCGACGCTGATCGCGCAGTACCTGCCCTGGACCCTGTTCAGCGTCGGCATCGGGATCGGCATCGCGATCATCATCGGCCTGGGGTTGGGCATGGTGATGGCGTATCGACGCGGCGGTGTGATCGATCACTCGGTGACCGCGATAGGCAGCTTCCTGCACGCGATCCCCAATTACCTGCTGGCCATCATCATCGTCGTGATCGGCGGTGCCTGGCTCGGGCTGTTCAACATCGCCACGATGCGCGGCACGGTGTCACCCGGTGTCACGCTCCAGAACTATGGCCTGGCCTACTTCTCCGACATCTTCTACCACGCGTCGTTGCCGATCCTGACCTACACGCTGACCACGGTGGGCACCTGGGCGCTGGTGATGAAATCCTCGACAACCCAGATCCTCGGTGAGGATTACGTCACGGTTGCTCGGGCCCGCGGCCTGTCCGACCTGCGGATCCGCACCAACTACGTCGGTCGGAACGCTATCCTCCCGCTGGTCGCACAGATCGCCACGACGGCGGGCTTCGTTGTCGGTGGCGCGATCTTCGTAGAGCAGACCTTCAAGTACGACGGCATCGGCACGCTCCTCTACAAATCGCTGGGCAGCCGCGACTACACCGTGTTGGAAGGGATCCTGCTGGTCCTGACCGCGACCGTCGTGTTCGCCAACCTGATCGCCGACCTGGTCTACAGCGTGCTCGATCCCAGGATCCGTACCGGCGAGGGAGAGGACTGAGATGGCTCAAGCAACCGTCGAGAGCGCCCAGCTGGAGACCAGCGTCGGACCGAGCGTCCGGAGCGTCCGCGGCGCCGGCCTGCTCTCCCAGCTGACCCGCAGTCCCTCAGGCTTCGCCGGACTGATCGTCGTTCTGATCATCGTCGGGGTGTCCTTGATCGCGCCGCTCGTGGTCAAGGCGCCGGCGTCCAACGTCCAGCTGATCTGGCAGGCTCCCAGCTCCGCACACCTGCTGGGTACCAACGGCTCCGGCCAGGACATCCTGAAGATGATCCTCCGCGGCGGCCGTACGGTGATCTTCGTCGGTTTCGGTGCAGCTCTGCTGACGACGGCGATCGCAGTCACGGTCGGATCACTGGCCGCCTACTTCCGCGGCCGGTTCGACGCGATCATGTTGCAGATCACCGACATTGTGATGACCATCCCGCAGATCGTTCTGCTGGCGGTCATGGGTGCCTTTTTCGAGCTCAACTCTCCCTTTGCGCTCGCGGCTCTGATCGGTGTGCTCAGCTGGCCGATCCTGATGCGCTCGGTCCGGGCGCAGGTGTTGTCGCTGAAGGAGCGCGAATTCGTCGAGGCGGCCCGGTTGCTGGACCTGGGCACGATGCGCATCGTCTTTGTGGAGATCGTGCCGAACATGGCCAGCTTCATCATGATCAATTTCATCATCGCGATCACCAACGCCATCTACGCCCTGGTCGGCATGTACGTCCTCGGCCTGGCCCCGATGTCGGGTGACAACTGGGGCATCATGATCAACGACGCCTGGATCTCCGGTGCCATGTTCAACCCGAACGCGATGAGTTACATCTTCTCGCCGGTGGCCATGATCGTGATCCTGCAGTTGGGGTTGGTCATGCTCAGCCGATCTCTGGAAGAGATCCTGAACCCGCGGCTGCGGGACCGGTGACCGGCAGGCGACGAGAAGGCGAGACACAGATGAGCGACGAGACCCCGATCCTGTCAGTCAAGGACCTGGTGGTCCGGTACACCACGGGCTCGAAGAGCCACGTCGATGCCGTCCGCGGTGTCAGCTTCGATCTCTACCGCGGACAGTCCCTCGCCCTGGTCGGGGAATCCGGCTGCGGCAAGACGACCCTCGGCCTCGGTCTGCTCAGGCTGTTGCCGCGGCTGGGGTCGGTGCCCAGCGGGAGCCTGCGCTACGTGGGCAAGAACGGCAAGACCATCGATGTGCTGAAACTCGGCAACGCCGCCCTGCGCCGCTGGCGCTGGCAGGAGGCAGCGATCGTCTTCCAGGGCGCGATGAACTCCTTCAATCCGGTGCTGCGGATCGGCGACCAGATGGCCGACACGATGAGATCGCATCTGGTCGACGGGCACCGGCCGGGCAAGGCGGAGATCCTGGACAAGAGCGCCGAGATGCTGCGCGCGGTCCGGTTGGAACCGAACCAGGTGCTGCCGAGCTACCCGCACGAACTCTCCGGCGGCATGCGGCAACGGGTGCTGATCGCGATGAGCCTGCTCCTGGATCCGCGGCTGCTGATCCTCGACGAACCGACCACCGCCCTGGACATCCTGACCCAGCGGGCGATCGTCGATGTGCTGGCCGATCTGCGGGAACGCCTCGGCTTCACGATGATCTTCATCACCCACGACCTGGCGCTGGCCGCCGAGCTCGCGGACCGGGTGGCCACCATGTACGCCGGACGGATCACCGAGACCGGCAGCGTGCGCGACATCTTCTCCCACTCCCGCCACCCCTACACCGCGGGTCTGATCAACGCGGTGCCGCCGGTCACCCGTGACCTTCCGACCCTGGCATCGATCCCCGGATCGCCGCCGTCACTGGCCACGCTGCCGGCCGGCTGCGCCTTCCGCGACCGTTGCAGCTATTCCGACGATCGGTGCGCGACGATCGATCCCGACCTGGACATGATCGAAGAACGGCTGAACGGTCTCAGTCACGCTGCGGCGTGCCTGAACTGGAAAGACGTCAAGAGCCCACGAGAGGTGGTTGCCGCCGATGCCTGATTCCGTGTCAGCCTCGACCGGTCCGAAGTTCGGCGCGCCGTTGATGGAACTCAGCGGTGTGTCGCAGATCTTCCAGACCAAGAAGGGCGAACGGCCCGCCGTCCGGGACGTGACGTTGACCGTGAACGCCGGTGAGGTGCTGTGCCTGGTCGGCGAGTCCGGCTGTGGCAAGACCACCACTGCGCGGATGGCCGCCGGCCTGGCCAAGCCGACCCAGGGCAGCGTCGCCTACAACGGCGAGGACATCTGGGGGATGGACAAGGATCGCTTCGCCGAGTTCCGCACGGCGGTGCAGTACGTCCACCAGGACCCGTACGCCTCGCTGAACCCGATTCGCAGCGTCTTCAAGTCGGTGTCGGCGCCGTTGCGCAAACACGGCCTGGCCAAGAACAACCACCAGGCCTGGGAGCAGGCCGCGGAGCTGCTCCGTCGGGTCGACCTGACGCCGCCGGAAAGTTACCTGGGCAAATTCCCGCACCAGCTGTCCGGCGGCCAACGGCAGCGGGTCTCGGTGGCCCGGGCACTGTCGCTGAATCCCAAGCTGATCATCGCCGACGAGTCGACCTCGATGCTCGACGTGTCGATCCGGGTCGGCATGTTGAACATGCTCGGCCGGCTTCGTGACGAACTCGGCGTCGGTTTCATCTTCATCACCCACGACCTGGCGATCGCCAAGTACTTCGGCTGGGAGGGCAGGACGGCGGTGATGTACCTCGGGCGGGTGGTCGAGTACGGCCCCACCCAGCAGGTGATCAACGATCCGGAACACCCCTACACCCGCGCGCTGCTGAACGCGGTGCCGGAGCCGGATCCCGATATCGCTGCCCAGAAGCTTCCGGGCGGCGGCCTGCGCAGTGCCGACATTCCGAGCCTTGCGGCGCTGCCCAGCGGCTGCACCTTCCATCCACGCTGTCCGTTGTTCGAGGAGGGCCTCTGCGACGTAATCTCACCTGAGCTCAGCTTGATCGATTCCCGGCGCGAAGTCGCCTGCCACGTGGTGGCCCGGGAAGCGCATCGCGGGGCTCCCGATATGCCGGCGGCAGTCAGCAGTTAGCTGTGCTCGCCATGGCGGCCAAGGCCGCGATCATGCTCGGGTCCTTCCTTCTGGCGGGATCAGTGCTTCTGTTGTTCCTCGTCAGGCCCGGTACTGACGAGTTCGTGATAACCATTATCAATCTGATCCTGGGCGGGTCCCTCGTCGGGGCGGGCATCCTTGGTGCCCGTTGTATCACCCGCCCGACTTCCTACAAGGAGGACTTGTGACTGAACCAAAGGGCGTGTCCCGACGGAATCTGTTGCAGATCATGGGCCTGTCGACGGTTGGCGTCGCAGGTCTCGGTGCCGCCGCGGCATGTGCCCCGGCCAACACCAACACGGGGGGAGACAAGAACAACTCGGGCGGCTCCGGCCAGGCCTCCGGCGGTGAGTACCACGGCGCCTATCCGTACACCCAACCCCCGCAGGGACATTTCAACATCGCGGGCCAGCCGTACGTCGGCGTGCCGAACGCCATCGTCATCGGCCCGTACAGCGATCTGGTCAACATGCCCAGCGGCTACTACCGGTGGAAGGACCAGACCTGGCAGCTGTTCCTGCTCGACTCCTACAGTCTGGACAAGGGCTCCAACACCTACACGTTGAAGATCAAGTCCGGGCTGAAGTGGAGCGACGGTACGCCGTTGACCTCCAGGGACTACCTGACCACCTTCTACTGCCAGTTCGCCCTCAACGGGCAGCTCTGGCAGCAGATCAGCAAGATCGACGCGCCGGACGACAACACCGTGACGGTCGTGATGGACAAGCCGGCGATGGTGGTGGAACGCTACCTGCTGAAGAGCAACATCATCTCGACCACCACGTTCGGCAAGTTCGCCGACCGGGCCAAGGCGATCATCGATGCCGGTGCCGACACCAGCTCCGACGAGTTCACCAAACTGAACCAGGATCTGGTGAACTTCAAGCCGGACAAGCTGATCTCCAACGGTCCGTTCAACTACGACTTCGCGACGATCAATGCCACCCAGCTCAACCTGGTCAAGGTCAAGAGCGGTGCGTTGGCCGACACGGTGAGGTTCGACAAGCTGCTGATCTACAACGGTGAGACTCCGACCGTCACGCCGCTGGTGCTGAGCAAGGACGTCGACTACGCCACCCACGGCTTCCCGGTCGCGTCGGAGAAGCAGTTCGAGTCGTTGGGCTACAAGATCCTGCGCTCGCCGGTCTACTCCGGCCCGGCGCTGTACTTCTCCTTCGACAAGGTGCCGGAGTTCAAGGACTACAAGGTCCGACAGGCCCTGATCCAGGCGTTCGACCACAAGCAGAACGGCACGGTGGCGTTGGGTGAGTCGGGGACACCGATCACCTACTACACGGGCTTCTCCGACAACCTGGTCGATCAGTGGATCACCGCCGACGGCAAGGGCAAGCTGAAGCAGTACCAGTTCGACCAGGATGCCGCGGCCAAGGGTCTGGAGTCGGCCGGGTGGAAGCGTCAGGGCAATGCCTGGAAGTTGCCCAGCGGCAAGGCGGCGGCATACGAGTTGATCTACCCGTCCGACTTCGCCGACTGGAGTGGTGCGGCCAAGGACCTGGCCGAGCAGCTGACGAAGTTCGGTGTCAAGATCACCTTGCACGGCATCGAGTCGACGCAGATCACGCCGCAGGAGCAGAAGAGCAACTTCCAGCTCGCGATCAACGCCTGGGGCAGCTCGACCCACCCGTACCCGTACTTCTCCTTCGTCACCAACTTCCTGAACATGAACTACCCGATCACCAAGAACGTCGGTGGCAAGGGCATGAACTTCCCGCTCAAGACGAATGTGCCGGGGATGGGATCGGTCGACATCCAGGAGTTGATCAACAAGTCCGGTGAGGGCATCGACGAGGCTGAGGTACAGAAGAACGCCACGACGTTGGCGATCGTGTTCAACACGCTGCTGCCGATCCTGCCGCTGTTCGAGCGTCACGCGAATGCGCCGGCGCTCGACGGAGTCCGGGTGGCGAAGTTCCCAGATCCGGACGATCCGATCATCCAGAACTCGCTGTACGCCGACAACCCGGTCGTCTACGGCATGCTGACCGGATCGATCGAGCCGAAGGCCTGATCGACCAAGGCGTTGTTGAGGGGCCGCTCCGGTCACATCCCGCGATGTGGCCGGGGCGGCCCTTCGGCGTCTGCTCGGCGGCAGCGAGATGTTGATCTTGAACTCTTGACAGCGGAGCGACGGCGTCGCTAGCTTGGCAGCCAATTTCGTTCACACTGAGAGAAATTATGGCTGCTGCCGGTCGCCCCACCAATCGCAGCGCCGTGCTGTCCGTGCTGCTGTCCGGCCGCCTGCTGGACCGCAACCAGATCATCGACGGCGCCGGGCTGAGTCGCGCCACGGTGTTCCGGATCGTCGACGCGCTCCGCGGATCCGGTCTGGTCACCGAGCACGAGCTGACGCCGCCACCTGGGCCCGGCCGTCCCCCGATCGGCATCCAACTGGTCGCCGGCGCCCGCCGGGTGTGCGGCGTCGACCTCGGCGGCAGCCGGTGCCGGATGGTGCTGGCGGACCTGCTCGGCCGGACGGTCGCCCGGTCCGAGCACCGCACGCCCGGTGACCTCGACGGGCCGCACCTGGCCGGCTGGATCGCCGATCGGGTGGCGGAACTCGGTGAGGGCGGCCGGAGCAGCCCGCTGGGGAGCGTCGCAATCGGCTTGCCCGGGGCGATCTCCGGCGACAGCAGCACGGTCGTCGCGTCGCAGAACCTCCCGCCGATCCGCGGCACCGCCTTCATCGAGGAGCTGCAGCGGGCGCTCCCGGTGCCGGTGGCCATCGAGAACGACTCGAATCTCGCGCTGCTCGGCGAACTGCGGTACGGCTCGCTGGCACCCGACGACACGGTGAGCCTGTTGGCGATCGGCACCGGCCTGGGGTCGGCGACCGCGATCGACGGCCGGGTGCTGCGCACCAGGGACGGACGGCTCGGGGAGTTCGGCCGGTTGAATCTGCCGGGATCGAAGGTCCGGATCCGAGACCTCGTCTCGGGGGCAGGGTTGGTCGGCTACGCCCGGGAATGCGGTATCGACATCTCCGACGCGCGCGAGGTGCTCACCGACCCGGTACGCCACAGCGGTCTGCATCGGCAGGTCACCGAGGCGCTGGTACATCTCGTGGCGATCGTCGCGCTGGCCTACGAACCGCGCTCGGTGCTGGTGACGGGCGGTTTCTCCCGTGGCCTGGACGATGCGTTGTTGCAGCGGGTCAGCGGCGAGGTGGCCGGGATCGTCGGTGTCCCGATCAACCTGCGGCGCACCTCGCTGGGTGATCACGCCGGCCTGTACGGGGCGCTGGCCTCGGCGCTGGATGCGCTGTACCGGGTCCTGGGCGTCCAACCCGAGCACCTCGATGCGATCGAGGTGGACCGGGTCATGGTCACCGATCTCTTCGACCGGGCACCTGACGACCAACGAGAGGAGTCGTGATGAAGAGCGTCGAAAGCCTCGCCCACGCCGTGTTGTTCCCCTCCCTGGGCCGACCGACCGTGCCGCGGTGGATCCACCGGCCGGTCGCCGCAGGCTTGGGTGGATTCGTGCTCTTCGGCCGGGAGGCGACCTCCGCCGATCAACTGCGCCGGCTGACCAGCGAGCTGCGCGACCTGGCGGGCGGACTGCACATCGCCGTCGACGAGGAGGGCGGCGACGTCAGCCGGCTCGAGGCCACCGGAGTGATCACTACGCCCGGCAACCTCGCGCTGGGTCGGATCGATGATCTCGACGTCACCCGGGAGTGCGCGGTGCAACTCGGCCTGGCCCTGCGCAGTCTCGGGGTGGACTGGGACTTCGCTCCGGCGATCGACGTGGCAGTCAATCCGATGAGTCCCAACGGTGTGCGCTGTTTCGGCAATGATCGTGCCCGGGTGAGCCGGCATGCGGCCGCCTGGGTCGACGGCCTACAGTCCACCGGCGTCAGCGCCTGCGCCAAGCATTTCCCGGGCCATGGGCTGAGCGGCACGGATGCCCACCTGGGCACGCCGAATCTGGAACTGTCCCGGCAGGAGTTGGTCGACTCCTACCTCGATCCGTTCCGTGCGGTGATCGCGGCAGGAGTGGATTCGATCATGGTCTCCCACCCGCGGATCCCGGCCCTGGACGACTATCCCGCCTCGATCAGCAAACCGGTGATCACCGGACTGCTGCGCGAGGAACTCGGCTACGACGGGGTGGTGATCACCGACGCGCTGGAGATGCAAGGAGTCGCCCGGGTGGCGGATCTGCCCCTGGCCGCGGTGCTGGCCCTGCAGGCCGGCGCCGACGCTCTCTGCCTGGGATCGTGGTCCTTCGGCGACGATGTCGAGACCTGCGTCGCGGCGATCACCGCTGCCGTTGCAGCCGGCGAGCTTGATCACCAGCAGTTGCAGCGGTCGGCCGAACGGCTGCAGCGGATCGGCTCACGACAGCCGACGGTCACCGGCGGACCCGACCCAGGGATCGGCCTCCGACTCGCCCGCCGGGCCCTCGAGGCCGACGGTCAACCTCAGTTGCACGGGTCGGCGGTACTGGTCGTCCGCCTGGAACCCGGGATCTCCCCGGCCGCCGGGCGCGGGCACGGCGACGTGGAAGGGCTGCTGGAAGCCCGCGGGCTCACCGTGGAGCGGATCGCCGTCGCGGGGGAGACGTACAACGGGGAGGGCATGCTGCGCGCCGGAATCTCGGAGTTCCGCTCCGAGTACGGCGATGACGGTGACGTCGTGCTGCTGGTCCGCAGCCCGCACCGCCACGACTGGCAGCAGCGGGTGCTGGACGACATCCTGGAGACCACCAAGGACGTGATCGTCCTTGACATGGGATCGGTACATCGCGATTTCTTCGGAACCAGGGCGTGGATCCGGACCTTCGGTGGGTCGACGGCCTGCGCCACTGCAGCGGTCGACCTGCTCGCACCCCGGGAGTCGTCATGATCAACACGACCTTCACCGACGCCCGGATCCTGTTGCCCGACGGGATCCTGCACGGCTGGCTGACCGTCGATGGCGACCGGATCACCGGCCTCGGACCCGGTCGGCCGCCGGCGTCGGAAAGGCTGGTCGATCTTGCCGGCCGCTATCTCGCACCGGGCCTGGTCGACGTGCACTGCCACGGAGCCGCCGGCGCGGTCGTCTACTCCGGCTCCCGGGATGATCTGGAACTGGTGACCGCCATGCACCTGCGGCACGGTACGACGTCGATGCTGGCGTCGGTCTCCACGGTGGAGGCAGACCTGATGATCACCGCGGCCACGGTGATCGGAGCGGCCGTCCGGGAGGGTGGGCCCGCCAATCTCGCCGGGCTGCATCTGGAGGGTCCGTTCCTGTCTCCGGTCCGTCGTGGTGCACAACTGGAGTCCGCGTTGCTGGACCCGGACCCGGTGTTGACCGGCCGGCTGCTGGAGGCTGCGGGTCGGATCCCGATCATGATGACCATCGCACCGGAGCTGGACGGCGCGGTGGGGTTGATCGGGCAGTACTCGGACCGCTGCCGGTTCGCCATCGGACACACCGACGCGGCGCACGGCCAGGTGATCGCGGCGATCGATGCCGGAGCCCGGCACGTGACCCATCTGTTCAACGGCATGGCCCCGCTGGAACATCGCAATCCCGGACCGATCGCTGCTGCCTTGACCGACCGGCGGGTCAGCTACGAACTGATCGCCGACGGACACCACATCCTGCCGCCGGTGCTGGCGCTGGCCGCCGAAGTCGATCAGGGCCGCCGGACCGTCCTGGTCACCGACGCGTCGATCGCCGCCGGCCTGGGCGACGGCAACTACCACTTCGCCGGCCGGGAAGTGGACGTGGTCGACGGCGTTGTGCGCCGCGCCGGCACCGGCAGCCTTGCCGGCTCGTCGGCATTCCTGCTCGACTGCGTACGAACCATGATCACCGAGGTCGGCGTCGGACTGGTCGATGCCTTCCGGATGGCCGGCGAAACTCCTGCTGCGGCAGCAGGACTGACCGATCGGGGGGCACTGCGACCTGGCTATCGGGCCGACCTGCTCGTGCTTTCGGCCGATCTTGAACTGCTCGACGTCTACTGCGGGGGAAACCGGGTGGCACGGTCGCCTTCCGGTCGATCCGACACCGGCCACGAGCCGGCCCTACACACCAACAAGGAGTGCGATGAGTGAACCGAACGGCATGTCCCGCCGCAACCTGTTCGGACTGGTCGGCCTGTCGTCACTGGGGGCGGTCGGCGCCGTCGGTGCCGGATGCGCACCGGCCAAGCCGAAGCCCGGAGCGGAGTCCGGCCAGGACGCGTCCAGCACCGGTGGCGAGTTCCACGCCGGTACGCTCTACCTGCCCGCGCCCCAGGGCAACTACAACTGCGCCGGCCAGCCCTTCGTCAAGATCCCGAACGCGATCCTGTTCTCTGGCAACTACGGCGACCTGGTGATGCTGCCCAGTGCCTTCTACCACTGGAAGGAGCAGACCTGGGACCTCTACCTGGTCGACTCGTTCGATCTGGACAAGCCGACCAACACCTACACGGTCAAGATCAAACCGGACCTCAGCTGGAGCGACGGCAAGCCGCTCACCGCACAGGACTATCTGACGACGTTCTGGTGCCAATGGGTGCTCGGCTCGCCGCTGTGGGATTACATCGACAAGATCGCCGCGCCTGACGACAACACGTTCACGATGAAGATGAACCAGCCGGCACCGGTGGTGGAACGGTATCTGCTGCACAGCAACATCATTCCGACCCAGCAGTACGGCGATATCGCCGAAGAGGCACGCAAGATCGCCGAGGGCGGCGGATCGGCATCGTCCGATCCGGCGTCGGCGTTGAACACCAAGCTGGTCAAGTTCCAGCCGGACAAGTACATCGCCAGCGGCCCGTTCACCATCGACTACCAGTCGATGACCAACACCCAGCTGACCCTGATCAAGAACACCCACGGGTACGCCGCCGACCGGGTCAAGTTCGACAAGATCGTGATCTACAACGGTGAGACGCCCGAAGTGACGCCGCTGGTGCTCAGCAAGGACATCGACTATGCCACCAACGGTTTCCCGGTCGCCTCGGCCCAGCAGTTCGAGAACCTCGGATATGAGATCCTTCGACCGCCGACCTACTCCGGTCCCGCGCTCTACATGAGCTTCGACAAGCAACCGGAGTTCCGCGACGTCCGGGTCCGGCAGGCGTTGAACCACGCTATCGATCATGCCCGCAACGGCACCGCGGCCCTCGGCCCGTCCGGACGGCCGACCAAGTACTACAGCGGATTCTCCGACTTCCTGGTCGACGGCTGGGTGAGTCCTGACCAGAAGTCGTCATTGAACGACTACGCCTACGACCAGGACAAGGCTGCGTCGTTGCTGGAGGCGGCGGGCTGGAAGAAGGCCGGCAACTCCTGGCGGCTGCCGAACGGGAAGCCGGCGGCGTACGAGCTGCTTTTCCCTTCCGACTACGCCGATTGGAGCGGAGCGGCGAAGGACCTCGGCGAGCAGTTGACCAAGTTCGGCATTCCGATCAAGCTCCGCGGTGTGGTCTCCACGCAACAGCCGATCAACGTCTACAAGGGGGATTTCCAGCTGGCGATCCAGGCCTGGGGCAATTCCGCCCAGCCGTATCCGTATTTCTCCTTCGTCGCCGCGTTCCTCAACTACAACTATCCGCTGGCCAAGAACAACGGTGGCCGTGGCATCGACTATGCGCTGAAGCGGAACGTCGCCGGCTTCGGCAAGGTCAACATCCAGAAGTTGATCGAGGCCACCGGCAGCGGCATCGACCAGGATGCACTGATCGCCAACACCACCAAGCTGGCCAGGATCTTCAACACCGAGTTGCCGATCATTCCGCTCTTCGAACGGCTCGGAAACTCCCCGGCCCTGAACGGCGTGCGGGTGAAGAACTTCCCGACCAACGATGATCCGCTGATCACCAACTCGTTGTATGCCGACAACGTGGTCATCCTGGCGATGCTGAGCGGGAACCTGGAACCGGTCGCCAAGTGAGTCGGCGACCTGCCCCGGCTACCGGCCGACGACCCGGGTCGCTGCGGCGGCGATCGGCTGTGCCGCGGGCTGGCCGGAACCGTCGCGGCGACCGTCTGCCGGCGGCAGGTCGATCGGCGCGCCGCTGTCGGCTGCGGCCACCGCAGGCGTCTGCCCCGCCCAGGCGAAGTGCAGAGTGTCCTCGCCCTTCAGGAAGCGGTGGCAGCGTACGCCTCCGGTGGCCCGACCCTTGCCGGGATACTCGGCGAACCCGGTGACCTTGATCGATCCGGCGTCGGTGCCGGGCAACGCGTCGCTGCTGCCGGCGACCGTCACCACGATCGCCTCCGCGCCGGCGGGGACGGCACCGAAGAAGGTCACCGACCGGCCGGCAGCCAGTTTGATCCCGGCGATACCGCCGCCGGAGCGGCCCTGGGGGCGTACCGAGGAAGACGGGAAGTGCAGCAACTGCGCCTCGTCGGAGATGAAGATCAACTCCGCGCTGTCGTCGGCAAGTTCCAGCGCGCCGACCACCTCGTCGCCGTCCTCGAGCCGGATGATGTCCCAGGCATCCCGGGTGAGGACCTCGGGATTGACCCGTTTCACGATGCCCCGCCGGGTGCCGAGCGCGACGGTGCCTGCTTCCTCACCCAACCTGGTCAGGGCAAGGATCCGCTCGCCGGGTTCGGCGGCCGCGATCAGCTCGGCAACATGCGCGCCGCCCTGCAGGTTCGGCGCGTTGGCAGTGACCGGAACCGTCGGCAGGTCAAGGGCGTTGCCGCGGATCAACCGGCCGGCGCTGGTGAGCAGACCGTACTCGCCACGGGCGGTGGTCCGGACCGCGGAGACGATCACGTCATGGTTGCTCCGGCCGCCCTCGGTCGGCAGCGGTTCGGCGTTCTCGGTCCGGGCCAGCAGCCCGGCGGAGGAGAGCAACACCCAGCACGGGTCGTCCGGCACCTCCAGCGGTGCCGCGTTGGCCGTTGCGGTGACGCCGCTGGACGACAGCAGGATGGTGCGACGCGGGGTGCCGAACTGTTTGGCCACCTCGGCCAGCTCGTTGCCGACCAGGGTACGCAGCTGATCATCGTTCTCGATGATCCCGGTCAGCTCGGCGATGGTGTTCTGCAGCTGATCGCGTTCCTGCTCCAGTTCGATCTTGGAGTACTTGGTCAGCCGGCGCAGCTGCATATCCAGGATGAAGTTCGCCTGGGTCTCGGTGAGCTCGAAGACCTCGATCAACCGGGCCCGGGCCGCTGCGGCGTCGTCGGAGCCGCGGATGATCGCGATCACGTCGTCGATGTCGACGATCGCGATCAACAGCCCCTCGACCAGGTGCAGTCGTTCGGCCGCCTTGTCCCGGTCGAAGGTGGTCCGGCGCAGGACGACCTCGAGCCGATGCTTCAGGTAGACCTCGAGCATCTCCTTCAGCGGAAGGGTGCGCGGCTGTTCCTCGACCAGCGCCACGGCGTTGATCGAGAACGAGTCCTCCAGCTTGGTCAGCCGGTAGAGCTGCTCCAGCAGGGCATCAGGGTTGAAACCGTTCTTGACCTCGATCACCAGCCGGGTGCCGTTGGCCAGGTCGGTGAGGTCCTTGAGATCCGCGATGCCCTGCAGCTTCTTGGATCCGACCAGGGTCTTGACCTGCTCGATGATCTTCTCCGGGCCGACGTTGTAGGGCAGCTCGGTGATCACGATGCCCTTGCGCCGCGGGGTGACCTGCTCGACCCGCGCCGTCGCCCTGATCTTGAAGGAACCCCGGCCGGTCTCGTACGCCTCCCGGATGCCGTCCAGACCGATGATCTTGCCGCCGGTGGGCAGATCGGGACCGGGGATGAACCGCATCAAGGTGTCGAGGGTGGCGTTGGGGTGCTTCAGCAGGTGCCGCAGCGCCTGCACCACCTCGACGAGGTTGTGCGGAGCGCAGTTGGTCGCCATCCCGACCGCGATACCGTTCGCGCCGTTGACCAGCAGGTTGGGGAACGCGGCGGGCAGGACGACCGGCTCGGTCTCCTTGCCGTCGTAGTTGCTCTTGAAGTCGACGGTGTCCTTGTCCAAGCCGTCGGTCATCGCCATCGCGGCCGGCGCCATCCGGCACTCGGTGTAGCGCATGGCGGCCGGGCCGGCGTCCAGCGAACCGAAATTGCCGTGGCCGTCGACCACTGGCAACCGCATCACCCAGGGCTGGGCCATCCGGACCAGGGCGTCGTAGATCGCGCCGTCACCGTGCGGGTGCAGCACGCCCATCACCTGGCCGACGACCCGGGCGCACTTCACGTGCGGGCGGTCGGGGTAGACCCGCATGTCCCGCATCGAGTAGAGAATGCGCCGCTGCACCGGTTTGAGCCCGTCCCGGGCGTCCGGAAGCGCCCGCGTGTAGATCACCGAGTAGGCGTACTCCAGGTAGCTGGTCTCCATCTCGGAGCGGACGTCGATGTCGACGATCCGCTCCGCGGCGTCGTCCGGGGGTGGCGTCTTGGTCTTGCGAGCAGCCATCGTGGGTCGTTAACTCCTCAGGTTCGAAGCTTGGGCGATTGTCTCTCAGCGACGGGAAAAACCGGGAAATGGCTCGCCGGGGAGGGCGGAGCGGCACGACACGCCGCACAGATGAGGGATTATCCGACACCTCGGCAGAGGTCAGCGGAGGTGTTTGGTCCGCTTGACGATCCGTTTGCGGAGCCGGCGGCGGTGCTGGGCCTCGCCGGCGAAGAGCACGCCGAAGGTGAAACCGTTGCGGCCCGGGATCCCGCCGACGTCGCGCAGGAACACCGAGGCCAGCCGGCTGTCCTGGTAGTCGCCGAGCAGGTCCTGCAACTCCTTACGCTCGGCGACGATGCGCTCCGCGGCGGGACCGAGGACCTCCAGCGCCGCCTCGGTCGCGTACCTGGCCCGTTTGCCGGCCTTGCGCGCGGAGTGGATCAGTTCGTCGGCCTCCGGGTCGTCGGCGGTGATCGCGGTGACCGCACGGGTGAGCCGTCGGGCCAGCCGTCGGTCGGCCTTCGTCACATACTTGGCGACCTTGCCGGCCGGCCGGTCCGCCCGGGGTGTCCAGGGCGGGCTGCTCTTCCAACGGTGCAGCTGATCGGCGAAGTCGGCGTACCGCGGGTCGCGCATCGCATCGCGCAGCCCGGCCAACGCCGTCCCGCGACGGTTGTCCAGTTGCCGCTGCAGTTCACCGCGCGCGTCGTCCAGCACCAGATCGTCGTCCAACTGGTCCAGTGCCGCGGGCAGACGGACGCGCAGCACATCAAGATCACGCACCGCGCCCAGGGTCAGCCCGTACCATTGCGCGGCGTCGGACAGCCGTTCCGCCTCCGGCGCGGCGAACACATCGGGGAAGATCCGGGTGAGGCTGCGCAACCGGCGACAGGCCACCCGGGCGTCGTGGATCTGGTCCTCGGTGATCGCGTCCCCGTCCGGCGCCGATTCGCCGGCCAGCGCGTTCTCCAGTTCGGCGTTGATCGACAACAACACCTCGCACTGCACGCCGAGATAGTCGCCCAGGACATCTCCGACGCCGGCCCCCGGCTCGTCCTTGCTCACCCCGTTCCCCGTTCAGTCGAAGTCGTTGGCGTAGAACTCGTGGTCGCCGCGACCGGTGCGTGTCTCCTCGGCGCGCCGCAATTCGACCCGGCGGATCTTTCCGCTGATCGTCTTGGGCAGTTCGGCGAACTCCACGATCCTGATCCGCTTGTACGGCGCCAATTGGCTCTTCACGAAGGCGAAGATGTCCCGGGCGGTGTCGGCATCCGGCTGCCGGCTGGCCGCGAGCACGATGTACGCCTTCGGAACGGCGAGCCGGACCGGATCCGGGTGCGGCACGACGGCGGCCTCGGCCACCGCCGGATGCTCGATCAGCACCGACTCCAGCTCGAACGGGCTGATCCGGTAGTCGCTGGCCTTGAACACGTCGTCGGCCCGGCCGATGTAGGTCAGGTAGGTGTCCTGGTCGATGCTGACCACGTCGCCGGTGTGATAGACCCCGCCGCGGAACGCCTGTTCGTTCTTGGCGTCGTCGAAGACCTCGGCCCTTTCCTTGTAGCCGGTCATCAACGGCAGCGGGCGGGGCTCGAGCTCGAGGCACAACTCACCCTCGTCCGTCCGCGTCTCGCCGGTGGCAGGGTCGAGCAGTCGGACGGTGTAGCCCGGCAGCGGGCGGCCCATCGAGCCGAGCTTCAGCGGAACGCCGGGTGGGTTGCCGACCTGGGCCGACGTCTCGGTCTGCCCGTAGCCGTCGCGGATCGTCAGGCCCCAGGCCGTACGCACCTGCTCGATGACCTCGGGATTCAGCGGCTCACCGGCCGAGAACGCCTCGCGGATCGACGTCCTCGCCGAAGCCAGATCGGTCTGGATGAGCATCCGCCAGACGGTCGGCGGCGCGCAGAACGTGGTCACACCGGTCTGCTGCAGCACCTCCAGCAGGCCGGTCGGCTTGAACCGCTGGTAGTTGTAGACGAGCACCGACGCCCCGGCCAGCCAGGGGGCGAAGAAGCTGCTCCAGGCGTGTTTGGCCCAGCCCGGCGAACTGATGTTCAGATGCACGTCGCCCGGCTGCAGGCCCATCCAGAACATCGTGCTCAGATGACCGATGGGGTAGGAGACCTGGGTGTGCTCGACCAGCTTCGGCAACGCCGTGGTGCCCGAGGTGAAGTAGAGCAGCAGCGGGTCCTCGGCCTTGCTCGCGCCGGGGAAGTGCCGGTCGGCGGAGGGGTCGACCTGTACCGTGGCGTAGTCGTGCCAGCCCTCGGGCGTCGGTGCACCCGAGCCGGCGCCGTCGACCGCGACCTTGCCGTAGGCGACCTGCAGCGACTTGAACTTCTGATGATCACCGGAGTCGGCGATCAGGATCCTGGCTGCGCCGCGGTCCACCCGGTCGGCAAGATCACCGGGGGACAGCTGCGGGGTCGCCGGGATGATCACTGCGCCGATCCGGATCGCGGCGAGCATGATCTCCCAGAGCGGAACGCAGTTGCCCAGGACCAGCAGGATCCGGTCCCCGCGGCGAACCCCGAGACCGGTCAGCCAGTGGGCGGCCGCGACCGAACGGTCGCGCAGTTCGGCGAAGGTCAGCGCCTGGTCGCGACCGATGCTGCCGTCGTCGGCCGCGTCGATGACCCGGAGAGCGATCTGCTCCGGCGCTTCCTCGGCCAGCGCGTCGAACCAATCGGTGGCGAAGTTGAACAGCGGCAGCTCCGGCCACCTGAAGCCGGCGTACGCGGTCTCGTAGTCGCTGCGGTGCAGGAGCAGGAAGTCCCGGGCCGCCCGAACCTGCGGATGAGTCGGCATGCACCGACGCTATCGCGAATCCACCTCAACCCAGTCCAGGGTGCGATCAACGGCCTTGCGCCACCCGGCATACCCCGCTGCCCGGTCCTCGGCCGTCGACTGCGGCGTCCATCGGCGGCCCTCGTGCCAGTTCTCCCGAAGCTCTCCGGCGTCCTTCCAGAATCCGGTCGCCAGGCCGGCGGCATACGCCGCGCCGAGGGCGGTTGTCTCGGCAACCTCGGGCCGGCTGACCTCGACACCGAGGACGTCGGCCTGGATCTGCATGCACAACTCGTTGGCAGTGATACCGCCGTCGACCTTCAGCACGTCGAGGTGGACCCCGGAGTCCTTCTCCATCGCATCGGCGACGTCCTTGCTCTGATAGCAGATGGCCTC
>Ga0164243_10004140_pt1 | contig 22833 bp, 18 predicted proteins | sample OricompcompostOP_FD_108781 | JGI IMG/M metagenome (GOLD analysis project Ga0164243, IMG submission 108781) | Organic Plus compost microbial communities from Emeryville, California, USA - Original compost - Organic plus compost (OP) | ecosystem: Engineered > Solid waste > Mixed feedstock >...
GACGGCCGGGACGTCGATGCGCGGCCAGTCGAACTTCGGGAACCGCGCGGTCTTGTTCGGGTCGGTGTTGGTCAGCGACATGGTGTAGCCGCTGCGGCCGTGGAACGCCCGGGTCAGGTGCAGCACGCGGGTGCCCAGCTCCGGGGACCGGCCGTGCCGCTCGTTGTGCCGGCTCTTCCAGTCGAACGCGGTCTTCAGCGCGTTCTCCACGGCCAGCGCGCCGCCCTCGACGAAGAACAGGTGCGGCAGCGCCGGGTCGCCGAGCACCCGGAAGAACGTCTCGGTGAAGTCGGCCAGGTGCGACGTGTAGATGTCGGAGTTCGCCGGCTTGTTCGCCGCGACCTCGGCCAGCGTCGCCATGAACGCCGGGTCGTCGGCCAGGCCGGGCGGATTGACGCCCAGCGGAGCCGACGCGAAGAACGTGTACAGGTCGAGGTACCGCTCCCCGGTGCGCGCGTCGACCAGCCACGAACCCTGGCTGGCCCGTACGTCGAGCACCAGCTTGAACCCGTCGACGAGCAGGTGCCGCGCCAGCCGGTCGTGCACGGACTCGCCCGGAAGGACTTGCGTCATTACACCAACCCCTCGGAAGATCTTCGGCTCTAGTGCCTCCTTAGCGCGATTCTTGCACACACCGGAGACTGACGGCATGACCGGAACGCCGCTGATCCTCGCCGTGGACGCGGGCGGCACCACGACCGACGCGTGGCTGGCCGGCGCCGACGGCACGCGGCACGCCGCCGTCCGCGGCCCGGGGTTCCGCCCGCACGACGGACCCGCCGCGCCCGCGCTGGCGCTGCTCGTCACGACGCTGCGCCGGGCGCTCGGCGACGCCACGGCCGCCGTGCTCGTCGCCTGCCTGGCCGGCGTGGACCTCCCGGAGGACGAGATCCGGGCGCGCACCGCCCTCGTCCGGGCCGGGCTGGCCGGCCGGGTCGAGGTGCGCAACGACACGTTCGCCGTACTGCGGGCCGGCACCGTACGGGGCTGGGGCGTGGCGATCGTGTGCGGCACCGGCACCAACTGCGCCGCGGTCGGGCCGGACGGCCGGCAGGTGCGGTTCCCCGCCCTGGGCGAGCTGACCGGCGACCGGGGCGGCGGCGGATGGCTGGCACGGCAGGCCCTGGCAGCGGCGGTGCGCGGCGAGGACGGGCGCGGCCCGCGGACGGCACTGACCGCCGCGGTGGCCGGGCACTACGGGCTGGGCGGCGCGACCGCGGCGGGCGTCGCGCTGTCCCGCGGGACACTGCCGTACGGCCGGCTGCACGAGCTGCCGCCGCTGCTCATGCGGGTGGCCGCCGCCGGGGACGCGGTGGCGGCCGCGATCGTCGAACGGCAGGCCGAGGAGATCGCCGTGCTCGGCGTCACCGCGCTGCGCCGCCTCGGCCTGCTGGGCACCCCGGCCGAGGTGGTGCTGGGCGGTGGCGTGATCACCGCGGGCGCGCCGCTGCTGGACTCCGTCCGGCGCCGCTACGCCGCGGCCGCCCCGTACGCCCGGCTCGTGGTGCTCGACGTGCCCCCGGTGCTCGGCGCCGCGCTGTACGGCCTCGACCTGCTGGACGCGGCCCCCGCCGCGTACGACCGGCTACGCGCCGGCTAGCTCATGGGCCCGAGCGGACCCGGGCCGGGGTTCGGCGGCACGTCCGGGCGCCCGTACTTGCGCACGTCGTCGTGCGGCTGCGGGGTGTCGAACGTGTCGCGCGTCCGGTTGCTCGGGCCCGGCCGCAGCCGGGGCCAGGCGAACTCGTAGAACAGGTACCCCAGGACCAGTACGCCGATCACGATCGCGGTAACCATGACCGCACCTCCGTCCGATCGTGTCTCCTCCATGAGACGTCACGGAGGCTCGGACCGTCCCTGGACGGCCGGATGTGGACGGCGGCGGGAGGCTCAGTGGGCCTCGGCGGCCTTGGGCAGCGTCGGCGGGCGGCCCTCGTACGGCGTGCTGAGCACGACGGTCGTACGGGTGGAGACGTTCGCCGCCGCGCGGATCTCCTGGAGCAGGTTCTCCAGGTCGGCCGGCGTCGGGACGCGCACCTTGAGGATGTAGCTCTCCTCCCCCGCCACGCTGTGGCACGCCTCGATCGCCGACAGGTGCGCGAGGCGCTCGGGCGCGTCGTCCGGCGCGGCCGGGTCGATCGGCTTGATCGAGATGAACGCGGTGATCGGCAGGCCGATCGCCTCCGGGTCCACGTCGACGGTGAATCCGCGGATGACGCCGCGCCGCTCCAGCCGCCGCACCCGCTGGTGCACGGCGGACACCGACAGGCCGGTCTCCTTGGCCAGATCGGTGAAGCTCATACGGCCGTCCCGGGCGAGGAGCGCCACGATCTGGCGGTCGATCTCTTCCACCCTGCAAAAAGTAGCGTGCCCGCGACACGTCTGAATCCGGAACCCGGACACAGATCACAATTTTCACACGCTCGGCGGCCGATACCCCCGCCGACGTGCGTGAGCGCTCCCACGGGCAGTTCGCGCCGGAAGATTATGACTTTCGGACCCTCGAAACGCCCGTCCCATCCGGTTAGGCTCCTCCCCAAAACGGCGTGATTCTCAGATGACGTGGAGTGAACCGATGGCCGGCATCGTTCTTGACCAGGTCGACAAGGTGTATTCCGGCGGGGTGCGCGCGGTGGACCAGCTCAGCCTGGACATCGCCGACGGCGAGTTCATGGTGCTCGTCGGCCCGTCGGGGTGCGGGAAGTCGACGGCGCTGCGGATGATCGCGGGCCTGGAGGACATCACGACCGGGACGATCTCCATCGGCGACCGCGTGGTGAACCACCTGGCGCCCAAGCAGCGCGACATCGCGATGGTGTTCCAGAACTACGCCCTGTACCCGCACATGACCGTCGCGGAGAACCTGGCCTTCGGGCTGAAGCTGCGCAAGACGCCGAAGCAGGAGATCAGCGAGCGGGTGCAGCGGGCCGCGCGGATGCTCGGGCTCGAGGCGTACCTCAACCGCAAGCCGGCCGCGCTGTCCGGCGGCCAGCGGCAGCGGGTCGCCATGGGCCGCGCCATCGTCCGTGAGCCGCAGGCGTTCCTGATGGACGAGCCGCTGTCCAACCTCGACGCCAAGCTGCGCGTGTCCATGCGCGCCGGGCTTAACCAGCTGCACGAGCAGCTGAACGTCACGACCGTGTACGTCACGCACGACCAGGTCGAGGCCATGACGCTGGGCGACCGCGTCGCGGTGCTGCGCGACGGCCGGCTCCAGCAGGTGGACACCCCGCAGCGGCTGTTCGACAACCCGGTCAACCTGTTCGTCGCCGGGTTCATCGGCTCGCCGGCGATGAACTTCGCCACCGCCGACCTGGTCCGCGACGACGAGGGCACCGCCGTACGCTTCGCCGGGCTGCGCCTGCCGGTGCCCGACGACGTGCTGAACAGCCGCGACGGGCTGCCGGAGTACGTCGGCAAGCAGGTGATCTGCGGCATCCGGCCGTCGGACTTCGAGGACTCCGCGCTGGCCAACCCGCAGTGGGCGGGGCTCGACGTGGAGGCCAACGTCACCGAGGAGCTCGGCTCGGAGATCCACGTGATCTTCACGCTCGACACGCCGCCGGTGGAGCACAAGGACACCACCGACCTGGCCGCCGACACCGCGGCCGACGAGACCGACGTCGCGCTGCCGCTGGCCACCGGCAAGTCGCTGTGGACGGCGCGGGTCAACGCGCGCAGCTCCGCCCGGCCCGGGCAGCACGTCTCGCTGGCGATCGACACCCACCGCCTGCACTTCTTCGACCCGGAGTCCGGCCTGGCCATCGGCCACCCGGACGCCCTCGGCCACGCCGCCGAGACCGACGCGATCAGCGCCTGACGCCGCGCCGGACTGCGTCAGGAGGGGCGGATCAGCCAGTTGACCACTTCGGCGGCGGGGATGCCGACCGCGCGGCGGTGGCCGGTGCCGGCCCATAGGTTCAGGGCGTCGGCGTCGTCCTGCGCGCCCGCGCGGGCGCGCAGGGGTGACGTCAGGAAGTGCACCTGCGGGTACGCCGCCGGGGCCGCCGCGTCGTTCGCGCGCATGAAGGCGTTCACCAGGCCGCGGGCGCGGCGGCCGCTGAACGCGCGGGTCACCTTGGTCTCGCGGTACTCCGGGTGCACCAGCGCGGTCTTGTGCGCGGGCTTGGCGGCGCTCTCCGGGCTGCGCAGGAAGGCCGTACCGCACTGCGCGGCCACCGCGCCGGCCGCCCGGACACGGACGACGTCGTCGTGCGCCATGATCCCGCCCGCGCCGACCAGCGGCAGGCCGACGGCCGCGCGCACGTCGGCGAGCAGGTCCAGCAGCGGTACGGTGCGCTCGGCGTCGTCGGTGAACGAGCCCTGGTGGCCGCCGGCCTCGGTGCCCTGCACGCAGAGGAACTCCGCGCCGGCGTCCGCGGCGATGCGCGCCTCGTCCGGGGTGGTGACGGTGACGCCCACCGTGCTGCCCGCGGCCTGCAGCGCGCGGACCAGGTCGGCGTCGGGGCAGCCGAAGGTGAACGTGACGGCGGGTACCGGGTCGCGTAGCAGCAGCTCGGTCTTCGCGGGCCAGGCGTCGTCGGACCAGACCGGGTCGCCGAGCTCCGCGCCCAGGCGTACGGCCTCGGGGCGGAGCCGCTCGGCGTAGGCGGCGATCTCGGCCGGGTCGCCGGTGTCGGGGCCCGGCACGAACAGGTTCACGCCGAAGGTGCCGCCGGTGCGTTCCCGTACCGCCGCGATGTCCGCGGCCAGCTTGTCCGCGGTCGCGTACCCCGCCGCCAGGAAGCCGAGCCCGCCGGCCCGGGTCACCTCCGCCGCCATGGCGGGCGTCGTCGCCCCGGCCATCGGCGCCTGCACGACCGGCACGGCCAGCCGGCCCAGCAGCTCGTTCACACCCATGCGAGGCACCCTACGGCGACGGCGGCCCGCGGCGGATGACGAGATCAGGCGGGTTGGCGCCGGGGCGGGAAAATATCCACCGCGGGGAAGGAAACCACCCGAGGCCTTTACGTTGTAGATCATCACTGGCGGGCGACCGACTCCCGGCCGCGTCGGCGCACCGCGCGCCCACTCTGCTCGCGCGCGACGCGAGCGCGAGCAGAGCAGGCCCGGGCCGGGGCCCCGGGTGCTACGTGCCGGGGGCCTGGCTTTGGTACTGGGGGTCGTGCAGGTGGCAGGCGACCTCTACGGGGCCCGTTTCGGTGAGGGTGGGGTCGGTGCCGGCGTGGAAGACGACGGTGGCGTGGGTGCCGGATGCGGCGATGTCCGTGACGCCGCGCCACAGCGGCTCGTCGGTCTGCTCGTCGCGGATGCGGCGGAGGCGGGCGGCCACCTCCTCGCCGTCGTGGCCGGACGCCGCCGGCACCGTCACCGTCCCGACCTGGCCGTCCAGCGCGGCCAGGTCGGCGAACTGCGCCGACTCGGCCAGGTACGCCTCCTCCGTCAGCTCCGTCCAGCGCTGTTCCAGCAGCGCCCGCAGGTCGCGGCCCTCCCAGCCGCACACCGCGAACGCCTTCGGGCAGCGCGGGTGGAAGGAGCAGCCGGCGGGCCGCACCGCCGCGTCCGGCACCTCGCCGCGCGGCACCTCACGGGACACCTCCGCGCGCGGGTCCGGCTCCGGCACCGCGGCCAGCAGCGACCGGGTGTACGGGTGCCGCGGGTTGGCGAAGATCTCCGCGGTCGGGCCCAGCTCCACGATCCGGCCCAGGTACATGATCGCGATGCGGTCGCAGAAGAACTTCGCCGTGGCCAGGTCGTGGGTGATGTACACGTACGTCAGGCCCAGCTCGCGCTTCAGCCCCTGCATCAGCTCGATGATCTTCGCGCGGACGCTCATGTCGAGCATCGACGCGGGCTCGTCGGCGACCACCAGCTTGGGGTCCATGATCGTGGCCCGGGCGAACACCGCCCGCTGCTTCTGCCCGCCGGACAGGTCCGCCGGGAACTTGGTCAAGAACCGCTCCACCGGCGCGAGCCCGACCCGCTCCAGCGCGCCGGTGACCTTCTCGCGCAGCTCCGCGTCCGACCCGGCCATGCCGTGGATGCGCAGCGGGTGCCCGATCGCGGTCTGCAGGTCCATCGACGGGTTCAGCGACGCGTGCGGGTCCTGGAACGCCATCTGCAGGTCGCGGCGCAGCGGCCGCATCCGCCGCTCGCCCAGGCCGACCAGCTCACGCCCGGCGTACCGGATGCTGCCGCCGGTGGCCGGGACCAGCCCGAGCAGCGCCCGCCCGAGCGTGGTCTTGCCGCTGCCGGACTCCCCGACCAGGCCGAGCACCTCGCCCTTGTGCAGCTGGAACGTCACGCCGTCCACGGCCCGTACGGCGCCCGCCGGGCCGCCGGTGAACCGGGACACGATCCCGCCGCGCAGCGCGAAGTGCACCTCCAGGTCGCGTACGTCCATCAGGACGTCGTCGGAGCCCGCGCCCTCTCCGGCGGTCTGCGGCTCAAGCTTCGTCGGCAACGCTGATCGCCTCCCGCTCCAGGGGTTCGGTGCCGTTCTCGGGGATCCGGTCGGCCGGGCCGTGCAGCCAGCACTCGGTGACCTGGCCGGTCTCCAGCCGTACGGGGACCGGTTCGCGCTGCTCGCAGACCCGCATGGCGTCCGGGCAGCGCGGGTGGAACCGGCAGCCGGCGGGCGGGTCGGCGAGGTCGGGCGGCGCACCCGGGATGGAGTGCAGGCCGGTGGTGTGCAGCGAGATCGTGGACGCCAGCAGCTCCCGCGTGTACGGGTGCTGCGGCTCGGCGAACACCTCGCGCGCGTCGCCGATCTCCACGATCCGGCCCGCGTACATGACGGCCACGCGGTCGCAGGCCTCCGCGACGATGCCGAGGTTGTGCGTGATCAGCAGCATCGCCGTACGGAAGTTCTGCCGCAGGTCGCCGAGCAGCCGCAGGATCTGCGCCTCGACCAGGACGTCAAGCGCCGTGGTGGGCTCGTCGGCCACCATGAACGCCGGCCGCAGCACCAGGGTCAGCGCGATCATGATGCGCTGCCGCATGCCGCCGGAGAACTCGTGCGGGTAGTGGTCGTACCGGGAGGGCGGGATGCCGACGTGCCGCAGCGCCTCGGTGGCCCGCTCCTTCATGCCCTTCTTGCCCAGGCCCGGCTCGTGGATCTTCAGCGTCTCCTCGAAGTGCTCGCTGATCCGCATGAGCGGGTTGAGGCGCGTCATGGGCTCCTGGAACACCAGCCCGAGCTCGGGCCCGCGCATGCCTTCAAGCTCCTTGCGCGGCAGCCCGACCAGCTCGGTGCCCTTGAACCGCAGCGAGCCGTCCATGGCGGCGCCGCGCGGCAGCAGGCCGAGGATGGCCCGCCCGAGCGTGGACTTCCCGCACCCGGACTCCCCGACGAGGCCGAGGGTCTCCCCCTCGTGCACCTCGAAGCTCACGCCGTCCACGGCGCGCACCGGACCGCGTTCGGTCCCGTACCAGACGCGCAGGTCCTCGGCCGCGAGTACCGGTTCGGTCACGCGTCCCCCTTGGTCTCGATCGGCTGCTCCAGGGCGCGCGGCGGCAGGATGACCTTGCCGATGCGGCGGCGGCGCAGCGTGGGGTTGTACACGTCGTTCAGGCCCTCGCCGACCAGCGTCAGCGCGGTGACCGCAAGCACGATCGCGATGCCGGGGTAGATGCCGGTCCACCAGATGCCGGCGCCCGCGTCGTCGATGGCGCGCTGCAGGTCATAGCCCCATTCGGCGGCGTCGGTGGGCTGGATGCCATAGCCGAGGAAGCCGAGGCCGGCCAGCGTGGAGATGGCGTCGGCGGCGTTCAGCGTGGCGATCACCGGCACGGACTGCACGACGTTGGAGAACAGGTACTTGGTGATGATCGTGCCGGGCTTCGCGCCGATCGCCCGCGCGGCCTCCACGTACGTGGCCTCCCGCGCGGACAGCGTGGAGTTGCGCACCACCCGGAAGTACTGCGGTATGTACACCACGGTGATGGCCAGCGCGGCGGTCACCACGCCGCCGCCCAGGATCCCGGACAGCAGGAACGCCGCGACGATGGCCAGCAGCAGGTACGGGAAGGCGAACAGCGCGTCCATGATCAGCACCAGCACGCGGTCCAGCCAGCCGCCGAAGTACCCGGACAGCAGGCCGAGCGGCACGCCGATCACCAGCGAGAAGATGACCGCGAGGATCATCACCTCCAGCGCGGTGCGCGCCCCGTACACGACGCGGGAGAACACGTCGAACTGCATCACGGTGGTGCCCCAGATGTGGCCCGCGCCGGGCGCGCCCTGCTTGGGGAACGTGTGGCCGTGCGCCTGGTACTGCGCGAAGTCGTACGGCGCGATCAGTGGCGCGAACACCGCCATGATCACGAACAGCGCGGTGAGGATCACGCCGGACCACAGCAGCCACTTCGGCAGGCCCTGCGCCTGCGCGATCGGCCCGATCAGGCGGCGGATACCGCGGCGGCCGCCCCCGTCTCCTGCGCCCCCGGGCGTCGGGGAAATCGTCAGCTGTGCCATTTAGTACCGCACCCTCGGGTCGATCAGCGCGTTGACGAAGTCGATGATCATGCTGATCACGACGACCACCAGGGCGAACACGGTGATGATGCCCTGGACGGCGTTGTAGTCGCGCCCGTTCATGTACGTGATGAGCTGCGTGCCGAGGCCCGGCCAGTTGAACGTCTGCTCGGTGAGCACCGAGCCGCCGAGCAGCAGCGCCACCTGCAGGCCCATCACGGTGATGACCGGGACCAGCGCGTTGCGGAACGCGTGCCGGTTGACCACGCGTCTCTCCGGTATGCCGCGGGCCCGGGCCGCCTCGATGTAGTCGCCCTGCAGCGCCTGCACCACGTTGACCCGGACCAGGCGTATGAACACGCCGCAGATCAGCAGGCCCAGCGTGATCGAGGGCATCAGCAGGTGCTGCACGCAGTCCCAGAAGGAGTACGGGTCCCCGGTGAGCGCCGCGTCGAGCAGCAGGATGTGGGTTCGCGTCGGCACGGTCGCCTGGACGATGGCCGAGGCCTGGCCGCTCGACGGCAGGATGTTCAGGTTCTTGGAGAAGATGATCTGGAAGATCAGGCCGGTGAAGAACACCGGCGCGGCGTAGGTGACGATGCCGAACAGCCGGATCACCACGTCGGGCACGCGGTCCCGCACGCGCCCGCCGAACAGGCCGAGCGGCAGGCCGATCCCCAGCGCGACGATCAGCGCGCAGACCGACAGCGACAGCGTGGCGCCGCCGTTGTCGATGATGATCGAGCGGACGCTCCGGTTGTCGGTGAGGGTGGTGCCGAAGTTCAGCGTGACGACGTCACGCAGGTACTCCAGGTACTGCACGATCAGGGGCTTGTCCAGGCCCAGGGCGTGCTTGCGGGCGGCCAGGTCGGCGGCGCTCAGCTTCCCGCCCATCGCCGCGCTGACGGGATCGCCGGGCGCGACGCGCATGAGCAGGAACACCATGGTCAGCAGGATCCAGACCATCGGGATCACCAGCAGGATCCTGGTGATGAAGTATCTCCGCAGAGAGCCCGTTTTCTTCGCCATGTTCGGACTTTCTCGGGTCGCAGGTGCGGGGGGTGTGTACGGACGATAGCGGGCAGCGAAGTGGGGGGCACCGGTACGCGCCGGTGCCCCCCAGCCTCAGAGCCGCACTCAGGCCTTCTTCGAGATGACCCAGAACCGGAAGGTGTACGAGGGGTCGAAGGTGCTCTGCACCCCGTCGATCCCGTCCCGCACCGCGGCCTGCTGCTTGGCCTGCCACAGCGGAAGCATCGGCACGTCATCGGCGGTGATCTGCTGGATCTGGTCCATGACCGGGATCCGCTTCTGCAGGTCGATCTCGCCCTCTTCCTTCGCGATCAGGTCGTTGACCTTCGGGTTGTCGTACCCGTTCGCGTAGAAGCCGCCCTTGAGGTAGAAGGGCGCCAGGTAGTCGTCGGAGTCCGGGTAGTCCGGGAACCAGCCGAGGTGGAAGCCGCCGTAGATCTTCTTGTAGTCGGTCTGGTACTGCACCCACTCGGTGTTCTTCAGCGTGGTCTTGAACACGCCGCTGGCGTCGAGCTGGCGCTTGATCTCGTTCATCTCATCGGCGGTCGCCGGGCCGTAGTGGGTCGGCGTGTACCACAGCGTGATGGGCAGCGGCGCCTTCTCGCCGCCCTTCTTCAGCAGGGCCTTGGCCTTCGCCGGGTCCGGGGCCCCGTACTTGTCCTTGAAGACGTCCTTGTGGCCGTCGAGGCCGACCGGGATCGGCGAGTACAGCGGCTGGAAGTCGCCGTTGTAGATGTTCTTGTTGATCTGGTCCCGGTCGATCGTCTGCGCGAGGGCCTGCCGCACGTACTTGTTGTCGTACGGCTTGCGCTTGACGTTGAACACCAGGTAGCGGATCTCGGTGCCGTTGCCGCTGACGACCTTGACGCCCTTGTCCGACTCGCTCTTCAGCGACTTGAACTCGGTCGGCGCCAGGTTGCGGTAGGCGACGTCCACGTCACCCTGCTCGACGGCCAGCTTCAGCGCGGAGGACTTCTGGTAGTACCGCACGATGACGGTCTTGGCCTTCGCCTTGTCCGAGCCGCCGTACTTGTCGTTGACGGCGAGCACGGCCTGCTGGCCCTTGTCGTACTTGGTCAGCGTGTAGTGGCCGGAGCCGACAACCTTGGTGTCGTCCAGCTTCTTGTCGGCCGGGAAGACCTTCGAGTCGACGACCGAGGCGGCCGAGTACGTGAGCTTCACCGGCCACGTGGCGTCCGGCGCGTTCAGGTGGAAGATCACGGTCGAGTCGTCCGGCGCGTCGACGCTCTTGAACGACGCGTCGTAGATGGACCACGCGGCGTTCGGGTCGTCGATCTTCTTGTTCCGGTCGAAGGAGAACTTCACGTCCTTCGCGGTGACCGGGTCGCCGTTGGAGAACTTCTGGCCCGACTTCAGGGTGCACTTGTACGTCTTCGGGTCGGTGAAGTCGCACTTCTGCGCCAGGTCGGGCACCGGCTTGTTGCCGCCCGGCGGGATCCGCAGCAGCTGCTGGAAAATGTTGTACTGCAGCGTGGAGGACGGAAGGTCATAGGAACCCGCCGGGTCAATGGAGGTGACCTGGCTGTCCGTGGTGCCGATGACCAGCGCGCTCTTGGCGCCACCGCCACCGGTACCCCCTCCGCACGCCGCGGCGAGCAGGGCCAGCGCGCCGCCCGCCGCCGCGAGGATCAGCCCGCGCCGGTGCGCTGAGCGTCGTCGCATCTTCCACCTCGTCATATCCGTCGGTCTTGCGATCTGCGGCAACCGTAAGGAAGCCCGCCGACCGTTCGACCTCGACACGATCGCGAAGCGATAACGATTGGTGAATCCGGAGCGACGAGATGCAGAATGCCCGGGCGCACCCGGGCAGGGCGGAAGGACTTCCGTTACGGAGGGCGCCGCGGCGGAAGGTCTGCGGAGCGGACGCTATTCGATTCCGCGGCGGCGGAGCAGCTCCTCGATGTCCTTCATGTCGTCGTCGCCACCGGACGACGCGGACTGGCCGGTGGACACGGTGCGCTCCACCGCCGGGCGGGACGCGGTGCGCGCCGCCGGCGTCGAGCCGCCGCCCGCCACCTCGCCGTCCTCGGCGCGGTTGGACTTGGTCACCTTACGGCGCAGCATCATGCCGGAGACGACCCACAGCAGCACGGCCAGGCCGAGCACGATGGTGCCCGCCCACACGGTGGGCTTGAAGATGAGCCCCGCGGCCCAGCCGACGATCTGGCTGCCGATGCGCCACAGCAGCGGGATCACGCCGGTGAGGTACAGGCCCAGCGGGAGCAGGGAGTACGCCGAGCCGCGCAGCCCGGACGCGGCGCCGCGGCGCCGCCAGGCCAGGAAGCTCAGCACCAGCCCGATGACCGTCACGCCGATGCACAGCGGAGCCCAGGCGAAGGAATCTGCGTTCATCGGCCCCCACACCTCCCCGTGTCCTTTATGCGGTCCATGCTCGCACACCCGCGGCGTACGGCACCTCCACCGTAAGGACCACCCATCCCTGACCCGGCCCCCGGCGCCGCCTCCGGGATCACCCCGAGCGGCGCGGTCAGAACGGGTCCTCCTCGCGCAGGCGCCGCAGCTCCGGGATGTAGGGGTCGAGCTCGCCCGGCTCGAACCGGGTCAGCCCCACCACGTGCCAGAACTTGCCGGCCGGCTCGCCGGTGAGCTTGTACCGGCCGTCGCGGGCCGCGGCCGCCCAGCCGTCGGGCAGGCCGATCAGCACGATCCGGGCGGCCGGGGCGCCGTCGCGCAGGTCCCACAGGCGGACCGCGCCGTCGTCGCTGGCGGTGGCCAGCTGCGCACCGTCCGGGGAGAACGCCACCGAGCGGGCCGGGTCGGTGTAGTCGCGCAGCGTCCACAGCTCGCCGCCCGCCGCGACGTCCCACAGCCGCACCGTACGGTCGTCACCGGAGGTGGCCAGCAGCCGGCCGTCCGGGGAGAACGCCACGGACCGCACCCGGCCGGCGTGGCCGAGCAGCGCGCGGGTCGCGCGCCCGGTGACCGGGTCCCACAGCCGTACGGTCGCGTCATAGCTGGCGCTGGCCAGCAGCGTGCCGTCCGGGCTGAACGCGACCTGCCAGACGCGGTCGCCGTGGCCGTCGAGCACGTGCCGGCAGCGGCCCGTCTCCGGGTTCCACAGCCGGACCGTACGGTCGTCGCAGGCCGAGGCCAGCGTGCTGCCGTCGGCGGAGTACGCCAGCGAGCGGACCCGGCCGACGTGCCCGGTCAGCGTGCGGACCAGCCGGTCGGTGTTGACCGTCCACAGCCGTACGGTGTCGTCGTCGTTGGCGGTGGCCAGCACCCGGCCGTCCGGGGAGAACGCCAGCGCCCACACCTGGTCGGTGTCGGCGTCCAGGGAGTGGTGGTGCCGCCCAGCCTCCACGTCCCACATGCGGACGTCGCCGAGGTTGCCGGGGATGGCGACCAGCGTGCCGTCCGGGGTGAACGCGGCCGACCCGATGCGGCCGGTGTGGCCGGGCAGGGTGTGCCGGTACGCGCCGGTGGCGGGGTTCCACAGGTGCGCGCGGCCGTCGTTGCTGGTGCTCAGCAGCAGCGCGCCGTCCGGCCGGTACACCACGGAGGAGAGCCGCTCGATGTGCCCGGCCAGCGTGTCGCGCAGCCGGCCGGTGGCGGGGTCCCAGATCAGCACGGTGTCGTCGTTGCCGGTGCTGGCCAGCAGCGAGCCGTCGGCGCTGAACGCGCACGCCCACACCGGGCCGGTGTGGCCGCGCAGCACCCGCTGGCACTCCCCCGCCTCGGGGTCCCACACGCGCAGGTCGTGGTCGCTGCTCGCGGTGACCAGGCGGGTGCCGTCCGGGCTGAACTCGGCCACCCACACCGGCGCCGTGTGGCCTTCCAGGACGTGCAGGCACTCGCCGGTGTCGGTGGCGAACAGGCGGACGGTGCCGTCGTCGCCCGCCGTGGCGATCCGCGTGCCGTCCGGGGAGAACCCCGCGGACCACACCGGCCCGGTGTGGCCGCGCAGCGTGCGCAGGCAGTGGCCGTTCTCCACGGCGGACAGCCGTACGTCGCCCTGCGCGTCGACGGTGGCCAGCAGCGAGCCGTCCGCGTTGAACTGCGCCCACCAGATGGCCGCGCCGTGGCCGCGCAGCGTACGGACGTTCTCCCCGGTGGCGGTGTCGTACACCGGCACGCTGTGGTCGTCGCCCGCGGTGACCAGCACGCTGCCGTCCGGGCTGTACCGGATGGCCCACACCGCGCCGTCGTGGTCCTCGTGGGTGCGCAGGCACTCCCCCGTACGCGGGTCCCACTCGCGCACGACGCCGTCGGCGTCGGCGGTGGCCAGGCGGGTGCCGTCCGGGCTGAACTGCAGCGTCCACACGCGGGTGGAATGGCCGCCGAGCAGGTGCAGGCACTCGCCGGTCATCGGGTCCCAGACGCGGACCTCCTCGTCGTGGCCTGCGGTGGCCAGCCGGTCGCCGGCCGGGTCGAAGGCCAGCGCGTACACCCGGTCGGTGTGGCCGGTCAGCGTGCGCAGCGCCTCGCCGTGGAAGGCGTCGCAGACCACCACGGCGCCGGTCTCGTCGCCGACGGCCAGCACGCCGCCGTCCGGGGTGAAGGCCAGCAGGCCGGGCAGCGCGCCGTTGCGGAAGCTGTGCGCGATGCCGACCGTGGCCGGGGCCAGCTCGGTCTCCACCGCGCTGCCGGGCACCACCGCGGCGGCGTCGAGCGCGCCCAGCGCCTCCCGGCCGTCGACGGCGACCAGCGTGGCGCGATGCCAGTTCGCGCCGCGCACGTCGGCGTCGCGCAGGTCGGTGCCGAGCAGCCGGGCTCCGGTCAGGTCGGCGTCGGTGAGGTCGGCGCCGCGCATGCGGGCCTTGTCGAGCCGCGCGCCCACCAGCCGGGTGCCGCGCAGCCGGGCGCCCTCCAGGTCGGTGCCGATGAGCCGGGCGTCGGTGAGGTCGGCGCCGGACAGGTCGGCGCGGCGCAGGTCGCGGCCGGACAGCTCGACGCCGCGGAAGTTCACGCCGCGCAGGTTGACCGGCACGCCGGTGGGCTCGCGGACCCGCTCGTTGACGGCCAGGGCGTTCGTACGGGCGGCGTCGCCGGCCTTGGCGTCGGCCAGCACCCGCTCCGCCCACGCGCGGCACTGCCGGTAGCCGGCCAGGTCGACCAGGAAGTCGGCCATCAGCGGGGAGATCACCCGGCCGCGCAGCGGCGCCGGGTCGGTCTCGCCGCGGCCCAGGCGCTGCGCGATGTCGGCGGCGACCAGCCACTCCAGTACCGAGTTGTGCACGAAGGTGAACCGCCCGGAGCCGGCGCGGACGAGCAGCGTGCCCGAGCCGACGACGTGCGCGGCCTGCTCGGCGGTCAGCTGCCGTTCGGTCAGCCCGGCGATGACGTCGCCGGCCACCTCGGTGAGGTCGTCCACGCCGACGTACGGCACGTCGGAGTCCCACAGCCGCTGCGCGATGGCCATCACGGCCTCCCAGCGGCGCGCCTTGTCCAGGTTCGCCGTACGCGACGGGCCGCCGCGCACCTCCGCCTCGTACGCCAGCCAGGCGTCGAGGATCTGCCGGTACAGGTTGGCCACGCCGACCTCGCCGTCCGCGGACTGGGCGGCGCGCAGCCGCTCGTCGTCGAGGTCGGCGATGAACGCCAGCATGCGCGGGTTGGAGGCCAGGCCGAGCAGGTCCTTCACGCCGCGGATGAGGTCCAGGCGGGCCTCGGCGCGCTCGGTGTCGCCGTCGTAGGCGTTGACCAGGAAGGCGCGCATCTGCGTCTCGGTGAAGTCCTGCACCTCCAGCAGGCGGCGGCCGGGCATCGGCTCGACGCGGCTCAGCGCGGTGCGCGCCTGGGTGTCGGACAGCAGCGACCCGGCCCGGCTGGACACGATGATCTTCGCCTGCCCCTCGGCCGCGCGCATCAGCGTGCCGAGCCGCTCGGCCGCGCGGTCGTAGGTGGACCGTACGGCCATCTCGTCGAAGCCGTCGAACAGCAGCACCAGCTGGCCGGTGCGCAGCATGTACCGGAACGCGGCCAGGTCGAACCGCTCGACGCCGGACGCGGCCAGGTGCGCGGCGATCATCTCGTCCAGCGACTCGGTGGTCTCCAGCGTGCGCAGCTCGATGAGCATCGGCGTCAGGTGCGGCAGCTCCTCGGGGATGCGCCGGGCCAGCTCGCGCAGCAGGAACGTCTTGCCGCGGCCGAAGTCGCCGAGCAGCAGCAGGAACCGGCCCTGGTCGTCGCCGAGCAGGCGCAGGATGTCGGCGAACAGGTCCTCGCCGAACCCTCCGGAGCTCTCGCCGGCGCGGTCGAGGTCGCGGTACCGCTGCGGGATGTACAGGCCGGGGGCGTACCGGCGGTCGGTGGTGAGCCGCTCGGTCTGCGCGGAGACGTACCGGCGCAGGTCCAGCAGGCCGCGGAACTCCGCGAAGCTGCGCAGCCGCACGCCGCGGCGCATCGCCTCGTCCACCAGCTCCTGGTCCGGCTGCGCGCCGGAGTAGACGAGCTGGGAGCCCGGCTCGGGGTCGATGGCGTGCACGCGGGTGACGAAGGCGTCCAGCGCCTCGCGGGTCGGGTCGCCCGGGCAGGCGCCGATGCGCAGCTGCTGGAAGAACCGCTGCTCGCCGTGGGTGAGCAGCAGGTACGGCGGGTCGCCGTCGTACCGGCGGACGGTGGCGTCGGGGTAGCGCAGCTCGCAGATCTCCGCCAGCCGGGACAGCAGCACCGACGTGGGGTCCTCGCGATGCGCGCCGCCGCGGGCCACCACGCCGGTGGCCGGGCGGCTCGGGGACGCGGTCTCGCCCGGTGCGGGGAAGGTGGTCTGCGCGGACCGCCAGGTCAGCGCGGTCCGCTCGGTGGCGGGGGCGGGCGTCCAGGCGCCGTCCGCCCTCCGCCGCTCGGTACGGGTGAGGCCCTCGCGGGTCAGCCGCAGGATGGCGTACCGGTCGCCGCCGGCGGCCAGTACGTGCGGGCCGTCCGGCCGGTCGGCGAACGCGTCCGCGCCGGTACGCCCCTGCAGCAGCAGGTTCAGCCGCGGCGCGACCGTACCGGCCAGCCGCCCGGCGTCACCGGCGCTGTCCGCCGGGTCGGCCGCGCCGCCGGTCAGGTCGTGGTGCACCACGCCGACGCGCAGCCAGCCGCGCTCCTCGTACGGCTGGAGGCGCTCGGCGAACCAGGCGGCCTGGTCGGTGCCGATCCAGCCGCCGTCGTCGCCGTCCAGGTGGGACAGCGCGATCGTGGAGTTCAGGCCGGCCACGGTGAGGCGCAGCTCGGGGATCTCCACGAGCGTCCACGGCCGGTCGGCCTCGAAGCGCACCTTCTCCGCGTCGCGGTAGAACTCGCCGAACATGCGGGCATAGTGCCGCCACTTCGGCCAGTACGGCGGGGAGGGCTCGATCTCGTCGGCCTCGCAGTTGGCGAAATAGGCCCGGCACGCCGACGCGCTGACGTCGCGCGCGCCGGGCACCACGACGATGCGGTGGCGGCCCAGGCCGAAGGCGCCGGCCAGCCGGGCCAGCAGGTAGCCGGCGCGGTCGAACTCGCTCGGCCGCGCGCCGGCGGTGAGGTCGCCGGACACCACGACGAGGTCCGGCCGGGCGCCGGCCTCCTCGGCGGCCGCCTCCACCTCGGCGGCGAACGCGTCGGCGGCGCCCTCGTCGTCCAGGATCGCGCCGAGGCCGGCCAGGTGCAGGACGGTCAGCTCGGCGGTGCCGGCGGCGTCGGCCCCGGCGGGCAGCGCCCGGGGGAACTGCGGCCGCCCCTCGATGGCCCGCGGCTTGCGCGGTTCCGGCAGCCCGGCCGGCGCGGGCATGCCGGGGAACTGCGGCTTGACGTCCGGCTTGGACCGGCCGCGCACGGCGCCCTGGACGGCGTGGTGCAGCCGGTCGGCGGCGGTGTCCTCGTCCGGTACGCCGACCATGTCGACGTAGGTGATCGCGGCCAGCAGCCCGGTCGGCTCGCACTCGGCGACGCGGATCGGCAGCAGCCGCCGGTTCATGCCGGTCGGGTCGGAGCGGTAGACGGCCTGCCACTCAAGCCGGCCGTACACCGACCGCAGGTACGCCGGGGACAGCACCGCGATCATCCGCGACGCCTCCTCGACGCCGCGGTGCATGAGCTGGACGAAGTCGGCGCCGCCGACGAAGTCCCAGGCCTGCATCATGATGTGGTAGCCGGACTCCTCGAGGATCCAGCCGATCCACTCGGCCCACTCCTGGTCCGGGGGCGCGTAGGAGATGAAGAAATCGACCGAAACGTCCGATCCGCTCGTCACATTCATCCCCGCCACGCGGTCAGTATGTCGCGCGTCCCGGCGTCTCCGCACCCCGTGGCGCGGCGGGCACCGTGCGCGCATTCCCCGTTCTCGCAGGGCAAACCGGCATCGGGGGCGTCCGTGGCCGAGATCGGCGCGGCGCGCCGATAACATCTGCGGCGATGGGCGGACGCAGATGGTGAGCGGGGCGAGGACGCGGCTCGGGTGGCTGCGCCGGGTTCCGGTCCTCGACTGGATCCGCATCGGCCTGTTCGTGCTCGGCGGCGTCTTCGTCGCCACCGGCCTGCTGCCGTACGCCGACGCCGAGGCGACGATGCGGCGCATCCTGCCGATCCTCGCGTTCCTCGCCACCGTGATCATCCTGGCCGAGCTGACCGCCGAGGCCGGCGTCTTCGACGTCATCGCCGCGCGCATCGCCATCGCCGGGCGCGGCCGGTACGCCGCGCTGTTCGGCATGTGCGTGGCGTTCGCGTCGGCCACCACGATCGCGCTGAACCTGGACACCACGGCGGTCCTGCTGTTCCCCGTCATGCTGGCCACCGCGCGCAAGGTCGGCATGCCCGGCCTGCCGCTGGCGATGACCACGCTGTGGCTGGCCAACACGGCCAGCCTGCTGCTGCCGGTGTCCAACCTGACCAACCTGCTGGCCGCCAACCGGGTGGCCCTGGAACCCACCGAGTTCGCCGCGGTGATGGGCGTGCCGCAGGTCGCGTCGATCGCGGTCACCATGGTCATGCTGTGGGCGTTCTACTGGCGGCCGGGCCGGCGTACCGGCGGGTACGTCCGGACGGACCGGTACGTGCCGCCGGAGCCGCACACGCCGCGCGACCGTACGCTGTTCTGGATCGCGTCCGGCGTCTGCCTGGTGTTCCTCGTCTGCGTGGCGGTCGACGCGCCCATCCAGATCGCCTCGACGGTCTGCGCGGCGCTGCTGGCCGTCGCGTTCGCCGTGCGGATGCGCGACCGGCTGCGCTGGAGCCTGCTGCCGTGGCGGCTGCTGATCTTCGTCACCGGGCTGTTCCTGGTCGTGCAGACGATCAGCGCGCACGGCCTGGACGACGTGATGCGCGCGCTGGTCGGCCCGGACGGCGGCCCGGCCGGGGTGTTCCGCGCGGCCGGCACCGGCGCCGGCGCGGCCAACCTGGTGAACAACCTGCCGTCGTACCTGGCCGGTGAGGCGGTCGTGCCGGCCGCCAACCACACGCAGCTGCTCGGCCTGCTGATCGGCACGAACGTCGGCCCGCTGGTCACGCCGTGGGCGTCGCTGGCCACGCTGCTGTGCTACGAGCGGGCGCGCGACGAGGGCGTGCGCATCCCGTTGCGCCGGTTCGTGCTGACCGGCCTGGTCACCGCCCTCGCCACGCTGCTCGCGTCGATCGCCGCGCTGGTGCTCCTCAGCTGAGCGCGTCGCCCGCCGGCACCGGCGGCCAGCGCGCGTCGATCTCCCGCTGCGCGGCCGCGCGGGCCCGCTCGTCGAGCCGGTCGACGAACAGCACGCCGTCGAGGTGGTCAAGCTCGTGCTGCAGGCAGCGGGCCATCTGCCCGGTGAGCCGGACCTTCACCGGCTTGCCGTACGCGTCGTGGCCGCGGGCGAGGACCGCGTACGCGCGCCGCAGCGGGGCCCACACGCCCGGCGCGGACAGGCAGCCCTCCTCGCCGTCCTGGCCCTGCTCGGACCGTTCGAGCCGCGGGTTGACCAGGTGGCCGCGCAGCCCGGTGCCGTTGTCGTACACGATGACGCGGACGCTCTCCCCGATCTGCGGCGCGGCGAGCCCGGCCCGCCCCGGCGCCGCGTGCAGCGTGCGCATCATCTCCTTGACCAGCGCGCGCAGCGGCTTGCCGTACTCGGTGACGGGCGCGGCGGGCGCGCGCAGGACCGGGTCGGTGATGAGCAGAATCGGCCGGACGGCCACATGTTCCCCCAGCGTGTCGTCGGTAGGCGTCCGCGCGGTTATCCCCCGGCGCGGACGGCGGCGAACTGTCCTACCGGGGACGTTAGCTTTACGCGGCCGCCCGGACACGGTGGGACACGGGCGCCGTGGTGACGGATCCCACGTAACGCGTTACGCAGGGGCACTGACGAACACCCGGTCCGCCGCTAGATTCGGGCCGTGACGGACGCGAAGGACATCGACCCGACGGTGCCGAGCACGGCCCGGATGTACGACTACTACCTGGGCGGCAAGGACAACTTCGCGGCCGACCGCGACGCCGCCGAGGCCGTGCTGTCCGCTGCGCCCGAGGTGCGCATGCTGGCGGTGGAGAACCGCCGGTTCCTCATCCGCGCCGTGCGGTACCTCGTCGGCCAGGGCGTACGGCAGATCCTCGACCTCGGCACCGGCATCCCCACGTCGCCGAACGTGCACGAGGTGGCGCAGGCGATCGCGCCGGAGACCCGCATCGTGTACGTCGACAACGACCCGATCGTGCTGGCGCACAACCGCGCGCTGCGCGCCGCCGACGGCGTGGCCTGCATCCCCGGCGACATGCGCGACCCCGAGCCGATCGCCGCCGACCCCACGCTGAACCGGCTGATCGACTTCCGCGAGCCGGTCGCCGTGCTGTTCGCGTCGGTGCTGCACTTCATCACCGACGAGGAGGACCCGTACCGCATCGTCGGGTTCTGGCGCGACCGCCTGGCGCCCGGCAGCCACCTGCTGATCTCGCACATCACCAACGAGACCCGCCCGAGCGAGTCCGCGAGCGCGGCCGACGCGTACAGCACGTCCAAGGCGTCCTCCCCCGCGGTCCTGCGCAGCCGCGCCGAGATCGGCCGGCTGTTCGACGGCTTCACGCTCGTCGACCCGCCCGGTGAGCTCGTCTTCCTCCCCGAGTGGCGCCCCGAGGACCCGTCCGCCGTCCGCAATCCCGAGCTGGTGTGGATGCTCGCCGGGGTGGGCCGCCTGACCTGAGGTAGATGCGCGATACGCAAACTTGCGTAGCACGCACGTTCTGCCGTACGGTCGGCGGCATGACGGGGCTGCGGGAGCGCAAGAAGCGCCAGACGCGTGCGGCGATCAGTGACGCGGCGCTGCGGCTCGCGGTGGCGCGCGGGTTCGACAACGTGCTGGTCGAGGACATCGCGGCGGAGGCGAACGTGTCGCCGCGCACCGTCAACAACTACTTCTCAAGCAAGCAGGAGGCGATCGTCTCCCGCGCCGTCGACCGCGCCCGCGACGCCGCGGACGTGCTGCGCGAGCGGCCCGCGTCCGAACCGCTGTGGGAGGCGCTGACGCACGCGATCACCGCGCAGTACGAGGGCGCGTCGCTGCCCGGCGTCGACCGGCAGGCGGGCATCCGGCTGCTGCTCCAGACCCCGGCCGTGCGCGCGGAGTTCCTCCGGGTGCACTTCGAGAGCCAGAAGACGCTGACCGCCGCCGTCGCCGAGCGGACCGGGCTCGACCCGGAACGCGACCTGTACCCCGCGCTGGTCGCCGGCGTGGCCGGCGCCGCCGAGGGCGTCGCGACCGACCGCTGGCTGCATGCCGACCCGCCCGTCGAGATCGGCCCGCTGCTGCGCGACGCCCTGCGGCAGGTCGCCGCCGGCCTGCCCGAACCGGCGAAGGCCGCCCGGCGTTGACACTTACCTGGAGGATCCCGATGACCACGACGACCGCGACCCTGGACGTGCCCGGCGCCACGCTGTACTACGAGACCCGCGGCGGCACCGGCCCCGTGCTGCTGCTCATCCCCGGCGGCAACGGCGACGCCGCGCCGTACGCCCTGATCGGCGACATCCTGGCCGACCGCTACACGGTGGTCGCGTACGAGCGCCGCGGCTTCTCCCGCAGCCCGCTCGACGGCCCGCCCGACGCCGACCGCATCGCCGCCGACGCCGAGGACGCGCACCGCCTGCTCACCCACCTCGGTGCCGGTCCCGCGTACGTGCTCGGCTCCAGCTCCGGCGCGATCGTCGCGCTCGAGCTGATGACCCGGCACCCCGCCGACGTACGGCTGCTGCTCCCGCACGAGCCGCCCGCGACCGGCCTGCTCCCCGACCGCGACGAGCTGCTGGCCCTCCTCGACGGCGTGTACGAGACGTACCGCGCGTCGGGCACCGGGCCCGCGATGGCGGAGTTCTCCAAGGCGGTGTTCGGCGACGCCGGGCCCGGCGGCTTCGCCGGCCGCCCCGCCGCCGAGCTTCCGCCGGGCATGGCCGAGATGGCCGGCCGCATCCAGGCCAACCTGGCGTTCTGGTTCGAACACGAGCTGCGGCCGTACCCGCGGTACCGCGTCGACGAGGCCGCGCTGCGCGCCGTCGCCGACCGGGTCCTGCCCGTCTGCGGGCGGGAGTCGCGAGGCCAGTTCCCGTACCGCGCGAGCGTCGCGCTCGGCGAGCGGATCGGCCGGTCCGCCGCCGAGCTGCCCGGCGGCCACGTCGGTTACGTCAGCGACGCCGCGGACTTCGCCGCCGAGCTGGCCGGGCTGCTGGCCCGCGGCTGAGCCGGAATGTCGGTGCCTCCTGGAAGACTGGCGCGCAGGCCTTACGGGAGGAGACCACGATGACCATGCCGTCCGACATGGCGGCGTTCAACGCGGCCGTCGCCGAGCAGTTCCGGGCGCAGAAGGGCACCGGCGAACTCGCCGGCGGCCGGCTGACCGCCGCCGGCCCGCTGCACGCCGACCTGTTGCTGCTGCTCACCACGGTCGGCGCGCACAGCGGCGAGCCGCGCACCACTCCCCTGGGCTGGCTGCGCATCGACGACCGGCTCGTCGTGGTCGCCTCGAACGTCGGCGCGGCGCGGCATCCCGGGTGGTACCACAACCTGGTGAAGAACCCGCAGGTCACCGTGGAACTGGGAGACGAGACCTTCCCCGCCACGGCCCGCCCCGCCACCGGCGCCGAGTACGACCGCCTGTGGGCCGGAGCCGTCGCCCAGCGCCCGTTCTTCACCGACCACCAGGCGAAGACGGAACGGCGGATCCCGGTCGTGGTGCTGGAACGCGACTAGGGGCGGAGCGGCCTCCGCGCGGCCCGCGCAAAAGGCCTCGCTTCGCGTGACTCATTTATTACGCGTGCGGCCGCCGTCGAGGCCGAGCGCCGTTTGCGAAGTGCGGGCAGGAGCAGAGCGGGGAGAGTGCCGATTCTTGGCCACGCCGTCGCGGTACCGCCAGGATTCAAAGCGTCACCTACGGCAGGCATCCAAGCTGTGCCGCGCAA
>Ga0164243_10004141_pt1 | contig 22832 bp, 12 predicted proteins | sample OricompcompostOP_FD_108781 | JGI IMG/M metagenome (GOLD analysis project Ga0164243, IMG submission 108781) | Organic Plus compost microbial communities from Emeryville, California, USA - Original compost - Organic plus compost (OP) | ecosystem: Engineered > Solid waste > Mixed feedstock >...
ACGGACTCCGTGAACGGCATGGCGTCCAACCTGACCGGCCAGGTGCGCAACATCGCGCAGGTGACGACGGCGGTGGCGAACGGCGATCTGTCGCAGAAGGTCACGGTGGACGTCTCCGGCGAGATGCTCCAGCTGAAGAACACCGTGAACACGATGGTGGACCAGCTGTCCTCGTTCGCCGAGCAGGTCACGCGGATGGCGAGGGACGTCGGTACGGAGGGCCGGCTGGGCGGTCAGGCCCGGGTGGACGGCGTCTCGGGCACCTGGAAGGACCTCACGGACTCCGTCAACTTCATGGCGGGGAACCTCACTTCGCAGGTGCGGCAGATCGCGCAGGTGACGACGGCGGTGGCGCGCGGCGACCTGTCGCAGAAGATCGAGGTCGATGCCCGCGGGGAGATCCTGGAGCTGAAGAACACCATCAACACGATGGTCGACCAACTGTCCGCGTTCGCAGACCAGGTGACGCGGGTGGCCCGGGAAGTGGGTACGGAGGGCCGGCTCGGCGGCCAGGCGCAGGTGCCCGGAGTCGCCGGCGTCTGGCGGGACTTGACCGACTCGGTGAACGGTATGGCGGGCAATCTGACCGCTCAGGTCCGGAACATCTCGCAGGTGGCCACGGCGGTGGCGCGCGGCGACCTGTCGCAGAAGATCGACGTCAACGCACGGGGCGAGATCCTGGAGTTGAAGACGACGATCAACACGATGGTGGACCAGCTGTCGTCGTTCGCGGAGCAGGTGACCCGGGTGGCCCGGGAGGTCGGCACCGAGGGCATTCTGGGCGGCCAGGCGGAGGTCAAGGGCGTCGCGGGTACGTGGAAGGACCTCACCCAGTCCGTGAACCTGATGGCGAACAACCTGACGTCGCAGGTGCGGAACATCGCCGAGGTGACGACCGCGGTCGCGCAGGGCGACCTGTCGAAGAAGATCACGGTGGACGCCAAGGGCGAGGTGCTGGCCCTGGTGACGACGGTGAACACGATGGTGGAGACGCTGTCTTCGTTCGCGGAGCAGGTCACGCGGGTGGCCCGCGAAGTGGGCACCGAGGGCCAGTTGGGCGGCCAGGCGCGGGTGCGCAACGTCTCCGGCATCTGGAAGGACCTGACCGACAACGTCAACCTGATGGCGAACAACCTCACCAGCCAGGTGCGGAACATCTCGCAAGTGGCCACCGCGGTCGCGGGCGGCGACCTGACGAAGAAGGTCACCGTCGAGGCGAGCGGCGAGGTGGCCCAGCTCGCCGACACCGTCAACACCATGGTCACGACGCTGTCTTCGTTCGCGGAGCAGGTCACGCGGGTGGCCCGCGAGGTCGGTACGGAGGGCCGGCTGGGCGGTCAGGCCCGGGTGGCCGGAGTTGCCGGCACCTGGAAGGACCTGACCGAGTCGGTGAACTCGATGGCGTCCAACCTGACCGGCCAGGTGCGCAACATCGCCATGGTGACGACCGCCATCGCCCGCGGCGACCTGACCAAGAAGATCGACATCGAGGCTCAGGGCGAGATCCTGGAGCTGAAGACGACGATCAACACGATGGTCGACCAGCTGTCGTCGTTCGCGGAGCAGGTGACCCGGGTGGCCCGGGAGGTGGGCACCGAGGGCCAGTTGGGCGGCCAGGCGCGGGTTCCGGGCGTCGCAGGCGTGTGGAAGGACCTGACGGAGTCGGTGAACGAGATGGCGGGCAACCTCACCCGCCAGGTGCGGGCGATCGCGGAGGTGGCCACCGCCGTGACCCGCGGCGACCACAACGTACGCATCGATGTGGAGGCCGCGGGCGAGATCCTGCAGTTGCAGGGCTACATCAACTCGATGATCACCAACCTCCGGGAGACGACGCTCGCCAACCAGGAGCAGGACTGGCTCAAGAGCAACCTGGCGCGTATCTCCGGGCTGATGCAGGGCCGCCGCGATCTGACGGACGTGGCCGGGCTGATCATGAGCGAGCTGACGCCGGTGGTCTCGGCGCAGCACGGCGCGTTCTTCCTCGCGGTGTCCACGGTGGAGGGCAAGGAGGAGGAGATCGGCGTCGCCGTGGGGCCGGACGGCGAGGAGAACTACGAGCTGCGGATGCACGGCAGTTACGGCTATTCGACGGGCACCATGCCGACGACGTTCGGCCCCGGTGAGTCGCTGGTCGGCACGGCTGCGCGCGAGGGTCGCACCATCCTGGTGGAGAACGCGCCGCCCGGCTATCTCAAGATCTCCTCGGGGCTCGGGGAGGCGCCGCCGGCCCATGTGATCGTGCTGCCGGTGGTGTTCGAGGGCACCGTGCTGGGTGTGATCGAGCTGGCGGCGTTCCAGCCGTTCGCGCAGATCCAGAAGGACTTCCTCAACCAGATCGCGGGGATGATCGCGACCAGCGTCAACACCATCAGCGTCAACACCCGTACCGAGGTGCTGCTGAGCCAGTCGCAGGAGCTGACGGAGCAGTTGCGGGAGCGGTCGGCGGAGCTGGAGAACCGGCAGCGGGCGCTTCAGGAGTCCAACGCGCAGTTGGAGGAGAAGGCCGAGCAACTGGCCCAGACGAACAGCGACATCGAGATCAAGAACCGCGAGATCGAGGAGGCCCGGCAGGTTCTGGAGGAGCGCGCCGAGCAGCTGTCGATGTCGATGCGCTACAAGTCGGAGTTCCTGGCGAACATGTCGCACGAGCTGCGTACGCCGCTGAACTCGCTGCTGATCCTCGCGAAGCTGCTCGCGGACAACGCCGAGGGCAACCTCTCCCCGAAGCAGGTGGAGTTCGCCGAGACCATCCACGGCGCGGGCTCGGATCTGCTCCAACTCATCAACGACATCCTCGACTTGTCGAAGGTCGAGGCCGGCAAGATGGACGTGAGCCCGACCCGGATCGCGCTCGTGCAGCTCGTGGACTATGTGGAGGCCACCTTCCGCCCGTTGACGGCGGAGAAGGGGCTGGACTTCTCCGTACGGGTGTCGCCGGAGCTGCCCGCGACGCTGCACACGGACGAGCAGCGGCTGTTGCAGGTGCTGCGCAATCTGCTGTCGAACGCGGTGAAGTTCACCGATGCGGGCGCGGTGGAGCTGGTGATCCGCTCGGCCGGCGAGGACGTTCCGGAGATGATCCGCGAGCAGATGCTGGAGACGGGCGCGATCCAGGACGCCGACGCGGAGCTGGTCGCGTTCTCGGTGACCGACACCGGTATCGGCATCGCGGCGGGGAAGATGCGCGTGATCTTCGAGGCGTTCAAGCAGGCGGACGGCACCACCAGCCGCAAGTACGGCGGCACCGGCCTGGGCCTGTCCATCAGCAGGGAGATCGCGCGGCTGCTGGGCGGCGAGATCTACGCGGCGAGCGAGCCGGGGCGCGGCTCCACCTTCACGCTCTATCTGCCGCTGCATCCGACGGAACTGCCGCCGCAGGGCTACGCACAGCTCGGCTCCGGCACGTTGGCCATCGCCGCGGCGGAGTCGCGGGCGTCGGCGGCCGAGCCGGCGGAGCGCGACGGCGCCGGCCGTGCGGACGAAGGAGCCGCGGACGCCGGGGAGTTGGACGGCGCGAGCGGTGCGGCCGCCGGTGCCGCGGCGTCGGGCGAGCCCGGGGTGCTGCCGTCCCAGGAGGGTTCGGGCGAGTCCGCGAGCGAGGCGGAGCGGGCCGCGGCTTCGCTCGTACGCCGCCGCCGGCAGCGTTCGGCCACCGAGCCCGAGCAGCCCGAACTGCCTCCGGAGGCACAGCCGGAGCGTTCGGTCCGGCAGAGCGGCAACGGCAGCGCACCGCGCACCGGGACGGCGCGCGGGAACGGGCAGCCGGCCGCGGGCCGCGGCACGGGCGCGGAGCCGCAGGGCGCGCACGGCGCGCACGGGGTCGTGAACGGCGTGGGCGCGGCCGACGACGAGGCGTGGCTGCACAGCGGGCAGGATCTGGTGGATCCGGGCCCGCGCAGCGACTTCGACGGCCAGAAGGTCCTCATCGTCGACGACGACATCCGGAACGTGTTCGCGCTGACCAGCGTGCTGGAGCAGCACGGCCTTCAGGTGCTCTACGCGGAGAACGGCCGCGAGGGGATCGAGGTGCTGGAGCAACACGACGACGCGGCGGTGGTGTTGATGGACATCATGATGCCGGAGATGGACGGCTACGCGACGACGGCGGCGATCCGCAGGATGCCGCAGTTCGCGGGGCTGCCGATCATCGCGCTGACGGCGAAGGCGATGAAGGGCGACCGGGAGAAGAGCATCGAGTCCGGTGCGTCCGACTACGTCACCAAGCCGGTTGACACAGATCACCTGTTGTCGGTCATGCGGCAGTGGATGGGGGCGCGCTGAGTATGGCACCGTGCTGTGTACGGCCACCTGTTGACTGACGGTGGCCGGCGGCGTGGTAGTGGACGGTTATCGGGGAACTTTTCGGTCTCCTGGGACGTTTCCGCTGCGTGCGCAGTGACATCACGGTGACAGGGTGTGGTGGGCCGCGGGGTGCGGCTACCATGACCCGCACAAGGACGGGCGGCGAAGCGGGGCCGCCTCAAGGGGCGGCGTCCGAGGTGCTGCCGGGGCGAGGAGGACGGGCCATGGTGCAGAAGGCCAAGATCCTCCTGGTCGATGACCGGCCGGAGAATCTGCTGGCGCTGGAGGCGATCCTCTCCGCGCTCGATCAGACGCTGGTGCGGGCATCGTCAGGGGAGGAAGCGCTCAAGGCGCTGTTGACGGACGACTTCGCGGTCATTCTGCTCGATGTTCAGATGCCGGGTATGGACGGGTTCGAGACCGCCGCGCACATCAAGCGGCGCGAGCGCACCCGGGACATCCCCATCATCTTCCTCACGGCCATCAACCACGGCCCGCACCACACGTTCCGCGGCTATGCGGCGGGTGCGGTGGACTACATCTCCAAGCCGTTCGACCCGTGGGTGCTGCGTGCGAAGGTGTCCGTCTTCGTCGAGCTGTATATGAAGAACGTTCAGCTGCGGGAGCAGGCGTCGCTGCTGCGGCTGCAGTTGGAGAACGGCGGCGCGGCCGGTGCCGGGCAGCCCGAGGTGCCGCCGGAGGACGATCCGGGTGAACCGCCCGGGCTGCTGGCGGAGTTGTCGGCGCGGCTGGCCGCGGTCGAGGAGCAAGCCGAGTCGCTGTCCAAGCAGTTGAGCGATTCGCAGGATTCCGCCGCCGTCGCCACGGCCGCTCATCTCGAACGGAAGCTGACCGGGCTGCGAAGAGCGCTCGACGCGCTGGAGCCGGGCACGGGCGGCGGAGCTTCGGCGCCGCAGGTCTCGTCGCAGAACTGACCGGGGGGCGGGGCCGGTTGGCGCTGCCGCCGGGCGTACGGCTTCGCGGCCGGCTCTTGCGCGCACCGACCCGGCGTGCTGCCTCGGATGTGCCGCCGGGCGGCTGATGCGGCGTCGGGCGGCGACGGCGGCCGTACCCGGGCCGTTTCGGGGCCGTCCTCTTCCGTGTGACCGCACTCCCGGATTCCCGGGCCCGCGGGGGCAGTTGGGCCGCCGCGGGCGCCTCCTCCTGTTCGTGCCTCGATGCCCGCCCGGCGGTAACCTCCTCTTCATGGCCTCTCGTACGTCCGGCAGCGGAAAGGCAGCCAAGAAGGCGCCCGCCAAGAAGGCTGCGGGCAGCAAGGCCCCGGCGAAGAAGCAGGCGTCTGCGAAGAAGGGCGGCGGGAAGAAGCCGGCGGCCAAGTCGCAGGCCAAGCCGGCTCCGTCGCCCACCGGGGGCATCTACCGCCTGGCGCGCGCCTGTTGGCTCGGCGTCGCGCACACCGTGGGCGCGGTGCTGCGCGGCCTGGGCCGTAGCACCAAGGGCCTCCACCCGGCGCACCGCAAGGACGGTCTGGCGCTGCTGCTGCTCGGTATCGCGCTCGTCGTCGCGGGCGGCACCTGGTCCCAACTGCACGGCCCGGTCGGCGATCTGGTCAAGCTGCTGGTCACCGGAGCGTTCGGCCGGCTCGACCTGCTGGTGCCGATACTGCTCGGCGTGATCGCGGTACGGCTGATCCGGCACCCGGAGAAGCCGGACGCCAACGGCCGTATCGTCATCGGTCTTTCGGCGCTCGTGCTCGGCGTGCTCGGCCTGGTGCACCTCGGCTGCGGCGCCCCGCCGCGGGGTGCGGGCGCCGCCGCCATCCAGGACGCGGGCGGGTACATCGGCTGGGCCGCGGCGCAGCCGCTGATCGCCACGGTCGGCGAGATGCTCGCGGTGCCGCTGCTGGTGCTGGTGACGGTGTTCGGGCTGCTGGTGGTGACCGCGACTCCCATCAACGGCGTGTGGCGCAAGCTGCGTTCGCTCGCGGTGCGGCTCGGCGTTCTGGAGGACCCGGACGCCCACGACGAGCCGTACGGCGAAGGGGCGCGCGGCGCCGCGTCCGCGGACGGCGACGACCCGGCCGCGTACGAGGAGGAGGCGCCGCGCTCGGGCCGGTACCGGCACAGCATGCGCAAGCGCCATCTCGATCCGGCGCTGGCCGAGAAGGAGGCGCTGGACAGCCGCCGTGCCCGCAGGGGCAGGCGCGGCCGGGGCGCGGCGGGCGACGAGCCGCAGGGCGCGCCTGCTTCGGCCACAGGCCCGCAGGCGGAGGGCCGTTCCGCGGACGCGGTCGATGTGGCCGCCGCGGCCGCCGCGTCGCTGGACGGCGCGCTGCTGCACGGCGTGCAGCCCTCTCCCGCGGTCGCCGATCTCACCAGCGGGGTGTCCGCTCGGCGCCGCGCGTCGCCGCCGGACGAGGACGCCCAGGCCGCCGGCACCGGCGCGGTCGAGAGCGCGTACGGCGCGGAGGGCGTCGAGCAGACTCCCGTGCCGGATCTGACGAAGGCGCCCGAGCCGCCGGCTCCGGAGGTACTGCCGCCGCGCGCCGAGCAGTTGCAGCTCTCCGGCGACATCACCTACGCCCTGCCGTCGCTGGACATGCTGGAGCGCGGCGGCCCCGGGCGCAGCCGCAGCGCCGCCAACGACGAGGTCGTGGAGTCGCTGTCGCGGGTCTTCACCGAGTTCAAGGTGGATGCGGCGGTCACCGGGTTCACTCGCGGCCCCACCGTCACCCGGTACGAGATCGAACTGGGCCCGGGCGTCAAGGTGGAGAAGATCACCGCGCTGGCGAAGAACATCGCGTACGCGGTGGCGAGTCCGGACGTGCGCATCATCAATCCGATCCCGGGCAAGTCCGCGGTCGGTATCGAAATCCCCAACAGCGACCGGGAGATGGTCAATCTCGGCGACGTACTGCGCTCCGCGGAGGCGGCCGGGGAGACGCACCCGCTGCTGGTGGGCCTCGGCAAGGACGTCGAGGGCGGCTACATCTCGGCGAACCTCGCGAAGATGCCGCATGTGCTCGTCGCGGGCGCCACCGGCTCCGGCAAGTCCTCGTGTGTGAACTGCCTGATCACTTCCGTGATGATGCGCGCCACCCCGGAGGACGTCCGCATGGTCCTCGTCGACCCCAAGCGGGTGGAGCTGACCGCGTACGAGGGCATCCCGCACCTGATCACGCCGATCATCACCAACCCCAAGAAGGCCGCCGAGGCCCTGCAGTGGGTGGTGCGCGAGATGGATCTGCGCTACGACGACCTCGCGGCCTACGGCTACCGGCACATCGACGACTTCAACACGGCGGTGCGCAACGGCAAGATCACCGCCCTGGAGGGCAGCGAACGCGAACTCGCCCCGTACCCGTACCTCCTGGTGATCGTGGACGAGCTGGCGGACTTGATGATGGTGGCGCCGCGCGACGTGGAGGACGCCATCGTCCGCATCACGCAGCTCGCGCGGGCCGCGGGCATCCATCTGGTGCTGGCGACGCAGCGCCCGTCCGTCGACGTCGTCACCGGACTGATCAAGGCCAACGTGCCCTCGCGGCTGGGCTTTTCGACGTCCTCGCTGGCCGACAGCCGGGTCATCCTCGACCAGGCGGGCGCGGAGAAGCTGATCGGCAAGGGGGATGCGCTGTTCCTGCCGATGGGCGCCGGCAAACCGGTGCGCATGCAGGGCGCGTTCGTGACCGAGGACGAGGTGCGCGGCGTCGTCGAGCACTGCAAGGCGCAGATGACGCCGGTGTTCCGGGACGACGTGACGGTCGGCCAGGGGCAGAAGAAGGAGATCGACGAGGAGATCGGCGACGATCTGGATCTGCTCTGCCAGGCGGCGGAGCTGGTGGTCTCCACGCAGTTCGGGTCGACGTCGATGCTGCAGCGAAAGCTGCGGGTGGGCTTCGCCAAGGCCGGCCGGCTGATGGACCTGATGGAGTCGCGCGGCGTGGTCGGGCCCAGCGAGGGTTCGAAGGCCCGCGATGTGCTCGTCAAGCCCGACGAACTGGAGGGTGTGCTGGCCGTGATCCGTGGGGAGTCTCCTTCGTGAGGGGCGAGTGAGGCAACCGTTTCGCCTTCGCATACGTCAAGTTGGAAAGCGATCGGCTCAGCGGTGCTGCGTCCGCCGTCGTTCCACGGCAGTCCCGGACGGCGGACAAAGACCGTCCGCCCGCTTGCCCGACTGTTCTGCACCGCCCCTAGACTGAACGTCCAGCAGGTGGCTACACGCTCGAAAGGCGCCCCCGTGTCCATCGGCAACTCAGCGGAAGAGGACCGGCCTTCGGTCGGTCGAGCCCTTCAACAAGCCCGTATCGACGCCCAGCTGACGGTCGACGAGATCAGTACCTCGACGAGAGTGCGCGTCCCCATCGTCCGTGCCATCGAGGAGGGCGACTTCTCGCGGTGCGGCGGCGACGTCTACGCCCGCGGCCACATCCGTACGCTCGCCCGTGCCGTCGGCCTCGATCCCGCCGAACTCGTCGCGCAGTACGAGCAGGAGAACGGCGGACCGCCCGAACCGGCCTCCGCCGCGACCCTGTTCGAAGCGGAACGCATCAAACCCGAGCCGTGGCGGCCCAATTGGACGGCGGCGATGGTGGCCGCGATCGTCGCGGTCGTCGGCTTCGTCGGCTTCACCCTCGTCGGCGGGGGCGGCGGAGGCGACGGCAACCGCAAACCGGAGGCCGGCCAGGACAACCACGCGGCGCAGAAGTCGCCGTCCGCCGACCGCACCGTGACCACTCCGGCCCCGGGCGGCGCCGGCTCCGGCAAGGGCGACGGCGCGGAGACGACCGACCCCAAGCCCTCGGACAGCGCCATCGCGCAAGCACCGGCCGACAAGGTCACGGTGCGGATGACGGCCGAGACGAGCAACAGCTGGGTGTCGGTGAAGGACCACAACGGCAAGCTCGTGCACGACGGCGTGCTCAAGAAGGGAGAGAGCAAGACCTTCACGGACGACAAGCGGCTCGCTCTCGTACTCGGCAACGCGGGCGGGATGAAGCTGTACGTCAACGGCAAGGAGATCAAGGACCTGGGCAAGCCCGGCCAGGTGCAGCACGTCAGCTACACGCGGGGCGATCCGGAAGCCGGCTGAGGCCGCTGCCGGACGGGCGGGCCGAGCGAGCCGCGTGAGCCGAATCGATTCGCACGGACCGGGCGATCCGCGACAGGCGGACCGCGACCACCGAACCGTGCGGGCCGAGTCGAGCTCGACAGGCCGCCACCGAGTTCGCCCGCACCCGCGGCGGCGCCCAACCGCCGCCGCCCGCACCGCACTTCGCTCCCCGGGACCGCACACCGGCCCGGGGAGCCGTTCGTCCGCCGGCACACCTGCGGCGGCCGCACGGCGGCAGCGGCCCAGTGGGGGCCGAAGCCAGCAGGGGACGAAGAGGGAAGCGGAGCGGGGAGCCGGCGGCCGCCCGCCCCGGTCCGTCGGCAGGGGCTCCGGACCGACGAAGTAGGGTTGAGGTCATGCCCGATCGCCGTACCGTCGCTCTCGTCACTCTAGGCTGCGCCCGTAACGAGGTGGACTCCGAAGAGCTCGCAGGCCGCCTGGCGGCGGACGGCTGGGAGTTGGTGGAGGAGGCCGGGGACGCGGACGTGGCCGTGGTCAACACCTGCGGCTTCGTCGACGCCGCGAAGAAGGATTCCGTCGACGCCCTCCTCGAAGCGAACGACCTCAAGTCCGCCCGCACGGAAGGCACTCGTACCCAGGCCGTCGTCGCCGTGGGATGCATGGCCGAGCGGTACGGCCGGGAGCTGGCCGAGGCGCTGCCGGAGGCCGACGGCGTGCTCGGCTTCGACGACTACGCCGACATCTCCGACCGGCTGCGCACCATCCTCGGCGGCGGCGTGCACGCCCCGCACGTTCCGCGTGACCGGCGCCGGCTGCTGCCCGTCAGCCCCGCCGAACGGCAGGGCGCGGGGGCCGCGGTGGCGCTTCCCGGGCACGGCGAGACGGCCGCCGCGTCCGCGCCGCCCGATCTGCCCGAGGGCGTCGCTCCCGCGTCCGGGCCGCGGGCGCCGCTGCGCCGCCGGCTGGAGAGCAGCCCCGTCGCGTCGGTGAAGCTCGCGTCCGGCTGCGACCGCCGCTGCTCGTTCTGCGCCATCCCGTCCTTCCGCGGCTCGTTCATCTCGCGCCGCCCCGCGGACGTACTGAACGAGACGCGCTGGCTCGCCGAGCAGGGCGTACGCGAGATCATGCTCGTCTCCGAGAACAACACCTCCTACGGCAAAGACCTCGGCGACATCCGGCTGTTGGAGACGCTGCTGCCCGAACTCGCCGCCGTGGACGGCATCGAGCGGATCCGGGTCAGCTATCTGCAGCCCGCCGAGATGCGGCCGGGACTGATCGACGTACTGACCGGCACCGACAAGGTCGCCCCCTACTTCGACCTGTCCTTCCAGCACGCGGCGCCTCAAGTGCTGCGCGCCATGCGGAGGTTCGGGGACACCGACGGCTTCCTGGAGCTGCTGGAGCGGATCCGGGCGAAGGCGCCGCAGGCCGGTGTGCGCTCCAACTTCATCGTCGGCTTCCCCGGCGAGAGCGAAGCGGACGTGGCCGAACTGGAGCGTTTTCTGACCGCCGCGCGCCTGGACGCGATCGGAGTGTTCGGCTACTCCGACGAGGACGGCACCGAGGCCGCGGGCTACGACGGCAAGCTCGCCCCCGAGGAGGTGGCGGACCGGCTGTCCCGAGTCTCGCGGCTGGCCGAGGAGTTGACCGCGCAGCGGGCGGAGGAGCGGATCGGCGAGACGGTGCGGGTGCTGGTCGAGTCGGCCGGCGACGAGGACGACGACCCCGCGTCCGAGCCCGGCGGCGGGGACGCGGACGGCGACGGTGCGGCCGGCGGCCGGCTTCGGGGACGTGCCGCGCACCAGGCGCCGGAGACCGACGGCCAGACGTTGCTCACCGGCGCCTTTCCGGCCGTGCTGCCCGCGGGGGGACGCGGGCCGGCCGTGGGACGTATGGTCGAGGCGCGTGTGGTCGCCGCGGAGGGCGTGGACCTGGTCGCCGAGCTGCTGCCGGCCGGCGGCGCCGCGCAGACGCCGCTTCCGCGGAGCCGCGCCGGCGCGGCCGCCGTGCGGAGCGGGCGTGCAGAGGGAGGCGACGGGGCCGTTAAGGAGGCGGGTGGATGACCGGAGTGCCAGCCCCCGCGGCAGGTGGCGCCGCGATGACGACGTCCCGGGCGGCGGCGGCCGTACGGCAGGTGAGCCTGTGGAACATCGCCAACATCCTCACCATGGTGCGGCTGCTGCTGGTGCCCGGTTTCGTGACGCTGATGCTGTGGAGCGGCGGGCACGATCCGGCATGGCGCTCCTTCGCATGGGCGGCGTTCACCGTCGCCATGATCACGGACCTGTTCGACGGTGAACTGGCCCGCCGGTACAACCTCGTCACCGACTTCGGGAAGATCGCCGACCCGATCGCCGACAAGGCGATCATGGGCGCCGCGCTGATCTGCCTGTCCGGGCTGGGCGATCTGTCGTGGTGGGTGACGGGTGTGATCGTGCTGCGGGAGCTGGCCATCACGCTGATGCGGTTCTGGGTGATCCGGCACGGCGTGATCCCGGCCAGCCGCGGCGGCAAGTGGAAGACGCTCACGCAGGGTGTCGGCGTCGGCATGTACGTGCTGGTGCTCACCGGCCCGCTGGCGACGCTGCGCTGGTGGGTGATGGCGGTGGCGGTGGTGCTGACGGTGGCCACGGGGCTCGACTACGTACGGCAGGCGGTCGTGCTGCGGCGTAACGCCTCGACGGCGTCGTCCGGTTCGGCATCCTCGACGGCGTCGGCCGCACCCGCCGCGCAGGCGGAGCAGGCGGGCCGGTCGTGACCCTCGAAGGGCGGCACGGCGAGCGCCCGTACGAGGCGGCGGCGCGGCTGCTGGATCTGCTCGCCGAGCGCGGCGAGAGCCTGGCCGCCGCCGAGTCGCTGACCGGCGGACTGGTGGGCGCCGAGTGCACCTCGGTGCCCGGCGCCTCCCGCGTCTTCCGCGGTTCGATCACCGCGTACGCGACCGATCTGAAGCGTCAACTGCTGGGCGTGGACGGCGATCTGCTGGCCGAGCGGGGCGCCGTCGACGCGGATGTGGCCCGTCAGATGGCTATCGGGGTGCGGAGAGTGCTGGGCGCCGACTGGGGAGTGGCGACGACCGGCGTCGCAGGCCCGGATCCGCAGGACGGTAAGCCGGTCGGTACGGTTCATGTGGCGGCCGCCGGCCCGAACGGGGCGGTGTTCGCAGGGGAGTTGGCGTTGTCGGGCGACCGGGCGGCGATCCGCGCGGAGACTGTCACAAGCGCGCTGCGATTGGTGCACGATGCGCTGCCCGCACCAGGTGAACTCCCAAGGAATCAGCGGGCGAAGAATACGGAACAAGGTGGGGGGCAAGGTTGTTTGCAGCCCTGAGTGAACACGACATCGCTCCCCGCACGGGTGCGGCCCGAGGCGGTACGGTGGAGCCTGAAGCGTCCGGCGCCGCCACCCGGGCAGGGGGCGAGCCGGTGGGAATCAAGAAGCTGTGGAAGACGCCGCGCGTTGAGAGGGAGGAGCACCGATGATTCTGCTCCGTCGCCTGCTGGGTGACGTGCTGCGTCGGCAGCGCCAACGCCAGGGTCGCACCCTGCGTGAAGTCTCTTCGTCAGCCCGGGTCTCGCTCGGTTATCTCTCCGAGGTCGAGCGCGGCCAGAAGGAGGCCTCTTCGGAGCTGTTGTCCTCGATCTGCGAGGCGCTGGATGTTCGGATGTCCGAGCTGATGCGGCAGGTCAGCGACGAGCTGGCGCTTGCCGAGCTGGCCGAGTCCGCGGCGAGCGAGACCGTCCCGGCGCCGATGCGGCCGGTGCTCAACATCCCGTCGGTGACGTCCGTCACCGGAGTTCCGGAGGAGCGAGTCACGATCAAGGCGCCGTCCGAGGCGGTGGACGTCGTCGCGGCCTGACCGTTGCCGGTGTGACGCGAGGCGTCCCGCACTGGCTTCACGAAGCCCCGCCGGTGACCGACCGGCGGGGCTTCGCGCTGTGTGCAGCCGCCGCCGTGCGGCAGCAGCGCCGCCGCTACGGGCGGGCGGCCCGGGCCAGGAGGCCGCCGGCGCCCGGCTGTTGAGCACCTGCCGCGTGCAACGAGCACCGCTGCCGCAGTGTGGTCGCGCGGTCACGCGACGTACGGCAGCATGGCGGGAGCGGCCGCCTCCGCGGCGCTCCGTTGTGAACCGCCCACCCACGCCGGGAGGTACGAGACGCGATGACGGCCGTGACGCCGGCGCTGCTGTTCCGCGGGGCGCTCGCGGCCGCAGGCGCGGCGTTGTGGACGGCCGCCGGCTGCTGGGCGGCCCGCGGGCAGGGCGGGGGAGCGCTGGAGGCGGTGGCGTTCGTGGGCGGCTGGAGCCTCAGCGTGCTGCCGGTACATGCGCGCATCGACACCGGAACCGAGCCCCCGCCCGACGACCCGGGCGCTGTCTCTTCCGAGGCGGCGGAGAGTTCGTGCCTGCGCCCTGAGGCTGCCGGCTCGGGTGGCGGTGACGGGGCAGGGTCAGGGGCCGTGTCAGGGGCCGGCTGAGTGTCTTCGCGGGCGTGCGGGTGGGCCGGCGTGCGGTGCAACGGTGAGGGGGTGGAGGGGAGTTGGGGTCCTCCGCAGTGTGCGCCGCGTCCTGCAGCGGGCCGGTCTGGCAGCGCGGACAGTAGTAGACGACGCGTGAGCGCGCCGCCGGCCCGTAGCTGCCGGAACGTACGAGCGTGCCGCAGCGGTGGCAGGGGCGGTGCGCGCGCCCGTACACCCACAGGGCACGGTCGCGGTCGGCGCCCGCAGCGGACTTCGCAGTCGCGGCCGCGGGGCGGGTGGTGCGGCGTGCGAAGCGGTGCTTATTGGCGTCGAGGAGCCGCTGTGCTGCGCCCAGCAGCCGGTCCGTGAGGTCGTCCGTCAGCTCGCCGACGGGCGTCCACGGCGTGCGGCGGGCCAGGAAGCACAGTTCGGAGGCGTACACGTTGCCGACCCCGGCCAGGTTGCGCTGGTCGGTGAGGGCTTCCGCGAGCGGGCGTGCGGGGTCGGCGCGGAGTCTGCGGCAGGCTTCCGCGGGATCCCAGTCCGGGCCGAGCAGATCCGGCCCGAGGTGGCCGAGAGCGGCCGACTCCCCGTCCGTACGCAGGAGTTCGAGCAGCGGCAGCCGGTAGCCGGTGGCGGTGCGGGCGGCCGTGGTCAGTACGGCCCGCACCTGGTGCGCGGGCCCGCCCCGCGTACGCTCGTCCGGGCCGGAGATGCGCCACGCGCCCTCCATTCCCAGGTGCGAGTGGAGCGTCAGACCGCCCTCGACGCGGGTGAGGAGATGCTTACCGCGGGCGGCGGCCTCGATGACACGGCGCCCCGACAGGTCACTCGCCGCCAGCCGCGGCACCCGGAAGTCCGTGCGCGTCAGCACCTGCCCGGCCAGAGCATCGTGCAGCAGACGCGCCGTGAGCCAGACCGTGTCACCCTCGGGCATCCAACGTCTCCTTTCCCGCGCCTCGTTGCGCCCGCGCCCGCGCCGCGCCTATGCCGCCCACGGCACGGCGGCCGGCCAACCACCGCTGCGCGCCCGCCGGTTCACGAACACGGCGCCACCTGCCACCGCCCGCCGGCCGTTCGCGGACGAGCCAGGGCGCTGCCGCTCGTACGTGCCGCCGCCGACCTGCGGGCGGGCTGGGCTGGGCCGGCAACTTCCGTGTTCTTGGGGCGACTTGCGTGCTCCCGTGGTGCGCGGCGTCGTCGTCCTGGCGCCTGCTTGGCTTGCAGGTGCAGTCTGCGCGGTGTGGCGTGGAACCCGGCGGCCTCTGCGGTCGTGGATGCGCCGGTACCGCCGTTCGTACGCGCTGTCCCGGGTCTGCGGGGGTGGCAGCGCTGCAACTCCCGCTTTCCAGGGCGGTCTTGTGTGGCCCGGTGGTGGGTGTCGCGGCGTCTTCATGTGCCTGCCTCTGCGGTCGTGCGTGCGCCGGTACTGTTGTCCGTACGCGCTGTCCCGGGTCTGCGGGGTGGGCGGGCGCCTGCAAGTCCCGCTTCCGTGGGCCGACTTGTGCGGCCGCGCGGCACCGCACCTCACGCCGCCCGTTCGGCTCGTAGCCGCAACCCGCGCGGCGTCGCATGGAACCCGGCGGCCTCCAGTACGCCGCCGAACGGCGACGACAGCGCCGCCGAGCCGTTGATCCGCTCCACGGTGAGCGTGCCCAGCGCGCCCGCGCGCGCCGAGGCGGCCAGCGCTTCCGCCGCCGCCCGCACCGGCGCATCTCCGGAAGCCGCCTGGTCGTCAACAACCGTGCCACGCAAGGACGTTGCCGCCGACGGCCCGGCCGCGCCCACCGTGCCGGCCGGCGGCTCACCCTCCGCGCCCCGGCCCGCACTCTCCGGCCACACCAGCAGCGTCTTGCCGCCGCGCTCCATGTACACCGTCAACTCGCCGTCCACCAGCACCACCACCGCCCCCGCCTTGCGGCCCGGCTTGTGCGTCGCGCCCGCCGGCGGATCCGGCCACGGCAGCGCTGCGCCGTACGCGTTCGCAGGGTCCGCCGCGGCGAGCACCACCGCACGCAGCGGACGCTCCCGCTCCCGCGCCGAATACACCGCACGCAGCCGGTCGATGGCGCCCTCCATCGCGAACTGGGCCGCCCCCAGGCCCTCCACGACGTAGCCGCGCCGCGCCTGCCCGCTCTCCTCGAACGCGGCCAACACCCGGTACGCCGCGGCGAAACCGCCCTCGACGCCCTCGGCGGCAACCGCGCCCCGCGTGACGACGCCGTGCCGGTCCAGCAGCGTACGCGCTCTCGCATGCGCCCTGTGCGTGGGATCGCTCTCCGGGGCGGGCAGCAGCGACCAGCGACCCGCAACCGTCGGCGGCCCCTGCCGTGGCGCCGGCGCGCGGCGCACCCCCGCACGCGCGGAGCCCGCGGCCAGCGAACCGTAACGCCCGCGCGGCGCCGCCCGCTTGGCGCGATGCGCCGTCGACCCCGCCGTACGCCCCGAGCCCAGCAGCGCCCGCAGCGGAGCAGCCGTGTCGTTCGTCAGCCGGCCCGACCAGGCCAGATCCCACAGCACCTCCGCCAACTGCGCATCCGACACCTCCGGATGCGCCGCCCGCACCTGGTCGGCGATCTGCCGGAAGAACAGCCCGTACCCCGGACCGAGCACCTCCAGCACCGAACGGTGCAGCGGCGTCAACTCCAGCGGCAGCGGCGGAGGAAGCAGCAGCGGCGCCGTCTCCGCCGGATACAGCGACAGCCAGCCGTCCTTGCCCGGCAGCGAGCCCGCACCGGCCCACACCACCTCACCGGACGTGGTCAACTCGTCCAGCATGCCCGGCGCGTAGTCCCGCACCCGGCCCGGCAGCACCAGCTTCTCCAACGCCGACGCCGGCACCGGCGCCCCCTGCAACTGCTCGACCGTACGCACCAGCCCGTCCACGCCGCGCAGACTCCCCGAACCCACGTGCTGCCACTGCGGCAGAAACGCGCCCAGCGCGGACGGCGGCACCGGCTCCAACTCCCGCCGCAGCGCCGCCAGCGAACGGCGGCGCAGCCTGCGCAGCACCCCCGGATCACACCACTCCTGACCCACGCCCGCCGGATGGAACTCGCCCTGCACCAGCCGCCCTTCGGCCGCGAGCCGCTGCAACGCACCCTCCGCCACCGCCGTGCCCAACCCGAACCGCGCCGCAGCCGCCGCCGAAACGAACGGCCCGTGCGTACGCGCGAACCGCGCCAGCAGATCACCCAGCGGATCCGGCACCGGCTCCGTGAACGCCTCCGGCACGCCCACCGGCAGCGCCACCCCCAGCGCATCCCGCAACCGGCCCGCATCCTCCACCGCCGCAACATGCTCCACACCCGCCACCCGGACCCGCATCGCCCGCCGCGCCGACTCCAACTCGCCCACCCACGCCGGAACCGCACCCCGCTCGCCCAGCTCCTCGACCGTCAACGGGCCCAGCAGCCGCAGCACATCCGCCACACCCTCCACATCCTTGATGCGCCGCTCCTCGGTGCGCCACTGAAGCTCCCGCTCCAGCTCGGCCAGCACCTCCGCATCCAGCAGCTCCCGCAACTCCGCGCGCCCCAACAGCTCCGACAGCAGCCGCGAATCGAGCGACAACGCCGCCGCCCGCCGCTCCGCCAGCGGCGAATCCCCCTCGTACAGATACTGCGCCACATAGCCGAACAGCAGCGACCGCGCGAACGGCGACGGCTCCTGCGTCGTCACCTCCACCACGCGCACCCGCCGCGCCTCCACATCCCCCATCAGCTCCGTCAGCCCCGGCACGTCGAAAACGTCCTGCAGACACTCCCGCACCGCCTCCAGCACGATCGGAAACGACCCGAACTCGCTCGCCACCTGCAGCAGTTGGGACGCCCGCTGACGCTGCTGCCACAACGGAGTGCGCTTACGCGGATCGCGCCGCGGCAGCAGCAGAGCCCGCGCCGCACACTCCCGGAACCGCGCCGCGAACAGAGCCGAACCGCCCACCTGGTCGGTCACGATCTGCTCGACCTCGCCCTTGTCGAACAGCACGTCCGCCACCCCCACCGGCGGCTCCCCCGACTCGCCGCCGACCCCGGCCGCAGCCGCCGCCGCACCCTCCGGCTCGCCCTCCAGCAGATCGAGCCCCATCACATCCGCATCCGGCAGCCGCAGCACCAACCCGTCGTCCGCGTGCATCACTTGGGCGTCCATGCCGTACCGCTCCGTCAGCCGCGCACCCAACGCCAGCGCCCACGGCGCATGCACCTGCGCACCGAACGGGGAATGCACCACCACCCGCCAGTCGCCCAGCTCGTCACGGAAACGCTCGACCACGATCGTGCGGTCATCGGGCACATGGCCACACGCCGTACGCTGCTCCGCCACATACGCCAGCAGATTGCCGACCGCCAACTCGTCCAGCCCCGCAGCCGAAAGCCGCTCCCGCGCCACCGCCTCGTCCGACGAACCCACCTGACGCAGAAACGCACCCAGCGCCCGCCCCAACTCCAGCGGCCTGCCCAGCTGATCGCCCTTCCAGAACGGCAACCTGCCCGGCGCACCCGGCGCAGGCGACACCAGCACCCGGTCCCGCGTGATGTCCTCGATCCGCCACGACGTCGTGCCCAACGTGAAAACGTCGCCCACCCGCGACTCGTAGACCATCTCCTCGTCCAGCTCACCGACCCGGCCACCGCCCCGCTTCGGATCCGCGCCCGCCAGGAACACCCCGAACAGACCCCGGTCCGGAATCGTGCCGCCCGACGTCACCGCCAACCGCTGCGCACCCGGCCGCGCAGCGACCGTACGAGCGACCCGGTCCCACACGATCCGCGGCCGCAACTCCGCGAACGCGTCCGACGGATAACGCCCCGCCAGCATGTCCAGCACCCCGTGGAACGCGGACTCCGGCAGCGAGGAGAACGGAGCCGCACGCCGCACCGCCAGCAGCAACTCGTCCACATCCCAGGTGTCCACGGCCGTCATCGCCACCAACTGCTGCGCCAGCACGTCCAGCGGATTGGCCGGCACCCGCAGCGCCTCGATCGCGCCCTCCCGCATCCGCTCCGTGACCACCGCCGACTGCACCAGATCGCCGCGGTACTTGGGAAACACCACACCCGCCGACACCGCGCCCACCTGGTGCCCCGCACGGCCCACGCGCTGCAGACCCGAAGCCACCGACGGCGGCGACTCCACCTGGATCACGAGATCCACCGCCCCCATGTCGATGCCCAACTCCAGGCTGGACGTCGCCACCACAGCCGGCAGCCGGCCCGACTTCAACTCCTCCTCGACCTGCGCACGCTGCTCCTTGGACACCGAGCCGTGGTGCGCACGCGCAAGCAGCGGCGGCGCCCCCTTGGCAGCACCCGCCTCCGCCATCAGCTCCGCCGGCGAATGATCCTCCGGCAGCGGCTCACCCGTGGCCCGCTCGTACGCGATCTCGTTCAGCCTGTTGCACAAACGCTCAGCCAGGCGGCGGGAGTTGGCGAACACGATCGTCGACCGGTGCGCCTGCACCAGATCCGCGATGCGCTCCTCGACCGACGGCCAGATCGACGGCTTACCGCCGCCGCCAGGGCCGTCGCCCGAACCGCCCGGGCCACCCGCACCGGAACCGTCCTGGACCGGCGAGCCGCCCAACTCGCCCATGTCCTCCACCGGCACCACGACCGACAGCTCGAACTCCTTGCCCGCAGGCGGCTGCACCACCGTCGCCCGGCGCTGCGGCGAAAGAAAACGGGCCACCTCGTCCACCGGACGCACCGTCGCGGACAGGCCGATACGGCGTGCAGGACGCTCCAGCAGCCCGTCCAACCGCTCCAGCGACAGCGCCAGATGAGCACCGCGCTTGGTGCCCGCCACCGCGTGCACCTCGTCGACGATCACCGTCTCCACCCCGGACAGCGCCTCACGGGCCGCAGACGTCAGCATCAAGAACAGCGACTCGGGCGTGGTGATCACGATGTCCGGCGGGCGGCGCGCGAGAGAACGCCGCTCGGCGGCAGGAGTGTCACCGGAGCGGATCCCGACCCGGATGTCCGGCTCCGGCAGCCCCAGCCGCACCGACTCCTGCCGGATGCCCGTCAGCGGACTGCGCAGATTGCGCTCCACATCGACCGCGAGCGCCTTCAGCGGCGAGACGTACAGCACCCGGCAGCGCTTGACCGGATCCGCAGGCGGCGGCACGGACGCCAGCCGGTCCAGCGAAGCGAGGAACGCGGCCAGCGTCTTGCCCGACCCCGTGGGCGCGACCACCAGCGCGTCCGACTCCTCGGCCAGCGCTCTCCACGCCCCCGCCTGCGCGGCCGTGGGCTCGGAGAAGGCGCCCTCGAACCACGCACGGGTGGCGTCCGAGAACGCGGCGAGCGGCGAATCCGACGGTGGTGTCGGCGAGGTCTGACCCATGCGTTCCATCGTGCACCCCGCCGCTGACAACGCCCGCCGAGCCCGCGGGCACGGCCCACCCCCAGCCCGCGCGGGCCGGCGTACGGCTGGGGAACCACCCGCTCCAGTACGGGCGTCCGCTCGTTCCCGGCGCAGCGCCCCTCTCGCCCGCGCGGTCCGGGCCGCGGGCGGTACGGGATACTGGGGATATGCGGTTGACCGACTTCTGGCGGCGGATGGCCGAGCACTTCGGCCCCGCCTACGCCGACTCCTTCGCGCGCGATCACGTGATGTCCGAACTCGGCGGCCGTACCGTCCATGAAGCACTGGCCGCGGGCTGGGACGCGAAGGACGTCTGGCGCACGGTGTGCGAGGTCCGCGGGATCCCGCCCGAGAAGCGGTGACGAGCACGCCGGCCCACGGCTCCGCCACGCTCCCAGCCCCGCCACCGCAGCCAACCGCCGCAAGCCAACTCACCCGCCATCCACCGGAGTTGACCTGCCCCGCCGACGGCACCGCACCGCCCCGGCAACGGCCGTGACCTGCAACTCCCTTGGTTTTCCACAGGTTTACGGTCTCGCTTGACGCAAAATTCGAACATCGATTCTTATGGAGTCTCGGTCGGATTCCCTCCAACCGGGACCTCCCCGGCCCCGCGCGAAGACCGGACCGAATGTCAGTGGCAGCCGCTAGCGTCGTTGGACGTGAAGCGATCGACTCAAGCAAACCGGGTGGCACCCATGGCAGAAACCGACCGCGAGAAGGCGCTGGAAACCGCCCTCGCGCAGATTGAGCGGCAGTTCGGCAAGGGCGCCGTCATGCGTATGGGAGACCGGCCGAACGAACCGGTCGAGGTCATCCCCACCGGGTCCACCGCACTCGACGTCGCACTCGGCGTCGGCGGCCTGCCGCGCGGCCGCGTCGTCGAGGTGTACGGACCGGAGTCCTCCGGCAAGACGACGCTTGCCCAGCACGCGGTGGCCAACGCCCAAAAGTCGGGCGGCACAGTCGCGTTCGTGGACGCGGAACACGCCCTCGACCCCGAATACGCCAAGAAACTCGGCGTCGACACCGACGCACTGATCCTGTCCCAGCCGGACAACGGCGAACAGGCGCTGGAGATCACCGACATGCTCATCCGCTCCGGCGCGCTCGACCTCATCGTCGTCGACTCCGTCGCCGCGCTCGTCCCGCGCGCGGAGATCGAAGGAGAGATGGGCGACTCCCATGTCGGCCTGCAGGCACGGCTGATGAGCCAGGCCCTGCGGAAGATCACCGGTGCGCTCAACCATTCCAAGACCACCGCGATCTTCATCAACCAGCTCCGGGAGAAGGTCGGCGTCATGTTCGGCTCCCCCGAGACCACCACCGGCGGCCGCGCGCTGAAGTTCTACGCATCGGTGCGTCTCGACATCCGCCGCATCGAGACCCTGAAGGACGGCACCGAGCCGGTCGGCAACCGCACTCGCGTCAAAGTCGTCAAGAACAAGGTCGCGCCCCCGTTCAAACAAGCCGAGTTCGACATCCTCCACGGACAGGGCATCAGCCGCGAAGGCGGCCTGATCGACATGGGCGTCGAGCACGGCTTCATCCGCAAGTCCGGCGCCTGGTACACCTACGAAGGCGACCAGCTGGGCCAAGGCAAGGAGAACGCCCGCAACTTCCTGCGCGACAACCCCGACCTGGCCAACGAGATCGAGAAGAAGATCAAGGAGAAGCTCGGCATCGGCGTCCAGCCCGAAGAACCCGCGGGCGAGCCGGGAGCGGACGCCGCAGGATCGTCCGCCGTGACCACCGAGGCGGCCACCGCCGCCAAACCGGCACCGGCGGCAGCCACCGCGACGAAAGCCAAAACGGCCAAGTCCGGCGCCAAGAGCTGATCCGTGACCCGGCGCACGCTCCCGCACGACCCTGCATGGGAGGCGGCTCCCGACACGGAACACGAAGACAGCGGTGGCCCCGCCTCGTCGAGGGCCGAAGCGGGGCCACCGCGCTCAACTCACCGCGCACGCCGGCGCGGTGGGAAGCAGCGCAGAAGAACGCGGGACGGACAACAAGACGAGCGCGAAGACGAACACGGGGGCAACGACGAGGACGGAAACGAGGACGAAGACGACAACAAACGCGGGAACACGGAACGCGAGGACACGGAAGGTGCGGACAGAGACCCGGCAGAGCGTGCACGCGCGATCTGTCTGCGGCTGCTGACCGGCACACCACGCACCCGGCAGCAGCTCGCGGACGCACTGAGCAAACGGGAGATCCCCGACGAGATCGCCGAAGAAGTGCTGTCCCGCTACGAAGAAGTAGGGCTCATCGACGATGCGGCGTTCGCCGACGCCTGGGTCGAGTCCCGGCACCACAGCAGAGGCCTCGCCCGCAAGGCGCTCGCCCGCGAACTGCGCACCAAAGGCGTCGACTCCGCCGTCATCAACGACGCGGTGGAGCAACTCGACGCCGGCCAGGAAGCGGAGACCGCACGCCGCCTCGTGGAACGAAAGCTGAGCGCCACCGCCGGACTCGACCGCGAAAAACGCATCCGGCGCCTGGCGGGAATGCTGGCACGCAAGGGGTACGCCGAAGGGCTCGCCCTGCGCGTAGTCCGGCAGGCGCTCGAAGAAGAAGGGGAGGACCCAGAGCTGCTGGAGCACTACCTCCCCGAAGACTGACACGGGGGCTTGGGGGGCGGGGGCGGGGGGAGGGGG
>Ga0164243_10004142_pt1 | contig 22830 bp, 18 predicted proteins | sample OricompcompostOP_FD_108781 | JGI IMG/M metagenome (GOLD analysis project Ga0164243, IMG submission 108781) | Organic Plus compost microbial communities from Emeryville, California, USA - Original compost - Organic plus compost (OP) | ecosystem: Engineered > Solid waste > Mixed feedstock >...
GAGAACGACGACGGCTGCCGGGCGAATGGCGCTCACGGGATGCCCTTCGGCTGTGATGGGGGAGGGGTGACATCCGCAGGATACCGGGGCGTTTCACGGCGGACATGAGAGCGGGCCCCGACCTGGTGGTCAGGGCCCGAACCGCACGGCTCCGCCAGCTGGATTCGAACCAGCACTACAGGGCTTCAAAGGCCCGCGGGCTACCAGTTACCCCATGGCGGATGGCTGCGTCCGACCTTACCTGAGACGCGCCGACGCCTGATCCACCATTCCCTTCCACCAACCCTCGATCCGGCGGTACAGCTCGGCTCCCTGAGATACGCGGATCACGAGGCAGCCTCGGTAGGCGTCACCGACGTTCTTGCGTACCGTCTTGGGGTTGTGCTTCTTGAGCGTCGTCTTCTGGAACACCGACGCGTCGACACCCACCAGGTCGGCCCAGTACCGCTTCGCTCCCTCGACGTCTGCGCTCAGGTGGATCATCACGCGATAGGACAGGCGGTCTCGCGCCACACCGAGCAGGCTCAGCCACGCGAGGTAGACCTGGATCACGCCGGGGTCGCTGTTGACGAAGAGGACGTTCTCCCTCCGGGCGTAGGGCTTGTCCTTGCTGCCTTCGGCCCAGTAGAGGGCAACGCCTGCCATGAACAGGTCGCGGTCGGACATCTCGCCGATCTGCCTTGCGGCGGCGGTCTTGGTCTCTCGGCGCTCCTCGTCCTGTGCCCCGCGGAGGCGCGCCAGCCCGGCCTTCATCAGTTCCCGGTGTTCCTCCGGCGTATAGCGAGGCTTCGGCTTCGGCAGATCCCGTACCCACAGTGACACCGAGCTGCGTGAACAGCCGAGCGCCAGCTCGATCTGGTCGTACGTCCAGCCTTCGCGCCGCAGCTCCCGCGCCCTGGCCCTCAGGTCGTCCTTGGCGTTAGGGCGCTTGGTCCACTCCGGCGGCGGCTCGCCCTTCACCAGTTGGTTGAGGAGATCGTTGTTGTAGATCTTCAGCTCGTCGCGGATCTGCCGAAGACTGCGGCCCTGTCGTCGCAGCGCCACTGCCTGCTCTCGCAAGCCCTCGAAGTCGGCGTACTTGCCCGTCGCATGTGCCATGGGCACACGATGAAGGGGGAGTCGGGGATTCCGGCAGGTGATCGAGGCCGGTTCAACAGTTCGAGGGAATCTGAGGGGTTCCGCTCAGGCGTGACTACGGAATGTGATCGTGGACGGTCCGTGAAAGTCGACGGAAATGGGTGGGGGTGCGCCCGTAGGCTGGAGGCATGACCAGGACGGGGGAAGAGCACGCCGGGGAGTCGCCGCCGGGGGTTGGACCGTGGTGGTGGAGCAGGGCGCGTGGGGCCGCGCTGGATGTGACGCTGGCCGTCGCGTCCGCGGCGGAGTGCGCGTTCGAAGGGGTCGCGTTCGCCCGGGACGCCGGGCTGCCGGTGCCGGTCGGGGTGGTGTTCGGGGCGCTGGCGGGTTCCGTGCTGCTGCTGCGGCGCCGCTGGCCGATCGCCGTGGTGCTGGTGTCGATCGCGGTGCTGCCGGCGCAGATGGGGTTCCTGCTGAGCATCGTCGGCCTGTACACGCTGGCCGCCTCCGAGCTGCCGCGCCGGATCATCGCGTCGCTGGCGGGGATGTCGTTCGTCGGCACACTCATCGTGACGTTCGTGTGGGTGCGCCAGGACGTGGCGCGGGGGAGTCTGACGGTCGGCGACTGGGTGGTGCCGTTCGCCTCGGTGACGACGGCGATCGGGCTGACGGCGCCGTCGCTGCTGCTGGGCCTGTACGTGGGCGCCCGGCGCCGGCTGATGGAGAGCCTGCGGGAGCGGGCGGACAGTCTGGAGCGGGAGCTCCAGCTGCTCGCGGAGCGGGCGGAGGAGCGGGCCGAGTGGGCCCGCAACGAGGAGCGGACCCGGATCGCCCGGGAGATGCACGACGTCGTCGCGCACCGGGTGAGCCTGATGGTGGTGCACGCGGCGGCGTTGCAGGCGGTGGCGCGGAAGGACCCGGAGAAGGCGGTGCGCAATGCCGCGCTGGTGGGGGACATGGGCCGGCAGGCGCTGACGGAGCTGCGGGAGATGCTCGGGGTGCTGCGCAGCGGTGTGGCGTCGGCGGGCGCCTCGCGGGACGCGGGGACGCCGCTGGCGGCGGTGGGTGTGGCCGCGGCGGCGGTCGCGGACCGTGAGCGGGCGGAGGAACCGGCCGGCGAAGGTCCGTGGCTGTCGGAGCTGGACGAGCTGGTGGGGCAGTCGGCGGCGGCCGGGATGGTCGTGGATTTGTCGGTGGAGGGGGAGTCCCGGGCGTACGCGCCCGAGGTGGAGCAGACGGCGTACCGGGTGGTGCAGGAGGCGCTGACGAACGTCCACAAGCACGCGGCGGGCGCGAAGACGTATGTCCGGCTGGCGCACCGGGTGTCGGAGATCGCGATGCAGGTGGAGAACGAGCCGCCGCCCGAGGCGGGGTCGGCGTCGGCCGCGCGGCTGCCCTCGGGCGGCAACGGTCTGGTGGGGATGAAGGAGCGCGTGTCGGCGCTGGGCGGGGTGTTCGTGTCGGGTCCGACGGACGCGGGGGGCTTCCGGGTGTCGGCGGTGATCCCGGCGGCCTGACCCGGTCGCGGGCCCGGTCGCGGACCCGGTCCGGGTCGCGGCCCGGGGTCAGGGGTCGTCAGGGTGCGACGAGGCGGGCGGGTTCGAGGCCGGTGACGAGGCCGGCGAGGGCCTGGTCGATGTCGGCTCCGAGGTACCAGTCGCCGGTGTGGTCGAGGGCGTAGACGCGGCCCTCGGTGTCGATGGCGAGCAGCGAGTCGGTGTCGGTCTCGGCGCCGAGCGGGCTGACGTCGGTGTCGAGGGCGCGGCCGAGGTCGCCGAGGGTGCGGGCCATGTGGAGGCCGTGCAGCGGGTCGAGGTGGAGGGCGGCGGGGGCGATCTGGCGTCCGGGCCCGCCGGGGGCGATGTGCAGTCCGCCGAACTCGGCCCAGGCTTCGACGGCGGCGGGGAACACTGTGTGCCGGTGGCCCGCGGGCGAGGTGTGGTCGCGCAGGGTGTCGGCCCAGATCTCGGCTTGCTTGATGTCCCAGCGTCCGGGCTGCCAGCCCGCGGCACGCAGGGCGGCGTCGACGGGTACGGGGAAGCGGGTGGTCGAGGTGCGGTCGGTGTGCATCGGCTCTTCGTTCGTCGAGTGTGCCGGGGCCGGGTGGGGGGTCGGTGTCCGGGCGCGCGCGGCGGTGTGCGGTGGTGCGGGCGGGCGGCTCAGTCGGCGGGCGGGGTGGGGTCGACGATGCGGACGCCGAAGTGGGCGCTGAGGGCGGTGCAGGCGCGGCAGGGGGCGACGAAGCTGCCGTGCAGGGGGTCGCCGTCCTCGCGGATGCGGCGGGTGGTGAGTTTGGCCTGCTTGAGCGCTTTGCGGGCTTCGCCGTTGGTCATGGGTTTGCGGGCGGCGCGTTTGCTGCGGGCGGTGTCGGCGGCCGCGATGTGACGGGAGATGAGGATCGTCTCGGCGCAGCGTCCGGTGAACCGGTCGCGTTCGTTGCTGGTGAGGGTGTCGAGGAAGTCCTGGACGAGGTGGTGCAGGGCGGGGGGATGGTCGCCGCGGGCGGCGGTGCCGGTGAGGGTGGCGCCGCGGACGGAGAGGGCGGCGGCGACGGTGGGGAGTATGCCGTCGCGGCGGTGGAGGAGGGCGGGTGTGTGCGGGGTGCCGTCGGCGCTCCAGCCGACGCGGGGGTCGCCGGACCTGCCTGAGTGCGGGTCGGTCTGTGTCGCGTTCATCGTCATCATCCCCTCCTGAGCATCCCCCGTGCATGCTCTCGGACGTCACAGAGTGCCAAATGCCGTGGCGGCTGCGGAAGCTGGGGCGATGCGACACGCCCGTGTCGGGGCGGGCTGTCACGGTGGGGTGACGCCTTGTCACGGTGGTGATGGGGGGTGTCACCTGTGCCGGTGACCGTTGTCGCCGTACCGCATAGGCTGTCGCCACCGCTTTCCATGCGGTGACGCGTGGACGCAGACGAGTCAGTCGATTCGGGGCGTTGTGACCGTGTGTGGTCATGGCGGGCCGGATCAGAACGCCGCAGGGGGCTACCGCCATGACGACAGGTCGGCTCGGGCTGGGGGATCCTCCCGGCCGCCAGGCCGGGGGACACGCCGCGCCGCCGAACGCGGCCTACGCCGGGCAGGTCGTGCACTTTCCGGATCCGGTGCGGGCGGCACGGCACCCCAGAGGGGTGCGGGTGGACGAGCGGGGTTATCCGGATTTCTCACCGTATGCGCGGGCGGCGGCGGAGATCGCGGAGCCCCCGGAGGGTTTCGGCGTCGACGAGTTGCGGCTGACGGACTACGTGTCGGCGAACGCGGCGCTGGCCGCGTCGGGGCACGAGCTGTGGGACACGGTGCCGGCGGTGGCGACGCCGCACGGCTGGACGTGGCACCACGTCGTGGGCTCGCGCCGGCTGGAGCTGGTTCCGGTCGAGGTGAAGGCGCTGCTGCGGCATCACGGCGGTATCGCGACGTCGGGCGTCGACCAGGTGAAGCGCGGGACGCGGCCGTTGCAGGAGACGCGTCCGGCGCACTTCCGGCTGCCGAAGTCGGGTGTGGCGGTGACGGAGGCGCAGGCGCAGGGCGTCGAGGAGGACCTCGGGTACCGGCTGCCGGGCGCGTACCGGTCGTTCCTGAAGGCGGCGGGCGGGTGTGCCCCGGTGGGGACGGCGCTGGACGCGGAGTTGGGCCTGCTGATCGACCAGCCGTTCTTCACGGTGCGCGACGAGGCGGCGGTCAACGACCTGGTCTACGCGAACAAGTGCCTGCGGGACCACCTCACCAAGGACTACCTGTGTGTGGGGTTCGTGCAGGGCGGGCTGCTGGCCGTGAAGGTGAAGGGCGAGCGGCTGGGCTCGGTGTGGTTCTCGGCGTACGACGACGCGCGGGACGTGGATCCGTCGTGGTCGGTTGCCGAGCGGGTGGAGCGGTTGCTGCTGCCGTGCGGTGAGGACTTCGACGTGTTCCTGTCCCGGCTGGCGGGTTCTCCGCCGGAGCTGGAGACGGTGGCGAATCTGATGGTGGACGGTGGGTTCGCGCGTGCGGTGCCCGTCGAGGCCACGGCTGCGGGGGAGTGAGCTTCGCGATGGTGACGTTCGCGCAGGCGCAGGAGCGCGCCGAGGAGTGGATCAACGGCGATGTGCCGTCGTACCAGCATCGTGAGGTGCGGGTGCGGGAGTTCGGGCTGGGCTTCGTGGTCTGGGGCGAGGACCGGGCGGACGGTCCGCGCTCGGACGGCGGTGCGCAGCGGCTGGTGATCGCCCGGGACAGCGGGGAGGCCACGCTGTGGCCGTCGCTGCCGGTGGGTGAGGTGATCCGCCGTTACGAGGAGGAGTACGGCCGCGGCGACGCGGTCGCGGAGCCGGCGCCGGCGCCCGCGGCGCGGGTGGATCTGAACCAGACGTCGTTCCTGCTGACGCCGCCGGAGTGGTTGCAGGAGGCGGCGGACCGGATGGGTGTGCCGGACCGTCGGCAGCCGGCGGACGGGGAGCCGCGCGACGCGGTGCCCGCGTCCCCGGAGCCGGCGGCCGCAGAGCCCGAGCCCGTGTCCGCCGGGCCGGTGGCGGACGAGCCGCGCGACGCGGTGCCCGAGGGGGCGACTCCGTGGGCCGGTACGGACACCAACGCCGACCCGGGCGAGGACCGTTCGGTGCCGCTGCCGGAGACGGTGTTCGCGCCGCCGCTGAGCGGTGACGACACGGCGACGCCGCCGGACGCCGCGACGGCGCTGATCGCCGGGGGCAGCGGGCTGCCGCGCACGGCGGTCGAGCCGGCGGTGGACGGCCCGGACACGTCGGGTACGCCGTCGTACGGCTACCCGCAGGGCGCGCCGCCGCCCCCGCCCGCTCCCCCCGCGTACGGCTACCCGCAGCAGCCCGGTGTGCCGGCGCAGCCGGCGCCGGGCGCTGCTGACATCGCGGACGCGGCGACGAGCAAGGCGCCGCCGCGCGGGCCGGGCGCCCCGACGCCGCCCCCGCCCCCGCCTCCGGGCACTCCGGGCACTCCGGGTGCGTCGGCCGGCGGGTACGTGCCGACGCAGCTGGTGTCGTCGCTCGGTCCCGACGGGCCGGAGGGCGCGTCCGGGCCGGGCGTTCCGCCGCCGCCGGGTGCGCCCGGCGCCCCCGGTGTGCCCAGCCCTCCCGGCGCGCCCGGCGCGCCCGGTGTGCCGGCTCCGCCCGGTGCCCCGGGCGCCCCCGGCGCCCCGAAGCCTCCCGGTGCTCCCGGAACGCCGGGCGGTACGCCCCCCGGCGGGATGCACCATGCCGCCACCATGCTGGCCGATCCCGGTCAGCAGGGCGGCCCGCCGCAGCCTCCGGCGCCGCCGGGCACCCCGGGCGCCCCGCAGCCGTCCGGTCCGCCGGCCCCGCCCGGTGCCCCGGGCGCCCCCGGCATGCCCGGCGCCCCGAAGCCTCCGGGCGCTCCCGGTGTCCCGGGTGGTGACGCCGGTGGCGTGCACCACGCGGAGACCGTGCTGTCCGCCCCGCCTGTCGGAGGCCCCGGCGTGCCTCCGCCGCCGCCCGCCCCGGGCGCTCCCGGCACCCCGCCCGCGCCGCCCGGACAGGCTGGACACCCCGGACACCCCGGGCCCGCCGGTCCGCCCGGACCCTCCGGACCGGCAGGGCCTCCCGGCCCCGCTGTGCCGCCCGGCGCCCCTCAGCCGCCCATGCCCCCCGGCGCCATGGCGCCGGCCCCGGGGCAGCCGCCGGCGTACGGCTATCCGCAGCAGCCGGCGGGGCAGCCGACCGTCGGACCCGGCTACCAGGCCGTGCTGCGCTACCGCGCCCAGGACGGCTCCGAGCAGCAGCTGATCCGGCGTTCGGCGCCGGGCACGCCGCACCCGGAGTGGCAGATCTTCCACGAGCTGCGCGCCATGAACGTGCCGCCGGACCAGGTGCTGGAGCTGCACACCGAGCTGGAGTCGTGCGAGCTGCCGGGCGCGTACTGCGCGCGGATGATCCGGGAGCAGTGGCCGCAGGCGCGGATCACGTCGATCGCGCCGTACGGCACGGACCACGCGAGCCGTCAGCAGGGCATGGGCCAGCTGCTCGCCCACCAGGGCGAGCTGCACCAGGTGGCGGACGGCCCGGCGCGGCCGGCGCCGGTGCGGGCCCCGCTGCCGCAGGTGCAGCCTGCGCCGCCGATCCCCCCGGAGGGGGTGGCGCAGGAGCTGGCGGGCGCGTTCGGACCCGGCGTCTTCCGGTTCGAGCAGGCCGCGGTGTCCCGGCAGGGTGTGCCGCCGATCGTGGCGCACAGCCTGGTCGTGGGCGGACTGCCGCTGGACATGGGCCCGTTCTTCTGGGCGCAGGCCCAGCCGGGGCGGCCGGTGCCGACGCTGGCCGAGCTGGCGCAGGAGCGCGGTGTGCAGCCGGCGTCGGACGCGGGGTCGTACCTGGTGATGGGCAGCGACTTCGGCAAGGCGCTGTGTGTGCAGTACGGGACGGCGCACATCGTGGCGGTGCCGGTGGAGGCCGGTCCGGGTGGTGCGCCCGTGCCGCCGCAGTTCGTGAACACCGGACTGCCCGAGTTCCAGCGGTGCCTGGCGCTGCTGGGCCGGATGTGGCGGCTGCGGTTCGGTCTGAACCAGGAGCAGGCGGGCCGCTGGACCGTCGACTTCCAGGCGCAGCTGGCCGCGCTGGACCCGGCGGCGCTGGGTTCGCCGGAGAGCTGGTGGTCGGTCCTGCTGGAACAGATGTGGGACGGACTGCTCTGACCTCGCACGGGCGTTCGCCCGGTCGTGGGGTGCGTGTGACGTGATGTCACCCGGCTGCCGCCGAGGCGGCCGGGTGCGACGAGGGGCCGATCCCCGGTGGTGAGACCGGGGATCGGCCCCTTTCGTGTGCGCTGTCCGCCCGCCTCCGCGCCCGCCGCCCGCTCCCGTGCGCGGAGTGTCGCGTTATGCCCACTTACGCCTGATACTTCAAGATGTGCGCTAAATCATCATTTTCCTGTCCGTTCGGTGGAGAGGGGTTCCGAGATGAGTGGCGCACCGGTCCCGCTGTACGACTTCGTGGTCGTACGAGGGCGCGGCTACCGTCCCGACCAGGTCGACGCGTTCGTCGACGCCCTCTCCCGCGACCGTGACGCCGCGTGGGAGCGGGCCGCCCGGCTCACCGTGCTCGCCCGGGAGATGGAGGCGGAGGCGGAGCGACTGAAGGAGGAGGTGGCCCGGCTCGGCCCGCAGACCTACGAGACGCTCGGCGACCGGGCGCGGCGGATCTTCGAGCTGGTCGAGCAGGAGGCCGCGGCCGTACGCGGGGAGGCACGCCGGGAGGCCCGGCGTCTGATGGACGAGGCGCAGTCGTGGGCGGACGAGGTGCGGGAGGCCGCGCGGACGCACGCCGAGGCGGTGACCACCGAGGCGGAGACGTTCGCGGAGGAGCGGCTGCTGGCGGCCCGGACCGAGGCGGACGAGATCCGGGTGACGGCCCGGCGCGAGGTCCGTCAGGAACGCAAGGGCGCGCTGGGCGCGTTGCGGGAGGCGCGGCAGCGCACGGTGGGCAAGCTCGCCGAGCAGGCGGAGCGCAACGACACGGTGTGGGTCCGCGCCGAGCGGGAGGCCGCGGAGCGGCTGGCGGCGCAGGAGGCGGCGGAGCGGGAGCGGCAGGCGCGCGCGGAGGCGTCGCTGGCCGAGGCGACCGAGGTGTTCGCGGACGCGGAGGCGTCGGCGCGCCGGCTCCAGGAGGAGGCGCGCTCCCACGCCGAGGAACTGGTCACGGCGGCCCGCAGACGGGCCGAGGAGATCGCCCTGGAGACGGAGCGGGTGCTGCGCGAGCACAGCGACGCCTGGGACGAGGTGCGCGCCCACATCGGGCAGATGCGCAACAGCCTGACGGCGCTGACCGGGCAGGCCGCGCTGGAGTGAGGGCCCGCCGCCGGCGTACCGGCGGCGGGCCCCCGGCCGTGCGCGGTCAGTTGCCCCGGCGGACGGCTCCGGCGAGGATCCACCCTTCGACGGCCTCGTACTGGCGTCGCTGGTCGTCGGACTTCCCCCGGCCCGGAAGGACCGTCCCGAGATAGCCGAGCAGGAACCCGGCGGGGATCGACACCAGCCCCGGTGTGGTGAACGGGAACCAGTTGAAGTCGGACTCGGGGAACGCGGCTGTGGGCGAGCCGGAGACCAGGTTGGTGCCCGGCATCAGCAGCAGGACGACGACGGTGCCGCCGATCAGGGTCCACAGCAGTCCCGTGCGGGTGTACCGGCGCCAGAAGAGCCCGTAGACGAGCGCGGGCGCGATGGCGGAGGCGCCCAGCGTGAACGACAGCGTGATGAGGGGCTGGAGACTGCGGTGCTGGACCATCGTCGCCAGCAGGATCGCCGGGGCGCCGACGGCCAGGGCCGACATCCGGGCCACGGTCATCTCCCGGCGCGTGGTCAGCCGTCGCTGGGCGGCGAACACGTCGTGCGCCAGGGAGTTGGCGCAGGCGAGGATCATGCCGGCCACCGAGGCGAGCACCGTCAGGAAGATCGCCGTGGTGACCGTCGTGAACAGCAGGGTCTCCGCGTACGAGATGTCGGCGCCGAAGGCGGCCCGGGAGCCCAGCAGGAAGGCGGTGTTGCCCTGCGGGTCGGCCCCGGCGATGACCTCGCGGCCGATCAGCGCGGTCGCGCCGAACCCGACCACCGTGATCACCAGCACGAACAGCACGACGCTGGACACCGCCCAGGACATCGACCGCCGGACCTGACGGGCCCCGCTCGCGGTGTACATGCGCATGGTGATGTGCGGCAGGACACCGCCGCCGAGGACGACGGCGAGCTCCGAGGTGATCATGTCGAGGCGCGGGTACGGGCTGCCCGCGAACTGGAGCCCGGAGTTGAGGAACGAGGAGCCGACACCGCTCTGCGCGGCGGCCGCGTCGAACAGCGCGCCCGGGTCCCAGTCGAAGCGGTGCAGGATGAGCAGGGCGACGACGGACCCCGAGCCGAGCAGCATCACGAGCTTGAGGATCTGGATGAGGGCGGTGCCCTTCATGCCGCCGATCGCCGCGTAGCTGATCATCAGCACGCCCAGGCCGATGATGCAGCCGGTCTTCATGGAGTCGCCGGAGAAACCGAGGATGAACGCCAGCAGCTGGCCGGTCCCGGCGAGCTGCACCAGCATCAGCGGCAGCAGCGCGGCCAGGGTCACCGCGCACGCGGCCATCCGTACGGCCCGGCCGGGCATCCGGCGGGCGAGGGCGTCGCCCATGGTGAACCGGCCCGCGTTGCGCAGCGGTTCGGCCAGCAGGAACATCAGCAGCATCAGCGACAGGGCCGTGCTCAGGGCGAGCACGATGCCGTCGTAGCCGCACAGCGCGACCACGCCGGTGGTGCCGAGGACGGTGGCGGCGCTGATGTAGTCGCCGCCGATCGCGAGGCCGTTGCGCAGCGGCGACAGGGAGCTGTAGCCGGTGTAGAACTCGTCGAGGTCGTCCCGGTCGGGGCCGGTCATCACGCACAGCAGCAGCGTGATGGTGGCGACCGCGCAGAAGGCGACCAGGGTGATCGCCTGGGAGTCTCCGCCGAAGTCGGTCATCGTCCGGCCCCCCTCTGCCCGGCGGCGTCCCGCTTGGCGTCGATCTCGGCCTGCCGGCGGATGCGGTCGGCGACCGGGTCGAGGTAGCGGCGGGCGGTGTACTCGTACAGGGCGATCGCCAGCCAGGTGACCGGCAGTTGCAGCAGGGCGAGGAGCAGCCCGGCGGGCAGCCCGGCGGCGACCTCGCCGCCCATGAAGCCGGGGGCGAAGGCGGACAGGATCAGGAACAGCACGAAGTAGCCGAGGGCGGTGAGGGTCGCCACCCGGCGCTGGAGGCGGTAGGCGGTGCGCAGGACCCGCAGGTCGCTGTGGTGCCCGAGCGGCGGGTGGTCGGGCGTGCGGTGACGCGGCGGCTCGGGGGGCCGGGGCGGGAAGGCCGCCTGCCACGGGTAGGTGGCGTGGGGTGGTGGTGGCGGGTGCGACCCGTGGGGTGGGTACGGCTCATACGGGGAGGACATCCCGGTACTCCTTGCGTGGCTCGGGTCCGGCGCGGCGGACCGCAGGGAGGTGGGGGGCGGGCGAGGCACGCACGTTACTTCGGAGTACCGGTGAGCGCGAGGGTTTCACCAAACTGATCGGTCGGTATGCGGGATCGCTATCAAGCCGTGTCTGACCAGCGGTGTTACCGGCGTTAACTCATACTTTTGCGCTGCCTGTCAGGCGCCTGTCCCGCGCCCGGCAGCGGCACCGTGACCAGCGGACCGCCCCCGGGGCGCGGCACGAGGTCCAGGCTCCCGCCGTGGGCGCGGACGACGCCGTGCGCGATGGCCAGGCCCGGACCGGCGCCCGCGTGCTCATCGGTGCGGACCCGTTCCGTGCCGCGCCGGAACGGCTCGGTCAGGACGCGGTGTCGGTCATGCCTCCATGACAGGGGCCACACCGTTGCGTCGGCGTACGCGGTTCTCGATACGCCCGCGATACACGCCGCCGACGAAGGCGGTCCAGGCGGACGCGGAGAAGACGAGCGCCGGGCCGGTGGGGCGTTTGCTGTCACGGACGGGGACGGAGGGGTGTGCCGTGTCGGCGACTTCGAGGCAGTCGCCGCTGCTGCCTCCGCTGTAGCTTGACTTGCGCCACGAGGTCAGGGCGGAGGCGTCAGGAATGCTGTGCTCGTGAGGCTTCATGCTCGTAATCCTCCGCGACCGACCTGAGCAGAGTCAGGGACTGGCGGTGCGACAACGCGTCGCCCAGCGCATGATCGTAGGCGATCTGGCATTCGCGGACCACGGTCGGCAGTTCCCATACCCGGCCGGACTTCAAGCCTTCCACGTAGGCGATGGGCGGAAGGTCCTCGAACCACATGAGCGAGACGAAGCCCTCCAACAGGGCGTGGTAGCCGGCCGAGAACGGCAGGACGTGCACCCGGATGCGGTTGCTCTCCCCGAGAGCGGCGATGTGACGCAGTTGCTCGCACATCACCGCGGGACCGCCGACGGGCCGCCGCAGCACCGCCTCGTCGAGCAGGGTCCAGACCTTCGGTGAGTGGAAATCCTCAAGGATGCGGGCCCGTTCCAGCCGAGTGACGAGCAGCTCGTCACGTTCCTCGGCGCTCCTGGGTGAGGCGCCCGAACTGAGCACCTCGCGCGCGTACGCGGGGGTCTGCAGGATGCCTGGTACCAACTTGGGGGCGTACTCCCTGATCTCAGTGGCCTTGCCCTCGAACTCCAGCGCCTCCTCGAAGTGTTCGGCGACCCTGCGACCGTCCAGAAGCGGCAGGAAGTTCACGAAGAACCCGCCTGCCTCCAGTACCTGGTCCAACCGGCGGGCGTCGTCGGGGTCCGGCCTGCGACGCCCCGCCTCGATGTGCGCGATATGCGTCCGCGACATCACCGCCCGCTGGCTCAGTTCCTCCTGCGTCAGCCCCGCCGCCTCCCGGCGCCGCTTCAGCTCCGCGCCGTACTGCTCCCGCGAACGCGGGTTGTCCTCGATGGCCACGCCGGCAACTCCCCTCCGTGCGGACTCCGTTGTCACACTGAGCCACCTTCCGAGCGTACCCACGGTGACGCCACTGTGTGTCGGAGACGGCACGGAAAGTGAAAGGCGGCTGACGTGGAACAGGCTGAGCAGGCGAAAGACCCGTTCGAGGAGGTGCCCGGACCCGCGCTCACACTGCGTGTCTCCCGGGACGGCGGGCGGACGTGGGGACCGAGGGTGACGTACCAGCCGTCCCGCAAGGACACGCCCTTCGACCTCGCGGGCCGCTTCCCGCCCTGCCGGTGCCCCCGGTGTGTCCGACCCGGGTAGGACGCGGGTACGGCCTGCGGTGGACGCCCCGCCGGGGGTGCCCGGCATAGCGTCCACGGCATGACCCGATCACGCCTGTTACCGATGGCGGCGGCCGTCGCTCTCGTCCTCGGTCCTGCCCTCGCCCTGCCGTCCGCCGCGGCGGCCCCCGCCGCGCCGGCCGTGTCCGCCGCGCACTCCGCGCCGGCGCAACTCCCGCGCCCGACCGGCCCGTACGCCGTCGGCCGCGACACCCTGCACCTCGTGGACAGCGGACGCCCGGACCCGTGGGTGCCGTCCGCCGGGCCACGGCAGCTGATGGTGACCCTGTCCTACCCGGCCCGCCGGGGCACGGGCGGGCCCACGGCGCCGTACATGACGGTCGACGAGGCCCGGTACCTGATCCGGCTGAGGGCGCCCGAGGTCACCGTCCCGCCGGAGACCGTCAGCGGCGTCCGGACCTGGGCGCGCACCGGGGCGAGTCCCGTGCCCGGCAGGTTCCCGCTCGTCGTGCTGTCGCCCGGGTTCTCGTTCCCGCGCTCCACGCTCACCGGTCTCGCCGACGACCTGGCCAGTCGCGGGTACGTCGTCGCGCTGGTCGACCACCCGTACGAGAACGCCGGTACGACGCTGCCCGACGGGCGGACCCTGCCGTGCGTCCTGTGCGAGGAGCCGCCCGAGGGCGGGATGCGGGCCGTCGCCGAGAGCCGGGCCGTGGACGTCTCGTTCGTGCTCGACCGGCTCACCGGACCGCGCCCCGCGTGGCGGCACGCGCGCGTGATCGACGCCCGGCGCGTCGGCATGGGCGGGCACTCCATCGGCGGTGACGCGGCCGCCGCCACGATGGCCGCCGACGCGCGGGTGCGGGCCGGCGTCAACATGGACGGCACCTTCTTCTCACCGGTGCCCGCCGGCGGTCTCGACGGGCGGCCCTTCCTGATGCTCGGGGCCACGGACCGTACGGCGGACCGGACGTGGGACGACGCCTGGGCCGCACTGGACGGCTGGAAGCGGTGGGCGACCGTCACCGGCGCGGACCACGGTTCGTTCACCGACGTACCGCTCCTCGGGGAACTGGCCGGCATCCCCGACACGGCCGCGCTGCCCTACGCGCGCGGGCAGCACCTCACGCGCGCGTACGTCGCCGCCTTCTTCGACCGGCACCTCAAGGACGTGCCGAGGCCCCTGCTCGACGGGCCGTCACCGGCGTACCCGGAGGTCATCGTCCGTCGTCCGTGAGCACCGGGAACCTCCTCGGCGCCACGAACAGCAGCACCAGGAAGGCCAGCGCCGCCGCGCAGGACGCGCCCAGGTACACGGCGTGCACCGCGTCGGCGATGGCCCTCCTGGTCGCCTCCGGGGCGGTGCCGCCGGAGTCCAGGGCCCGTGTCACCGCGTCCAGGTCGCCCGCGCCGCCGAGGCGTGCAGCGAGGACGCCGTTGGCCACCGCCCCGAACAGGGCCGCGCCGACCGTCTGGCCCGTCTGGCGGCAGAACAGCACCGACGCGGTCGCCGTGCCGCGCTCCGACCAGCCCACCGTCGCCTGCACGCCCACGATCAGCGGGAGTTGGAACAGGCCGAGGGCCGCGCCGAGCAGCAGCATCAGCAGGACCGGCTGCCAGACCGCGCCGGGGTAGGGCAGGAACGGGAACGCGAGCAGGATCAGCGCGGCCGCGCCGATGCCCAGCAGGGCCGTGTCGCGGAAGCCGATCCTGCGGTACACGTGCTGGCTGAGCGCCGCCGACAGCGGCCAGCTCAACGTCCACACGGAGAGCACGAATCCGGCGGCCACCGGCTCCAGGCCGAGCACCGACTGGGCGTAGGTGGGCAGGAACACCGACGGTGCCACCATCAGCAGGCCGAGCGCGCCGAGCGCCAGGTTGACCGCCGCGATGGTGCGGCGCCGCCACACCCAGCCGGGGATGACCGGCTGGGCCGCCCGGCGCTCCACCACCACGACGACCCCGACGAGCGCGAGGCCCGTGCCGAACAGCGCGAGCGACGGGGCGGACAGCCACGGCCAGGCCACGCCGCCCTGCACGAGCGCGGTCAGCAGCACGCCCCCGCAGGCGAACACCGCGAGCGCGCCCGCCCAGTCGACCCGGGTGCGCGTCTCGGGAGCCGGGCGGCGCGGCTCGTGCAGATGGCGGACGACCAGCCACAGCGCGACCGCGCCGATGGGCAGGTTGACCAGGAAGATCCAGCGCCAGTCCGCGTAGGCCGCGAGGACACCGCCGAGACCCGGCCCCGCGACCGCCGACACCGCCCACACCGTGGACAGCCGGGCCTGGATGCGGGGCCGTTCCTCCAGCGGGTACAGGTCGGCGGCGAGCGTCTGCACCGTGCCCTGGAGGGCGCCGCCGCCCAGCCCCTGCACGACGCGGAACGCGATGAGGGCGGCCATGTTCCAGGCCGCCGCGCACAGCAGCGACCCCAGCAGGAACAGGGCGGCGCCGGCGACGAGGACCGGTTTGCGGCCGAAGACGTCGGAGAGCTTGCCGTACACCGGGAGGGACACGGTGACGGCGAGCAGGTAGCCGGAGAACAGCCAGGAGAAGACGGAGAAGCCGCCGAGGTCGCCGACGATCTGCGGGACGGCCGTGGAGACGATCGTCGCGTCCAGCGCAGCCAGCGCCATCGTGAGCATCAGGGCCGCGACGACCGCCCCGCGCCGGTCCGTCCCGGTGTGCCGTGCGCCGTCGCGCAGCGCGTTGCCCGTGCCGCCCACCCCGGTGTCCCCTCCGACTGTGTTCCCTGTACATGCATCCGCCGGGGACAGCTTCGCACTTGATCCTCACGCGGCGGGAGGGTGGAGGCTGGGTGCGCCGAAGGGCGCAGCGACCCTGACGCGGGCTCCACCCCACGGGGGAGAGCCCCTAGGGGTACCTCCGTACCAGGTCTCGGGGAGGGTTGGTACCGGCGGAGGACGAGAGGGCGGGTGCCGCGTCCTTAACCTGGCTTTACGCCGCCGGGGGTGGCTGACGACACCGGTGGGGGTGGGGTTTTCCCCCGCAGAAGACGGGGCCGGGCACCAGCGCGCCGGACCCCCTCCCGACACGAGACTGAACGCCGTAACGAGATGGCGTGCAGCACCTGCTGACCGACTTAGGAGACATACCGTGACATCGGCTGTGACCATTCCCAGGCACGGGGGTACTGGAGGGCGTACGGCCGTTGCCGCGCGGGCGCGGCAGGTCGTGAAGGCGTACGGGTCGGGGGAGACCCGCGTCGTCGCCCTGGACCACGTCGACGTGGACATCGCCCGCGGGCAGTTCACCGCGATCATGGGCCCCTCGGGGTCCGGCAAGTCCACCCTGATGCACTGCCTCGCCGGGCTCGACACCGTCACCAGCGGGCAGATCTACCTGGACGAGACCGAGATCACCGGTCTGAAGGACAAGAAGCTCACCCAACTGCGGCGCGACCGCATCGGGTTCATCTTCCAGGCGTTCAACCTGCTGCCCACGCTGAACGCCCTGGAGAACATCACGCTCCCGATGGACATCGCCGGCCGCAAGCCGGACAAGGCGTGGCTGGGGCGGGTCGTGGACACCGTGGGCCTGTCCGAGCGGCTCAAGCACCGGCCGACGCAGCTCTCCGGCGGCCAGCAGCAGCGTGTCGCGGTCGCCCGCGCCCTCGCCGCCCGGCCCGAGATCATCTTCGGTGACGAGCCCACCGGAAACCTGGACTCCCGCGCCGGCGCCGAGGTCCTCGGCTTCCTGCGCAGGTCCGTCGACGAACTCGGGCAGACCATCGTGATGGTCACCCACGACCCGGTCGCCGCCTCCTACGCGGACCGGGTGCTGTACCTCGCCGACGGACGCATCGTCGACGAGATGCACAAGCCGACGGCGGAGGCCGTCCTCGACCGCATGAAGGACTTCGACGCCCGGGGGCGCACGTCATGACCGTCGTGAAGACCTCGCTGCGCAACTTCTTCGCGCACAAGGGCCGGATGGCGCTCTCCGCGGTGGCGGTCCTGCTGTCCGTGGCGTTCGTGTGCGGCACGCTCGTGTTCACCGACACGATGAACACCACCTTCGACAAGCTCTTCGCCGTCACCTCCTCCGACGTCAGCGTCAGCCCCGAGGACGCCGAGGACGAGGACGACGGCGCCGGCACCGGCCGGCCCGCCTCGCTCCCGGCGTCGGTCGTCGAGCAGGTCGCCTCGGCCGAGGGCGTCAAGAAGGCGGAGGGCGCCGTCACGTCGACGAGCGTGACCGTCGTGAACTCCGAGAACAAGAACATGGGGTCGTCCACCGGGGCGCCCACCCTCGCCGGCAACTGGACCGAGAACGACCTGCGGTCCATGGAGATCACCTCCGGGCACGCCCCGCGCGGCCCCACCGAGGTGATGGTCGACGCCGACACCGCCGACAAGCACGACCTGAAGCTCGGTGACGAACTGCGCACCATCGCCGCCACCGGTGACATCCGCGCGAAGATCGTCGGCATCGCCTCCTGGAAGGTGACCAACCCGGGCGCGGCCGTCGTCTACTTCGACACCGAGACCAGCCAGCGCGCCCTGCTCGGCGCCACCGGCCGCTTCACGCAGGTCTCCGTCACCGCCGCGGACGGCGTGAGCGACACCCAGCTCAAGCGGAACGTGACCCAGGCCCTGGACGGCTCGTACAAGATCCAGACGGCCAAGGAGAACGCCGACGAGAACCGCAAGGACGTCGGCGAGTTCATGGACATCATCAAGTACGCCATGCTCGGCTTCGCCGGGATCGCGTTCCTGGTGGGCATCTTCCTGATCATCAACACCTTCTCGATGCTGGTCGCCCAGCGCACCCGCGAGATCGGCCTGATGCGGGCCATCGGCTCCTCGCGCCGCCAGGTCAACCGGTCGGTGCTGGTGGAGGCGCTGCTGCTCGGCTTCGTCGGCTCCGTCCTCGGCGTCGGCGCGGGCGTCGGGATCGCCATCGGCCTGATGAAGCTGATGTCGATGGCCGGTATGAACCTGTCCACCGACGACCTGACCGTGAAGACGACGACCCCCGTGATCGGCCTGATCCTCGGCGTCGTGGTGACCGTGCTGGCCGCCTACCTGCCGGCCCGCCGCGCCGGGAAGGTCTCCCCGATGGCCGCCCTGCGTGACGCCGGCACCCCTGCCGACGGCCGGGCCGGCCGGGTGCGGGGCCTGATCGGCCTGGTCCTCACCGGTGGAGGCGCGGCCGCCCTGTACGCGGCGGCCACCGCCGACAAGGCGAGCGACGGCGCGCTGATGCTGGGCGGCGGTGTGGTGCTGTCCCTGATCGGCTTCGTCGTCATCGGCCCGCTCCTCGCGGGCGGTGTCGTCCGGGTGATCAGCGCGGTGCTGCTGCGGGCGTTCGGGCCCGTGGGCCGCATGGCCGAGCGCAACGCCCTGCGCAACCCGCGCCGCACCGGCGCCACCGGTGCCGCCCTGATGATCGGCCTCGCCCTGGTGGCGTGCCTGTCGGTGGTCGGCTCCTCGATGGTCGCCTCGGCGACGGGCGAGCTCGACAAGTCGGTCGGCGCGGACTTCATCGTGCAGAGCCAGCAGCAGCCGATCGTCCCGCAGGCCGAGAAGGCCATGGAGGACACGCCCGGCCTCGCCCACGTCACCCACTACAAGAACGTCGACGCCACCCTCACCTCGCCGGACGGCAAGACCGACGACTCCGGGGTCACGGCCGCCGACCCGACGTACGCCGAGGACCTGCGCCGTACGACGACGGAGGGCACCCTGTCCGCCGCCTACGGCAAGGACGCCATGTCGGTCGGCAGCGACTACGCGAAGAAGCACGGCGTGCGCGTCGGCGACACGATCAGCGTCGCCTTCAAGGGCGGTGAGACGGCGAAGCTGAAGGTCGCCGCCATCACCGACGACGACACCGCCATCGACCAGGGCGCCCGGTACCTGAGCATCGACACCCTGCGGAAGTACCTGCCGGCGGACCGCGTCCCGCAGAACGTGATCATGTTCGCCAAGGCGGAGGACGGCAAGCAGGACGCCGCCTACGCCGCCCTGAAGAAGGCGCTCGACCCGTACCCGCAGTACCAGGTCCGCGACCAGACCGACTACAAGGAGGAGCTGAAGGACCAGGTCGGCCAGCTCCTGAACATGGTCTACGGCCTGCTGGCCCTGGCGATCATCGTGGCGGTCCTCGGCGTGGTGAACACCCTGGCCCTGTCGGTGGTCGAGCGGACCCGGGAGATCGGCCTGCTGCGCGCCATCGGCCTCTCCCGCCGGCAGCTGCGCCGCATGATCCGCATGGAGTCCGTGGTGATCGCCCTCTTCGGCGCCCTGCTCGGCATCGGCCTGGGCATGGGCTGGGGCGCGACCGCCCAGCGGCTGCTCGCCCTGGAGGGCCTGGACGTCCTGGAGATCCCGTGGGGGACGATCGGCGGGGTGTTCGTCGGCTCGGCCTTCGTGGGGCTGTTCGCCGCCCTCGTGCCGGCGTTCCGGGCCGGCCGGATGAACGTGCTCAACGCCATCGCGACCGAGTAGCCACCGCACACGGGGGTTGCGGGGGACGGGCCCGGCCCGGCCGGGAGGGGACACCCTCCCGGCCGGGCCGCCGCTCGTCTCACCGGCCCTGGCGCTCCAGCAGGACGACCCCGTAGGCCGTGCCCTGGACGCTGTACCGGGCGCCGGGGTGCAGGGTGCGGGCGTACGCCTCGACGTCGCGGTAGCGCTTGCGGGAGTTGTCCAGGGCGATGTAGTCCGGGTCGACGCCCTGGGTGTTGCTCACCCAGAACACCCGGCAGCGGGAGGTGAGGCGGCTGATCGGGGCGATGTTCGCCTCCACGGAGGCGCCGTCCGGGACCGCGGAGAGCAGCCGCTCGATCGCGGTGACCCGCTCCGGCTTGCGGTAGATCTCGCTCTCGGTCACGGCGGCCAGCGGCAACGAGGTCGTCAGCGCCAGGGATGCGCCCGCGACGGCCGCCGGGAGGTACTGGGCGTACGACCGCAGCCACGGGCGGGGGCTGTTCCGGGCCGTGTGCACGGCGTCGACGAGGGCGAGGGCGGCGACCGGCATCAGGACGGCGCTGTAGTGCCAGTCCGTGCCCCAGTACTGCGGGTACGAGGAGACGAACCGCCACCCGATCGTGGGCAGCGCCACGAGCAGCAGCGGGGAGCGCAGGGCGAGCAGCCCGGTCGTCGGTATCAGGATCCAGCCGAGGGTGCGGAGCTTGGTGTCCAGGCCGTCCAGCGGACCCCCGCCGCCCGACTCGCCCACCTTGTTCCAGTAGTCGTAGGAGCCGGCCGAGTTGAACGCCGGTATCAGCACCAGCAGGGTCACGGCGACCGCCACGGCCCCGAACGCGGCGACGAGGACCGCGTACCGGGCCGCGCGCGGGGAGGCGCCGCGCGCTCGCCAGGCGACGACCACGGCGAGCGCGCTCAGCGTGAACCCCAGGTCCTCCTTCACGAGGACCAGCGGCAGCGCCCACAGCAGGGCGGCCCGCCAGCGCCGGGCCAGGACCGCCTCCAGCGCGAACGCGATCAGCGGCACGGCGAAGCAGATCTCGTGGAAGTCGAAGTCGACGGCCTGCTGGATCCCCCAGGACAGCCCGTAGGAGACACCGACCGCCAGGCCGCGTCCCCGGCCCAGCAGCCGGGCGGCGGCCCGGCCGACCGGGACGGCCGACAGCGCGAACAGCGCGGCCTGCGCGACGAGCAGGGTCACGGACGACGGGAACAGCCGGTACAGCGGCGCGAGCAGCACGGTCACCGGGCTGAAGTGGTCACCCAGGATGTTGAACCCCGGCCCCTTCAGATCGGCGACCGGCGCCTGGAGGTGCGCGTAGGAGCGCACGACCTGCTCGAAGATGCCGAGGTCCCACGAGCGCTGCCCCAGATGGCGGTAGCGCCCCACGGACACGACGGCATACCCGGCGAACAGCACGACGGCCAGCACCCACGCGTCCCACCGCCCCGCCCCGGCCGCCCCCGGCCCCCCGGCACGCGGCTCGGTCCCCGATGCCGCGGAGTCCGGTATCGCGGGGTCCGGGGAGGCGTCCGGTGTCGCGGAGGTGGCTCGGGTGGGCATGGGGGGACTTTACGTGGCGGGGGGTGGGGGGCCGGATCTGAGGGGGCGGGGGGTGCGCCTCGGGTCCGCCCGGGCCCCGGCTGGTGCGCGGGGCACGCGCAGGCCCTCGCGGCTGCCGCCTGTGTCCTTCAGGCCGCCCGGTGGCCCGGCTCCCACCGGGTGGCCGGTGGAAGCCGGGCCGTCACGGGAGTCCGGGGGCGGGCGGGGCACCGGCTGGGGCCACGGGGCCCATGGGCCGGGCAGGGTGCCGGGCCCGCGGGGCTCGTGGCGGCTCCCACCCGTTCACGCCGGACCCCGGCCGGTGCCGGGGCGTCCGGTCACGGGGCGGGCAGGTCTGGGCGGGCGGGACCTGGGCGCGGTGCGCGAGTCGCGGTGCCTGTGGGCCGGGGCGCACGGTTGCCCTGTGCTGCCTCCCGGTCGCGAGGGGTGGGCGCCCGCCGGGGTGGAAGGGGCGTCCGGGTCCCGTGGGCCGGGCGAGGGTACGGGGCGGCCGGGGCCGCCGGATGGCACGGGAGGCGCGCGGAGTGATCGGCGTTGTCCACAGGCCCCGGCGCCGGTCCCCGGGGCGACGTACGCTGGAACACCCGGCCCGTCTCCCGTGTCGGGCCCTTCGTGTTGCCCATCCCTTTGGACGGAAAGCTCCTCCATGAGTCTGCACGGTCTGCTCGACGCCGTAGTCAAGGACGCCGCCCTGGCGGAAGCGATCGCGGCGGCCGCGGACGGCAACCGCATGCACGTCGACCTGGTCGGCCCCCCGGCGGCCCGCCCCTTCGCGATCGCCGCCCTCGCCCGCGAGGCCGGCCGCCCCGTCCTCGCCGTCACGGCGACCGGCCGGGAGGCCGAGGACCTGGCGGCGGCGCTGCGCTCCCTGCTGCCCGAGCAGGGCGTCGTGGAGTACCCGTCCTGGGAGACCCTGCCCCACGAGCGCCTCAGCCCCCGCAGCGACACCGTGGGACGCCGCCTGGCCGTGCTGCGCCGGCTCGCCCACCCCCGGAGCGACGACCCGGAGACCGGACCGGTGTCCGTGGTCGTGGCACCCGTGCGCTCCGTCCTCCAGCCGCAGGTCAAGGGCCTCGGCGACCTGGAGCCGGTCGCCCTGCGCACCGGGCAGACCGCCGACCTGAACGCCGTGGTGGAGGCCCTCGCCGCAGCCGCCTACGCGCGCGTGGAGCTCGTCGAGAAGCGCGGCGAGTTCGCCGTGCGCGGCGGCATCCTCGACGTCTTCCCGCCCACCGAGGAACACCCCCTGCGCGTCGAGTTCTGGGGCGACGACGTCGAGGAGATCCGCTACTTCAAGGTCGCCGACCAGCGCTCCCTCGAGGTCGCCGAGCACGGCCTGTGGGCGCCGCCCTGCCGCGAGCTGCTGCTCACCGACGAGGTGCGCGAGCGGGCACGGGTGCTCGCGGAGGAGCACCCCGAGCTGGGCGAGCTGCTCGGCAAGATCGCCGAGGGCATCGCCGTGGAGGGCATGGAGTCCCTCGCGCCGGTCCTGGTCGACGACATGGAGCTGCTGCTCGACGTCCTGCCCAAGGGCGCGATGGCCGTCGTCGCCGACCCGGAGCGGGTCCGTACCCGCGCCGCCGACCTGGTGGCGACCTCGCAGGAGTTCCTCCAGGCGTCCTGGGCGGCCACCGCGGGTGGTGGCGAGGCCCCCATCGACGTCGGCGCGGCCTCCCTGTGGTCCATCGCCGACGTCCGGGACCGGGCCCGCGAGCTGGACATGATGTGGTGGTCGGTGTCGCCGTTCGCCGCCGACGACGAGCTCGACACGGACACCCTCAAGCTGGGCATGCGCGCCCCCGAGTCCTACCGGGGCGACACCGCGAAGGCGCTGGCCGACACCAAGGGCTGGCTCGCCGACGGCTGGCGCACGGTGTTCGTGACCGAGGGCCACGGCCCGGCGGCCCGCACCGTCGAGGTGCTCGGCGGCGAGGGCGTCCCGGCCCGCCTCACGATCGACCTGGAGGAGATCTCCCCGTCCGTCGTGCACGTCGCGTGCGGCTGCATCGACCACGGCTTCGTCGACCCCGCGCTCGGCCTGGCCGTCCTCAC
>Ga0164243_10004144_pt1 | contig 22826 bp, 11 predicted proteins | sample OricompcompostOP_FD_108781 | JGI IMG/M metagenome (GOLD analysis project Ga0164243, IMG submission 108781) | Organic Plus compost microbial communities from Emeryville, California, USA - Original compost - Organic plus compost (OP) | ecosystem: Engineered > Solid waste > Mixed feedstock >...
AAGGTCACCTGGCCGTTCAACGGATGCGCATAGGTATAGCCGTTCCAGGGCTCTTCCTCCTCTGAGCCCGTCAGTTCAGTAAACCAATCCTCGGAAGGCATGTCAAAATGTTCAAACAGGTAATCGGATAGCATTATTTCCAGGTCATCGCTAGAGGCAAAAGGGAACTGGGTCAGCAGAAAGAGGCAAAAGTTACGGTTAGCTAAAGATAATTCCATTGTTTCCAGGTCGTGGTAATAGTTAATTTGTGTGCAATGAAGAGAAATCTGTGGCAGACTCCTTTCTCATTACAAATATATACATTTGTTCTGTCATCAATCAACTATATACCGCTCGTACCGGCATATAACCATCCCGCATATACGAAAATCAAGCTGCCTCCCGGATCTTACCGGAACCGGATGTAATACTTCTTCCCGGCCACGGTGGCCATTTCCCGCTGCTGACCGCCATACTTTACCAGCAGCTTTCCGCCGTTGCGGGAAAGCACCTCTGCGCTTTTCAACCGCCCCTGCTCCCACTGCATGCTCACCTCAAATCCTCCCCTGGCGCATAAGCCTTTCACCGTTCCATCAGCCCATTCCGCCGGCAATGCCGGCAGCAGCTCCACAAAGCCCTGGTGACTTTGCAGCAGCATTTCCGCAATACCGGCCCCGCCGCCAAAATTACCATCTATCTGAAACGGCGGATGCGCGCAGAACAGGTTGGCATACGTGCCGCCGCCGCTCATCTTAATACCGCCTTCGTTACCAATGAAACGCAGCAGCTTCTTCAGCGCATCGTAAGCCCGCTCCCCGTTGCGGAGCCGCGCCCATAAATTAATGCGCCAGGTGATGGCCCAGCCCGTGCCGTCGTTGGTGCGTATCTCCAGGGATTTACGCACGGCGTCCGCCAGTGTAGGCGTGGCCGTAGTCGTAATACTGTTGCCGGGATAGGCGGCAAATAAATGCGACAAATGCCGGTGATGCGGGTCCTGATCCTCCCAATCGTAATACCATTCCTGCAGGTTGCCTTTTTTACCCACCTGGTAGGGATAGAGTTGCTGCAAGGCGGCCTGCACCTGCTTTACCAGCGGCCGTTGCACGTTCAGGGCTGCCGCTGCCTGCAGGTAATCCGTAAATAACTGCCGGATCATCGCCAGGTCCGCCGTAGCGCCATAGGCCACCGCGCCATGATAGCCGGTGGCAGGTATGATGTAAATATTTTCAGGCGAAGTAGCCGGCGCCGTTACCAGGTAGCCTCTTTTATCCTTCACCAAAAAGTCCAGGCAAAACTGCACCGCGCCTTCCATCACCGGCAACGCCTTCTCGGCGAGGAACTGCTTGTCGCCCGTAAACGCGTAATGCTCCGCCAGGTGCGTACTTAACCATACGCCTCCCATGGGCCAGCTGGCCCACTGCGCATCGCCTTCCCCGAAAGCGCCAACGGGATTGGTCATCGCCCAGAGGTCCGTATTATGGTTACACGCCCAGCCGCCGCAGTTGTAATAATCTTTTGCAGTGACGGCGCCGCTGCGCTGCAGCCGCTCCGTCAAACTCAGCAGGGGCTCATGGAACTCGGACAGGTTGCCGGTTTCCACGCCCCAATAGTTCATCTCCGCGTTGATGTTCGTCGTGAAATTACTGCTCCAGGGCGCCCGCAGGGCCTCATTCCAGATTCCCTGCAGATTGGCGGCAATGCCGCCCGGCCGGGAGGAGCTGATGAGCAGGTACCTGCTGTATTGATAGTAAAGCGCAATCAGCCCATTGTCCGTATGCCCCTGGGAAAAACGTTGCAGTCGCTCAGCCGTGGTGAGCTGCTGCAGGTTACTATCTCCCAAATGAAAATACACCCGGTCAAAATACTTCCTGAAATCCTTTTCGTGCCGGCTGTACAACGCCGGGTATTTCATCGCAGCAGCCTTTTCCAGGTAATCGCCCGCCAGCCGCATTTCATCCCTGCCCTGCGTACCGGGATTTTTATCGATGCCGTTATAACTCGTAGCCATAGACAGGAGCAGCACTACTTCCCCCGCGCCGGATATCCGCAAGGTACTATCCCTCCACTCCTGCTTCCCATCGGATTGCAGCACTTTCAGCATCGCCGTAAAGCGCATGGCATGGGCCGTGTCCTGGATCACCGGGTTGGCGGAATTGCGGTAGTTCGGCTCCACATGCACCGGGCTAAACCCTTTCAGCGTAAGCTGCCCCTTCCCCGCAGTGGCCTGGTGCAGGAGCAGGCTGTTAAACCTGGCTCCCAGGTTTAGTGTACCCTTGCCCGTGGCCGTCAGCCGGATCACCATCACCTGGTCCGGGTAGGAAACAAAATATTCTCTTTTATACCTGGCGCCATCCACCTCATAGCTCACCGTGCTGACGGCCCGCTGTATATCCAGGCTGCGCTGGTAATTCGTTACCGGTTTGCCGCCGTGATTTACCTCCAGCAGGAGGTTGCCCAGCGGCATATACGATTCCGAATACTTCCCCTGCATGAACTTCATCAGGGAATCCGCTGCCCGGTAATCCTCGCGGAACAAGGCTTCCCTTACGGCCGGCAGGTAGTTTTTGGCGGCAGGGTTCATATGCGGGTCCACCGGGCCGCCGGACCATAACGTCTCTTCGTTCAGGGATAACCGTTCGGTTTCAACGCCGCCGTACACCATGGCGCCCATGCGGCCATTGCCGATGGGCAGCGCTTCTTCAAAATGACGGGCAGGGGTTTTATACCAAAGCCGCAAATCCTGGCCCTGCCGGGCAAAAACGGATAACGGCAATACCAACAACAACAGGTAATGGCATTTCAATCGCATGAAATTTATTTTTACACAGCCGGTAAAGTAATCAGAAGGGGACAATTATGCAAACCAGGGGTCGGAAATATATAAGGGTTGGTCTGATACCTGCAAGATTTCAACCGATTCCAGGAGCAGGAAGGGGCCGTCGCATTTACCCCACTTTAAGTCGCACTCGCCCCGCCTGCGCAAGAGGGGCAGTCGGTAATTTTGACCAGTTGAAAAACATACCATGAGAACAATTCATAATGCGGCGGACCGCGCTGTACTGATCACCCGCATTCAGGCATTACAGGAAACAAACCCCGCACAGTGGGGCAAAATGACCATCCACCAGATGATGTACCATTGTATCCTCTGGGAGGACCTGGCGCTCAACAAATCCCAATTTCGCCAGAACCTCATAGGCAAGATCTTCGGCAGGATGGCGCTCCGCTCCCTCACCAAAAACGATGAGCCGCTGAAACGCAGCACTCCTACCGATCCGTCCTTAAAAGTCTCCGGCAACGTGGTACAAACCTTCCCCGAATTAAAGGCCAAATGGATCACCCTCCTGCAGGAACATGAGCAGCATGCGGATACCCCCATCATGCACCCCTTCTTCGGGAAAATGACCGGCGCCCAGGTAGGCATCCTGGCCTATAAGCATACGGACCATCACCTGCGGCAGTTCGGCGGATAGGAGGCGCAATCGCCTCTTTGTTATTTTCTTATTTTTTTGGGGGAGAGATTTAATTGCACGGGGAGCGGTGGTCCCGGCCGGGCAATGGGATTTGCAAGGCGGTATGCCGGCTCCCCGTGGTTTTTAAAGGGTACTGGTTATTTACCCTGCTGCGCAACGGCGCCGCCACTGATCAGCAGGGCCACGCAGGTAACGTTGCGTTGCTGCTTAAGATTAACTGGATGCTACCGCAAGGCTAAAGTTTACTTACCTGTTGTTTGCTTCACCAGCTGAATAGTACCATCTGGATTGTAGTAAAGCTTGTCCACGCAAATGCTGCGGAGCCAGTCGTGGTGCGACAAGGAGCTGTTATGATAAAACGCATACCACTGCCCTTTGTACTCCACGATGGAACCGTGGTTGGTATAACTGTCCGTAGAGGTCATATACACGCCCTTGTACTCCCAGGGGCCCAGCGGGCTCTTACTCATCGCGTAACACAAGCGGTTATGCTTCCCGTCTTTATCATAGTTATCCGAATAAGATAGGTAATAGATCCCGTTGCGTTTATGCACCCAGGTAGCTTCGTGGAAATCCACCAGCCCTTCCATGGGCTGCATCTCCCCGTCGATGGCTACCATATTCTCTTTCAGCTTGCCTCCCATGCATTTGCCCCCGCCACCGTAATAAAAGTAAGCTTGCCCGTCGTCATCCACAAACACGCACGGATCAATCAGGGATTCCAATCCTTCGATGTAGCCCTGCACTTTAAAATCACTCGCCGGTTTGGTACTCGTGGCCACGCCTATTTTCCAGGTCTTGTTCCAGTCCGTCCCGCTGGGATGGGGAAAGTAATAATAGTACACGCCGTTTTTATACGCGCAGTCCGGCGCCCACATAAATCCGCCTTCCTTACGGCCCCAGGGCACCTGGCCGGAATGCAATATCTCCCCGTGATCCTTCCAGTGGATCATATCATCCGTGGAGTACACATGATAGCGGTCCATCAGGTCGCAACCCTTCGGCGGCGCCACATCGTGGGAAGGATACACGTAGAGCCGGCCATCCGCCCATACATGCGCGGAAGGGTCTGCCGTGTAGATGTCCCTGACAAAAGGATTCTGCTGCGCCTGGCAATCGCCGGCGGCCAGGGTTGCCGCGACTGTAAACAAAGATCCGGCAAGCATGGAGCGGAGTACGCTCCTGTAATTTTTTTTCAAATGCATTTCCATGTACTGGTTATATTATCTGATTGGGCTAAATGATATCTTAAAGGGGAGAAGGGCAGACGCCCCTCTCCTGCTGTATGAAGAACCATCAGGGTACATCCACCCTGACTATTTCTGAGTAGTTAAACTTTTTATTGCTGTCGTCCACGCGCACGCCTACACGTGCATAGAAAGTGCGGCCGCTCAGCAGGTTGGGCACCGTTACCGTATAGGTGGTCTTGGCCATATCATCGCTGTAGTTGGCGTTGATCCCTAAAATATTCGGCCCCGTATAGACGTCATAGATAGTAGCGCCGCTGCCTACAAACGGCGTGTTGTTGACGAAAGGCTGCACATCCAGCACCTTTGGCAATCCCGCTGCCTTAGGCGCAAAGAGGTTAAACGTCATCTGCAGGGTGGTACCGTTAAGCTTCCAGCTGAAGTTTTTAATTTCCAGGTAAGGCGTTACGGTAAAGTCTTTCGTCGTATTGCCGGCAATGTCCAGCTCCACGGTATCCACCGGCCAGAAAGCGCCGTTACGCGGCACTACGCGGTAATGACCGCTGAAAATGCGCGTATCCCTGAAGCTGCCATCCGGCTTGGCAGGAATATTATAGGGCGCGGGCGTGCTGCTCCAGCTGAGTTCTTCCAGCTGTACCTGGAAGCCGCCGGTTTCCGTCAGCAGATTTTTGCCCGTTACGCTGTTGATAAGGTTCCCGGAGAAAGTCGCATCCGGCCCTGCATAATTGTCCTTTTTGGAACAGGACGTTGCCATACAGCACATGGCTGCAACGAGGAGGCCGTTTATTAATCGTTTCATAATGCTAAAGTTTAAAAATTAGTAACCGGGGTTATTGGGATAGAGGTTAGGATTCTTACCCAACTCGCCTCCCGGCAGCGGCTCGTAATACCATTTCTTTTCAAAAAAGAAGCTGCGGTGCCCCATCTCTTCCTGCTTCAGCAGGATGTACTTGTTTTCGTTTTCTATCCAATAAGGGTAGATGCCATAGAAACGGGTATTGTCCAGCACCTTGTCGGCTATACGCCATCTGCGGAGGTCCCACCAGCTATGGTGTTCAAACGCCAGTTCTTTCATGCGCTCGTTACGCACCGTATCAATGGTGATGTTGGCGCCTGCCGGCGCAGCGCCTGCGCGGTCCCGCAGCTGGTTGATCACATTGAGCGCGTCCGCCGTCTTGTCCGCCGTACCCAGCTCCATTGCCGCTTCCGCCCTGTTGAGCAGCACCTCGGCATAACGCATGTCTATCCAGCTTTGCACGCTTTGGTATAATCCGCAGGAAGCCTGGTCCGCCTTATAGTTGATGTACTTTCTAACGTAGAAGCCTGTACGCGTGCGGCTATCGTTGCCGGCAGTGGCAAACATACCGGCCAGGCCCATCACGCGGCGGCCATTGTACAGCTGGTTGATATCGCCGGACACGATCAGGTTATCCGGCTGGTCCCATACGGAAGTATTGTTGTTGGCCAGTTCCTCCGCGGCGGTGCCATTGAATTTTTTATAAATACCCCGCTGGATATCGAACTCCTTACCACGGAGCGTAGCGCCCGGGAAATAGATGCTGGCCAGCAAACGCGGTTCCAGCCCCTGTTTGAGGGCAGCGCGGTCGTCAAAGCGTTTAGGCGTGCCATCCGGATTGGTGATCGGTAAAGGACCGGTGAATTTTTCCACCAGGTCCAGCGTGGGGTAACAGGCTGCGTCACCGTCCGCCGTCATGTACCGGCAGGTCATGGTCGCGTCCCAGCTGTGTGCCGTACCGGTAGACATGGAGTAGTCCTTCACGTACATAGATTCCGGGCTGCTCTGGTCCAGGAACAGGTCCACATAATTCTGCTCTTTATTATCGTTTTTACGATACAGGCTGTAATGCCCTTCCACCAGCTTCGCCGCGTCATACGCCGCCTGGAAGTAGCGGGTAGCCTGGTCCGCCGGGATGCCGGCCAGCCCTTTCTGCCGCGCTTCCCCGTCTACATAATTTGTTGCGCCGTATTTGGCAATAGTGCCTGCATACAGCATGGCGCGGGATTTATAACCGGCCGCTACATACTTATTTGCCCGCGCGCGGATGTTGGCGTCGCCCATCAAAGCAATGGCGCTGTCGAGGTCGGAACCAATAAAATCATAGACTTCCTGCTCCTTGTTGCGCGGCACGCTCAAATCGGTTATACTTTGCTCCGGGTAGCTTTGCAGCGTTTTCACAATGGGCACGCCGCCATAACGCTTCACCAGCGCAAAGTAGAAGTAGGCGCGGCAGAAGTAGGCCTCCCCCAGTAACTGGTTGAATTTATCCTGCGTAAAAGCCCCGGCATATTTCGGGAAGTTGACGATCATGTAATTGATCGTACGGATTTTGTCGTACGGCCAGAAGCCGAAGCCCTGCGCTGCATCGCCCACGTTGTACCGCCCCACCATTTCGCCGGTGAGGTTACCCGGCTGCATGAAGTTCTGCCACCTTTCCCCGTCGCCGTTCATGAAACCTCTCTCCGGGCGGTAGATGAAATCCTCTATCGGCATGCTGCCGTAGATGCTGGCCAGGTAGGCATTCACCCCTGTTTCGCTGGTGAAGATGTCCTGGTCCTTGATGATATTGAGCGGCGCTACATCCAGCTTATTACAGGCGCCAAAGGCAAGCCCTGTAAGGATCAGCACCAAATATTTCAGTTTCATAATGAAGTAGTTTAGAAGGTTACGGATGCGCCTACACTATAAGTCCTGTTCTGCGGATAGAGGTAACCAGCCTGGCCATAGTCCCAGTTTTGGTTGCCGCCGGATTTACCGGGATGCTCCGGGTCTGAATATTTCAAGCCCGTGATGGTAGCCAAATTATAGCTGTTGCCGTAGATGCGCAGGTTTTGCACCCCTACTCTTTTCAGCAGTTGATGCGGCAGGGTGTAACCGATTTCCAGGGACTTCACCCGCAGGTAGCTGGCGTTCTGCACCGCCTTATCGCCCTGGGCGCGCGGCCTGCCCGTGATCGGGTAATTGCCGGCCACCCATTCCGTTTTCGGATCAAATACATTGGCCTTCGGGTCCGCCGGATGCCATCTGTCCAGGAACTGCACCAGCGCGCTGCGGCCAAACATCAACGGCTCCGCATACTGTTCGTCGTACTCCACGTGGAAGTTCGCCGCGCCCTGCAACAGGACGTTCAGGTCAAAGCCTTTCCAGCTGGCGCCAATGGTCATACCGAAGTTCACCATCGGCTTATCACGGATCGCGATAGGTACCTGGTCCTTATCATCAATCACTCCATCCTCGTTGATATCCTGGTAGTAGTAGTCGCCCGGCAATACCGCCTGGTTGCCGCCACCGGTATTTATAGGATAATTGTATATCTGGTCGTAACTGGTGAACTGCCCGCCGTATAAAGGCCCCCACCACATGTTGGCAATGCGGTTGTTCAGGTTGTTCTTATAATTCAGGTAGGAATTGCCCTGGCGGGTTTGCTCCACATAAATATTTTTTGCGCGGGTAAAGGCCACATTACCGGAGATGTTGTATTGTATCCCTGCCACCTTGCTGCGATGCCCCAGCACGATTTCAAAACTCGTATTCTGATCGCTGTTGAGGTTTTCCAGCGGCAGCGGCAAGCCCACGGTGCCCGGCACCTGCGCGCTCTTTGCGGCCGGCAGGCCGGTCCTGTTGCGGACGAAGTAGTCCACTGAGCCGGACAATAAACCATTCCACAGGTCCATATCCAAACCCACGTTGAAGGTTTTTGATTTCAACCAGGTGAACTGCTGGTTGGTCACGCCCTGGGAGTTGATCCCGTTTACATAGGTACCGCCAAGTATAGCTCCCTGGCCCGGGTAGTTATACCCTGCCACCCACTGGTAATTGATGTTCGCATCATCCCCGAGAATACCGTAGGATCCACGTACTTTCAGGTTGGAGAGGATGCGCGGATCTATGATGCGCTGCACGAATGGCTCCTCGCTGATGCGCCATGCGCCGAGTACCGCAGGGAACAGGCCCCATCTTGCGGCCGGACTGAAGCGGCTGCTGCCGTCATTCCTCACCGTCATTTCCAGGATATACCTGCCCAGGTAATCATACCCTACCCTGCCTATCAAACTTTTCATCACGGTTTCATACAGGCCGTTGCCATCCATGGAGCCGCGCTGGTCCGCATTATCGCCTGCAAACAAATAAGGAATGCCGAGGGAGTAGTTGCGCTGCGCCTGGAAGTTGTCCCCTTTCTGATGATTTTCTTCATAGAGGAACATCGCATTTACATTGTGCCGTTTGGCAAATGTGCGTTTGTAGTTCAGGGAGAGCTGCATCACCGTGGTGGTAGAGGTATAGTAACCACGGTTTACCCAGGAAGGCGAATTCACGGCAGAAGGTATGTACAGGTCGTTTTGCGCATCGTACAAATAGAGGTTGTATGTTTTTTTACCGGTGGTGTTATCCGCCATGCCCATGCCGTAGTTGTACACGCCCCTGGCATAAAGGCCTTCCACGCCGGGGATGTCATATTCCAGGTAAGCCTGGCCCTGGAAGTTCTTGTTCTTATAACTGCTGTTGCCCACGAGGTTATTATCGATCAGCGCCACGGGGTTCCCGTTTTCGTCCGTCACGCCGGGGTAGAGCGGGTTGTTGTTGGCGTAGATGGGCACGGTGGGCTGGTAGTTCATCGCATACTTGAGGATTTCCCAAACGGACCTCCCCTGCGGCGTATTCTTGTTATCCACGTAACCGGATACATTCACGCCGCCGCGTAAACGTTTGGTAAGCGTAACGTCCACGTTGGAGCGGAAGTTATATTTATCGTAATTGATGGCGTTGGTTTTGAAGATGCTGCCCTGGTTCAGGTAGCCGAAGCCGAAGTAGTACCGCACTTTATCCGTACCGCCGTTTAAGGATACGTTGTGCTGCGTTTGCGGGGCGGATTTGCGGGTGATAGCGCCCATCCAGTCGGAGCCCTGCTTGTTGCCGCTCAGGTATTCGCTGATGTTGGCATCGGAGTAGGTGGGCGACCGCAGCGCGAAGAAGTTATTGAATCCGGAATAATCTCTTTCGTTGGTCAGCAACATGAAGTCCACCGCGCCCACGCCCTGCGGTACGCTGAGGAATTGCTGCCAGCTTTGGTTAATGGAATAGTTGAGATTGAATTTGCCATTGTCGTTTTTTGCACCCCGTTTGGTGGTGACCACTATTACGCCGTTGGCGGACTTCACGCCATAAATGGCCGCAGCAGCGTCTTTCAGGACGGACAGGCTTTCGATTTCGTCCGGGTTCATGCGGCTCAAATCCCCGGAGCTGCGGGGAATGCCGTCGATGATGATCAGCGGCGTGCCGCCCATCCCGCGGATGTCGTACTGGGTGTTGAAGGAACCTGGTTCGGCGCTCAGCTGCACGGTGCGCACGCCGGCAATTTTACCGGAGAGCATGTTCACCACGTTTTCATTTTTGGTAACGGTGAGTTCCTTTGCGCTCAGCGTGGCTACGGAACCCGCTACGGTGGCCTTCTTCTGGTTGCCGTACCCTACGACCACCACATCGTTTAAACTGGAATTGGACAGCTGCAATACAAAATCGATGGTACTGCGGCCGTTGATAAGTTGCGTTTCAGCTTTGTAGCCTACAAAGGAAACCGTCACCTTTGTAGCAGTGGAACCGGCATGCACGGTATATTCACCGTTTTCATTGGTGTAGCCGCCGCCCAGGCGTTTGGCGTCGTTCTCCAGCACAACGTTGGCTCCAAACACCGGCGCCCCTTTTTCATCTGTTACCCGCCCTTTGACGGCCACCTGCTGGGCCATCAGGTATAGGGGAAGCAGGCAGAGTAACAATACGTAATAGACTTTTTTCATGATGTAAATAGTTTAAAGAGCATTCTAACAGCGGGGATAGTGGAATTTGAATCAGTTAATCTGTCATTGATAATAGCTTGATGTTCATTTTTTCATTTTTTATCTGCGTTTTGGTTGTTGTGCGGAATAGCCTTTTTTGCCGTGGAACCAGCCCGCCGCCTGCCCTGCGAGCCAGAGGTAGTAATCGCTGCCCAGGTCGTCTTCAATACCTGCAAACACGCCGCCGGGGTGCAGCGGCAACTGGCTGACGGTGGCGCATTTAAAAATGGAAGTGCCCTCATTCATTTCATCGAACATGGCGATGTAAAGCATTTCCGCGCCGGCGGCCTTAGCGCCGGCCACCTGCTGCCAGAAGAAGGCGCCCCTGTTGCGCGCGATGGTGCGGGCGCCGGGGCCGTTCATATTCCGCCAGGAAAATCCCGGGAATGCCAGCGGTACGTAGTCCACATTATTAGCCTTACACCATTGGATATCTTTTGCGATCTGCGGTTGGAACGCAGGATAGGTCGACTGCTCATACCTCCCTACAAACCAGGGCGCCACGATGTCCGCCTGTTTGATAATATCGTGCAGGGCTTCATCGTGCAGGGCGTCGTTGCCGAACGCCCGCCACCAGGTGGGCACGCCGAGCATGACGCTGAATCCACGCTGCTTCAGCCCCGCTACAATCGTGGCCGCCTCGCCGAAGCCATATTCCCGGTTGTCGTTAAAGCCCACGCCCCACACCGCTACCAGCGGCTTCTTGTGATGATGCAGATAGGTTGGGGAAGTTTTACCGTCCTTTTCCAGGAGGCCATAGACCTGCGCCAGCGTGTCAATATCGCGGAGGAGCAGCTGCTCCTCCCCGGGGTGCATCCCGCTGAGGTCATACATGATACAAATGGCACGGTCGTTCCGGCGTGCAGCCGCCATGGCGCTTTTCAGTACCGTGTTAAAATGCTGCCGGCCGCTGGCGTTCCGGATCTCCGCTACAAATCTTTGCATAAACACCCCATCGATGCCATAGTCCTTCATCCATTTAAAATGCAGGTCCACCGTGGAGGTATCATACGGACTAAAGACCCGGGCCACGCTGCCGTCCGCAAAACGAAACGGCGTTGGGTACTGCTTTTCATATTCCCGCATATCCGGCCAGCAGTCTATCTCGCAGGAACCGGGAGCAAACCTGCCGCGGCGCTCATAATGATGCCACCCACGGCCAGCGCCGTCGCCAGGGGTGTTAAACCAGCCCTGGTAGCCCGCCATCACCAGCCCTTTGTAAGAGGGGTAACGGAACGTACTTTCCTGCAGAACGGGGGAAGCCGGGATTGCACCCGGGGAAGTAACAAAGCGGCGGGAGGTCATCCGGCCAGGGAGGTCTTTTACGCGGACCTCCGCCGGCAGGGATGCATTTACAGCAGGCAGCTGACAAAATGCGCTGCCTGCAAACGTGGAATAAAATAGCGTAAACAATAGCTGTCTGAGCACCTTCATGGCTGAAATAATCTGATTACGGTGAATTGACTTTGGCCTAACGTGGAGTACAAAGAAACTCCCGGACCATTAACAAACCCTATAAAATCAGATTAATGAAGGCATTAATGAGAAAAAAAATTCTATTTCACCACTTCCGGGAAGGCAATGGGGTAATCTTCCCCGTAGACTTTTGCATATTCCTTCGCAAAACGTTCATAGGCGTTTTTAGCGAGGGAGTGGCGGCCAAGGGCAATCAGGGCATGACATTTTAACCGGAGCGCCTCCTCGCTGAGGGGATCGAATTGGAGAATACAGTTGGCGGTTTCCACGAGGGCGTCGGCATCCTGCTGGGGGTCCACATGCCGGGACTCTTCCAGCAGCCCGTCTATGATCTTGTTCGTATAGTCGGACTTGATATCATCCAGCCACGCGTATTCCGTTTGTTTGAGGAACGCGCCGCGGGATGCCACATACAGGAGGTAGCCCAGCTTTTGCCGGCCATGCTCCGGGTACTGCGCTTTCAGGGCCATGAAATCGGACAGGTCGATGCTCACTTCCTCCGGGTTATAATCCAGCATCCAGCGCTCCCCTTCCTTCTTAATTGAAAGCTCCCCGGTTTTGGCCAGTATGCCTTTCAGGCGCACCATATTTACGGAGAGATTATTTTTTGCATGCTTCCCCGCCTTATCGCCCCAGAAGATGTCATTGAGTTTTTCGGAGGAAATACCTTTCCCGTTTTTGAGGGTATATAATAATACCACCAGGAACAGTTCTTTCAATAACGGGGAGAAGTGCAGGCTGTATTCCGCTCCGCCGGCATCCAGTATTTCAAAATTGCCGAAGAGGAAAATACGGATACCGGCCTTACGGTCCCGGATAAACGGCGCCGGCTCCATCAAAGCTTTGTCTTGCGGCGCCTCTGCCACAGCGGCGCTGCGGGGAACAGGCGTATGCGGTACGCTTGCTACATAGGGCAAGGTTGCAGGCGCTTCAACAGGCGTATGCGGTACGTTTATCCGTTTACGTTGGGTCCTCCGCCAGCGCCACAGCGCAATGGGAATGAGCAGCAACGCCAGCCACCACCAGGAAGGGCGCCAGCCTCCCTCCTTTGCTGCCGGCGCAGGCGGCAATGGCGGAAACCCGATGCTGTAAATTTTCACGGTGGTTTGTTTGCCGAGGTCCGCCAGCAGGGTTACCGCCAGCAGTTGCCGGGAGCGCGGGCAATAGAACAGGTCCGCATCGGAAATCACATCCTGGAAAGCATAGGGAATCTCATCCCCCACGAATTCGTATTGCGGGGCATAGAGGGAGCCTTTGATCATCTTCAGGCGGGTATCGTAGCGGCTCTCATCGTAGCAGAGGCCGTAGTAGGCGCGATGGATGGTATCTATAATAATAGAGGAAGCAAATACGAACGGGGTTCCGTTGTTTTCGAGGGTAAAGAGTTTTTTGAAGGTACGGGTACGGGTATCGAACCGGAGAAAATCGTAGAGGTGCTGGGGGCGCAGCACCTGGTCGCCGCTGCGGCTGCCGTAGCCGCCGAGGATGTAGATGCTGTCGTTCCACTGCCCGCCGGCGGACATATACCTGGGCGTAAAGTAATCCCCGGTGGCCTGAACGTCCGTCCACTCCTGCGTGTTGAAATCGTACCGCTGCACCTGGTTCTTATATTTCAGCTGGCCGTAGCCGCCGAAGATATACAGGGCGTTTTCCTTCCGGGAAAACACTTTGCTGGTATGCCCGTACTCCGTGTTAGCCACGGTATCGAAACTGCGGGACCAGCGGTTGGTATTATCCTGGTAGGCGGAGATGCCGCGTATGTCGATATAAAAATTATAGAGCTTACGATCGTTGGGATTGTAGAGGGATTGATTGGCCTGGAAGAGGTGATAGCCGGTGGAAGGGTGGGTTACTTCCGTCGTCATTTCATCATCTACCGGTAATTCATACACGGTATCTTCCGAAACGAGGTACACGCGTTCCCGCTCCTGGTCGAAGCTGACGCTTGCATTGCCCCGGACGGTAGCGGATTTGAGGAGGCGCCAGTGCTGATGCACGTCGTCAGACCAAAGCGGATTAGTGGCAATGGCCTGCCTGCCGGCAATGGTATCTTCCAGGTGGTTGGCGCCGGGCTTGCCCAGCGGCCAGAAGTAGCGCAGCTTGCCGGATTCCGCATAGCCAACGTTGCGGATCACCATGGGCGGCACATCGGTGGTAATGAAATCCCTGAGCCGGGACGCGCCGAAAGAAATCCGGAAACAATGATCCTTCAGTTGGATGGGCGCGGTTTTATACAATTGATGATTGATGTAGCAGCTGATAGTACTGGCCGTGATGCGGTACCGGATGTTCGTCCATTTGTTATAGAGGATGGATTTATCCAGTTTGAAATCAATCCCGCAGAACGATTCCCCCACGATGGTATTAAACACTTCATCCTTCTGGTTGTACACCAGGTCAATATTCTGTCCGCCGGGGCTGATCATCCGGAAGAGGTAGCCAAAATAAATGGACCTGTTGGGGAGGAAGGAAAAGTCGAAAGAGAGGTCGAAACTATCGTCAAAACAAAGTTCTTTTTCGGAGAGCGCCAGGGCAGTTCTTTTTTCCTGGGGGGCGTTGAAGGAGTAAAATGTGAGGCCATAATTTTCCTGGCCTTTTGTGGAATAAAATGCAGCGAATAGTAATACTAACGTGGTGGCAAAAGTGCTGATGGCCGTCTTCATAACGCTGCTAAATATATAATTATTCCTGAAATTTCCGGGACATTAATAATATACGGCATAACGCAATAGCACGTGTGTATGTGAACGGAACCATACAGCAAAACAGCGCTGATTTTTCCCCCCAAAAAACAAACCATACCCCCTTGCAAACAGGCCCGTAAAATTGATGGACCGATCCGGGAATTTTGACATTTTTTCCCTTATATTACATGCCCGTGTATTGGCTACACGAGGTTTTCATGTTGGCACAACTCAATACAACTGAAAGCATATCAAGGTTTTACAAATTATCATTACTATTCCATGAACCAATATTATAGCGGTGAAGCGCTGCATGGCGACGACTTTACCGAAGCGGAAATCACCCAGTGGTATAACGACGAAAAGGAGGGTTATGCAGGGCTGGTATCGGGGTACAAAAGTTATGAGTACGGTTACCACGACATCAATAAGATCTACGGCTTTAAATACCTGCCTAAAAAAACTTTTAAAAGAGTGCTGGGCATCGGGTCCGCCTACGGGCATGAGTTTGTGCCTATCGCGGGGCAGATTGAAAACCTGTACATCCTGGAACCGTCGGACAACCTCGTTTCCGACGCCATCGGCGGGGTGAAAACCAATTACAAAAAACCGAATATCGACGGGACCATTGATTTCCCGACGGATCATTTTGACCTGATCATTTGCTTTGATACGCTGCATCATATTCCGAACGTCAGGCACGTACTGTCTGAAATGCACCGCTGCCTGGCGCCCGGCGGCTTCCTGCTGCTGAAGGAACCTATCAACAGTATGGGCGACTGGACCAAACCACGCGCGGGCCTCACCAAATGGGAAAGGGGTATTCCTTATCAATACTTCAAAAAGCACCTGCCGGAAATAGGATTTAAAGTGGTGAAGAAGCATCATTTTTTTACCATGACCTCCTTCCTGCTGCGCAAGACAGGCAAGCTGCTCAGCAAGCCCATCTATCGCTACAAATGGTATCTGTGGATGGATAAGTATTTGTCCAAACTCTTCTCCTTCAACACGCCGTATCACCCGGTGAACATCTGGCAGCGCATCGGGCCTACGGAGATTTTTTACATTCTTACCAAATAACGCCGCATCGCCTTTTTACCACCTGTAATATTTTTTCAGCAATTTCCGCCAGCCTGTTTTATTTTGGCCCTGCATCTCCCGGAAATAACTATACGCCAGTCAAACTAACCAATTAAATGGCGTACATACATGAAGCATTGTAAAAAGGTATTGCTGGTAACCGGCCTGCTGCTCGGTTGCCTGTTCCACGTTGACGGGCAGTTTAAACCCGGAAAATCATTTTATACGCAACAGCCGGACGACCCGGCAGCCGTATATTTCACCGCAAAAAATTTCGGAATCAAGGCAGATGGCAGCATGGACGTTTCCGAACAGTTGCAACAGGCCATCAACCAGCTGAAGAAGGACCGCAACTTCGGCACCCTGCTGATCCCGGAAGGGACCTACAAAATTTCCAGGACGATTTATATTCCCGGCGCTATCCGCGTAATCGGCTATGGCAAACATCGCCCGCTGATTGTGCTGGCCAAAAATTCCCCCGGCTTCCAGGAGGAAAGGCCCACCGATAAAGGCAAGGCCGCGTATATGTTCTGGTTTACCAGCAGCATTGCGGAACCCGGCGGCAGTATTGCCGATGCGGGCGCGGGCACGTTTTACAGCGGACTCTCCAACATTGACCTGAAGATAGAAGACGGCAACCCGCATGCCGTAGCGCTGCGCACACACTACGCGCAGCATAGCTTCGTGGCGCATGTAAACATCCATACCGGCAAGGGCAAAGCAGGGCTCTTTGAAGTAGGCAACTTCATGGAAGATGTGCAGTTCTACGGCGGAGAATACGGCATCTATACTACCAAAGCCTCACCGGGATGGCAGTTCATGATGATGGACACCTATTTTGAAGGGCAGCGCCGCAGCGCCATCAAAACGCAGGAAGCCGGCTTCACCATCGTGCGCATGCAGGTGAAAAATGCGCCCGCCGCCATCCAGGTGGAACGCAACTACTGGGAAAAAATTTATATCGAAGATAGCAGGTTCGAAAACATCAGTGGCCCGGCAATCACCGTCAGCAATGAAGGCAATGCCAACATGCAGCTGAACATCCGCCAGCTCGCCTGCAGCAAAGTGCCGGTGCTGCTGCACTTCCCGCAGGGCGACAGCTCTGCCAAAGCGCCGGCAGCAGTGTATGCCGTGCGCTCCCTGACCTACGGCCTCCAGCAGGACGACCTGGACCAGGAACCGGTATTCCGTTACAACGTAGATGCGTCCCCGTTAGACAGGCTGCCGGCCCCCGCAGCAACGGACATCCCCCCGCTGCCGGACATGGCTGCCTGGTATAACCTGAAGGAGGCCGGCGCTGCAGGCGACGGTGTTACGGACGACACGAAAGCGATTCAACGCGCGATCGACACGCACCCGGTTATATTTGTACCGCAGGGCTCTTACCGCATTTCCGAAACAATACGGCTGAAACCCCATACCATCCTGATTGGCCTGCACCCGATGGCTACCAACTTTGCGCTGGCCGAAAACAGCCCTGCCTTTGGCGGCTTCGGCGCGCCGAAAGCCATGGTGGAAGCGCCCGCCGGCGGTACCAACATCATCACCGGCATCGGCCTGTACACCGGTACGAGCAACTACCGCGCCGTGGCCTGCAAATGGATGGCCGGCGAAAAATCGATGGTGGATGACGTAAAATTTATTGGCGGGCATGGCACCATGCGCCCCGGCCCAACGGTAAACTGGAAATGGGAAGAACGGCAGGCCATGGGGGAACGCCGCTCCTACGGCGGATTTGACCCTACCTGGGATACGCAGTACTGGAGCATGTGGGTGACGAACAACGGGGGCGGCATTTTTAAAAACATCTGGTCAGCCGATACGTATGCGACCAATGGTTTTTATGCGGACAATACCAGCACCCGCGGCCGCATCTACGCCCTGTCCGTAGAACACCACGTGCGCAACGAAGTGCGCTTCAACAAAGTAGCCAACTGGAAAGTATTTGCGTTGCAGCTGGAAGAGGAAAGCGTGGAAAGCTCCGAATGCCAGCCGCTGGAACTGACGGACTGCCAGGACATGGTGTTTGCCAATCTTTACCTATTCCGCGTGATCCGCGTTAAAGTGCCCTACCCCTACAGCATCCGTACGTGGAACTGCCGGCAGCTGGAACTCCTCAACGTGCATAACTACAGCCAGGTTAAATACACGACAGACAACCCCTTGTACGACATCAATACCAATACGGAAGTACGCCCAACGGAAATGGCTAAACTGACTATCAGCGGCCATACGCCGCTAAACGCTGCTGCCGCTCCTGCAAACAAAGTGCAGCAGCTGGCCAAAGGCTTCGAGTTTGCCGTGGGATTATGCGCGGATTCAAAAGGGAACGCGTACTTCGCAGAGCAGCGCATGAAGCGGATTTATAAATGGAATGCCGCCACGCAATCCCTGCAGCTGCTGGCGGACTTCCCCTGGGAGCCCCTCTCCCTCGGGTGCGACTCGCAGGATAACCTCCTCGTGGTATTCCGCTACAACCCGCAGCCGGGGCTGCTGGTCAACGGAGCGCCGGAGCGGTTCGAAAACCCCGCTGATGCCAGGGGCACTTCGTTTAGTGGTTGGGGTAATTCAGGATTCGGAACGCTGGTGTACAGTATCAATCCCGATGCGCCGGAGCAAAGTATCCAACTGTTGCAACAGGTAAAAATGGGCAGCATCCCCAACGTACATAAAGCGTTGTACCCCGCTAACCGCTGGCGGGATTTTCATGATTTCAATACCGTGTCCGTCAACAAAAACGAATACTGCTGGGTAGCGCCGGATGGTAAAACCATTATTCCCGCAGCTTACGACCTTGCCCGCGCCTGCGCGCTGGTGGAGGCTTTCCCCGGGAAGCCGCTGTATGCAACGGATGAATACGACAAGCGGACGGTGCGGTGTAAGGTAGATGCGCAGGGCTATCTCTCGGACCTGACTTACTTCGTTGAAAAAGGAGATTTCCATTCCATTCCTGACCCGGCGGGCAATGTTTGGGTAGCGGATGGAGAGCTGTTCCGGTTTGATGCTGCCGGCAAGCAGGCGGAAATGGTGAAAGTGCCGGAACGCCCGTCGTCACTGGCGATTACGGATAACGGGAAGCAGTTGTTTGTAACGGGGCGGAGCGGATTGTACAGGGTTAAATTGTAACAAGCATAAAAATGCGCCGGTATTTTTCCAGCGCCTTAACACTATAAAAAAAGCACCGGTAATGCCTGCCGGTGCTTTTTCATTTATTCCCCTGTTTGTATCTCAAAATCATCTGCCAGCCCATACTCATACAGGTCAAACTCCTCTCCCGGCGGCTGGGTCTTGATATTATACCATTTACCCGGGTCTACCAATCCCGGTACCGGCTTGTTATAGAACGGCCCTAAGGTATTTTTCAGGCTGCCGTACACCACCACGCTGACTTTATTTTCTCCTTTTTTGATGTACCGGCTGATGTCCAAAGTATTGGGTTCACCGATGATGGTACCCGCCACCGAGTCATTGACTTTGACTGCTGCCACCGTGCCTTTCCACTGGCCCAGGCGCACGGCATATGCTTTTGCAGGAGTGGCCACCGTGAAGGTTTTTGTGTATGCCACGCCCTGCCCGTATTCCGGCAGCCCCTGTTTGTTCCAGTAGCCGCGTTGCAGGGGCTTGGGCGGGGTGATGCGCCAGCCATGCGGGGCGGATTCCAGGTTAAAATCTCCCAGGATATACACCGGTTCTATTTCCGCGAAAACGCGCATAGGCGTTACCGTTATAGCGATGGTATTATCTCCCGGTTTAATGTAGCGGCCAATGTTGTACACGCCGAAAGTGCGGTCCAGCCACCATTTGCCGGGTTCGTTCTTCACCGTTACGCCGTTGATCCGGACGGACTGCCACAGCCCCGGCTGCTCCGCCACCGCTTTGAACCCGCTTGCATCCACGCCATCTGCAACGGTAAAGTGATAAGTTGCCGTATAGCCGGTACCGTTACTAAACGTATCCCTGCGCACAATCGCATCCTTATACTGGGTACGGTTGTTCCAGGGGTTGCCTACGCCATCCGTAAAGCCGTGCTGCCTAAAGGCGGTGTTGGAAGCCACGCCGGTATGCAGTTGCAGGTAAGTGGTATCGGCCTGCAGGAGATGCAGGTCGCAGAAATCGAGCGTGAGCGAGTTATCCGCCAGGCGGGCTGCCACGGAGGCCGGCGTGTTAAGGACGGTCCATGCCTGCGGTTTATTCACCGCCCGATAGCCGTTTAACTGATTGTCCGCAATAAACAGCATGCTGCTGCCCGCGGGCGGAATCGTTACCGCTATGCGCACCTGCCCTCCCTGCTGCGTATGGGCGACCCGGTGAATATCCCCCGTGTGCAAATCCAGTTCCAGCACATCTTTCCCTTGCAGGGTTACAGCCGCTTCGGCGGCGCTGGTCATGCTCGCATTGGCAAGCAGCAGCAGCTGGCCGTTGGCCAGCCGGCGGCGCTGGTGGTAAATATTACCACCCGTATTGTTATTTTTTAGGGGGGTGAGAGTTAAGCCCTTGTTGTGAAAGAGCGACGTAATCACAGCGGGAGTTGCTTCGCTTTGTGCCGGTAGCAGCCTTAGTTTTGAAAGGCGGGCATCCGGCATACCGTCCACCAACTGTAGTTGCCCGAAGTGGACTACCCTGCCGCCGTTGGCCACATATTGCTGCAGCAGCCGGAACGTGGCGCCGTTAATGCTTTCCATGCCGGGCGGTAGGACCACGGTATGGTACGCCCGCTGCCCGATTACAAAAGCCTTTCCGTTTACGCGGCCATGGTCCCTGATGATGTTTTCCGAACCGAGGTCATATTCCAGGAAGGCCCGCTGCAACATAGTGACAAAGTCGTTAAAGCTTTTGGCAATCTCGAAGAAGCGCTTGTTTTCCGCATCGCGGGCGTAGTACATCCAGGCGGAGGTGGTGGGCTCCAGCACGAGGATGTCGTTGTATTGCTGCCCGGTTGACAGCAGGTAGGACAAGCGCGTGTAATAATGGTTCATCGACTTGTAATACGGCCACCATGGCTCATGGTAGGAGAAGCTTGGCGGGTAGTCATATTTTCGTGCACCCGTTAACGTCATAAACGAGAGGTGCTGGTTGAGGAAGTTGACGCCGAGCACAAACTCCCAGTCCGCCAGGCGCTTCATATCCTTAAAGGTCAGCTCCCAGCCCGCGCCGCCGTAGGTTTCAGAGAGCGTGCGCGTTTTGCCCAGCTGGTTGGCCACGCTGCTCAGCTCCTTCACTGCGCGGATGTTGCCAAACTGCACGGGTTTATCTTCATTGAACTGGTTAAAGAGCATATCGATGCCGGGCATCTGGTGCCAGGCGTACATGGCCATGTTATCCGGCCCGTGGTAAGGGCTGGGCCAGCCGTGCTCCCAGTAGTGGCCCGTCCAGGTGAGCTGGTGTTGTTGCATGTAGCTGGCTACCGGTTTGGACCAGCGGTCCACAAACAATTGCAGCAACACTTCAAAATAATTATGGCGCACGCGCTTCCAGTCCCCCGTTTCCCGGAAGAGGGACGGCAGGTGCAGGCGCAGGTCGTAATGCCACCTTTCGTAAAACTTATCGAAGAGGTCGGGCGTCCACCGCACGCAGTCACGCCCTTCGTTGATGATGGTAGGCTCGTCCGAAAAAACGCCTTTGATCGTTTTGCCAAACTCCTGCCCGATGCGCTTTTCGTAGCTTTTGTAGGAAATATCGATGAACTTTTCCGTGACGCCGCCGGCCATGAGGTCCACATAGGACACGCCGATAGGGCCGGCCACAGAGCCGCGGTTGGACCTTTGGTAGTTCACCTTGCGGAACAGCACATAATGCCCGCTTTGCCCCTGCTCATTTGCAGCGTTGGCGCTGATATTTTTATAGCTGCCGCCTTCAGCTTTCAGGCATAAAAAATAAGGGGAGAGATCAGCCGGCAACCGGGTAGTATCCAGCATGTATAACATCTGCCCCTGGTCGTATGCCGAAGGCATCTGGTCTCCTACGAGGCCGCCCGCAAACCCTGTAGGGTACGAGTTTTCATCATATATCCAGATATTGAGGCCCAGCTGTTTGCCCCGTTCTACGGCGTAGGTAAAGAGGTCGAACCACTCCTCTGATAAAAACTCCGTGATGAGGCCGGGGCGCGCGTGGATGATGACGCCGCCAAAATCGTTCTGCCGGTAGTCCTGCAGCATGGAATCGATTTGGCTGCGGGTAACTTTCGTATTCCATACCCAGAAAGGCACGGTACCGTAGTCCCGGCCGGGTTGCTTCAGCCGGGCGGCCACAGTTTCAAAACGTGGCAATTGCTCCTGGGCCTGCACCTGCGCCGCTGTTGTTACCAGCAGGATGCAACAGGCCCATCTGAAAATCTTATGCTGCATAGTATCTATTTTTCCGGGTTCGTCAATACAGTTTTGGTGATAATGCTTCTATGCCCTGCCGGCGTGATGACCACTGTTTTCAGGGTAATGGTTTTGCCTTTGGGCACCGGGATGGTGAGGGGCGCCTGGTAGCGGTGATCATAATCGCCCGGCGGCCGGTTGTTCAAGGTAAAGTACACTTTCGCGCCCGGTACAGGCGGTTGCGCTATTTTAAAATGATATGAAGCGGTGGTAATCGTCGTATCCGTATAACTAAACCCGGTGGGTACACGATAATTCATGCCCAGGCGGTCGAACCGCGCGAGGTGCATGGGCAGCGCCGTATCCGCAAAGCGGGAATAGTTTTTGGCGGCGAGGTCCGTCCACCCGGTTTCCGCGAGTGCCAGCATACGAGGCAGCAGCATGTATTGCAGTTTGGATACGTCCGGGATATGCTCCGTCCATACGCAACCTTCCACGCCTAAGATAGCGGCATGTTCCCGTGCTGACAACGCAGGGTACAACGGATCAAAGGCATAGGCTTTCCACGCCGGCGCATCGCCGCCATGGCTGGCGGGCTCCTGGTCCGAGGCAGATTGCGCATAGTCAAAATACAGTCCGTTGCCTCCCGGCGCCAGGATGATTTGCATGCCTTTTTTAAGCTGCGTGACGGCTTCTTTTTCACCGAAGCGGTTCATGATCGTGATGGGCTCTTTCATGCCGCCGGTGGCGGCTTCGTCCCAGGCGATC